>Ga0182014_10008726_pt1 | contig 10293 bp, 10 predicted proteins | sample 612S2DmetaG_FD_120489 | JGI IMG/M metagenome (GOLD analysis project Ga0182014, IMG submission 120489) | Permafrost microbial communities from Stordalen Mire, Sweden - 612S2D metaG | ecosystem: Environmental > Terrestrial > Soil > Wetlands > Permafrost | place: Sweden: Stordalen | collected...
CGGCCGCCGCGTCGCCTTCCACAAACAAGCCGGTGAGATCACCCTGGCCGAGATGCTGCACGCCTGGGCGCTGCACGATCTGGGCCACATCCGCCAGGTGGCCGAATTGGCCCGCGCCCGAAGGTACCAGCCCGGCGCCGGCCCCCTCGGCAAGGAATACGTCCTGAAGCCGTAAGTGGGGCGGACCGGCGATTCGGCGCGCCCCTCAGACTCTGTCCGGTTCCGGATGCACCCAGGGTTGGCGGTACGGCCGGCGCAGCAGACGGTTGGCTTCGTCGTCCTGCGCAACCTGCCCCTTCGCCTCGTCCCATGTCAGCGTCCGCCCCACCTTCAGCGCAATATTTCCGAGGATGCAGCAAGCCGTGGAGATGTAGCCCTGTTCGATATCCGCTACCGGCTTCCCGCGCGACGCGATAGCCGCCAGGAAATCCTTCATGTGATACCGGATGGCCGGGGCGCATTGCTTCTCCAGGCGCGGCTCGGTGTTGTCTTCGGGGTACTTGTCCAACTCGTAGGTTACGTCCTTGTGGATCGCCTGTCCTTGGCCCGTGGGCGTGAAGTCGTAACTGTAGACGCTGGCCTTGAGCGTGCCCTTATCGCCGTAGAGAGTTGCGCCCCAGGGATACTTCGGGTCCGGCGGCAGCCCCCAGTAGCGGTGCTGCCACACCACCTGCATGTCGCCGTAGTCGAAGACCACCGTCTGAGTGTCCGGGATGTTCGACTTCCTGCCCGGGTGAATCAGGATGCCGCCTGAAGAGTTGATCCTTTTAGGCCACCCCAAGTCCAGGAACCAGCGGGTCATGTCGAACATGTGTACGCCCATGTCTCCCAGGGTTCCATTGCCGTATTCCATGTAGGCGCGCCAGCCCATGGGGTGCTGTCCGCGCAAGTAGGGCCGCATGGGCGCGGGGCCGGTCCACATATCGTAATCGAGCGAAGCGGGCGGGTCCACTTCGGGTGGATCTTGGCCGCCGCCGCCGCTGTAGGAGTAAATCTCCACCAGAGCGACCTTGCCGAGTTTGCCTTCCTTGACGATGGCCTCCCGGGCCTCCACCAGGTGCGGCGTGCTGCGCCGCTGCAAGCCCACTTGCACCACCCGGCCGTGCTGGCGCGCCGCGGCCAGCATAGCTTGCGCTTCCACGACATCCACGCTGATGGGCTTCTGAACCCACACGTCGGCGCCAGATTGCACGGCGGCGATCATGGCCAGCGCGTGCCAATGGTCCGGTGTGGCCACCAGGCAGATGTCCAAGTCCTTCTCCTTGAGCATCTCCCGGTAATCGGCGAAGGTACGGGGCGTCTTCTTCGATGCCTGGCGCGTGGCCACCAGTTCGGCGGCCTGGGACAGCATCTGCTTGTCGACGTCGCACATGGAAACCACCTCGATGGGCGACACCTGGACCAGGCGCAACAGGTCGCACTTCCCGTACCATCCCGGCCCGATGATGCCCACGCGCTTCGGCTTTTGGCCGGCGAGGTCCTGCGCAAAGGCCGCGGCCGACATCCCCAGGCCCGCGCCGATGAATTGGCGGCGATTCATAGTCCATTCCCTCCCGCTTGCTATTGTTGCGTCCGCCATCGCGGATAAGTCAAGCCGCCGCGCAAACGAGTTTTTTCTCTCAATATTCAAGAAACCGTCATCGCCGGTGGCTCGTCCTAGGAGTAGAATTAATAAAGATTAACAAATGGTCTAGAGGACGTAGATATGGGACCATCCCGCATATTGTTCCTCTCCGGGCATCCGGACGATGCTCAACGGCTCTCGGAAATGGTGCAGTCTCTCCCACTGGCAGTTGACCATGCGGAGAATCTGCGCCAAGCGCGCATCCGGCTTCAACGCGAGGAGTACGAGGTGCTTCTTACCGAAGTCGCCCTGCCCGATGGCAACTGGTTGGACGCTTTGAGTCTGGCCCGTGAAGCCCCTCGCGACCCCGTACTGATTGTGACCGACCGCCAGGCGGACGCCCGCTTCTGGTCGCAGGCGTTGAACCTCGGGGCCTACGATCTGTTGGCACAACCTTTCTACGAACCCGAGGTGCGCCGCATTCTGGGCTACGCCTGTTCGCGGCGGCAGGTCCGGCAGTCCCGCACGGCTGCCGTGTAGCGTTCCGGCAAAGCGTCTGCCCCCTGGCTTCGGGCTTCCGCCTTATTGTTATACTGAAGGCGTCCCCCAAAACCAGGAGTTTTTTTAGACCATGTTCGATCTGTTCCGAAGCCGAGATAAAGCCGTCCGCATCCTCTTAGGAGCCATTTTGGTGGTCGTGTCGTTCTCCATGCTCACCTACCTGATCCCCAATTTCAACACCGGGAACAGCGACCCGTCGGACATGGTGGTTGCGCAGATCGGAAAAGACGCGCTGACCGTCCCGGAAGTGCAGACTTCCATTCAGCAGGCCATGCGCGGACGCCAGATCCCGCCATCCATTCTGCCCAGCTATATCCCCCAGATGGTGGACCAGTTGATTCTGCAGCGAGCCCTGGCCTACGAGGCGCAAGCTCTCGGCTTTCAGGTGACCGACGCGCAAGTAACCGACGCGATCCGCCAGACCATTCCGAGCCTCTTTCAGGACGGCAAGTTCGTGGGGAAGGACGCTTACGCCGCCATGCTCGCGCAGCAGGATCTCTCGATCGCACAGTTCGAGGACGACCTGAGACGCCAGTTGCTGCTGGGCCGTTTGCGCGCCGTAGCTCTGGAGGGGGTCGTCGTCACTCCCGCCGAGATCCAGGAGGAGTACGGAAAGAAGAACGACAAAATCAAGGTTGAGTGGGTCAAGCTCACCGCCGACAAGTATAAGAACGAGTCGCAGCCGTCCGCGGAAGATGTGCAGGCTTACTTCAAAGCCAACTCGGCGCGCTACCAGATCCCCGAGAAAAAGGATCTGACGTACTTGTTGGCAGATCCAGCCAAGATCGAGCAGAACTTGAACCCCTCCGACGCCGATCTGCTGAGCCTCTACAACCAGAACAAGGATGCATTCCGCGTGCCGGAGCGCGTGAGGGTGCAGCACATCCTGCTGAAGACCACGGGCAAGCCGCCGGCCGACGAGCCTAAGATCAAGGCCCAGGCGGACGATCTGCTCAAACAGATCCACGCCGGCGCGAGTTTCGCCGATCTGGCCAAGAAGTACTCCGAGGACGATTCCTCGGCCAAGAACCCCAAGAACCCAGGCGAGTTGGCCGACTGGGTGACCCGCGGACAGATGGCGAAGGAGTTCGAAGACGTGGCCTTCACCCTGAAGCCCGGCCAGGTAAGCGACGTCGTGAAGGCCCAGTACGGCTACCACATCGTCAAAGTGCTGGCGCACGAAGACGCCCACCTGCGCACGTTCGACGAGGCGAAAAGCGACCTGGCGGCGCAATGGAAGAAGCAGCGCGTCAGCGACATCATGCAGATCGTCGCCGATAAATCTCAGGCCGAATTGCAAAAGGACCCCCTGCATCCGGAGGCGGTGGCCGCCAGGTATTTCATGTCCGTGAACCGCGTCTCCGGCTACCAACCCGACCAGCCGCTGCCGGAAGTCGGATCGAATCCCGATTTCGCGCAAGCCGTGGGCGAGCTGAAAGCGGGCGACGTTTCCCAGGCCGTCGCCCTAACCGAGAACAGGATCGTGCTGGCCATCGTGACGGCCGTTACGCCCGCCCGGCCCGCCAAGCTGGAGGAAGTCGCGGATCAGGTGCGCCAGACCTTGATTCAGAGCCGCAGCGCGGCCGCATTGCAGAAGCATTCGCAGGATCTGTTCAACGCCGCCAAGTCCTCCGGCGACCTGGCTAAGGCGGCCAAGGCGGCGGGCCTGGAAATCAAGACCTCGGATGAATTCACGCGCAGCGGCACTGTGGAAGGCCTTGGCTCGGCCAGCTATCTGCAAGAGGCCTTTTCGCGTCCCGACGGAACCACCCTGGGACCGATCAGCGTTCCCGATGGCATGGTTGTGGCGCGCGTCATTCAACACATTCCGGCGGACATGTCGAAGCTTTCCGAGCAAGCCGCGTCCATTCGCGACGACGTGAGGAACCAAAAAGAGCGCGATCGGGAGACCCTCTTCGCGGAAGGCGTGCGCGACGCCCTGATCAAACAGGGTAAGATCAAAGTCCATCAGCCGGTGCTCAAGCGGCTCATTCAGAACTACAGCACGCAGAGCTAAGCCGGATGATCCACGCCTTCTTCGGTTTCCTTCGGTCGCTGACCGACCCGGTGCGCCTCGCCCAACTGCTGAACACGTTCCTTTCCGGATGGTTGGGGTACGCGATGTTGTTTGGAATCGTGTACTCGGAAACCGGACTCCTGGCGGGCTTCTTCTTTCCCGGCGATTCCCTGCTGTTCACGGTGGGAGCCGTGGCCGGCGCCGGGGAGGCGGGCGCCGCGCACTTGAACATTGTCGTGGTCAACCTGGTTCTGATGTCGGCGGCGATGCTGGGCGATTCCACCGGCTTCCTGTTGGGCCGCAAGACCGGCATGCGCATCTTCAGCCGTCCGGATTCGCGGCTGTTCAAACGGGAGTACGTGGCTCGCACCAAGAAATTCTACGAACGTTATGGCGGCAAGACCATTATCTACGCGCGCTTCATTCCCATCGTTCGCACGTTCGCCGCGTTTGTGGCCGGAGTGATGGAAATGCCCTACCTTCGCTTCCTCCCTTACAGCGTATGCGGTGGGATCGGGTGGGTCTTCCTCATGACCACCCTGGGCTACCAGTTAGGCTCCATCCCCTTCGTCAGGCGCAACTTCGACTACGCGATTCTGACGGTCATCTTCGTCTCCCTGATGCCGGCTTTCATCGAGACCGCCAAGGCCTGGCTGGGCCGTTCAGCGGACAAGGCCGACCAGCCCGGCCGCGAATAGCCGCTCGTCCACAGGCCCCAACCGAGCGGCCATTCCTGGGCCCAGCAGCGGCCGGTGCGCGATGTCGCACAGGTACTCGGGGATCGCCCACACGTCTTCCTCCGCCGTCATCCACTCGATGGAATCGAAGCGGCGCAGGTTCACCGGGCGCGAGTAGCGCCGCAGGGTTTTCTCCTTCTGGAGATTGAAATAATCTTCGAAGTACGACATGGCCAACTCGCGCAGCGTGCGGTAAACCGGCTCGCGGTAGCGCAACCCCGCGTAGTTGGAAGTGGCCACCGCCCCCCAATGCCCGCGCAGCCGGAAGATAGCCAGCACGTGATCGTCGTCCCGCACCGCTTCCAAGTCCAGCAGCAGCGGCGGATAGCCCAGCATGCGCAAGGCCGCCGCGCCGAACAGAGCGCCCTCCATGCAATGTCCGGTCCGGTCCCGCATGAGCCGCCGCGGCGAACGGCAGGTAGGCCCATCCAGCTCTTTGTTATAAACGATTTCGCAATCGAGGTAGCGCTGGATCTTCTCAGGCGTATTGAGACGGCGGAAAACCGCGCGCTCGGCGGAGCTGAAACCACCTCTTCCCGACCGCTCTTTACCCATCCCCCAGCGCCCTGTCCAACGCCTCCACGAAGAAATACTCTCCCCACATCACGGACTCCCTCACCCCTAGCCCCTTATGTAAATGGTAAACGCCGCCCTTCAGAATGCCCTCCCACTCTGGATCGCCCGCCGCCAGGTATCGCTCGCACAACGTGCCCAGAATGCGCCGCGCGTTGTCCGCATAACCCTTCGCCTTCATGGCATCCCCGCCGATGTCCGCCAACTGCAGCAAGCCCGACGCCGCGATGGCCGCCGCCGACGTGTCCACCAGGCCCCGGCTCTCGGCGGGCGCATCGAAATCCCACGGCGGAACCCCATCGGCCGGGCAGTTGGCGACATAGAAATCCGCGCAAGCTTCCGCCGTCCGCAGGAAGCGCGCGTCGCGCGCGGGCCCGTACGCCGCGCCGAAACCGTAGAGCGCCCACGCCAGGCCGCGCGTCCAGCACGAATCTCCCCGAGATCCCTGTTGCGTGGTCTGCCGCAGAAATTCCCCCGTTTCCAGGTCGAACAGACCTTCGTGCGCGGTCGATCCGTCGCCGCGCACCAGCACGCGCCGCGTCGTCAGTGAGTGCCGCATGGCGATGTCGAGCAAGGCTTCGTCGCCGGTTTCCTGGGCCGCGCGGAAAATGATTCCCACGTTCATCATGATGTCGATGAACAGCGAATCCTCGGAGACGAACGAGCGCAGGTACGCGCCCTTCTCCCGGAATCGCAAGGCCAGGGTGCGGCCCGCCTGCGTCAGCACGGCCTCAAGAGCGGGGTCGCCGGTCATGGCGCGCCATCGGCCGTAGGTGGAGAGGAACAGGAATCCCAGGTCGTGAACCTCGCGGTCGAATTGGCGCGGCTCCAGGCGCCTGCTGTACCGTTCGGCGGGTTCGCGCCAGGAATTGTCGCCGCGGGATGCCAGAATCCACATGATGCCCGGCAGGAATCCGTCGCACCAGTGCGTCCATGCCGGAAGGTCGTGCCTCCAGCGCCCCCGGTCGGTGTACATCGGGTAGAAATCCGGGTCGCGCCGGACGAGAGCGCGCACCTTGCGGCCAGCGAAGTCCAGCGCCTCGCGGAAGAGACTATCGTCGGAACCTGTGCAGGTCGAGATCATAACCCCTCAAAAATAATGGCCACCGATGAACACAGATGAACACAGATAAGATACGAAAGAATTCCAGCTAAGGTACTTTCTTATCTGCGTTCATCCGCGTTCATCCGTGGCCCAAATGTCTTTTTCATAAAGTGCGCAGGTGGAAACCGCCGTCCACGTCCAGGACCTGACCGGCGCAGTAATCGAGCAGTCCGTCGACGATCGCGCGGACCACCTTCGCGACATCCTCCGGTTCGCCCATGCGGGCTTGCGGCAGCAACCCGCCCGCGATCCGCTCGTCGTAAGCCTTCTCCACCTTGGCGATCATATCCGTGCGAACGATGCCCGGCCGGATCTCGAACACCGGGATGCCATGCGGCGCAAGGCGCGCGGCGTAGAGCGCGGCCGCCATGCTCAGCCCCGCCTTGGACAGGCAATACTCTCCGCGGTTCACCGACGCGGCGTAAGCCGAAACCGATGTGACGAACACGATCCGCCCCGCGCCCCGCTCCAGCATCCACCGCGCCACAAGCTGCGTCAAGAAATACGGCCCTTTCAGATTGGCCGCGATCAGCGCGTCGAAGCTCTCCTCTTTCGCCTCCAGGATATCGCGACGCTCGGCCGGCCCCATGCCCGCATTGTTCACCAGCAGGTCGATCCGCCCCAGTTTCTTCCGCGTGAACTCCACCAGCGCGGCCCTGTCGGCGCCCGACGCGAGATCGCACGGAAAAATCAGCGCGCCCGTCTCCTCGCGCAGCCGCTCAGCCGAATCGAGCCGCGTCCGGTAGGTGGCCACCACCTGGTGCGTGCGCGCCAGCTCCGCCGCCACCGCCCGCCCGATGCCCCGGCTGCCGCCCGTAACCACGGCCACCGGCCGGACCGACGCCTCGCTCATGACGCCCCTTTCCCGTAATCAGCAATACTGTAGCATCTCGACCGATAAGGCTGCCCGAATCCGTTTCCGATTCCGGCCGTGCAGGAATCCTGTACAATACAGGCAGGTGGCTCGTGGCAACGGAAACCACATATACAAGCCTGCGTGAAAACCTGGCCAGCGTTTTGGATCAAGTCGTGGACCAGCGGCAAACAATCGTCGTGCGGCGTAGAGGCTCGCGAGACGTTGCCCTCATTCCGGCCGACGAGCTTGCCGGGCTGATCGAGACCGCTCACCTGCTCCGTTCCCCGCGGAACGCCCGGCGTTTGCTGTCGGCCTTGCATCGGGCAGGCCGGCGCAGCCTGAAATCGGAAAGCGTCGCCCAATTGCGTAGCGAGATCCTCGGTGAAGCGGGACGCTAAGCGGTTCGCCATCTTTCATTCCGAGTTCAGAGAGGATCTGCGGTATTGGGTCAAGACCGACCGGAGCACCGCGATTCGAGTCCTCGATCTGGTCGAAGCCGTGCTGCGCGACCCGTTTCAAGGAGCCGGCAAGCCGGAGCCGCTCCGATACCTGCTGGCAGGTTGCTGGTCGAGGCGCATCACGCAGGAGCACCGCCTGGTATACACGGTAAGCGACGAGCGCATCGATTTTCTTCAGGCCCGCTACCACTATTGATTCGGCTCCGGGCGCGTTCCGGACCCGTTCCGCCGGCCAGGAAAGGCCGCGTCGTGGAAAAATGGGGAGCCGCAAACGCGCCGTCCTACACTCTGGTATTCCGCAACACGGGCATCCTGTCAACGGGCCTCGCAATCGCGAACGTGGCCCCGCACGCGACCAGCGTCAGCGCGATCGCGCTCGCGTATCGCAGCGCAGACTCGGCGGCCACGGCCGAAGTGTAAACGTGCTATCGGTAGAGGCATGGTCCGAGGGGTGATGTCACCATTTACGCCGGAACGAACGCGCAGGGGCGTCGATCCGAGACGGCTGCTCCTCGCCGTGGCAATTGTGATTGGCTGCGCTCTTGGGGTGGTTGTGAACGTTCATCTCGCTTTCGGCGCGGGCAAAGGAGGCATGGACCTCAACCAGTTCTATGCCGCGAGTCGGCTCGCTGGCACAGGCCATCTTTACGACTCGGGCGCATTGCGCGCGCTGGAGGAGGAGAACGGTCCGTCGATCCATAGCGGCCGGTTACCAATAGTCTCGTACGGCGTAAAGGCCATCAGCTGGATGCCTTTCCCGCTGGCGCTCCTTGTGTGGCGGACCGCAAGCGTCGCGGCGTTGCTCATTGTATGCGCCGTCTGGCCCGGAGCAAGTCGACTCGGTCTACTGGTCGCGCTCTCGTGGTCCACGCCGGCAATCTACCTCATCAGCCTGGGTCAGGACGTGGCCTTTTGGCTGCTCTTCTTTGCTCTCGGGGTCAAGTTGCTGGACCGCGGGTATGCGCGACTGGCAGGCGTCGCTTTCGCTTTGTGCCTTTGCAAGTATCATCTGGCGGTGGGGATACCGATCATGCTCATCGCTCAGAAGCGCTGGAAGACCCTTACGACGGGTGGGGTGGTGACATTGGCATTGCTCGGCACGAGCTTCGTTATCGAGGGGTCGTCCTGGCCGTTTGGTTATGTGCGAACCCTCTCGTCCCCGGACTTCTCGCCCGGAATCGACTTGATGCCCAACCTGCGCGGGCTGGCTTCGAGGTCGCCCCACGCGACCATGGTTGAACTTGTCGCCGCAACAGGGGTTGTTGTGCTACTGTGGCTCGCCTGCCGTCGCATATCGAGCGTCGGCGTCGCCGGCGCAGCGGCTGCCAGTTGTGGGCTAATCCTAGGGCACCATGGCTACATCCAAGACTGCACGATTCTAATCCCTCTGGCGGTCTTGACGATCCAATCGCGACAGACAGCCTTGTGGCTGCGGGCTTTGGGGTTGGTGCTCGTAACGCCGGCACTTTCGCTGCTGCTCGTCATGGGCGCGCCGTTAGTGGGGCAAACACTGCTGATCGGGTTCGTAGCGCTAACTCTTGCTCGCGCGTCGATTCTGGCCAATCCCGAGGGTTCGGAGAAGGCGTCAGGCCTTCAAGAGGGCTGATCGACTTCTCTCTTGGCGCCCCCCAAACGGATAGCAGTTCCGGGCTAAATTGATGCCGGATACGTGGTTCTCGTAGAATGACTTTCGGCCGTTGTCGGCAGCGGATCCGGGGGAGCGCGACGCAGCCCCGACATTCGCAGCTGCGAACCCAACGGCAGAGCCCGCTGGTGCTGCGCCTCCCCGCCAATGCAAGCTTGACGGGCTTGGCGCCACACGCTAGCCTGACAATAGGCTCGCCCATGGGTTGTATCCAGTCGGATTCATTCGCGCACTCATCGTCGCCGATCCATGCGCAGGCGGGCCGGTTGGAGGCTCGGTTTTGATTCTTCTGCTTTTCGGACCGCCCGGATGCGGCAAAGGTACGCAAGCTGTCTTTCTTGCGGAGCGTTTTCACATTCCCGCCATCTCCACGGGGGAAATGTTCCGGGCCGAAGTGAAGGCCGGCACGGAACTCGGCAGGACGGCAAGCGCCATCATGGCCGCCGGCGGGCTGATCACCGATGAGATCACCAACGCCATTGTGGCCAGCCGCATCTCGCAGCCGGATTGCGCCAGTGGTTTCCTGCTCGATGGCTATCCGCGCACCGTCCCCCAGGCGCAGTATTTCGGCCGCCTGTTGCGCGAGAGGGGGTTGCCTGAGCCGGTGGTCCTTCACATCGACGTGAACGAGGCATTGCTGGTGGCGCGCCTCACGTCGCGCCGGCAGTGCCCGGCCTGCGGGCGCATTTACAACCTGCTCTCCCAACCCCCTCGGGTGGCGGGCCGATGCGATGTCGATGGCGCGGAATTGATCGCGCGCGCCGACGACCAGGAAGC
>Ga0182014_10008728_pt1 | contig 10292 bp, 10 predicted proteins | sample 612S2DmetaG_FD_120489 | JGI IMG/M metagenome (GOLD analysis project Ga0182014, IMG submission 120489) | Permafrost microbial communities from Stordalen Mire, Sweden - 612S2D metaG | ecosystem: Environmental > Terrestrial > Soil > Wetlands > Permafrost | place: Sweden: Stordalen | collected...
ACCAACTGAGCTACGCCAGCCTGGTGGAGCGGGAGACGGGAATCGGACCCGCGACCAACAGCTTGGAAGGCTGTGACTCTACCACTGAGTTACTCCCGCGGCGAAAACCATTATATCAGGAGGAGCGGCTTAAAAACTCTGGGGCAGGCCATCGTTTTTCGTGGCCTGCCAAGTTCGAGCACGGTTCGCAGACGACAAACAACGATCGTCTGCGCCACGCGGCGCAAAAATTAGGTACCATTCCCTTTTGCAACCAACATGCCTATCTATCAAGTGATTGTGCTGGCGATTGTGCAAGGCCTGACGGAATTCCTGCCCATCAGCAGCACGGCGCACCTCTATCTGACGTCCTGGCTGCTGGGGTGGCAGACCGAAAGCCTGACCTTCGATATTGCGCTGCACATCGGCACGCTGCTGGCGGTGGCGATCTACTTTGCGCGCGATTGGGTGCAGATTATCGCGCAGGGCTTTGGCATGCGCTGGGGACGCGACGACCAACTGGAACGCAACACCGGGCTGCTATGGCTGCTGGCGATCGGATCGATTCCGGTGGGAGTCGCGGGTCTGCTGTTCAACAAGCAGGCGGAAGGCGCGTGGCGCAATCCCATGGTGATCGGCACGATGATGGTGGGGATCGGGATCGTGATGGGGATTGCCGAGTGGATGGGCCGCAAAACGCGCGACATCTCCGGAATCAACTTTGTGGATGCCGGAACGATCGGGATCGCGCAGGCGCTGGCGGTGGTTCCCGGCGTTTCCCGCAGCGGCATCACCATCACGGCCGGTTTGTTCCGCAACATAAATCGGGAAGCGGCGGCGCGCTACTCCTTCCTGCTTTCGACGCCCGCCATCGGCGCGGCGGCGGCCAAAGCGGTCTACGACATGATCAAGCACAAAGCCTTTGATCCCAACATGGAAACCGCCTTGGCGGTGGGCATCGTGGTGAGCGCCGTTACGGGAATGATCGTGATTTCCCTGTTCCTGCGCTTTCTCCGCCGCCGCAGTTTGTGGTTTTTTGTGTTTTATCGCATTATTTTTGGCATAATGGTGCTTGCTCTGGCTTTCTTCCGCCGGCCAGCGGGATGAAGCTTTTATCTCCGACTCCGCAGAAGCGAATCAACGAACTGGTAGGAGTGTTGCTCCTATCGCTGGGCGTGGTGTTGCTGCTCAGCTTGGCGTCGTACCACGTCCACGACCCCTCGCTGAATACGGCGGCGGCCACACGGCCGCGCAACCTCATAGGCTATCCGGGCGCATGGTTTGCCGACCTGCTGCTGCAAGGCTTCGGCATCGGCGCGTTTGTGTTCCCGATTTTACTGTTCGGCCTGGCGTGGAAATGGGTCCGCTCGGACGAAGTGGAAGCGGGCGCCATCAAGCTTTGCGGGACGCTGCTGCTGCTGCTGAGCCTGACGGCGGCGGTTTCCTTCGCGCCGCGGCTCACGCTGTTCAGCGGTGCGATTCCGATTGGCGGACTGGCGGGCATGTTGCTGGCGCACTATTTGATGCATGCGCTGAATGCCACCGGCGCGATTCTGCTCACCATCACTACGCTGATCGTGTCCGTTTACCTGGTCTCAACGTTCACCATGTCGAAACTGGCTGGCTGGTTCGAGGGACCGTTACGTATTCTGGGGATGCTCGTGGATGCGTGGCGGCTTTGGCGCGAGGAACGGCGCCGGCGCAAACAGGAGAAGGCGCGGTTGCTCGCTGCGCAGAGAGCCCAACAACGCCGCCGGCCGAGGGTGGCGCCGCAAGTGGACGCGGCGCACATCGATTCTTCCGCTGCGCCGCTCGATGCGGTTGCCGAAGCGCCCGCGGGCGCGCCCGTGGAGCCCGTCGAAATCCCGATTTGCGCGCTTGAGGAAAAGCCCTTGCCCGCGGCGGACACTCCGCCTTGGGAGGAAGCGGTCCCGGTGGCCGTGCGCGCGCCGGGCCCCGCGTCTTACCGGCTGCCGTCGACGGACTTGCTTAATGAAGGGCAAGGCCGCAGCCCTTACGACGAACAGGAGTTGAAAGACATCGCGGTACGCATCAAGTCGAAGTTCGAAGAGTTCAACGTGCTCGGCAACGTGGTACAAATCAACCCCGGCCCGGTGGTGACCACCTTCGAATTCAAACCCGAGGCGGGCATCAAGTACAGCCGCATCACCTCGCTCACCGAGGACCTGTGCCTGGGGTTGCAGGCCGAATCCATCCTGATCGAGCGCATTCCGGGCAAGCCCACGGTGGGCATCGAGGTGCCCAACACCAAGCGCGAAGTGATCGCGCTGCGCCAGATGCTGGAGTCCGACGAGTTCGCGCAGTCGCAGTCGCGGCTGACGATTTCGATGGGCAAAGACATCAATGGGCGCATCAAGGTGGCCGCGCTGGAATCCATGCCGCACCTGCTGATCGCCGGCTCGACCGGTTCGGGCAAGAGCGTCATGATCAACTCCATGGTCATGTCGATCCTGTACAAATCCACGCCGGATGAAGTGCGCATGATCATGGTGGACCCCAAACGCGTGGAGTTGGGCATGTACGAGGGCATTCCGCACCTGCTGACGCCGGTGATCACCGATCCCAAGAAGGCCACCAACGCGCTGCGCAACGCGGTGCTGGAGATGGATCGCCGCTTGCGCCTGCTGGCCGAATTCGGCGTGCGCAACATCGACCAGTTCAATAAGAAAATCCGCAAGAAACAGGAGGAGCCGCGCAGCCTCTTCGAGGAGGACGAGGCCACCGTGGAGGACTTGCGGCCGTTGCCCTACATCCTGATCCTGATCGACGAGTTGGCGGACCTGATGATGCTGGAGGGCCGCAACGTGGAAGAGTCCGTGACGCGCCTGGCGCAGATGGCGCGCGCGGTGGGCATGCACTTGGTGCTGGCCACGCAGCGGCCGAGCGTGGATGTGATTACCGGCCTGATCAAGGCTAACTTTCCCTCGCGGATCAGTTTCCGCGTGGCGACGCGGGTGGACTCGCGGACGGTGCTCGACGTGATGGGCGCGGAGCACCTGTTGGGCAAGGGCGACATGCTGTTCCTGCCGCCGGGGTCGTCGCGGCTGATCCGCGTGCACGGCGCGTTCGTGACCGAAACCGAAATCAACCGCGTGGTGGATTTCTGGAAGGAACAGGCCGTGCCGGAGTACGACCAGTCGTTCCTGGTCGCGCCGCCCACCGACGACGCGGAACCTGAGGGCGACGAGGCCGCGCCGGGCGGGCAGGATCCCATGTACGAAGACGCCCTGCGCATCGTGCTGGAGATGGGCAAGGCGTCGACCTCGACGTTGCAGCGCAGGCTGCGGCTTGGCTACGGCCGCGCCGCGCGCATCTTGGATACGATGCAGCGCGACGGAATTATCGGGCCGCCGGATGGCAGCAAGCCGCGGGAGGTGTTGAAGCGGCCGGATTGGCTAAGAGAGGTGGAGGATTCGGTGCGGTGATCGCCTCGGCCCAGGGACCTTCAAGCAGATTCCGGTTTGATCCCGTTACAATGCAGCGCCCTCGTGCGAATCGCGAAGTTAGGCTATGATCGGCATGGTTATGCCACCGAATTCGCAGCGAATCACAAAGAGAGAAGCTCATATTGGCTGGCCTATTGAGTCTCGCGTAATACGGTGACGGTTTTCGCGAGAAATTTGCCCCTCTGCATCGGGGCTGATGTAGGGCGCCAATCTTGGCCGCAGCCGCCTTTTTAGGCGGCTCGGGCCGGCTGAAAGCCGGCTGCGGGCAAAATTGCCCGCCCCACAAGGGCTAAGTTGCTGTCACTGTATTATGCGAGCCTCAATATATCTCTCGAAATACGATTCGCTTGGCTTGAAGAAACTCGGCTTCGAGAGCTTCAAGAAGACGTTTAACGTCATCGGATACGCCATGGGGCGCAGCCTGCGTCGATAAAGAAACTACCGCGACGAGTTCGACCCGTTGTTCCCGAATTCGCCGAAAAGGCTGGCACAAGCGCCCGACTCGCGATTACTGCCTCAAGCCTTGCAGCCTATCGGCAAGCTCCGGATCGATGCTGCGAATCTCGCTCAGCAGCTCCTGAATCACAACCCGGAAAGCTCGCCAAAGTTCGGCGGTGTCCAGTTGCCGGACCAGCGCGCCTTCAAATTGGGCGGCGACCCCGCTTGGCAACAGGTCCATGCCGCGGCCATGGACAGCAGGAAGGCCGTGACGAATCGAGGCCAGCGCCAGCGCGCTGTCGCGGACACCGCTAATCATGTATTCCGCCTGCCATAGCTTTCCTCTGGCAATGCAACTCCGCGCATGCAGTGCATAGAGCCAAGCCCAGCCAACCATGTCCCGAACCGGTGGCGCTGGAATGTGCCGCGGCTCGTTCGCCTTTCCGAATACCAGGCGGAACGTCGGCGCCAACGCTCGAAACTCCGTCGCGGGCACGAAGGCGAGATCGATCTGCAGCGTGCTGGGGAGCAAGAATACGCGGTAAACCCACGCGCCGGCGATGACGTCCAGATGATGCAAGGCAAGATGCCGATCATACATATACGCCGTCCAATCGGCGATGACATTAGGCATTTCGCCGGCGTCGCCGACCCCAAACGCCAGATCGATGTCCGACCACCGGTCTTCGCGCCCGTCTGCCGCCGAGCCAGTGATCGCCGCGCCAGTGATCCGCTGGTCGCCGGCAGCGCGTTCCAAAAGGCCGGAGCGCAAGCCCTCGCGTTCTTCCTGCGTAAACATAGGGTCCTCATAGTATATCGTTCCGGCGTGTTACTCTGATGTCGCCACCAACCACCAGCCACCGTTCGTCGTATACTCAACCTTATGAATCGCCGCCAATTCCTCTACACCAGCGCCGCGGGCCTGGCCCTCTCCGCCACCGGCTACGCAAGCGGCAAGCCCAGGCGCGTCGGGGTGATCGGCCCCGGCTGGTACGGCAAGACCGACCTGTTCCGGCTGATTCAGGTGGCGCCGGTCGATGTAGTCTCGCTCTGCGACGTGGACAAACAAATGCTCGCCCGCGCCGCCGATCTCACCGCCACGCGCCAGGCATCCGGCGCCAAGCCGCGCACCTTCACCGACTATCGCGAGATGCTCGCCCAGAAAGACCTCGACATCGTGCTCATCGCCACGCCCGATCATTGGCATGCCCTGGCCATGATCGCTGCCGTCGAAGCCGGCGCCGATGTCTACGTGCAGAAACCCGTCAGCGTCGACATCCGCGAAGGCCAGGCCATGCTAGCCGCCGCGCGCAAGCACCAGCGCGTGGTGCAGGTCGGCACGCAGCGCCGCAGCACGCCGCACATCGTCGAGGCGCGCGACCGCTTCATCCGGGAAGGCAAACTGGGCAAGATCGGCCTGGTCGAGATGTGCTGCTACTATCACATGCGCGCCACCGAGAATCCGCCGGACACCGCTCCGCCGCCCTATCTCGATTACGAAATGTGGACCGGTCCCGCGCCCATGCGCCCCTATAACCGGTTGGTGCATCCGCGCGGCTGGCGTGCGTTCATGGAATACGGCAACGGCATCGTGGGCGATATGTGCGTCCACATGTTCGACATGGTGCGCTGGATGATGGGTCTCGGTTGGCCCAGGCGCGTCTCTTCGGAGGGCGGCATCCTGATCGACAAGCAGTCCAAGGCGAACATCTCCGACACCCAGACCGCCACCTTCGATTACGACGACCTCAAGGTCGTCTGGCAGCATCGCACCTGGGGCGCGGCGCCCGATCCCGATCCCAAGTATGCCTGGAGCTCGACCTTTTATGGCGACAAGGGCACGTTGAAGGTAAGCGTGTTCAGTTATGATTTTGTGCCCGAGGGAGGCAAAGGCGCGGTTCATCGCGACGTCACCTATGAGCTCGAGGAATATCCGGTCGACAAAACCGAGCCGGACCTGGAACGGCATGTAGCGCCTGCCATCCGGCATCACATGCTGGACTTCCTCGCAGCCATCGATGCGCGATCGAAGCCCGTCGCCGATATCGAAGAAGGCCACATCTCCACTGCAAGCTGCATCCTCGCCAATATGTCGATGAAGCTCGGCCGCACGCTGGCTTGGGACCCGCAAGCGGGGCGCATCGTGGGCGACGAAGCCGCCAACCGGCTGCTGGCCCGGCCCTACCGCGCGCCCTGGCTGCATCCGGTGTAGGACAGGCCTCCTGGCCTGTCCGCTTTTTCAGTAAATCGACCAGCAACCCGGTGTGATCAACTCCAGCAAGTGCTGGTCCGGATCGCGGAAATACAGGCTGCGTCCGCCGCGCGGCCAGTCCACCGCGCTCTCGATCTCGACGCCGTGCTCCTCTAACCGCCGCTGCCAGTCCGCTTCCGCTGCTGCCGGGATCGAAAACGCCACGTGCGTGTGGCCCGCGCCGTCGTGTGGCGGAATCGTCCCGCCGGGCGTCGGAATGGACTCCAGCGTCGCCCCCTTGCGAAATAGCAACAGGACGTTGCGGTCCGCCACGCTCAGCGCGCTAAAACGCTCGTCGCCGATCAGCTTCTTGAATTCGCAAATGTCTTCGTAGAAGCGGCTGGCGCGCTCCAGATCGTCCACGTACAAGCACGTTTCCACGACTCCGGTTACTTCGGGCATCAAGCACATTGTATCCCGTTGCGACCACCGATGCCGCGCGCGCATCAAAACCTTCAGCGTTTGGTCTGCCCATGGCAAAACCGGTCCTGTTGACCATCGACGACGACCCCGAAGTCCTGAAGGCCGTCGAGCGCGACCTGCGCCGCCAGTACGCTGCCAACTATCGTGTGCTGGCGGCCAACTCGGGCCAGGCCGCACTCGCGCTCCTCGAGAAGCTCCAGCAGCGCGGCGAGCCGCTGGGTGACACCCGCTTTCAGATTCGGCTGCCGCTGCCATCGGGAGCCACGCCAACAGGAGCCACATTATGATGCGATGCACTCACACCGACCAGATACAAAAAGTTTCTCCGCACACCAACGGCTGCGAAGAATGCCTCAAGATGGGCGATACCTGGGTCCACTTGCGGCTGTGCCTCAGTTGCGGCCACGTGGGCTGTTGCGATTCGTCCAAGAACAAACACGCCACCAAACACTTCCACAAGACCAACCATCCCATCATGCGCTCGCTCGAGCCGGGCGAAGACTGGGGCTGGTGTTACATCGACGAAGTGGAGCTGGACTTCTGATACGATCGGGGCGTGACTAGAACTCTATTCGCTACCGTCTTGCTTGGAGCGCTGCTCCACATTCCCTCGATGGCCCAAGACGCCGCCGCCAATCGCCTGACTGCCCGCCAGGTGATCGAGCGCATTCAGAAGCATGTCGGCGTCCCGTGGCGCAGTCAGACCGTCGATACCTTCAAGGCGGGCGATCCGGACACACCCGTCACCGGCGTTGCCACCACCATGATGGCCACCTACGATGTGCTCCAGCGCGCCGCCGCCGCCGGAGACAACTTAATCATTACGCACGAGCCGACGTTCTACGGTCACTTGGACGAGACCGCCGATCTTGCCAAGGAGAACGATGCCGTGCTGTCCGCCAAGCAGGCGTTCATCGCCGAGCATCACCTGGTGGTCTGGCGCTTCCACGACCACTGGCATGCCCGCACGCCCGATGGCATTCAAACCGGAATGATCCGCGCGCTCGGCTGGGAGAAGTTTCGGAATCCGAGCGACGACCACCTCTTTGTCATCCCCGAGACCACGCTCGACCAACTCGCCAGCAGCATCAAGCAGCGTTTGGGAATCCGCACCCTGCGCGTAGTTGGCGACCCGGCTATGCGGGTGACCAAGCTGGCGCTCAACCCCGGCTACCCGGGATTCCCGAGCGAACGTCACATGCTGCAGCGCGACGATGTCGAAGTGCTGGTGATGGGCGAGGGACTGGAATGGGAGACCATCGAATACGGCGCGGATGCCGCCGCGGAAGGCAAGCACAAAGCACTCGTGATTCTCGGCCACATTCCTTCCGAGCAAGCCGGCATGGAGGATTGCGCGCGCTGGCTGAAGGGCTTCGTCAACGAAGTGCCGGTGGAATTCATCGCCACGGCCGAGCCGTTTTGGCCGGCCAAATAGCTCAAGCTGGACAGGCCGGGAGGCCTGTCCCACCGAGCGCCAGATCAAGCCGCCGCAAGCCCTCGCCGAACATCTCGGTGTTCACGCCCATCCCGATGCGGAAGTGATCGGGCATCTCGAAGAAGCGGCCCGGCACCGCGGTAGTCTCGTAATCCGCGCGCAGCCGCGCCAGCAGTTGCTCCACGTCCGCGCCATGCAATCTCAGAAACGCGGTTGTGCCCCAGGCGGTCCGCGCGGCGGACACGGCTGCGTGCCGCGACAGGAATTCGCCGAGCAGTGCCCGATCCGCCTCCACCACTTTGCGCGCGCGCTCGCGGATGAAATCCAACTGCTCAAGAGCCGCCACGCTGAGCAACTCCGCCGCATGCGCGGGGATCGATCCGAACAGATCGTTCAACCGCCACATCGCGCGCGCCAGATCCGGCTGCGCCAGGATCCAGCCGCAGCGCAGCCCGCTCAGCCCATATACCTTCGTCAGGCTGTTGGTCACGATGAATTCCGGGCCAAGCTGAAACGCGGTGCGCGGCGTGTCTTCGTACACCGCGTCCAGATACACCTCATCGACCAGCACGTGCGCGCCCACGCTGCGCGCCAGATCGCCAACCTCGCGTAACGCCGCATCCGGCGTGAGCGCGCTCGAAGGATTATGCAGATTGGTCACCACGACCAGCTTCGTCTTGGGCGTCAGCGCGCCGCGGATCGCCGCCGGATCGAGCGCGAAGCCGTTCTCCACGGTGCGCGCGAACCGCCTTACCCGCGCCCCCAGAAACAGCGCCGCCGAAACCAGCAACTCGTAAGCCGGATGCTCGATCAGCACCTCGTCGCCCGGCTCGACGAGCGCCGCCATCGCCAGGTGATTCGCCATCGAGGTGCCCGCCGCGGCCACCACGCAATCCGGATCGACGCCGCATTTGCGGGCGATGGCTTGCTGCAAAGGAGCGTAGCCATAGGTGCTGTCGCCATTGATCTCCAGCGCGGGCTGGCGCGGCAACTCCGCCAGCGGAAACGATCCCACACCGCTGGTGGCCAGGTTGAAACGCCCCCGGCTCTGCGTCTTGGCCCAATACATGTAATCGGAATGTCTGTGTCTCATGTCCTAGGGTGGCGCCCGCTCCGGCGCCAGTACCAATATACGGGAATGCCCGCCAGCAGAATCAGCAGACCGACAGCGCTATGGGCCGGATACGCGGCGATGGTGCTGGCCACAATCCCAGCGCATGTCAACACGAACGCCGCCGTGGTGTACGGATGTCCCGGCGCGCGATAGATGCCCTCGGGCGGTCCTGCCGCGTCCCTGTGGCGGAACACGAACAGTGCGCCGGCGGTCAGCGCGAACGAAATGAAATCCACCGACACCACGTAGTTCAGGATCTGCTCATAACGCCCCGATAGGGCGATGACCGTGGCGAAGACGCCCTGCAGCACGATCGCCACCACCGGCGCTCCCGTGCGCGGCGAAAGCCAGCCCACACGCTCGAAGAACAGTCCGTCGCGCGCCATCGCCCAGTACACGCGCGGCGCTGTCAGGATGCCCTGGCTCAGGAAGCCCAGCGTCGAAACGGCGATGCCCACCGCGAGGAATTCGGCGCCGCGCTCGCCCAGCGCCACCCGCATCACCGAGGATGCCGGCGTGTGCGATGCCGCCAGGCCCGCCGGCCCCAGCACGCGCAGGCATACATAGTTCACCGACAGGTACAACGCGATCACGCCGATCACCCCTGCCACCAGGCCGCGCGACAGATCGCGCCGCGGGTCGCGCATCTCTCCCGCCACGAACGTGGAGGTCTGCCACCCGCCATAAGCGAACGCCACCGGGATCATGGCTGCGCCGATCGCCCGCAGCAGTCCGAACGAGACTGGCCGGTCCAGCAGCGGCAACGGATGCACCACGCCGCCGCCCCACACAATTCCCACCAGCACCAGCGCCGCGATGGCGCCGGACTTCAGCAGCATCATGGCGCTCTGTACGTTGCTGCCCGCGCGCACTCCCAGGCAGTTGATGGCCGTCAGGCCCAGCAACGCCGTCGCGGCGATCGCTCCATCGCCGCTCTTGAGGCCCGTAATCTCGCGGTAGTATCTGGCGAAGGTGACCGCCACCGCCGCCATCCCGCCGGTCTGCGTCACCAGCAACAGCACCCACCCATAGAGGAAGGCCACGCCCGGATGGTAGGCTTCGCGCAAGTAAAGATACTGGCCGCCGGAATCCGGCATGCGCGTGGCCAGTTCCGCCCAGATGAAAGCGCCGGCCATCGCCAGCGCCCCGCCGATCAGCCACACGCCCAGAATCAGCAGCGGCGTA
>Ga0182014_10008731_pt1 | contig 10288 bp, 6 predicted proteins | sample 612S2DmetaG_FD_120489 | JGI IMG/M metagenome (GOLD analysis project Ga0182014, IMG submission 120489) | Permafrost microbial communities from Stordalen Mire, Sweden - 612S2D metaG | ecosystem: Environmental > Terrestrial > Soil > Wetlands > Permafrost | place: Sweden: Stordalen | collected...
AGCCATTGATGAAGCGAAACCGAAGCCGCTGATGGCGCCGTGCCGTAATGTCGAGCGTGGCCAGCCCGTTGACGCTGTAGAGCGCGGTGGTGTCTGTCGGGTCGATGCCCGGTGCGATCGCGGTGCCGTCCGGGCGCAACCGCCAGTCCTCGATCAGAATCACCGCGTCACGGTCGACGGCGATCGGCTCGTTCTCCGCGACAATCAACGGCCGCGCCGGCAATGGGCGGGCCTGGCCGTCACCCAATAGCCTGACGTCACACAGCAAGGTGCCGGCGTGACGCAATGAAATCGCTTGGTTTTCTCTTCCGCCTGCCGACAGGGGCGGGCGCGCCAGCAGCGGCTCGGCCGCCGCAACGCCGTCGAGCCCGTGCCAGTTCAGCACCGCGGCCACCGGCAGGTCGTTCTGAAATCCGATTTCGAGCGTTTCGCCGCGCCTGAGGCGAGGGGCCGAATCCGGCGTCTCGCCCTGGAACGCCCATATCGGGGTGGATTGTCCCGGACGCAGCTCGAAGGCGCTGGCCCTGGCCTGCAGCAGGAGGCGCTGGCGTCCCGGGCTGGCGGCAATTCCCGGCATGGCCGGGCCGAGCGCCGCAGCGCCCAACCCGGCCATGAACGTACGCCGGCCGAGCCGGAGAATGCGATCTGCCATGAGGTCGATGCGGACCATTTTCCGCTGGATTTGTCCAGCCGGCGCAGGTACTTCGGGGAAGGCTTGGGGACGGCCATTTTTTTGCTGCGGACCGGTCGGCCCATGTTATAAGCCCGCCGCAACGATCACGTTTATGATCTGGATGCGAGCGTCCGGATCATAAACGTGATCGATTCCATTCACTTGGAGCACGATGGCCGCCCGAAAACCGCTTCACGATTTTCGGCATCATGCTCGGGCGTTGCGGCCGGACAGATGCGATCAGCGGGCGTGGCGGAACTGGTAGACGCGCTGGATTTAGGTTCCAGTGACGAAAGTTGTGGGGGTTCGAGTCCCTCCGCCCGCACCAAGCGCTGACAGCGTTTGCAAGACGATTTACTGGAGGGCCTGCTTTTTAAAGCAGGGTCCGCCGAACCACTGACGCAGGCCTTGTGGTCGCGCGTCGACCAGATTGACAAATGTCCGGGCCGCAAGGCCGGACGAACGCGGGAAGAAGATTGACGCCATGCAGGTCACAGAAACCCTTGTCGAGGGATTGAAGCACGAGTTCCAGATCAGCGTCCCCGCATCGGATCTCGATGCGAAGGCGGGTGCCCGCCTGGTGGACCTCAAGGACAAGGTCCGTCTCAACGGCTTTCGTCCGGGCAAGGTGCCGGTGAGCCACCTCAAGAAGGTGTATGGCCGCTCGGTCATGGCGGAGACCATCGACCAGACCATCCGCGACACCAATTCGCAGATATTCACCGAACGCGGCTTCCGTCTGGCGACCGAGCCGAAGATCACCATGCCGACCGAGGAAAAGGCCGTCGAGGACATCCTGGCCGGAAAATCCGATCTGACCTACACGGTTTCGATCGAGGTGGTGCCTTCGATTGCGCTCGCCGATTTCAAGAGCTTTACGGTCGAGAAGCCGGTTGCCGAGGTGACCGACACCGATGTCGACGACGCCATCAAGCGGATCGCCGACCAGAACAGGGCCTATGCGGCCAAGAGCGAGGGCGCCAAGGCCGAAACCGGGGACCGGGTCACGATCTCGTTCAAGGGCACCATCGACGGCACGCCGTTCGACGGCGGCACCGGCGAGGGCATCCAGGTCACGATCGGCTCCAACACCTTCATTCCAGGCTTCGAGGAACAGCTGGTCGGCATCGCCGTCGGTGAGACGCGCACCCTGAAGGTTCCCTTTCCGAAGAACTATGCGAACGAGAAGCTCGCCGGCCAGCCGGCCGAATTCGAGACCACGGCAACCCTGATCGAGGCGCCGCAGGAGACCGAGATCAACGACGAGTTCGCCAAGAGCCTCGGCCTGGAATCGCTCGACAAGCTGAAGGAAGCTGCGCGCGAGCGGCTGTCGGCGGAATTCACCGGCGCGACCCGCCAGCGGGTCAAGCGTCTGCTGCTCGACCGTCTCGACGACGCCCATCGCTTCGAGGCGCCGCCGTCGCTGGTCGAGGAGGAATTCAACCTGATGTGGAATTCCATCAAGGCCGAGATGGAATCCAGCGGCAAGACCTTCGCCGACGAGGACACCACGGAAGAGGAAGCCAGGGCGGAGTACCACAAGATCGCCGATCGCCGGGTCCGGCTCGGCCTCGTGCTGTCGGAGATCGGCGAGAAGAACAAGATCACGGTCACCGACGACGAGGTCAGCCGCGCGGTGATCGAGCGCGCTCGCTCAATGCCCGGCCGCGAGAAGGAGGTCTGGGACTACTATCGCAGCAATGCCAATGCGCTGGCCCAGCTTCGTGCCCCGATCTATGAGGACAAGGTGGTCGATTTCATCCTCGAGCTCGCCAATGTGACCGAGAAGAAGGTCACGCGCGAGGAGCTCTATAAGGACGACGAGGCGGAAAAGAGCGCCGCCTGAGCATCAAGCCGGCGTTAAGGTTGAGAGGCGAAAGGCCCATGGCGACGGCATCCGTCGCTATGCGCTGGCTGCCGAATCAGCTTCAACTGGAACCAATTCCGCATGCTCCTGCTCCGGTCTTGTCACCGGGGAATTGGTCCATATCTGTGAACCCTGTCTTTTAAGTCCTGCATCACGGGACGTTCGTCCGCGCCCGGCAATCCCAGCCAGCTCTGCCTTGCCGATGGATGATCGTCTCCGCCAACCTTTGGGTGACTAATGCGCGATCCGGTCGAAACCTACATGCAACTCGTTCCGATGGTGGTCGAACAGACCAACCGCGGCGAACGCGCCTACGACATTTTCTCGCGCCTCTTGAAGGAGCGTATCATCTTCGTGACCGGACCGGTTGAGGATGGCATGGCGACGCTGACCGTCGCGCAGCTTTTGTTTCTCGAAGCCGAGAACCCGAAGAAGGAAATCTCGATGTACATCAACTCGCCCGGTGGCGTGGTGACATCGGGTCTTGCGATCTACGACACCATGCAATTCATCCGCCCGCCGGTGTCGACGTTGTGCACCGGGCAGGCGGCCTCGATGGGCTCGCTGCTGCTGGCCGCCGGCCACAAGGACATGCGCTTCTCGCTGCCGAATTCGCGCATCATGGTGCACCAGCCCTCCGGCGGCTTCCAGGGCCAGGCCACCGACATCATGCTGCATGCCCAGGAAATCCTGAACCTCAAGAAGCGGCTCAACGAAATCTACGTCAAGCATACCGGCCAGACCTTCAAGGCGATCGAGGACGCGCTGGAGCGCGACAAGTTCCTTACCGCCGAAATGGCCCGGGACTTCGGCATTGTCGACAAGGTGATCGACAAGCGCCAGGAAGAGCCGGCCACGACAAAGGCTCCGTAGGGCACGGATCGCGGTCGCGGGCGCGGGGGGCGACGGGCCGTCACCCCGGCAATTGCGACCGCCATCGGCACTATTTTGCCCGCGCATGGGCAGAAAGTTCCGCTTTCGTGCTGGTCTGGCAGCGTGACAATCAGGCAACGCTCGGCTGATTTCGGCAGGTTTGGCTCGTGCGAACGCGCCAAATCACGGTATTGTCACGGGTATCGGGCGTCCGGCTGATTAGCGAATTCTTGATAGTCGGGTGCGACCATGGTTGGCTAGGTGAGATCGGCTATGATCGCGGGAGATTCGAGTTGGTTGCGATTCGTGAGGCTTCTGGGGCGTAGGGTCTTTTTTGGTACGGATTTTGCTCTATCTAGAACTATCAGCCGGTGCGTACCGGAATAGGGCGATCGGGCGGACGGGATCGAACGGCGGACGGAGATAAGAATGAGTAAGGTCGGCACGAGCGACTCCAAGAACACGCTGTATTGCTCATTCTGCGGCAAGAGCCAGCATGAAGTCCGCAAATTGATCGCGGGCCCCACTGTGTTCATCTGCGACGAATGCGTCGAACTCTGCATGGACATCATCCGCGAGGAGAACAAGTCCTCGCTGGTGAAGTCGCGCGACGGCATTCCGACGCCGAAGGAGATCTGCAAGGTCCTCGACGACTACGTCATCGGCCAGAGCCATGCCAAGAAGGTGCTCTCGGTCGCCGTTCACAATCACTACAAGCGCCTCAACCACCAGACCAAGCACAACGACGTCGAACTGGCGAAGTCCAACATCCTGCTGATCGGTCCGACCGGTTCGGGCAAGACGCTGCTGGCGCAGACGCTGGCGCGGATCCTCGACGTGCCGTTCACGATGGCGGATGCGACGACGCTGACCGAAGCCGGCTACGTCGGCGAGGACGTCGAGAACATCATCCTGAAGCTGTTGCAGTCGGCCGACTACAATGTCGAGCGGGCGCAGCGCGGCATCGTCTACATCGACGAAATCGACAAGATCAGTCGCAAGTCCGACAATCCTTCGATCACCCGCGACGTGTCGGGCGAGGGCGTGCAGCAGGCGCTGTTGAAGATCATGGAAGGCACGGTCGCCTCGGTTCCTCCGCAGGGCGGTCGCAAGCATCCGCAGCAGGAGTTCCTGCAGGTCGACACCACCAACATCCTGTTCATCTGCGGCGGCGCGTTCTCCGGCCTGGAGAAGATCATCTCCGCGCGCGGTCGTTCGACCTCGATCGGCTTCGCCGCCCAGGTGCTGGCGCCGGAAGATCGCCGCACCGGCGAAATCTTCCGTCACGTCGAGCCTGAGGATCTCCTCAAATACGGCCTGATCCCGGAATTCGTCGGCCGCCTGCCGGTGGTCGCGACGCTGGAGGATCTCGACGAAGCGTCGCTGAAGAAGATCCTGACCGACCCGAAGAACGCGCTGGTCAAGCAGTACCAGCGGTTGTTCGAGATGGAGAATATCGAGCTGACCTTCGCCGACGAAGCGCTTGGCGCGGTCGCGCGCAAGGCGATCGAACGCAAGACCGGCGCGCGCGGGCTGCGCTCGATCCTCGAAAGCATCCTGCTGGAGACGATGTTCGATCTTCCGGGTCTGGAAGGCGTCGAAGAGGTCGTGATCTCGCGCGAAGTGGTGGAGGGCACCGCTCGTCCGCTCTACATCTACGCCGATCGTTCCGACCGCGCGGTCGAGAGCAGCGCCAGCGCCTGATCGTATCAACCGCCGGCGAGTTGAGTATGCAAGTAAGGCGGCTGCCGAGCCCTTCGGCGGCCGGCGGTGCGTAGCCTTAACTCTGCGTTTGAGCCCGGATTGACGGGCCTTTTTCAATCACTTGACACCCCCATGGTCGATAGCCACCTAATGCTATCGGCGATGAAAGAACACTCTTGAGATTCGTCGCAATCACGATCCGGAAATGCCGGCCGCAGGCGGCCATCAATTCCGGAATTTCCCGGCACCTTGTGGCGGTTGCGCAGAACGGCGGACCGCGGGCAAGGGGGCACAACAAAAGGAATAGGCCATGACGAGCCCGAAACCCCGGCCATCTATCGTCCACGGCGAAAGCCACTCTTATCCGGTGCTGCCGCTGCGCGACATCGTCGTCTTCCCGCACATGATCGTGCCGCTGTTCGTCGGTCGCGAGAAATCGATCCGCGCCCTCGAAGAGGTGATGAAGAACGACGCCCTGATCATGCTGGCGACGCAGAAGAATGCGTCGGACGATGATCCGAACCCGGATTCGATCTACGAAACCGGCACGCTTGCCAGTGTGCTGCAGCTGCTCAAATTGCCCGACGGTACCGTCAAGGTGCTGGTCGAGGGGCTCGAGCGCGCGCGCGTGCAGAAATACTCCGATCGCGCCGAATATTACGAGGCCACCGCGGTCGCGCTCGCCGACACCGACGCAAAGTCGGTCGAGGCCGAGGCGCTGGCGCGTTCAGTGGTGTCGGATTTCGAAAGCTATGTGAAGCTGAACAAGAAGATCTCCGCCGAAGTCGTCGGCGTGGTTCAGGCGATCACCGATTTCGCCAAGCTCGGCGATACCGTGGCTTCGCATCTCGCCGTCAAGATCGCCGACCGCCAGGGCATCCTGGAGACGCTGTCGGTGACCGCGCGCCTGGAGAAGGTGCTCGGGCTGATGGAGAGCGAAATCTCGGTGCTGCAGGTCGAGAAACGCATCCGCTCGCGCGTCAAGCGCCAGATGGAGAAGACCCAGCGCGAATATTATCTCAACGAGCAGATGAAGGCGATCCAGAAGGAGCTCGGCGACGACGAAGGCCGCGACGAGCTGGCCGATCTGGAAGAGAAGATTGCCAAGACCAAGCTTTCCAAGGAAGCCCGCGAGAAGGCCCAGCACGAGCTGAAGAAGCTGCGTCAGATGTCGCCGATGTCCGCGGAAGCGACCGTGGTGCGCAACTATCTCGACTGGCTGCTGTCGATTCCGTGGAACAAGAAGTCCAAGGTCAAGAAGGATCTGGTCGCGGCACAAGCGGTGCTCGACAACGATCACTACGGCCTCGAGAAGGTCAAGGACCGCATCGTCGAGTATCTCGCGGTGCAGTCACGCGCCAACAAGCTGACCGGGCCGATCCTGTGTCTGGTCGGGCCTCCCGGCGTCGGCAAGACCTCGCTCGGCAAGTCGATCGCCAAGGCCACGGGCCGCGAATTCGTGCGCGTCTCGCTCGGCGGCGTGCGTGACGAGGCCGAGATCCGCGGTCACCGCCGTACCTATATCGGCTCGATGCCCGGCAAGATCATCCAGTCGATGCGCAAGGCGAAGACCTCGAATCCGCTGTTCCTGCTGGACGAGATCGACAAGATGGGCGCCGATTTCCGCGGCGATCCGTCGTCCGCGTTGCTCGAGGTGCTCGACCCCGAGCAGAACTCGACCTTCAACGATCACTACCTGGAGGTCGATTACGATCTGTCCAACGTGATGTTCATCACCACCGCGAATACGCTGAATATTCCGGGGCCGCTGATGGACCGCATGGAGATCATCCGGATCGCCGGCTACACCGAGAACGAGAAGGTCGAGATCGCGCGCAAGCACCTGATCCCGAACGCGATCTCCAAGCATGGCCTGGATTCCAAGGAATGGTCGATCGACGACGACGCGCTGCTCCTGATGATCAGGCGCTACACCCGCGAAGCGGGCGTGCGCAATCTCGAGCGTGAGCTTTCGACACTTGCCCGCAAGGCGGTGAAGGAGCTGATGATCTCGAAGAAGAAGTCGGTGAAGGTGACCGAGAAGTCGCTCGAGGAGTTCCTCGGCGTTCCGAAGTATCGCTACGGCGAGATCGAGAACGAGCCTCAGGTCGGTATCGTCACGGGCCTGGCCTGGACCGATGTCGGCGGCGAGCTGCTCACCATCGAAGGTGTCATGATGCCCGGCAAGGGCAAGATGACGGTCACGGGCAACCTGCGCGACGTGATGAAGGAGTCGATTTCGGCAGCGGCGTCCTACGTCCGTTCGCGCGCCGTCGGCTTCGGCATTGAGCCGCCTCTGTTCGACCGGCGCGATATCCACGTCCACGTGCCGGAAGGGGCGACCCCGAAGGATGGACCGTCGGCCGGTGTCGCGATGGCGACTGCCATCGTTTCGATCATGACCGGCATCCCGGTCCGGCATGACGTTGCCATGACCGGCGAGATCACGCTGCGCGGGCGGGTGCTGCCGATCGGCGGCTTGAAGGAGAAGCTGTTGGCAGCCGCGCGCGGCGGCATCAAGACGGTGCTGATCCCCGAGGACAACGCCAAGGATCTCACGGAGATTTCCGACGCGATCAAGGGCGGGATGACGATCATCCCGGTGGCGCGGCTCGACGATGTCATCTCCAAGGCGCTGGTGCGGCCGCCGGTGCCGATCATCTGGGAAGAGGACACCAAGGTTCCGGTCAAGACGGACGGCGGCGACGAAGCGGCCGGCGGCCTGACGGCCCACTGAGCGAAGCAAATATGACTGCAAGCGGCGTCCCGATGGGGCGCCGCTTTTTTTGACGCGATGGCCGGCTTGCGCCGGGGGCTGGTGCGGCGGTAAACAGGCGGCGGGGGCGGTTAGCTCAGCTGGTTAGAGCATCTCGTTTACACCGAGAGGGTCGGCGGTTCGAATCCGTCACCGCCTACCAATAATATCAATTTCTTAAGTCGAGATTCCAGCCAAGCAGGTTTGCTTATGGCAACGATAACGGCAACGATACGCCATCCCGCCATGGTCTTTTTCCTCGCGAATGCTTCCCCGATGCTGGTTTGATAGTCCGGGTGATGGTGCCCGTAGGTGGGCTCCAGCGTCTTCATAGTCATCCCGAGATATCCTGCCACTTCGAACTTGTCGGCACTCCGCTGCATGAGCCACGCAGCGGCTGTGTGCCGGAAGGTGTGGCGAAGGGTCTGCGGCGCGGCCTCGGTACTCGCACACATACCGCGCGCCCATCCGTCGCCAGCGCAGCAGATGGGCTAGCAGTCGGCCCGGTATCCGCTGCACGGGTGCCCGCTTGTTTTGCGGGACGTTCTCACCCTGCCATGTGCGGTGAAAGAGTCCTTTCGCCACCCGCCAAATCCGTGCTGACCGGCTGCCGGTGTAAAGAGCGCAGAGGATGAAGTGGCTAACGTGCCGCGTGGGGTATTTTTTTTGATCGGTCCAGCCGCGCAATGTGGCTTGTGGCTAATTATTTTTTGCCGTTTCCACCGTTTCCAATAAGAATTCCACCGTTCCCACCGTTTGTCCCGATTGCATTTGGGTTGGCGGCTGCCTTTGGCTGGTTTCCCCAACGGTCGAAGATCGTCCGGCGCTCCGTAAACCCGTTCTTGGGGGAACCTGTTTTAGGAGAAACTTTTAGCCGCGTGGTTGAGACTTCCTGCATCCCAGAATTTCCAGCAAACGCGGGCGTTGCCGTAAGTGCCAATAAGTCGCTGCAGAGCAGCGTTGCCGCAACGGCCCCTATAACAGCAATATGAATTTTCATCTTGTGTCCTCAAAGCAACCGCCCCTGATACGTCGCCACTGGGTTGCAGAGCGGCGATGCATTCCTTGGTCGTTTGAGAGCCGGAAAAGGCTCAACCGACACGTTAGGTTACGGCGGTTCCTGTGGCGAACCTAGTTCAAATTAGGCCACTTCCAATTTCAAATCAGTCCACTAGCGGTCGAAACAGGCCAGTACCCGCAGCCGAATAGGAACGGACCAAGAAACGAGAATTTTTCAAGTCCTTGGCGACGCGCGTTGTCCAACAGGCGAGCGGTTGGCCGGATCATTGTGTGCACGTGTATAGAGAGTGCCTTTGCGGCCCCGGTCGCCAGTGACCTATCGGTGTGGCTTCGGTTCTGGCAAAGTGGCACGACACGAAAGCGAACAAAGAGAGTTTACGGCAACGCACGGCAACGATACACCGTGAACAAACTGCGAAGAACGCCAGCAAACGTGAACAAAATAACGAATAAAATCAATGCCGTGGGTTTAGATACTGTCGTTTACACCGAGAGGGTCGGCGGTTCGAATCCGTCACCGCCTACCAGAGATGCCGGGAGCATGCGTATGAGATTTCTACTCGCCATCGCATTGATCGGGCTGCTGGCTGGCTCTTCTTACGCCCAGGATAAGCCGGTCGCGAAATACCATGAAGCCGATAAGGACAAGTCGGCGGCGGAGAAGGCGGCGGATGTGGAAGCCGAACGGGCCTACAAGAGATCGCTCGGCAATATTCCGGACCAGGGTCCGAGCGACCCCTGGGGCAATGTGCGCAGCGACGGCGCGCCCAAGGCGGTCGCCAAATCGTCTGCCGCCAAGCCTTCTGCCGCCAAGCCTTCTGCCGCCAAGCCTTTTGCCGCCAAGTCTGCTGTCGCCAAGGATTCTGTCGCCAATTCTGCTGTCGCGAAGCAGGCGAAGCCTGCCGGCGACGCCGCGAACTAGCCCGCGATGGAACTTCCCGCGGGCCACGATCTGAACGCCGACCAGATTGCATACTGGAACGGTCCGGGCGGCCAGCACTGGGCCGACCGCCAGCAAACCCAGGATGTCGTGCTGGCACCGGTCTCCGAGGTCCTGATCGATCGCGCCAGAGTCCAGGCGGGCGAGCGGATCGTCGACGTCGGTTGCGGTTGCGGCGCCACCGCCATCGCGCTCGCCCACCAGGTCGGGCCGGCCGGACATGTGCTGGGCATCGACATTTCCGCGCCGATGCTGGCCCGGGCGCGGCAAGTCGCACCGGCCGGACTGCCGGTGGAATTCGTGCTCGCGGACGCCACCGTCCATCCGTTCGAGCCGGCGGGTTTTGATCTGCTGGTCTCCCGCTTCGGCGTGATGTTCTTCGCCGAGCCCGCGCGTTCCTTTGCCAATCTGCACCGGGCGCTGCGCCCTTCCGGGCGGCTGGCATTCGCCTGCTGG
>Ga0182014_10008733_pt1 | contig 10287 bp, 6 predicted proteins | sample 612S2DmetaG_FD_120489 | JGI IMG/M metagenome (GOLD analysis project Ga0182014, IMG submission 120489) | Permafrost microbial communities from Stordalen Mire, Sweden - 612S2D metaG | ecosystem: Environmental > Terrestrial > Soil > Wetlands > Permafrost | place: Sweden: Stordalen | collected...
AACTTGCCCCGCCGGCGCTCGATCGCGCACCCGACGGACAAGGTTGTCGTCGCGCATGTTGGCCAGAGCACCCGCCCCGGCCAATTATCGAACCTTCCTGGCAAACCTGCGAATCCTACGGGAGAAAGATCGCCATCCAAAACTCAGCCCGCCGCCAACGGCCAGGCTCGACAGCAATGCCCAGCCGGACGGCTCCGGGATGGGCACCGAAGACACGTTAAACATATCGGAAAACGCAACATTGGCGGAAAAGTCATGGGTCCAATCCGTGTATCCCGACTGATGGAATAACACGCCGACCTGTGCGGGATACACGCCCGCCGACTGTAGCGCCCCGCCGGTGACATTAAATACGAATTCCAACTCGGCCGATTCGCCGCTACCGCTGAAACCGAATTTGTCAATCGTGCCCGTCAAGAGGGTCGTCGACTCGGAAATGCCAAGATAGCTGTTGCCAGAGTCAGGATCGTAGAAATACCCGTTGACGCTCAAGGCGCCGCTCGTGGGAACGCCATCTCCATTGACATTCATGCTGATGCCGAAGACGGGGAGGTCGTTCCCGTCGCTGTCGTAGTTGCAAATGTTATTCACGTTGTCCAGCATGGCACACCAACTGTAGGCGGTCGCGGTAAACAGCCCCGTACCCGCATTGTAATCAGTAGTACCGTAGAACGTTGTGATGTCCGGCGATCCCGTAGGATTGAGGCCCAAAGACTCTGCTTGGGCAATGGTCGCCGACCCCACGATCAAGCAGACCAACGTCGCGAACAGAATGGTTCTGTGGATGCGAGACCCGTGAATGCTATTCGATCTGATCATCTGTGTTTCTCCCGGATAAGCCAAGCTCTCGAATGTCTTGGGCAAAAAATACCCCGTGCCGTTATCGGCACCAAACCAGTTTTCTCCGCCAAAAAAACGATCCTGCTCGCAACAAGGGTGAATAGCTGAAATGACCGCACCGTCGTTTGCAGGTCGCGCGGAAAAGGACCAACAAGACAAGAGAGGTGGGGGCCGAAATAAAATCCAAGCCAGCGCCTACCATCCCGTGGTTTGGATGGTCGTCTCCGCGACGGTGCGAAAAGTCAACGCTGCCTCGTGCTATTTCCCCCAGGAAAGAAACATGCCTTCCTTGCCCAGGCATGCGGAAAACTTCCGCTATTGTGCCATGCCTTGAAAGATATGTCTATAACCCGAATTAGGGAGAAACAAGTTTTTTATTTGGTTGTCGCTCTCCCTTGGGGGCCATGATGAAATACTCCAGTAGATGGATGGGTTTTCGAGCAGGGGCGATTGCCCCCTAGACCGTTACGGGGTTCGGCTTATCCGGATCGAGCCCGAGTAGCTTGATCGCCGCCGGCAGTTCTTCCCGGGGAAACTCGTCTCTTTCGGCCAGTTCGGCCAGCGCGGCCAGGGCGATGTTTTCGGCATCGACCTCGAAGAACCGCCGCAGTTCCCCTCGGGCCTCGCTGCGGCCGAAGCCGTCCGTGCCCAGCACGACGTAGGAAAAGACGGAACCGGATACGGCACCGCCGGTTGCCCTCACCCCCGGCCCCTCTCCCAAAGGGCGAGGGGAGGTGGTTGCCGATGGGCCGGTGGTTACCCACGGGGCGATGGAAAGTCCAACCGCGCTGGCATAGTCCAACGCCGCCACCACCGGGCCCGACTGGCCTTCCAACGCCTGGGCAACGTAAGCCCGGCAAGGCGGCTGGCCGGGATGGAGCCGGTTCCAGCGGTCGCAGGCGCGGCCGTCGTAGTACAGCGTCTTGTAGCTGGTCACACTATAGACGTGGCTGCCGACGCCGAAGTGTTTTTCCAGCAACTCTTGGGCGCGGAGCGACTCGCGCAGGATGGCCCCGCTGCCGAACAGTTGCACCATCGGCCGCTTTGCTCCCAACTCGCGCGACGACAGCCGGTAGATGCCGCGGCAGATGCCCTCGGTCGCGCCTAGCGGCAGGATCGGCATCTCGTAGTTCTCGTTCATCAGCGTGATGTAATAAAAGATGTCTTCCTCTTCGTAATACATCCGCCGCAGGCCGTCGAGCACGATCACCGCCATCTCGTAGGCATAGCAGGGGTCGTAGGCCTGGCAGTTGGGAAAGGCCAGGGCGTTTAGATGGCTGTTGCCGTCCTGATGTTGCAGGCCCTCGCCGGCCAACGTGGTTCGGCCGGCGGTGCCGCCGAGGACGAACCCTCGGCAACGCATGTCGCCGGCCGCCCAAAGCAAGTCGCCGATCCGCTGGAAGCCGAACATCGAGTAGTAAATGAACAGCGGAATCATGCTGATGCCGTGGCTCGAATAGGAGCTGGCCGCGGCGATGAACGACGACATCGAGCCCGCCTCGGTGATTCCTTCTTCCAGGATTTGCCCGTCCTTTGCCTCGCGATAGTAGAGCACGGTGTCGGAGTCGACCGGTTCGTACAACTGGCCGGCGTGCGAGTAGATGCCGAACTGGCGGAAGAGCGATTCCATGCCGAAGGTGCGGGCCTCGTCGGGCACGATGGGCACGATGAAGCGGCCGATGTTCTTATCGCGCAACAGCCGGGCCAAGAGCCGTACGAAGGCCATCGTGCTGGACACTTCCCGCCCCTCGCTGCCGGCGAAAAACTCGGCGTAATCCTCCCATTTCGGCGGTTTCAGCTTGACCGTGGGCGCACGCCGCCCCGGCACGAATCCGCTCAGCGCCTGGCGACGGCCCCGCAGATATTGCATTTCGGGACTGTCCGCGGGCGGCTTGTAGAACTCCGCGCGACGGGCCGCCGCGTCGGAAATCGGGATCTCGAACCGCCGCCGAAACTCCACCAACTCCGCCTCGTTGAGTTTCTTCTGCTGATGGGTGATGTTGCGGCCTTCGCCGGCCTCGCCCAGCCCGTAGCCCTTGATCGTCTTGGCCAGGATGACGGTTGGCGCCCCTTGATGCTCCACGGCCGCCTGGTAGGCGGCATAGACCTTCGCCGCATCATGGCCGCCGCGGGTCAATCGCCGAATTTGCTCGTCGCTCAAATGGGCAACCATGGCCTCCAACCGTGGATCGACGCCGAAAAAGTGTTTGCGGATGTAGTCGCCGGAGCTGACGACGTATTTCTGATACTGCCCGTCGACCACCTCGCCCATCCGACGCATGAGCAAGCCGTCGGTATCCTGGGCCAGCAGCGGATCCCAATCGGAGCCCCAAATGACCTTAATTACGTTCCAGCCGGCGCCGCGGAACGCGCCTTCCAGTTCCTGAATCATCTTGCCGTTGCCGCGGACGGGGCCATCGAGCCGCTGCAGGTTGCAGTTGATCACAAAGATCAGGTTGTCGAGTTGTTCGCGGGCGGCCAGCGTAATGGCCCCCAGCGTCTCCGGTTCGTCGCATTCGCCGTCGCCCAAGAACGCCCACACCCGCGAAGCCTCGGCGTCGGGCTTGATCCGGCGGTCGACCAAGTAATGATTGAAGCGGGCCTGGTAAATGGCCATGATGGGCCCCAGACCCATCGACACTGTGGGAAACTCCCAGAACTTCGGCATCAGCCAGGGATGGGGATACGAGGTCAGTCCCGGCTTGGCCTGCAACTCGCGGCGAAAGTTTTTCAGATGCTCTTCCGTCAGCCGGCCCAAGAGAAACGCCCGCGCGTAGACGCCGGGCGAGGCGTGCCCCTGAAAAAACACCTGGTCGGGCGGCTCGCGGCCTTCCTTGCCGTGCAGGAAATGGTTGAAGGCCACTTCGTACAACGTGGCGGCCGAGGCGTAGGTCGAAATGTGGCCGCCGATGCCCGGGCTCAGCTTGTTCGCCCGCACCACCATGGCCATGGCGTTCCAGCGAATGATGCTCTTGATGCGCCGCTCGAGCTGGCGATCGCCGGGGTACTCGGGCTGCTCGGCGGCGGAAATCGTATTGACGTAGGGCGTGGTGGCCGCGCCCGCGTAACGCACGCCGCGCTGGAAGGCACGCTGTTTCAATCGCGTCAGCAGGTACGCTACCCGCGACGAGCCATCGCGGGCGATGACGCCGTCGAGCGCGTCGAGCCACTCGGCGGTCTCTTGCGGATCGTCGTCGCGTGTCATCCCCGGGAATAGCCCGTCGGGGAGTATGCCGTTGGGAGAAGCAGGTTGCTTATCGGGAAGGCTCATCCGAGTTCACCTCGCGATTGACAGGATCACCAATAGTCGGCAGCTCGCAGTTGGCCGCCGGCGATCATGAAATCGTTCACGTGCGAACCGGCGAACGCCGTTACGTTGCCTCATTTTACGGGGCAAGCCGCGGCAGTCAAACCCCTTATGAGCCACGGGCGCTGTAGCGGATTGTGGTGGATAAGAATCGGGATGTTTAGCCGGCGGGCTTGCCCGCCGCGTTGCGACCACGGACAACGCGGCGGGCAAGCCCGCCGGCTAAACATTGTCCGATCTTGACCACAGCGAATTACCGTGCCCACGAGCCACCGGTGGTGCTGTCTCTACAAACTCCACGTGGTATACTACTCCCCGGGCAATATGCTTCAAAACAATGAACTACGGGAAGCGATGATGCTGACCAAGAAACTCCAGGCAGAAGTGCCGACCTTGCCGACTCCGGGAGGCGGGCATGGCTGATCCGATCATTAGCGTTTCCGGATTGCGGGGAATTGTCGGCGAGACACTCACGCCGGAGGTGGCGATGCGCTACGCCGCCGCCTTTGCGGCCGTTGCCCCGCCGGGCGACATCCTCGTCGGCCGCGACAGCCGGCCCTCCGGCCGCATGCTCTCGCTGGCCATCCATGCCGCCCTGCAAGCGCTCGGCCGCACCACGATCGACGCCGGGATCGTTGCCACGCCCACAGCCGGCGTCCTGCTACGCCACTATCAGGCGGCCGGCGCGATCCAAATTACCGCCAGCCATAATCCACTGCCGTACAACGGCCTGAAACTGTTTTCCGCCGCCGGCCGAGTGATTCCCGCCGGGCTAGGTGGCGAGGTCTTGCGACGATACCGCAGCGACGCGCCGGCCTGGCTGCCGCACGATCGGCTGGGCGGCGGCCTGCGTTGCGACGACACGATTACCGCCCACCTGCTGGCCGTTCTGGCCACGGTCGACGCCGAACGCATCCGCAAGTGCCGTTTCCGCGTGGTTTTGGATTCCAACCACGGCGCCGGGGCGATTTTGGGCCGCCGGCTGCTCCAGGAGCTTGCCTGCCGGCTCACCGTGCTGGGCGAGGAGCCCGACGGCCAGTTCGCTCATCCGGCCGAGCCGACCGCCGAAAACCTCGCCGGCGTGCTCCGTGCGGTGACCGACGCCGGCGCCAACGTCGGCTTCTGCCAGGACCCCGATGCCGACCGGTTGGCGGTGATCGACCAGTCGGGCCGCTACGTGGGCGAAGAATATACGCTGGCCATGTGCGTCGACCACGTGCTGCGGCAGCAAAAAGGCCCCATTGTTACCAATTGTTCCAGCAGCCGGATGTCGGAAGGGCTGGCCGAACGTTACGGCGTGCCATTTTTCCGCTCGGCGGTGGGCGAGGCGAACGTGGTCGACGCCATGCTCGCCCACCAGGCGGTGTTCGGCGGCGAGGGCAACGGCGGACCGATCGATCCGCGCGTCGGCTATGTGCGCGACAGTTTTGTCGGCATGGCGCTGTTGCTCGACGCCATGGCCGCCCGGCACATGGAGATCGGCCAATTGGCCGACGAGCTGCCGCGCTACGAAATCGTGAAGACGAAAATCTCGCTTCCGCCGGAAAAGCTGGCCCCGGCGATCGACGCGCTGGAGAAGCGATTTTCCGATGCTTCGTGCGACCGCCTCGATGGGCTGCGGTTCGACTGGCCCGGCCGCTGGCTCTTGGTTCGCGGCAGCAACACGGAGCCGATTGTTCGGGCGATTGCCGAGGCCCCCACGGCCGCGGAAGCCCAGCAGTTGTGCGACGCGGCCGGCGCCATGTTGGCGGGAATGTAGTATATCGTGGCGGTCGAATTGGTGTGTTTAGCCGCCGGAAGATGTGGGTTTAGCGGCCGACGGCACGTCGGCCCCGAGGGAACTACGAGGCCGACGTGCCGTCGGCCGCTAAACAGTCGATTGGCCGAGCCGCTAAACGGTCAAACAGTAGGGCGATTCCAACAGGATCGATGATATGCAAAAAGCCGCGATTCCCTGGGTACTCGTAGTTCTCGCGCTGACGGTGGGCCCTTCAATTTCCGGCTGCCAGCCGGCCGGGCAAAAGCCGATTATCATTGGGCTGACGGTCCCCAGCTTGTCTCACCCGTTTTTCGTCTGCATTAAAAAGCACGTCGAGGACGAGGCGCAGAAACTTGGCGTGAAGGTCATCGCCATGGATGCCGAGGACGTGTCGGCCAAGCAGATGTCGATCGTGGAAGACTTTATTGCCCAGGGGGTCGACGGGGTGTTGATGGCGCCGATCGGGGCGGAGGCGCTGACGCCCGCGGTCGAGGCCCTCAACCGCGCCCAGATCCCCGTCGCCACCGTCGATCGCAAAGTGGCCGGCGGCGACGTCCTGGTGCACGTGGGTGGCAACAATGTCGAGGGGGGCCGCGTCGCCGCCCGCTACATCCTGCAGAAACTCGGCGGCAAAGGGGCCGTGATCGAGCTGGAAGGGCTTCTGGGCGCCTCGCCGGCGGTGGATCGCAAAAAAGGCTTCGATGAGGTGCTCGCTGCGTCGAAAGTCAAGCTGCTGGCCTCTCAGACGGCCGAGTTCTATCGGGCCAAGGGGCAATCGGTGATGGAAAACCTGCTCCAGGCCCACCACGATTTCCAGGCGGTCTATGCCGCCAACGACGAGATGATCCTCGGCGCCCTGGAGGCCATGGCGGCCCACGGCCTGCCGCCCGGCCGCGTGGTGACCGTGGGCTATGACGTGATTCCCGACGCGGCCAAGTGCATCAAGGAGGGCCGGCTCACCGCTTCGATCGAGCAGTTTCCCGGCCAGCAAGCCCGCCAGGCCTTGCGGTTCCTCGTGGCCCGCATCCGCGACGGCCAACTGCCGCCGTCCAAGGAAGTCTATTTGACCCCCGTGGCCATCGACAAGACGAACCTCGATCGGGCGGAAGCCAAGGACTGAACGTCATCGCTGTGAGACACGAAACGATGATCGCCCGTTGGATGTTGGGTTTGAAGCAGTACGGCATCTTCATCGGCTTCTTGGCGATTGTCATTGCTCTTTCGCTGCTGTCGCCCGCGTTTCTCACCTTCCGAAACCTCGCCAATATCGTCCGGCAAACTTCGATCCACGGCATTATGGCGGTGGGCATGACGTTCGTGATCCTCACCGCAGGGATCGATCTGTCGGTGGGCTCGATGTTGGCCCTGGCCGGGGTGCTTTGCGCCAGTTTCGAACACTGGGGCTGGCCCGTGCCGCTGGTCGTCGCCGCCACGTTGCTGGTCGGTTGTCTGCTGGGGTTGCTCAACGGCCTGGTGATCACCAAGGGCAAAGTGACCCCCTTCGTCGTTACCCTGGGAATGATGAGCATCGCCCGAGGCGCGGCCCATTTGTTTACCAACGCTCAGCCCATCAGCGGGTTCAGCCACGAATTCCTCTTTCTTGGGGCTGGCGAAGTGCTGGGTGTCCCCGTGCCGATCATCCTGTTCCTGTTCAGCGTCGTCGCGGCGGCCGCGCTGTTGCAACGCACGCGCTGGGGGCGATACCTGTACGCCATCGGCGGCAATCCCCAGGCGGCCCGGCTGTCGGGCATTCCGGTCGATCGCTGCACCACGTTGGCCTACGTGCTTTGCGGACTGACCGCGGCGGCCAGTGCGGTGGTGCTCACCGCCCGGCTGAACGCCGCCGAATCGATTGCCGGGGTGGGATATGAATTGGACGTCATCGCGTCGGTCGTGATCGGCGGCACCAGCCTGGCCGGCGGCCGCGGCGGCGTCTGGGGCACGTTGCTCGGCGCGCTCTTGATCGGAACGATCAACAACGGCATGAACCTGCTGCAAATCTCGGCATATTTTCAACTGATCGTCAAGGGGCTGATCATCGTCGGCGCCGTCCTTTTGGACCGGCTCCGGGTGGCTGCCCCCGGCGACTGAGGCGTCGCAACCGGCCACCATGGCTACCAAGAGCGTGTTTTAAAAAACTCCCCTCTCCCTTTGGGAGAGGGGCCGGGGGTGAGGGCGGCTATGCCGAGATCGCATATAGAGAATGGTCTGTGAGTTATTCGCCCTCACCCTAACCCTCTCCCAAAGGGAGAGGGGACGAACTTGTAGACACGCTCTAAGACGAAAAACAACCATCGTGACATCGTCTCCCGCCAATCCGGTAATCGCCTTTCGCCGCGTGATCAAGCGGTTCCCCGGCGTCGTCGCGCTCAGCGATGTTTCGCTCGATATCTTGCCAGGCGAGTTGCACGCGATCGTCGGCGAAAATGGCGCGGGCAAGAGCACCTTGATGAAATGCCTCGCGGGCGCGATCGCCGACTACCAGGGCGAACTGCTCGTCCGCGGCCAGCCGGTCCGCTTCCGCGGTGCCACCGACAGCCAACGGGCCGGCATCGGCATGATTCACCAGGAACTCAACCTCGTCGAGGAACTGTCGGCCGCCGCCAACGTCTTCCTGGGGCGCGAGAAGCTCGGGCGCTTCGGCCTGTTGGACGATCGGGCGATGGAGCAGGCTGCCGGCGAGTTGCTCCGCCAGCTTCAGTGCGGCGTGGCTCCCCGGCAGCGGGTTGGCCGGCTCCGCGTCGGCGACCAGCAGCTCGTCGAAATCGCCAAAGCCTTGTCGCTGGCGGCCGACGTGCTCATCATGGACGAGCCGACCAGCGCCCTGAGCGAGGCGGAAGCGGCCCGGCTTTTCCGCGTCATCGAGCGGCTCCGCGGCCAGGGGGTCACGATCCTGTACATCTCCCACAAGATGGACGAAATCTTCCGCCTGGCCGATCGCATTACGGTGCTCCGCGACGGGCAGCTTGTGCGGACCATCGCCCGGGCCGAGACCACGCCCCGTGAAATCACCCACTTGATGGTGGGCCGCCAGATCGAGGACACTGATCTGCGGCAGCCGCGCACGCCGGGCGACGTGGTCTTGCAGGTTCGCGGCCTCTCGCTCCCTTGGCCCGGCCACGCCTGGCAGTGGCGGCTCCACGGCATCGGCTTCACGCTCCGCCGCGGCGAAATCCTCGGCTTGGCCGGGCTCATGGGCGCGGGCCGAACGGAACTGCTGGAGTGCCTCTTCGGCGCGAGCCCACAGGCGCCGCAGGGTGAAATCCTGTTGGAGGGCCGACCGGCCATGTTTCGCCATCCGGCCCAGGCGATGCGGGCCGGGATTGCCCTGGTGACCGAGGACCGCAAGCGGCTGGGCATTTTTGCCAATCTCGACGTCGGCCGCAACATCAGCATGTGCCGGTTGGACGAAGTGAGCCGGTTCGGCTGGCTTAGCGTGCGGCGGGAACAGGCCATGGCGCGGCAAGCGGCCCAGCGGCTGGGCGTCAAGACGCCGGAACTCACCGCCCCGGTGACCAGCCTCAGCGGCGGCAACCAGCAGAAGGCGATCGTCGGCCGATGGCTCTTGACCCGGCCCAAGGTGTTGTTGCTCGACGACCCGACCCGGGGCGTCGACGTCGGCGCCAAGGCCGACCTCTACGGCATCATGGACCGGCTTTGCCGCGACGGCCTGGGGATCATTCTCACTTCGAGCGAGCTGCCCGAGCTGCTCACGCTTTGCGATCGCATCCTCGTGCTCTGCGAGGGGCGCGCCACCGGCGAGCTTCGCCGCGCCGAAGCCACGGAGCAGCGGATCATGGAACTGGCCACGCAACGTCTGCCCCGCACGTGAGCGTCTGTGGTCAAAACGGGAAACTGTTTATCCGGTGGGCTTCCCCGCCGTGTTGAAACGCCAAACAGCGCGGCGGGCAAGCCCGCCGGCTAAACGTCCCCACGGTCGATCGCCACAATCCCTCACTGCGCCCGTGCGTTTGGCCGTCCGCCATCTGTTGGGCTGTGGCCGCCGACGGATTGGCCTGGCGGTCATGACGCTCGCCAGACGCCCGAACCTGGCGCGGCTGCATGGCTACCAGCAGGAACTCCAAGCCCACGGCCTGACGATCGACGAGCGGCTGATCTTCAACGGCGCCAATGTGCGACTCAGCTTCGCCAGGTACAGCGAGAAGGACGGCCGGTGGGAGTTCCCCATGGAAACCATCGACGCGGCGATCGACAGGCTCGTCGACGACGGCAAGGCCGACGCCATTGTGGCGCACGACGATTTTTGGGCCGCGGCGCTCATGAAGCGGTTGCGTGCCCGCGGACTCCGCGTTCCCGCCGACGTGGCGGTGATCGGTTACTTGAACCATTACGTGGCCGACTGGACCGATCCCGCGCTGAC
>Ga0182014_10008734_pt1 | contig 10286 bp, 8 predicted proteins | sample 612S2DmetaG_FD_120489 | JGI IMG/M metagenome (GOLD analysis project Ga0182014, IMG submission 120489) | Permafrost microbial communities from Stordalen Mire, Sweden - 612S2D metaG | ecosystem: Environmental > Terrestrial > Soil > Wetlands > Permafrost | place: Sweden: Stordalen | collected...
TGGCGTTCATCAGCGGGGACGCTTCGAGACGCGCCCGCAAATCGCGGCGCAGCGTCGCCAGGCGCGGCAAATCGGTCGCCAAGGACACCGCCGCGTCGATGAATGCTTGATCGCTATGTGCCGCCAACCCGAGCAGATCCAGATGAAACAGCTGACTCAAGCCGCCGCGACCGACGCTCGTGTTGCCGACGCGAGTCACCGTCGGCACACCCATCCAGAGCGCATCCAGACTCGTGGTGTGGCCGTTATAGGGAAAGGTATCGAGCCCCAGATCGATGTCGTGATAGGTGCGCAAATAGTCCGCGCGGGGACGAAAGTCGACGAACTCGACACGCTCCGCGGCAATGTCCCGGGCTGCGAGCCGCCGCAGTAAATGGCGTCGATGACGGCCCGCCCGCGCCATGAGCAGCAGGCGTGCGCGCGGCAACTCACGCATCACGCCGCCCCACAGCCGCAGCGTGTGATCCGACAATTTACACGGATTGTTGAGGCATCCCAGTGTCACGTAGCCGCGCTCACCCGCCGGCAGTGGGTTGACGGACGGTGCGTCCGTCAGTGGGTCGTAGCACCAGAACGAGTCGGCAAGACGCAGAGTACGTTCGCTGTAATGCGCGTCGAAGCCTTCCGGGTCCAGGCGCGGATCGCTCAATCTAAAGTCGATGGCGCGTACGCCCGTGGTGCCCGGGTACGCGAGCCACGCGATTTGTACGGCAGCGGGCCGCCGCGCAAAGACCTGCAACCGGTTGCCGGCCATGTGCATGGTCAGATCGACGAGGATGTCGATGCCATCGCCGCGAATCCTCTCGCACAGCTCGGCGTCGTTGAGCAGGCGCACGTCACGCCAGACATCCGCATGTGCGGCGATGCGCCGCGTGTAATCGTCGGGCCGCTCGACGCTCGAGTAGCAGAAGATCTCGAACCGGCTGTGATCGTGATGGGTGAGCAGCGGCAGCGTGAACAAGCTCTGGCAATGATCGCGAAAGTCCGCCGACACGTACCCGATCTTCAGGCGCCGGGCCGACGCGGTGTCCCGCTCCTGCGCAACGGCTACGGGCAGCAGCGGAGCGGCAAAGTGCTGGTTCCATAGGCTCGATTGCTCGAGAATCGGCTCGGGCTGCAGCGACTGGAAGCTCAGCGAGTACGTCAAATTGCTATGCGTCGCCGCATTCCCGGGGTCGATGTCGAGCGCCCTGCGAAAGCACTCGATGGCCTCATCGAGTGCACCGGCGTCTTTCAGGACGTTCCCCAAATTATCGTGCAAGGCGGCATGGCGCGGGTCGACTTCGAGGCCACGGCGCAGGACGTCCTCCGCGTCGTCGCAGCGTCCCAGTGTGCGCAGCAGACAGCCGAGATTGTTCAACGCCGTCGTATACGTCGGCCGGGCATCGATGGCCGCCTCGAAGGCGGCCAATGCGGCGGAGAAATCGCCCGATTCCTTGCACACATTACCGAGATTGTTCCACGCATCCGCATAACCGGGCCGGGCCGCCACCGCGCGCCGGTACTGCAGAATCGCGTCGGGCAAGCGCCCCAGGCCATGCAGCGCGTTGCCCAGGTTGAAGGCCGCTGCGGCGTTGTCGGGATCGAACGTGAGTGCATTGCGCAATATCGTTTCCGCGAGCGCAAAATCGCGCCGTTGGCACAGCGCAATGGCCAGGTTGATCGCATGCGCGCTGTTGCGCGGCTCGAGTTCGACGGCGGCGCGCAGCAAATCGACCGCCCCCTCGATATCGCCCATTTCTCGCCGCAGGGCTCCCATGTTCCCGATGCACGCCGCGTCGCCGGGCCGCAGCGCGAGCGCGGCGCCGTAGGCCGTGGCGGCCGGCGCCAGCTGCCCCAGCAGCTGCAGCGCGACCCCCAATGCGAAATAAGCATCGAACGAGGTCGGGTCCAGAGCCAATACCTGCCGGTAGGCTCGCGTGGCGTCGTCCAGGCGGCCCAGCGTCTGCAGGACTTGAGCCATCCCGAATTGGTAGCGCACGTCGCCGGGAGCCGCCGTCGCCGCCCGCGAAATCAGATCCAGCGCCTCGAGCGGGCGCCGCTCCTGCAGCTCCAACAAACCGCTGCGAAAAAGCGCAAGCGTATGCGCGGGCGCCGCCGCCAGCACCTCGGCGTACAGTCGGCGCGCCGCGGTGAGATTGCCGGCCCGGTGCTCGGCGGTCGCGGCCTCGAGCAACGCATCACTGTTCATGGCAGCTCACCCGATGCATCGGCCGGTGGCTTCACTGCGCACGGACCCCGGCCCGCGCCAAGCGCACCGCGAAGACGCCGAGGAGCGTCGCCGTGCCGGACAACAGGAAGACCGGTGTCAGCGCCAACTGCACCACACGGGCGGCCGTCTCAAGATTGTATTCGATCATCGCAGCGTCGGTCCACGGTCGGAAGGCCGTATGATATCCGCAATACCCATGACCATGGATGCGCTCGCGATCGGCCCGGGCCACGATGCCGACGTGCCGCTAGTCGGCCGCGGCGGCTTCCGCTGCCGGCATGGGCACAGGCCGCATCCCCCGGATGGTGCGGTCGATCCAATACATCAAGATCAAGGACACCAGCGTGGTGCAGACCAGAAGGTAGCCCAGGGTGTCGAAGTGCAGGACGGTCCCGTCGGGCGCTTGCACCACGATGAGGCCCGCCACGACGGCGGCGAGGCCGCCGGACACCTGTTGCAAGGATGAACTGATGGACATGTAGGCGCCGCGATCGGACGCCGCCGGCACTGCGGACATCAGTGCGGATGCCGATATCATCCGCGAAAAGATCCCGACCTGCAGCAGCACGATCACGACGCACAGCACCCACAGCGGTGTGACCTGCAGATGCGTATAGATCACCACCATCACCATGGTGACCGCGCAGCCAAAGGCAAACACGTTGAACTTTCCGACCGCATCGCTGGCGCGCCCGATGAGCGGCCCGGACACGATCGAAAAAGCGCCGGTAATCATGTAGACGAGCGGCAGCCTGTCGATGCGCAAGCCCATGTTATGCACCATGAACACGCTCATGAAGGGCATCAGCATGAAACCGCCCACGCTCAGCAATCCCGTCGTGGCAAATCCCTGCAGATAAAACCGATTGGAAACCGTCTGCAGCAGGTGATGGAGCGGGCTGCGATCCGGATGGTGCTTCAAGTGTTCATCGACCGGGCGCATGTAGGTCTGGATCGCTGCACCGACCAGGGTGCCCACGCCCACGATCATGAAGAACGGTGCGTTCCAGCCCCCGCGCGTGGAAAGCAGCAGCGCAATTGGAATACCGAGGACGCTGCTCGCGGCGAACGCCGTCTGAATCACGCCCATCACGCGACCGCGCGTGGCGAGCGGAAACAGATCGGTGACGATCGCCAGAGAGATCGATCCCACAACACCGGCGAACAGACCCGTGACCATCCGCGCGAACATCAGCCAGTGATAGCTCGCGGCCACACCGCAGAGCAAGGTGCCCGCAAGGAAGCCCACGTAGAAGAACACCAGCAGCTTCTTACGGTCGAAGCGGTCGGCAAACCCCGCCGTGAGCAGGCCCGCGAGCCCGGCGCTGAACGCGTAGGTCGACACCACCAGTCCGAACTGCGACGGCGTGATTTTCAGCGTGGGAATGACCAGCGCGCCCAGCGGCGCCAGGAGCATGAAATCCAGCACGATCGTGAACTGCAGGAAGGCCAGTACGGCCACCACGAACGTTTGATACCCGGAAAACGCGCCGGCCGATGGGGGCGCGGCGCCGCTGGACGTTGAAACCGACATCTAAACTCCGTCCGTCACGTGCGTTTGCCGCGGATGTCGTCGACGGCGCGCCGCAGTATGTCGAGCACCCGCGTCTTCTCCTCCATCGAGGCGTCGATCTTGTCGTAGATGGCGGCTTTCAGTTCATCGCGCAACCCGCGGAACTCAGCCTTCATCCGCCGCCACTCGTCCTTGGAGCCGTTGCTCGGCCCGCTGCCGAAGTGATCCGCGACCTCCTCATCTTCGGTGAACTGCTTCTGGAAGTGCGCCAGCTTGCGGCCGAATGTCGCCAGCTGATTCCACACCTCGCGAGCGGCGCCGTGATGTTCTGCGAGGTGGGCGCTGCCCTCGGCCGTGATGCTGAACTGCTTCTTGGTACCGTCGGCAGCGGCGACCGCGTAACCCATCTCTTCGAGATAGGTGAGCGCCGGGTAGACCATTCCCGGACTGGGCGTATAGACGCCGCTCGACTGCTCTTCCACCGCCTTGATGATCTCGTAGCCGTGCCGGGGCTTCTCGCTCAACAGCAACAAGATGATGAGCTGCAAGTCTCCCGAGGCCAGCATTTTCGCCGTGCGCATGCCGGATCCACCGAACCCGCCGCCGAAGGACCCGCCGAAGAATCCCCCCCGCCCAGGCCCAAACTGCCGATGTCCGCGACCGGCGCAAACATGCTCTGTAGGTCGAAACATGACTTCTCCATGATTTCAGATTTTCTATCTATCGATGTATTTCATGATACATCTTGAGAATATTGAATTCAAGAAACCGCCCAGGCAGTCATCTATTGCACCGCCGCATAAACGGGAACTCGCCTGGTGCATCGCCGCTCACGAATCGGCGCCGGCCCTACCCCGGGCCAGGCTTAGAGGGGATCACGGGCGGGTCACGCCGGCGCGTCGTTCAATACGAACACGTGATCGAGCGTGTAAAACGGGATTGCACTCGCTCGGCCATCGGGCGTGGCGCCCGGCTCGTGTCGATGCCACTGCGTCACCAGCGAGGACCGGACACCGAACACCACGTCGGTTTCCAGGTACTGGTCGGTGTGCCGAAAAAGATGCGTGACGAGGGGTTCGTAGCCCGGCGCGTCGATCATGAAATGGATGTGGGCCGGTCGCCAGACATCGCGTCCGGATGCCGCCAGCATGCGCCCGACCGGACCATCGGCCGGGATTGGATAGGCCTCGGGAAGCACGGTCTTGAACGCGACCCGCCCCTGCGCATCGGCGCGCATCGTGGCGCGAGCCCGCATGTCGGTATTGCCCGCGTACTGCACGTCATACAAGCCGTCGGCGTCGGCCTGCCAGATTTCGACCGCGGCGTGCGGGACGGGCTCGCCGCGCAAGCCTCGGATCTGGACAGCAACGTAGCACGGTTGCCCGACGGCGCCGTTCGCAATATCCGCGCCGCTCTCGCACTCGGGAGGATTCGCGACCCGATAAGGCCCGAACACCGTCGCCTCCGTGGCGCCGGGCGGCTTGCGGTTGTTTTGCGCGATCACCAGCATGGAAAGCCCGAGGGTGTCGGACAGCAGCACGAACTCCTGGCGCTTGTCGTCCGTGATCTCGCCGGTCGCCGTCAGGAACTGGATGCCCGCGAGCCATTCCGCTTCCGTCAGATGCACGTCCCGCGCGAACGCATGCAGGTGCTCGACCAGCGACGTCAGAATGACCTTGAGCCTTGGATCACGACAGTTCTCCAGTCGCGAAATGACCTCCGCCGTGATGGAGTGTTCGTCGAGGTTACGCGTGACTCGGCTCCCCCATGCGCGGCGTGACGATCCGCTCGCGTACGAACCGCGCCACGTCGGCGTTGAACCGCTGCGGGTCTTCCCAGAATGGCATGTGGGCCGCATCGTCGTAGGCGATGAGCTCCGCGCCCGCCACGTGCTTCAATGCGTAGGCTGCCATGCTCGGCGAATTGATCGGATCCAACATGCCGTGGATGATGAGCGTGGGTACCTGCAGCGCATGCAGCACGCTCTCGTAATCCGCGGGGCGGCCGACCATGTGCAATCGGATGCTCGCCGGCACGCGTTGGTTGTAGCCCAACATGTAATCGAGCTCTGCGGCCGAAGGCGGCTTCGCGACGCAGGCATGCAGCAGCTCGATCGTACCCTGCAATGCCACCGCGGCATCCGGTTCGGTCATTTGCCGCAACAGTCTGACGGCCGGGCCCATCATTTCCGGCGCACCATTCGCCGTGGCATTGACCATGATGAGGCCGCTGATCCCGGCATCGCCAAAAACACTCAAGTAATCCAGCACCACCCGGCCCGAGTAACTCCACGCCACGAGGATCGGGCGGGTCAGGCCGGTTTGCTCGATGACCGCGTCGACCTCGTCCGCCCAACGTGCGGGCTCCCGGTAGTATTGGGCCTCCGACGGCTGATCGGAGCGGCCATGGCCGCGTAGATCGTAGGTGACCAGCCGGAATTCTCGCGCAAGCGAACTGCTCACCTGATGCAGCCACGCCTCATGCGATTGTGAGAATCCATGCAAGAACAACAGCTCCGCCTGACGGGAGGCTCCATCCGGCGCCCAATCCTGCGCGGCCAGGGACAAGCCGTCTGGCGTCACGATCGGCACCGCGCGATAGCGCAGCGCATGGCCAAGCACACTTTCCTGGATGATGGACGGCATTTCATCGGACGGACGAGCCATGATCGGCGATTCGCGAACCGGGCGGCGCAGCTAGCGATAGGTGTTGTTGGATGTATGGTCGCCGGCGAGCCAACGCTTCAGCTCAGCATGCGCCCTGCCGCGCCGCTGCGCGGCGACCGCGACGGCCGCAGGACTATCGACGGTGAACTCCAGAATCATGTCATTCGGATCGCTGACGTATAGCGACCGGCAGTATCCATGCTCCAATACATAGGTCTGCGGCGCCGTGTACCCTGCCGCCGCGAGGCGTTCCTCGATGCTCTTTTGGGTCGGCGCATCGACATTCAGCGCGATGTGGCGAAACGGTGACGGCGGCAGCGCCGGACCGAACAGATTCTGATCCTCCTGTCTGGCGAAATTGAAAAATGCCAGGGCGCTGCCATCGCCCAGTCCAAAAAAGAGATGACAATAGACCCGTTCCGCCCCGAACAACTCATCCACCTCGCACCAGGTATCGACGAGGGGCAGACCGATGATGCCCTCGTAGAACCGGCGGGTCGCTTCCAGATCCTTGGCCACGTACGCCGTATGATGGAGTCGCGACGGCAGTGTTGGACTGAGTGCCATAACCTGTCCCTTTATTGATTCCGGCCGCGTCAGCCTCCCCGGCAAACGCTGCTCCCCGTTTTTTCGGATACCGAAGTCTAGTTCGATTAGCGAATATCGTGAGCCTCGGTTGCGCCGCAGTCAAGTCCAGCGCGGCGGCTCCGACGGCGGGTTGCACACGCCCGTCCTTGGGCGTTCCGGATCAGGCGTCGGGTATTCCCACGCTCAGCGACAAGCCCGGCACCGAGGCCAGATCCTTGGTGATCTGGCGGCTCACTCCCTGCAGCATGTCCAGACGCTCCCGCACCAGGTTTGCGACCGTGATCCGGCTCGAATGGCTGGAACTGTTGAGCGCCGCGACCACCCGTCCCTGCTGGTCATGCACGGGCACGGCCAGGGCGACCACGCCATAGTCCAGCTCGTCCTTGACCACCGAGTACCCGGTGCGCCGGGTTTTATCGATGACACGGCGCAGATCCGCCACATCCGTCACCGTATATTTGGTCAGGGGTGCGAGTTCGGCGACCTCGAAATAGCGCTTCAATCCCGCCGCGCTCTCGCCGGCCAGCAGCACGCGGCCCATCGAGGTGGCATACGCCGGAAAGCGGCTGCCGATATGCGCCTCCAGGCGCATGAGCGTGCGAATCGAGGCCCGCGCCACATACACGATGTCCGTGCCATCGAGCACGCACAGCGCCGCCGAGTCGCCGGTGCTGCGCGCCAGCTCCTCCAGATGATTCTTGGTGAGCAGTTCGATGTTCATCGACTCGATATAGGCCGCGCCGAGTTCCAGCACCTTCGGCCGCAGCAGGAATTGCCGCCCCCGGCGCATCACATAGCCAAGCTCCTCCAGGGTCATCAGGCAGCGGCGCGCGGTCGCCGCCGGCATCGACGTCAACACGGCGACGTCGCTCAAACTCAAGCTCGCGCGTTCACGGGTGAATGCCCGAATGACGGCGAGACCCTTCGCAAGGCCGCCCATCGTTTCACGCCGGCCGCCATCGGCGTTGGCGCGGCGCGCCGGGGCCGCTTTGGTCTGTTTGGGGGGCAAGACTGTTCCTGGATCTGCGATGTTGAGTTGGACGAACCCCAGTATAAAGATGGAGAGTTTCTTTCGCTATGCGAAAGGGGATGGTCCGTGCTTCAACGCCGGCTGCGATGATCGACGAGCACCTTGCCGTGCTTGACGACCACGGCCACGCGGGTCAGGTTGAACACGTCATCGAGCGGATTGCCGGCCAGGATCACGAGGTCAGCCGTTTTGCCGGTCTCGATCGTACCAACGTCGGCGCTTCTGCCGATTGCGGCGGCGGCGTTCGGCCCCATGATCCTGACGATGTCGCGCGGCGAGAAGACCGCGCTGAGCGCCCGCAGCTCGTCCGACAAACTGTCCTTCGGATCCCATTGCGTGTCGGTGCCGTAGGCATATGTCATGCCGCCCTCCCAGAGGATCCGCGCGTTCACCGGGCCCTGGCCGCCGCTCGCCAGCGGCCCCGGCATCGGGAACGGTCCGCCGTCGCGGAACAGGGGATGGTTCTGAGCGTCGAAGTGCGGAATGAACACGGCCAGTGTCGAGACCATCGGCACGTGCGCGTTGAGCAGCGTCTGGCGGGCGGATTCGTCCTCCTCGAGCCGCCCGATATGCGGGGTGTGCGCCAGGACATCGACGTGCGCATTCACCGCGGCGAGGGCGTCCTCGACGGCCGTGGCATGCGTAAACACCCTCAAGTCCAGCTTGTGCGCCTCATCGACGATCACGGACAAGGTGTGACCTTCCGGACCGCCGGGCGTCGCGAGCATGAAGGTCTTCAACGCGTCGAACCCCTGCCCCTTCGCCGTACGCACCATGGCGCGCACGGCGTCGTCGGGAATGGCGGGAGGCGCGGTGGTCGGCCGGTTGGGCGGCCGCGCCGGATCGTTGCGCGCCGGATCCGTGAAGCCACCGGGCGGCTGGGCGGCAGCGGGTCGCGGGAGGGGCATGGATAACGGGATGATGCTCGCCGCATAGAGGGTCGGCCCCGGTATTTCGCCGCTGTTCAAGCGCCGGCGAAGCTCCAGTATCCCCTTCGGATCATCCCCCATGGAAAAGACGGTGGTAAATCCCGCGTCCAGGTACGACGCCATGCTCTCCCGGGCGTGATCCTTGAGCCATGCGGTCGAGTCGCCCCGGATGAGATGGCGATGGGCATCGATGAAGCCCGCCATCACGGTCATGCCGCGGGCATCGATGGCCGGGCCGCCGACGGGAGCCGCACCGCTGCGGACGGCCGCGATGCGGCCGCCTTTGATCAGGACGTAACCTGTCTCGATGTCCGTGCCCGTTCCGTCGAGGATCCGGGCGTTCGTGATGAGCAGATTCTGCGCCGATGCCGCGAGCGCAAAGGCCAGCGCCACGCACACCGCCGTCACCTGGGATGTAATTCGCAATGATCCTCCGATGCCGCAGCCGCGGCGCTACTTCGCGCGACCGGGATAGCCGGCCGCCAGCATTGCCGCCAGGATCGTCGGTGCCGCCGGCGTCACGACGCCCTGAGGTCCGGAACACCCGCCTCAGGCCACGCCGCGCCGGCAGCGAGGTCGGCGCGGATCTTCGGCCCGTGCTCATCGAGCAACGGCGCTGCACGGACCGACCGGGCGCGCACACCGGAGAACTGCACCGGCGGTCGAACCGCATGCGTGGCGCCCTGGGGCGACTCGACGGGAACCATCAAACCCAGATGGACGACTTGCGGATCATGCACGACCTCATCGATGCTGTTGACGGGTGCAAAGGGGACGTCGTTCCGGCCCAGGCGCTGCACCCATTCAGCCAGGGGGCGCTGCCCGAAACGTTGCGCCAACGCATCGTTCAGCGCCTCGTAATTGGCGATGCGCTTCAGTCGTGCACAGAAGCGTGGGTCGGTCGCGAGATCCGGTGCCTCGAGCGCCGCGACCAGACCCTCCCAGAATTTCTCGATGGAGGACAGGTGAATGGCAATGAGACGTTGGTCCTGCGTGCGCAGAATGTAGGCCTGGGCGAGTTTCGGCCGGTCACTCGAGGTGGGCGTGACCCCGAGGGCAAAGAACGCCGCGAAGGGTTCGATGGCGAAGTGGGCCATGGCTTCGAGCATGGATACTTCGACCAGACAGCCGCGGCCGGTGTGGCCGCGTTGAATCAGGGCGGCCAGGATGCCGTTGGCCGCGTAGATCCCGGTGATGGCGTCGGCCAGCGCGGGACCCAGGAATCGCGGGCGACTCGTATCGACCACGACGCTCAAAAAGCCGCTCAAGGCCTGTGCCACCGAATCGTAGCTCGGACGCTCGACATAGGGACCACTCGATCCGAAGCCGCTGATGGAGCAATACACCA
>Ga0182014_10008736_pt1 | contig 10282 bp, 7 predicted proteins | sample 612S2DmetaG_FD_120489 | JGI IMG/M metagenome (GOLD analysis project Ga0182014, IMG submission 120489) | Permafrost microbial communities from Stordalen Mire, Sweden - 612S2D metaG | ecosystem: Environmental > Terrestrial > Soil > Wetlands > Permafrost | place: Sweden: Stordalen | collected...
CGCGACAAGTGACGCTACGAGCAATGGGCATTGACGCAGCGACGAAGGAGAGCAAGTCGCGAAAGCGACGAAAAGCGCCGACAGCCTTGTGGTCGAGATGGAGGGCTTGGACAAAGTTTGGCGTTCAAGAGCCAGCTGACGATCCCGCTGACATTGGTGCACGGAGCGACTGCGGACCCCGAGATCGCCGAGAACCGGTCGGGACGGCGCGGCCCGGGGACCTGCGTGCCAGGAGTGGTCAGTGCAGGCACTTTCCACCAACACCGAGAGCGCATCTTCTGGGACGTGCACAGCGCCAACGCGGTGGTGATCGGCCCTCGGGCACGAGAAGTCACGGAGGCTGATCATCGAGGTGCGCCACCCCAACGAAAGCGTCCAGCTCATCGAGGGCGCTATTCGACACGGAGGGTGTCCAGCCAGTCCGGCCACCCGGGCCGTGAGGCGGCCCGGTGAGGCCCTCCGGTCCTACTCAGGCTTTATGACCTGGCCCCCGTCGACGGGGATGACCGCACCGGTCACGAACGAGGAGACGGGGCTGAGCAGCAGTGCCACCCAGCGGGCGACCTCGTCCGCTTCTCCGATCCGCCGGAGCGGAACCTGGGTGGCTAGCCATCGGTAGGCCTCTTCTAGGTCGTCGGCCCACGTCTTGTGTATCGGGGTGTCGATGGGCCCGGGCGCCACGGCGTTGATGCGGACTCCGCTACCTGCGAGCTCACCCGCCAGTGACTGGGTGAGGTAGTTCAGCGCGGATTTGGTAGTCCCATATACCGACTGGCCGATGAGCCGCAAGGTGCCCGACGACGAACTCACGTTGACCACCGAGCGGATCGGCGACGCCTGCAGGAACGGCAGTGCGTCGCGCGTAAGGAAGAACGGGGCCCTCAAGTTGACGGCCACGTGCTCGTCGAAGCCTTCCACTTTCCACTCGGCCAACGGCACATGGCGGACGATCGCGGCGTTGTTCACCAACCCGTCCACGGTCCCGAAACGGTTGACCGCCTCGGCGACGATTCGACCTGTGCTTTCGACCTTTGACAGGTCGGCCACCACACAGTGGGACTGGCCGCCCGCGTCCTGCACCGCACGCGCGCTCAACTCGAGGGGCTCGGACCTTCGTCCCACGAGCACGACATGGGCGTCGGCAGCCCCGAGACGCAAAGCGGTAGCGGCACCGATACCGCTTCCGGCGCCCGTCACGACGATCACCGCCCCATCGAGGCCCAAGTCAGGGAATCCACCACCGCCTGCGATCGTCGACCGGTCCACTGAACCTCCAGTCATGTAGCTGTACGGACAGCCTAGAGTCGTCCCGGACAGTCCAGAGGACCGGCGACCGGCTGTCAAACACAGAGCCTCGGCGCTCAAGTGCCCCGGAAGACGGGCTGGCGTTTCTCCGCGAACGCGTTCAGGCCTTCGAGATAGTCACTGCTGTCGTAGGCCTCCCGCCGCAGGCCCTGGATGCGTTCATACACCTGTGCTGCGATGGGCTGGTAGTCGTTGAGGACGCGGAGCTGTTCTTTGATCACCGTGATGGCCAGCGGCGACTTCGATGCCATGGTCGCGGCCAGGTCCAACGTGAACGCCTCGAGCTCGGCGGCCTCCACCAAATGGTTTATGACGAGCCACTCCTTGGCCTTCTGAGCGTCGACAGGCGCGGCGCCGAAGAACAATTCCTTGATGAGATTGATCGGCAGCCTCCCGAGGAAGTGCAACAGGCCCGTGGTGTTGTAGGGAAGTCCCAGGTTCGCCGGAGTGATGGCGAACATCGCCGTCTCGTCAGCAATGACCATGTCACAGCTGAGCACCAGGTCGAACGCCCCTCCCCACACCGATCCGTGCACCATCGCGATGATCGGGGCCGGGAAGGTTCGCACGGCACGGATCAGCTCCTCGAGAGGGTCGTTGTAGGCCAGCGGATCGCGCCGGCCCCGCGGAAGCTCGGTGATATCGCGGCCCGAGGACCACACTCGCATCCCCTCCGCCGCACGTAGCACGACCGCACGCACCTCCTGGGACCGCAGGCTCTCGAGAGCGGCGACAATGCCGTTCGCCAACTCGCCGCTCAAGGCGTTGCGCCGGTGTTGGTCGCCGAGGGTGATGACTCCAACTCTTCCGGAGATCGCGCTTGTCAGCTTGCCGCCCGCGAAGCCCCCGGTCCCGGCCGGATCAGCACCGGCCGTCTCGTCTCTGTCTCCGGAGCTCGCTGACCGCTCGTCGCGCGAGTCGCCCGCGCCACTGGCGAGTGCCACGTAGGTCCGTGCCAACGCGTCCCTGCCCGCACCCAAGACAGCGCTCAGGAGCTCGAGCGTCTCGATCCGCTGGTCACCGCTCAAGGTGCCGGCCACATGGCGCCAGAGCACCTCCTCCAGCACGTTGAACTCTCTTTGCACCTCGCGAATGTCAAAGCCTGCAGCAAAGCGGTCCGAAGCGACTTGGTGCGACGAGGCAATGATCGGTACGACGGCGTCGTCGTGCACGCACTTGACGACGAGCTCGAACAGGTCCCGCAAGTGCCGACGGCTCATCTCCGGAGTGGAAGCCTGGTCACTGGTGTGGCGCCGCTCGAGCTCGGCGACGGCTTCGTCAACGACTCGATCCTCGGCATCGGCGAGAACTGCTGACGTTTCCATGACTCGGACCTCCGTTCGATTGCCGTCTCCCCGGTGACCATGTGAGGCGGCCGGGGCCTTCCGTTCCTCCTCGGAGGTGGACGGGGCCCCTGAACGCAGGCGACGAGCGAGACCGGCTTAGCGGCGAGTTTAGAACCTCGCCGTTAGGAGACCTCCGAGGCAGGGGCCCGGAGCGGTAAACGGGCCGAAGGCCCGCTCAGCGCGCTGTACACAAACTGATGTGCTTTGCGTCCAGGATGTGTGTGACTGCGCTGACAAGCCGTGCGAGCCCGAGCTTGCCCGCGCGAACAGCGGAGACCACCGCTGAGACGGTGTCGTCGGTGACCGAGGCCACAGTCCCTGGATCAGCATTGAACAGGACCATGTCCGCGCCGGCCTCGATCGCCGCCACCGTCGCCCTTTCGACCGAGTAGCCGATCGCGCTGAGCGAGACCACCGAGAGTGAGTCGGTTATGACCAGGCCCCCGTAGCCGAGCTGATCGCGGAGCAGCCCTGTGACGACAGCGGGAGACACGCTCGCGGGCAGCGCCGTCAGTCCGGGGATCGTGGCGTTGGAGACCATGACGGCTGGAAGTTTTGCGTCGAAAGCATTCTCGAATGGAACAAGGCCAACGCGTTTGAGCGTGCTCCAAGGCGGGGTGGCGGCGGACATCATGTCGGTGTTGCCTGTCGAACCACCGAGCCCGGGAAAGTGCTTGACGACCGGGATTACCCCGCCCGCCTCGAGGCCGGCCGCGAACGCGAGTCCGTCCGCCGACGCGATCTTCTCATTGGCACTGAACGACCTCGTGCCGTCCGGGTCCTGGTCGTCCGGTCCTTGCCCGCCGTCCACATCGAGCACCGGAGCAAGGTCCATCGTCACGCCAGTTGCCCGCATGCGCCTGGCAAGGCCTTTGGCCAAGCGGCGGATCTGGGTGGGGGTCATGGTCGCGCCCATCTGCCTCGCCGAGGGAATCGACCCGACCAGATTCGCCATCCGCTGGATCACACCCCCCTCCTCATCGGTCATCACGAACGGCACGATGCCACCGCGGGCCGATGAAGCGACCCTGCGCAGGGCTGCTGCGAGATCCGCGGGGGCTGAGGCCCCGAGCAGGATCACTCCGCCGACGCCTGCGGCGACTTCGGGAGTCGCGGATGCCACGTCGCCCTCGTCGACGGGCACGACAACGGTCTGGGTCGCGAGGCGTCGCAGGCTCCAGGTGGAGAGAACCCTTCCTGTCGAGCAGGTGAGCATCGTCGCGGAAATCCGCGACTTCGTCGTGCTCGACGAGGCCACCGGCGCCCCCCACACCGATACGAACGAGACAACCAGAGCGATCGCGATCGCACCGCGCGCATGGCGCCAAGACTTCAGGCGGGGTGGGACTGAACCTGAGACCCGGACGGCGCACATTACGCGTCCATCTTCTCGCGGACCCGGCGCGGACTGGTTCACCTCCCGTTGCTCACTCTTGGCCACTTTCCGGATCGGCACGGCTCGACCGGCCCCCGTCGGGCCAAGCGACGACGTCGCCGCGAACCGAGACCCCAACACGTGCGCCCAGCGGAGGCACGGTCGAAGCGTCTGAGATGCGGGCGACGACGATCGCCGAATCGTCCCAGTCGGCGCGAAGGCGGACCACGGCGTCGTGACCGTAGAACTCGGCCTCAACGACACGAGCGCCGCAGTGGTCCTCACCCGGGTCGTGGGAGAGGACGATCTGCTCGGGACGGACGAGGACGACAAGCGCGGTGCCGACTGGTGCAGCTGCCGCTTTGAGACAGAGGAGCCCGAGCGGGGTCTCGACCGCGTCGCCGCGCGCCTTGCCGCGGAGGAAGTTCGTCTCGCCGAGACCGACGGCGAGCTCGGGGCTCGCCGGGCGGCCGTAGAGGGCCTGGGGCGTGTCGCATTGTCCTATCTGGCCGTCGTGAATTATCGCGACGCGATCGGCAAGCGAGAGCGCCTCGTCCTGATCGTGTGTCACGAGAAGCGCTGTCGTGCCCGCCTTCTTCAGCACGCGACGCACGTCCTGGCGCAGGGCCGCCCGCAAGCTCGCGTCGAGGGAGGCGAACGGCTCGTCCAACAGCACGAGCGACGGTTCGATCGCGAGCGCCCTGGCGAGGGCAACGCGTTGCTGCTGGCCGCCGGAGAGCTGATGGGGATAGCGCCTTTCGAGACCGCTGAGCCCGGCCATGTCCAGCAGCTCCACGACCCGCCTGCCACGGCGCTCGCGCCGGGGCAGGCCGAAACCGACGTTCTGTTCCACCGACAGGTGCGGGAACAGGCTCCCGTCCTGCGGCACAAAGCCGATGCGTCGCCCTTCGGGAGCCACATAGCGCTCGCCGTCGTCGACGCTCTCGCCCCCGAGCCGCACAGCGCCGTGATCGGCACGCTCGAAGCCGGCGATCACCCGGAGCAGTGTCGTCTTCCCGCTGCCTGACGGCCCGAGGATGGAGGTGAACGAGCCGGCGACGACCGCGAGATCGATGCCGCGCAGCACCGGCTGGGAACCGTAGGACTTATGAAGGTCGGTAACCTCGAGACTGATCACACCACTTCCCTTTGGGCCTGAGCGAGGCCGCGGCGGGGAAGCCTGTCGAAAAAACGCCCGAGAACGTAGCTCGGGACCGCTGCGATGGCGATGATGACAAGGGCGAAGGGTGCTGCCTGGCCGTAGGAGAGATTCTGCTGATAGGCCCAGAACTGTGTCGCGAGCGTCTCCGCATTGGTCGGAATCAGGATCAGAGTCGCCGTGAGCTCTGTCACAGCGGACAAGAACACGAGACAGAAGGCCGCTCCGATCCCTGGGGCGATAAGGGGCAAGGTCACCCGTAAGACAGCGGGCAGGCGACGCACCCCGAGCGAGCCCGCAACCTCCTCCAACGAGACGCTTGACTGCGCGACCGAGGCCCGTACGCACACAAGGGCGAGCGGGAAGAACATGATCGAGTAGGCGAGAACGAGAAGTGGCGCTGTCTGGTAGCCGAAACTGTTCGCGTACTGCGTGGAGAAGTACGAGATCGCGAGCGCGACGACGAGCCCGGGCATGGCGAGGACGAGGAACGTTGTTCGCTCGAGCATCGCGTGCACACGGCCGGGGTGGCGGGTCACCAAGAGCGCGACGGGCAAGGCCATCGCGGTCGCCACGAGCGCGGCGCCGAGGCTGTAGCCAGCGGTGTACAACGCTGCTGAGCCGAGCGACGCGCCGACGAGCGAGTCCGCCCCTCCTTCGAAGATCCAGTAGACCGACGACCCGATCGGTACTCCGAGCGCCGCGACGACGAGAAGGGCGTACGCCACAAGCACGGGCAGGCGCGCGTGCCCAAGGTGCCTGCGCACGAGCGCACGCTGGACTCCGGAGCCTGTGCGGCTGACGCGACCACCGCCACGCGAGGCGCTCTCTCCCATGAGCACGAACAGACCGAGCACGACGAGTACGAGCGAGAGGGCACAGGCAACCGAGGTGTCGACGATACGGAACTCGGTGAATATCTCGGTCGTGAAGGTCTGGAACCCCAGAATCTCAAAGGCGCCGTACTCGGCAAGGATGACGAGGGCGACAAGGAGGCACCCGCCGAAGATTGCGCGGCGCGCCTGACCGAGGGTGACACGGAAAAAGGTCACGAGGCGGCCTACCCCGAGGCTGCGCGCGATGTCCTCCTGGCCCGGGTCGGCGCCTCGCAGGCTCGCCGCCACAGGCAGGTAAACGAGCGGGTAGACGGCAAGGGTCATGACGAGGACCGCTCCCCTGAAGCCTTGCACCCAGCTCGACAGCGACGACCACCCGAAGCTCACGACAAAATCCGGGATCGCGAACGGAACCACGACGAGCACCGCCCAGACCCTCGCACCGGGAAGGTCGGTCCGCTCGACGCCGTAAGCGGCAAGGGTCCCGATCACCGCACAGAGAACGGTGACCACGACGGTGAGGCGGACCGTGTTCCACAGAAGGCTCGCCGTGAGCGAACGCCAGATGAGGTGCCAGAGGTTGGAGACGCCCGCATCGAGCGCCTCGCGCAACAGGAAGGCGAGCGGGAGCGCGAGCACGGTGACCACGAGCAAGCTCGCGGCAAGAAGGCCCTTCGGCCGCGTGGTAGCTCGGGCGGCCGCAGTCAAAGGAGCTGCACGTCGCGTAGGAGGTCGACCGCTTGTGCCCCGGTGCCGAGCTCTGCAACGTCGATCGGGTTCGGTTCGAGCTCGTCGAAGGGCGTCTCGCTCTGCGCGCTCTTGACCCCGGAGACGATCGGGTACTCGAAACTGATCGAGTGGGCGATGATCTCCTGAGCCTTTGCAGAGACCAAGAAGCCGAGCAGCCGCTGCGCCGCCGCCTCATGGCGGGAGGACTTCATGACCGCGGCACCCGAGATGTCGAGCACGTAACCGGGGTCCCGCGGTGAGAAGTAGGCGATACGCGAATGGACGTTCGCTGCGCCGATCTCCGCGCGCATCCGGTACCAGTAGTACTGATTGACGACCCCGAACGCGACGATCCCGCGGTTCACCGCTGCTGAGATCGCCTCGTTGTCCGGGTAGATGTGGCTCTCCGCGTTGGTCTTGATACCGTCCAACCAAGTGAGCGCCTCGGCCTTCCCGTAAGTGCGCAGTACCGATGTGATCACAGGCTGGAAGTCTGTCTCGCCTGGGGCGAACGCGAGCTTGCCCCGGTAGCGCGGATCGGCGACCTCAAGGACATGGGTCGGGAGCGCGCTCTTGTCGATGAGGCTCGGGTTGTAGATGAGCACGCTGACCCGCGCCGAGATCCCGACCCAGTTCCCCCGTGGCGAGTTGAACTTGGCCGGGGTGCGCGCGAGCGTCGAGCGGTCGACCGGCGCCAGGAGACCTCTTGCCTGCAGGTACTCGAGAGCCGGGGAGTTCTCCGAGAAGACAACGTCGGCTGGCGAACGGGACCCCTCCGCGACGATCTCAGCGTCGAGAACGTCCTCGTCGTCGCTTCGGACCGCGACGTCTATCCCGGTCGCCTTCTCGAATGCGGCGACGAGGGCCTCTGTCGTCTGCACGTGCTGGCCGTTGTAGAGCGTGAGCGTCACCTTGCCGGACGAAGCCGACGGTGAGCCGCCCGTGCAGGCCGCGACCGACAGCGGAACCAGGGCGATCGCTGTGATGCTGACGAGGCCCCTGACTACGAGACGCGCGCTGTAACGGGCGCGGACGCGAGTGCGGGCCGGCGAGGACACAGGGCCGCGCGCTCGGACGGAGAATGGAATCGCGGACGCTCCCCTTCGATCTGTGGTCCCCCCACGCGTCAGGCCGACTGATGAATCATACCGAGCACCTGGACCCAAAAGCGCGCTCGGACGCCAGAGACCTAGTCGCAGTAGGCGTCCGCGGCCGAGAGGGCCTCGTCGAGGATCTCGATCCCCTCGCGGGCTTCTGCCTCGGTCACGTTGCAAGGTGGCACCGCGTGCAGACGGTTGAAGTTCGTGAAGGGCAGAAGGCCACGTTGCTTGCAGGCCTTGACGAGTTCGGTCATCGCCGCGCTCGTGCCACCGTAAGGCGCTATCGGCTCGCGAGTCTCTTTGTTCTTGACGAGGTCGAGCGCCCAGAACACGCCGAGGCCTCGAACCTCGCCGACGCACCGATGGCGGCCCGCAAGCGCGGCGAGACCCGGACCGAGCACGTTCTCGCCGATCCAGGCGGCGTTCTCGACGATCCCTTCCTCGGCCATGGTGTTGATCGTCGCGACGGCGGCCGCGCACGCGAGCGGATGGCCCGAATACGTGTGGCCACCCGCGTAGACGCGCTCGTCGAATGTCGCCGCGATCGGGTCGGAGATGATGACACCACCAAGGGGCACATAGCCCGAGTTCACGCCCTTCGCGAACGTCACGAGGTCGGGGATGACGTCATAGTTCTCGAACGCGAACCACTTTCCTGTCCTGCCGAAGCCGGCCATGACCTCGTCCGCGATCAGGACGATTCCATGACGGTCGCAGATCTCGCGCACCCCGGCGAGATAGCCGGGAGGCGGGAGCATGATGCCGGCGGTGCCGGGGATCGTCTCGAGGATGATCCCTGCGATCGTCGAAGGTCCCTCCAGAGCCACGGCCTGCTCTAGGTGCTCGAGCGCCCTCTTCGACTCCTCTTCCTGGCTGGAAGAATGGAATGGCGAGCGGTAGAGGAACGGACCGAAGAAGTGCACGACGCCGGCGCTCCCGTAATCGTTGGGCCAACGCCTCGGCTCGCCGGTCAGGTTGGTAGCCGTCGTCGTGCTCCCGTGGTAAGAGCGGTACCGGGCCATCAGCTTGATCCGCCCGGTGTGGAGCCTCGCCATTCGGGACGCGTGCTCGACGGCCTCCGAGCCGTCGCAAGTGAAGAAGACCTTGTTCATGCCGGCCGGGGCGAGCTCGCAGATCAGGCGCGCCGCCTCGTTTCGCATGTCATTGGAGTGCAAAGGACTCACCGTGCACAGCCGGTCCGCCTGTGCCTTGATGGCGGCGACAACCTTGGGATGCTGGTGGCCGATGTTGGTGTTGACGAGCTGGCAGGAGAAGTCCAGATAGCGCTTGCCGCTGTCATCGAAGACGTAGGAACCCTCCGCGCCTGCTATGACCATCGGCCTGATCTGGGCCTGGGCAGACCAGGAGTAGAACACGTGACCCGACTCTGCGGCGTTGGCGACTACGCCCTGTTCGGCGGAGACAACCTGGGTCATGTCGTTCCTCGTTTCTCTGACGGGCCCTTGGCTCGCTCGCGGTCACGTTGGGGGATCAGGAGAAAGGTTACGCGAGCGACATGTCCGGCGCGGAGGCCTTTGCGTGTCGAACGCCCGGCTAGCTGGTCAAAGGTGGTCGAGCACCGCCCGGCTGATGCCCGCAGCGTCGAGGCCGAGATAGGCCAGGATGTCGGACGCCTCGCCGTGGGGAAGGTAGGCAGTCGGCACACCACAGTTCACGATCACTGGCCCGGCGCCTGGTGGGCCGCTACGGCGAATAGCCGCGTTGACCAGTGTGCCCACGCCGCCCTCTACGATCCCGTCTTCGGCCGACACGACAAGTTCGTGGTCCGCGGCGTCGTCGATCATGGCGGGGTCGAGCGGCGAGGCGACGCGCGCGTCCCACACCGTGGCGTCGATGCCCCTCTCGGCGAGGATGTGGGCGGCCTGCTCGCAGGCCCCGACTAGCTTGCCGACACCGACGAGGCAGACGCGGGACCCCGCTCGGACCTTGCGTGCCCGCAGGCCGCTGCCGATCTGGCGAGTCGGGCAGGCTTCGCTCTTGGGCCACCGGATGGCGACCGGGCCCGAGGTGATCGTCAGGGCCTCGTGGAGCATATTGGCGACTTCCCCATACGAAGAGGGCGCGAAAACCGTCATCCCGGGAACCTTGGTGAGCAGCATCAGGTCGAGCACGCCGTGATGACTGGGCCCATCGTCGCCGGTGATGCCCGCCCGGTCCAGGCAGAAGACCACGGGAAGGCGGTGGAGACCGACGTCGTAATAGACCTGGTCCCACGCCCTGTTGAGGAACGTGGAGTAGATCGCAACGACCGGTCGCAGGCCGCCCATGGCCATGCCGGCGGCTGCGTTCACGGCATGCTGCTCCGCGATCCCGACGTCGAAGAAGCGGTCCGGGTAGCGGTCACGGAACTCGATCAGACCCGTCGGTCCCGGCATGGCGGCGGTGATCGCGACGATCTCGGGACGTACCGC
>Ga0182014_10008739_pt1 | contig 10280 bp, 9 predicted proteins | sample 612S2DmetaG_FD_120489 | JGI IMG/M metagenome (GOLD analysis project Ga0182014, IMG submission 120489) | Permafrost microbial communities from Stordalen Mire, Sweden - 612S2D metaG | ecosystem: Environmental > Terrestrial > Soil > Wetlands > Permafrost | place: Sweden: Stordalen | collected...
CCAGCTTTCGTGTCCAAAACGGGGAACTGCATCCGCTAACCACCCGGAACTCAGCCGGCACGGGCACCTGCCACCTGGCCCTCGACCACACCGGCAAAGTGCTCATCTCCGCAGATTACACGGGCGGAAGCGCGGCCAGTTTCCCAGTCGACGAGGGCCGTCTAGGCCCCATGGCGTGGAGCGAGCACTATACCGTTCACGGCCCTAACGTGGAACGCCAGCCAACCGCCCACGCCCACTTTGCTTCCTACTCGCCCGACAACCGCTTCGCCTACATCAACGACCTGGGCGGCGACTGCATCCACATATACACACTCGACGTGAACTCAGCCATGCTGACCCCGGCCGGAACCTATCACTCCAAGCCCGGCGCAGGCCCGCGCACGCTGCACTTTCACCCCAATGGCCACACCGCCTACTCCATCAACGAGCTGGTCTCGACGGTGGACATTCTGGAGTGGAACAAGAAAGATGGCAGCCTGACCCTGGTCAAAACCATCGACCTGCTTCCGGCGGATTACCACGGCCCCACAGCCGCCTGCGACACAGTGATTTCGCGCGATGGAAAATCGGTCTATTTCGCCAATCGCTTCAACGATTTCATTTATAGTTTTTCTGCTGACCCGAAATCTGGCGCCCTGACTCCCATTGGCCGCAGCAATTGCGGCGGCAAGATCCCGCGCAACTTCACGCTCGACCCCACAGAGCGCTGGATGCTGGTAGCCAACCAGACCTCAAGCCTGTTGAGCGTCTTTGTGCGCAACCCCGAGACCGGAGTGCTTGCCGGAGAGTGCAAGAGCTATGCGGCGGCTACGCCCATGTGCATTTTATTTGCATGAATCAGAGCAATGGCACGGGGTATTGGAACCGTGCCACCCCACTTTGAGTCCCCCACAACAAAAAAGCCGGGCTTGGCGGAGGCCAAGCCCGGAAGTGATTTGCGCATGAGACTAAGCCCGCCTTTTTTCTACCATGGCTCCTCTGCATTCCCATGGCCGGGCTTTAGTTTAGTGGAGGAAACCTAAATTACATTGCCGCGGAGAAGTCTGGAACCAGGCCGGCTGCATGACCCTGCAGCAGTTCGGTCATCCGATCTTCCATCTCCACGTACATTGATGCTGCGCGGTAAGCATTTACGCAGATGCTCTCATTCAGCTGCCTGAAGGCATACTGCCCGAGGGCGATAGCAACATAAACCCGGATTTGCATGGCGTCGCTGCGCAAGGTTTCAAGAAGCTCGCGATCAACTGATTCGCTGTTCCGCGCCGCATAGTCGGCCATCTCCATCATCACCCGTGCATTCTGGTACATCACGCAAAGGCCTTTGGGACCTTTGATGCGCTGCCAGGCAACTTCGGGCGTGGCGCTGATTCTTTCGCTCCCTTGGGTACAATCGTTCAGCTCGCGGGGTGTCCAGTCCAGCCGCAACTGGGCCACGAGCGACTCCCATGACTGGGCATTCCGGCGGCGCGCAGCAGCCCTTAAATGCGCAAGATAAAGCGCCGCTACTGCAATCACGGCGACAGGGAACACAACGTAAATCATCAGTTCTCCTTAAACCGGCAAAGGGCAGCTGTTTTTAAAGCTCCACGTCAACTAGCCGGTTTTTGCAATGTCGTACTCGAGAGTCAGGTACCCTAAATGAGGATACCTAAGTAACTTAAAGTAACTCCAATTTAGGGTCAATGGTACTTTTGGGTCAGGATTTGCCATGTTCAAATGCGGCGCAAAAGGTGGGAATTGCTTTTAAGTAATCCGAGTCCGCAGAGGTTCGCGAATCTGGCAGTTAATGGAGCTTTAGGCACGCGTAAAGGTAAGACTCGAAAGGGGATTTACAGGCAGACTCGCAACGGAAGCCTCCTTGGGCGAAGGTTTGGCAACCGGCACATGGGCCAGTTCCCAGGCCGAACGGTCTTTGAGCAGGCGGGAGACCAGGGCGGTATGCATGGCGTGGCCTGCGCGCTCTGCCACCACCTGGCCTTCAATACGTCGCCCAGCCAGGGCCAGGTCACCGATAAGGTCGAGCACTTTGTGCCTCACATACTCGTCGGCAAAGCGCAGCGGGCCGTTCTCTGGCCCTCCGGCTCCCAGGATGATGGCATTTTCCAAATTGGCGCCTCGGATGAGCCCCATATCGCGCAGCCGCTGCTCGTCGGCCTTGTAGCCAAAGGTTCGAGCCGGCGCAATCTCCGTGCCGTAGGTCTCGGCGGCCAGGTCTACGCTGGCGCTCTGGTGGCCGATAGGGGCTGGGAAATCAATGCTATAGCGAATGTTGTATCCGGTTCCCGGATAGATGCCGATGAACTTGTTCCCCTCGCGCACCTCCACGGGATGCAGGACCCGAACAGTCTCGCGCCGCCGCCGTTGCGTGCGGATGCCGGAGCGCCGAAAGGCCTCCACATACGGCTGGGCGCTGCCATCCAGAATGGGTAGTTCCAGGTTATCCAGCTCCACAATCACGTTGTCAACGCCCATGCCGATGAGCGCCGAGAGGAGGTGTTCGGTGGTCTGAATAAGCACGCCTTGCCGCATCAAGCTGGTGGCATAGCTAACTTTAGCCACATTGCGGCCGATGGCGGGAATCTCAAAATTGTCGAGATCTGTCCGGCGGAAGACGATGCCCGATCCCGCCGGAGCGGGCAGCAGCCGCATGGTCACCGGCGCGCCGGAATGAAGTCCGATCCCCGCAAACTCCAGCGGTGCGACAATCGTCTGTTCCAGGTGTGCAGGATCGGCCAAATCTTGCTCTCCAAAATCCCAAAAACTAGGTGCAGTGGATAGAGTAGCTGCGAAAATGCAACTTCGCACTGTGGCATTTTGGCCACACTCTGCTCCAACTAGACCACCGGGTTGGCAATCAGCGGCGTAAAAAGGCGTTCGATAACATCCGGCCACTATAAACAGCACGACCGTCTGGCACCTCAGAATCAGAGTTCTCTTTAAATCTTGCGCTGTTCCACGTTTTCCAAAGTCAGATCGGCAAGTTGGCGACTGCCGAAGCTGCGGAACTCCCTCACCTGCCTCAGATCGAATGCCGGCGCCGTTCCCTCGGGTATGCGCGCGCGAAAGAAATCCGCTCCCACCACATCTTTCAGCCAAAAGGCAGCGCGGGCATCGGCGTCTCGGGTTGCAATTTCAACGTTGCTCATCTCCAGGTTGCGCACGTGGCGCAGAAAAAAGCCCGTGGCCGGCAGGCGGCCGAACATCGAAGGTTCGGGATAGTCGGCTTCGTGTTCCTCGGGTTCGAGCGCTGCCATTTCCGCTGTGCCGCCGCCAGCCTGTTCGAGATAGACGTCGCTGATCTTGACATCCTCAATCGGATGGCCGGGAACGCCACTGAGGATGGAAGGCAACTGGGAAGCGCCGGAACTGACGATATTGCTCAGAATCACGCGCCGCATCACTCCGGGTTTTGCATCGAGAGGGCCTCTCATCCGCGTTCCCAGGCGCAGAAACAGCGGGGCGCTGCGAATGTCGCGCATGGTGATGCCGGTGAAGGTAATGTCCTCCACGAGCGCGCCGTCTTCTGTCTCCAGCGCAAAGCCCTGGCAGCTTTCGAAAACGCAGTTGGAAATGGTGATGTTGCGAAAGCCGCCGTTTGATTCCGTCCCCAATTTGATGCGGCCGGTGGTCGTCGAGCCCCTGTTATCCGACCGCTTCCATGTGCCGTCCAGAACCGAGCCGAGAGCGAACCCTCCGGTGACGTAGCAGTTAGTAATCGTGAGGTTCTCAGTGGCCCGCGCATAACCCAGTGCATACGAACTCTTGGGGCAGATGCCGTCGTCCCAGGGCGAGTTCACGGTGCAATTGCAGACGCGAACATTGCGGCAGCAATCGATATCCATTCCGTCGCGATTGGTATCGATGAGCAGGTTGTCGACCGTGAGGTTGTCCACTCCGGTGGCCAGGATGCCGAACCACCCGCCTTCCAGAATTCTGAAGTCGCGCAGCAGAACGTTGCGGCAGTTCTTAAGCGCGATGGATTTGTTGCCTGCGCCGGATTGGGTGGCGGCGGCCTGGTCCGCTTCATTCTCCCAACCGTGGTTCAAGCCCTTCCCCCAGATCAGTCCAGGACCGGTAATGGAAACGCCTTCAAGGTCCTCGCCCCAGATCAGCGAGTTGTGCCAATGGTTGTGCCCGTAGTCCTGGTAGGGTTCCCACGCGCCTTGCGGCTCGGCTAGGTCATAACCGCCGGATGCTGTGCTTGACGTGGGTGCAGCCAGGATTTGAGCTCCATGGTCCAGGTAGAGGCCCACTTTACTCTTCAGCCGGATGGAGTAGCTCAGGTAGACCCCGGCAGGGAAGATCACCGTGCCGCCGCCAGCGGCAGCAGCCGCGTCAATTGCACGATTGATGGCGGACGAGTCAATGTTCGCTCCGTCGCCCTTTGCCCCGAACTGGCGTACGTTGAATCCTGCGATGCCCTGGCCAGAGAGCTCCTGGCCTGTGCCACCTCGGGCATTCAGCGCAGCGGCCGTAGCCGGTGCCGCTGCCGCGGCAAGTCCAGCGCTCGTCATCTTCAACAAATCTCTGCGTTGCATGATTTCCTTCCCCAATCTTCAATGCCGCCCGCCGATTACGGTGGGCTGTTTGCCGGCGAAAACCCGGCGCGCCCATTGTGCCACATGGGGTTGCCGTCCTGCCTCCCCATCGATCGTTGTAGAATCTAAAAATCTCCGGCTGGGCCCGTTCAGAAACATCATAGAAAGGTTTTCGGATGCCTGTTGTCCTCGATCTTCCCATCCCCATGAGGGCCCTGCTGGCCGGAGCCCGGCGGAAGCAGCCCGCATTGCTCGACCTCATCCGGCAACTGGTGCTGCAGGAGTCGCCCTCCGGCGACAAATCCGCCGTCGATGCCTGCGTGGCGATAGCCGCCGCGCACGCGAGTGCTTTGGGAGGGCGTGTAAAAATTTACCGCCAGCGCGGATTCGGCGATGTGCTCGAGACGCGATTCGGTCCCAAAACCAAATCGGCAAAGCCGACCCTGCTCCTCGGCCACCTCGATACGGTCTGGCCTCTCGGTACTCTCAAAACCATGCCCTGCCGCGTGAGCGATGGGCGGCTGTGGGGTCCAGGCGTACTGGATATGAAGGCCGGCGTGGCCACGGCCTTCACCGCTATCGAAATGCTCTCAGAGGCGGATCTGCTGAATCACGAAATCGTGCTGTTACTAACCGGCGACGAGGAAGTGGGCAGTCCGACTTCAAGACCCATCACCGAGCGGCTGGCAGCCAAGTGCGGTGCAGTGTATGTGTTGGAACCAGCGCAGGGACTCGCTTACAAAACCGCCCGAAAAGGAACCAGCAACTGGCACATCGATGTAACCGGCGTAGCCGCTCACGCCGGTGTGGACTTTGAAAAAGGAGCGAATGCCATTCGCGAGCTGGCTCGCGTCATCGAAACAGTGAGCGGCTGGACCGATCTCAAGCGCGGCCTCACGGTGAGCGTTGGCGTGATCGGCGGCGGTACCAAAAGCAATGTGATTCCCGCCCACGCGTGGGCAGAGGTAGACGTCCGCATTGCCCGCAAGGCCGAGGGCCCGCGCATCGAGCGCAAGTTTGCCGCGCTCAAGCCGGTCAACAAAAACTGCACGCTGTCCGTAATCGGTGGCATTAACCGTCCGCCCATGGAGCGCACTCGCTCCACCGTACGCCTCTACCGTCAGGCCAGAGAGCTTGCCGCTGAACTGGGCATCAAGCTGGCTGAGGCCTCCACCGGCGGCGCATCCGACGGCAACTTCACCTCGGCGCTGGGCATTCCCACTCTTGACGGCATGGGCGCGGTAGGCGAGGGTGCCCACGCACGCCACGAATCCATCCTCCTGGAGCACCTGGCGCCCAGAACTGCTCTCCTGGCTGGAATGCTGGCCGGGTGCAGGATTCCCGCAGCCCCTGATACACTTGGCTGTACAACTACACGGAGTAAGAAAACGTCATGAAACTTTCCATCCTCACTGTATTGTTGGCGGGATGCACCATAACCGCCAGCGCCCAAACGCCCGCGAAGCCGGCATCCGACGCCAAGGCCGCGGTACCCGCAACGGCACCCGCCGCGAAACCGGCCGCCGATGCCACGCCCGCTGCTGCCGACGTCAAGCCGCTACCTCATATGACTCCAATCGCGGGAGTGCATAAGAACCTCTTTACAATTTCACTCGCCTACCAGGACATCAAGGTTGGCGCCGGTGCCGAGGCCATGCCCAAGAAGCTCCTCAAGTGTCTCTTCACGCTTTGGGTAGCGGCGGATGGCAGCGAATTCGACTCCTCCGAAGAACACCGTAGTCCAGTCCTTGACAGCGACAAGAAGCCGGTTCTGGATGCAGACGGGAAACCCAAGTTGACCGATCCTCAGCCCATGCCCTTCGTCATGGGTGGTGGCCGTCCGTTTCTCGGCTGGGACATGGGAATGGCAGGCATGAAGGCTGGTGGAAAGCGCCGCATCTATATTCCCTGGCAGTTGGGGTTAGGTGATCGGGAGGTTCCTGCGCGCGGCACCAATCATCCGGCCGTCCCCGCAAAGTCCGATCTGGTCCTTGATGTGGAACTGGTCGAGGTGTCAGAACCGCCCGCCCGGCCGGCCATGAATCCTGGGCCGCGCCCGACGCCGGGTGCAACTCCCAAAATGCTTCCTCCTGGAAGACCCGCGGCTCCCGGAAGTCCATCTGCCACTCCCGCTACCCCCGCCGCTCCTGCGGCCCCGGCAACTCCGCCCGCGGCAACCGCTCCGCCGGCCGCCGCACAGCCACCATCGAAGTAACGCGCAACATTTAGATCCCATCCTTGCTGCGATTTTTTGGATCGCGGCAAGGATGAAACCTCGAATCTTATTGACCGCCATTTCGATGCGCCGGCGTGGCTTTGAATTGCAATTGCATGCGTATCCGCAGGTTTTGCGGCAGGCAAGAGCCTGATACACTTTCTTAAAGAATCACGCTGGAGTTTTACCACGGTGAAATACACATTTTTAACTCTTTTGATGGCGGCTGGCGCGACTGCCTTATTCGCTCAGAACCAAACCACCCCGGCTCCTGCCGCTGCTCCGGCAGCTACCACGGCTTCTGCGGCCACCCCGGCTCCTGCTGCAAAGCCGGCGACACCACCGGCAACCGCCGCGGTCGTTCCGCCCAAGCCGGTTCCCGCCGAAGATGTTCCCGCCCAGCCGGCCAACATCAAATGCAGCAAATACGACTCATGCGTCTTCATCCCGCCTCCCGGAATCCCCCCGGCTGAAGGCACACTGAAGACGGCTTTCACTCTGCGTTATCAGGACATCAAAGTCGGAACCGGCGACTTTGCCGAGCCAAACAAGGAATACATTTTCCACTACACCGCGTGGCTTGCGGCCGATGGGAAACAGTTTGATACGTCTTACAACCATCGCGGCAAAATCATGGATAAGAACCAGAAGCCGGTGAAGGATGCCAGCGGCAAGGACGAGTTGGGTCCTCCTCAGCCTCTCACCATCACTCAAGGGGCCCAGGGCATGGAACATGCACTCAACGGCCTCGACCAGGGCTTCGAAGGGATGAGGGTGGGTGGAAAGCGCCGCATTATCATCCCGTACCAACTGGCCTACGGCGCGCGCGAACGGCCATCTCCGGGTCCTGAGATGCCGGTTGGCATTCCTCCCAAGTCCGATCTGATTTTTGACGTCGAGTTGTTGGCAGTGAACGATCCGCCGGAAAAGCACAAGTATACTACGGGCGCTCCGCCTCATTCCCCGGTAACTTCGGGATCGCCTGCAAAGCCCACGCCGCCTGCTTCTTCAGCTCCCAAGGTTGCAGCTCCGGCCACCACGGCGCAACCCAAGTAGCACAAAAATATATTTTGGACTCGTGAGAAAGCACCCGAAGCCAACAGCAGCGATGCAGGCTGGGTGCTTTCTTCGCAGTGTTACAGATGTATAGAGAAATCTATTACTTCTGTTATATAGAAAATGATTACTGCAATTAAATAGATCCGATATTTTTATACGCGATTCTTTGAGCTCGGTTGACTTCGCGCAATTCATCCGCCGGGCAAACGTAGACTGCGGTCAGATTCAAGTGATAACATTCGCATAAATCAGCAACCATGAGCCGACGTGGGCCATTTTTTGAGAAAACACCGCCGCATTCCTCCGCGCACCGGGTCCTCTGTTCTGTGCCGAGTGCGGAATGCAGGCAACGAGGTTCTACATCGACGCAAAAAAATCACTCAACAAGATCCGCTCCAATCGGCGGAATCGCTCATCGTCGCTTAAGGAGGAAGTGTGAAGAAGTTACTGATGTTAGCGGCAATTGTTTTGGCCTACGTAGAAATCGGAACATCTCAAAATCGCCCGGCCCCCACATACCACGCACCAGCGCCCACTTACCACGCACCCGCGCAGCACGCGGCTCCGCGGCAGAGTGCGCCACGTCAGTCCGCGCCGCGTCAGTCAACACCGCGACAGAATCAGCCTCGCACAAACAATTCAAGACCCAGCAATACCCAGCGCAATGCCGATCGTGACCAGCGCAATGCACAGCGCAATGCCGATCGCGACAAGCGCAACGCCGACCGCAACCAGCGCAACGCTGACAGGAATGCCGCGAAAGCCCACGCAAACTCCATCAAGCAGCAGAACAAGGCAGTGCACGCGCGCAACAAGCAGCTTCACAGCGAGAATAAGGCCGCCCGTGGCGCTTTCAGAAATGGCCGATTCAATGCGCGCTACTGGGGAGCTCACTTCGGGCGTGCTCATCTCTTCGGTTTCTGCGGCGGCGCAAGATTCTGGATCGGTTCGCCTTACGCATCGCCCTTCTGGTTCGACGGCGTGGAATTCGCTTTCGGTCCTGGAGCCTTCTGGCCCGGCGCATGGGGCCGGTGCGATGAATTCTACGTTGACTACATTGATGGAGTCGGTTACGCCTTAGTTGACCAGGCCTATGCCGACGTTTCTCTGCCTCTCGCCGTCGATATCGATGCTCAACCGATGGACGAACCGGACCAGCAGTAAACAGGGAAGGGAACTTCGTCCTGCAACTCTACAATTCGCTCAAGCCACGCCGGCAGGCAACTCCGGCGTGGCCGCAATGAGCTGGCGGGTATATCGCTCCCTGGGATGGGAGCACAACTCCACCGCCTCCCCGGTTTCCACCAGCCGTCCTCGGTCCATCACCGCGATGCGCGTGCTCAAATAGCGCATCAGCGGCATGGAGTGGGAGATAAACAGGTAGGTCAGCCCGTACTCCATCTGCAAACGCCGCAGCGAGTTCACAATCTGCGCTCCCACGCTCACATCGAGCGATGGGACCGGCTCATCCAGAATCAGCAGCCTCGGCCTTAGCGCCAAAGCGCGGGCAATATTGATGCGCTGCCGTTGCCCGCCTGAGAACTCGTGCGGATGCCGCCCCAGCACCGACTCATCCAGGCCCACCTCGCCCAGCAGCTCAACTGCCTTGGTGCGCAATCCCGCAGGGTCCGTCCTGATCCCGCCTCTTTTCCATGGATCACCAGCGGCTCAGAGATAATTTCCAGCACATTCATGCGCGGATTCAAAGCGGCATAAGGATCCGCTCCGCCGTCAATCCAGCTTGGGATGCAGCTTGTGGAAGCCGGTTGCCTCCTGATAGGCGTTTGCAAAGGCAGCCAGCTTCGCATCCTGGTAGTGCCCGGCAAGAAAGGTGAGCGAAACCGGCGTCCCTGGCCCGCCGATATCGTCGTGGTCGCCGTCGTCGATCGCGGGCGGTTTGGGAGCGTCGGCGCCGCGCAATCCATTGGGCAGGATCAGTGCCGGATGGCCTGTAAGATTGGTTGCGATCAGCTGCGTGTCGGTACTCGGAGTAACAATAATGTCCACCTGCTCAAAGAGCGCCGAGACTTGTTGAATGGCCAGCGTCCGCGCGCGGTTAGCCTGGATATATTCGACCGCCGGATAGAAGCGTGCGATGCGGAAGGCGTTAGGCCAATCCTCAATGCCCTGTTCGGTCAGCCGTTGATCACGCCCGGAGAGTGTCAGGTCGTCAAAGGCCGCCGCGGCCTCAGCTGTCAGCAGTGGCACCATCGCATCGTAGGGCAGCTTGGGAAGCTCCACGGGAATCAGATTCACGCCCATCGCCCGTAGCTTATCCAGCGCGGCCAGCTCGTAACGCCGATCGTAATCGCGCCGCACGCGCGCCTCCTTCATTTGCGCGTTCTGGTCCTCGCGCTTTTTCTTCTCATCGTCAGTCTCGTTGGCCACGGCTTCATGCAACTTCAGCGCCTCCGGCGGATCGAACTCGCTTTTCAGGTAGCCGATTCGCAGGGACTTCCAGTCAG
>Ga0182014_10008740_pt1 | contig 10280 bp, 7 predicted proteins | sample 612S2DmetaG_FD_120489 | JGI IMG/M metagenome (GOLD analysis project Ga0182014, IMG submission 120489) | Permafrost microbial communities from Stordalen Mire, Sweden - 612S2D metaG | ecosystem: Environmental > Terrestrial > Soil > Wetlands > Permafrost | place: Sweden: Stordalen | collected...
AAGCGTGCCCGCGCGGCCGCCGAGCGGGCCGAGGAAAACGCGGCAATAGCCGTCGAGCCGGGCCAGGAAACGGTCGCGTTCGGCCGCGTCGCGCACGTAGCCGGTCGCCCCGGGCAGCAGGGTCGCGCTGTGGTAGGTCAGCATGAACAGCCGCGCCCCGCCCGCCAGCGCCACCCGGGTCTGGCGCAGCATGTCGTCGAGGCGGTGCCCTTCCGGGCTCAGCCGCAGCCGTTCCAGCAGTCCCAGCCGGGCCGCGATGCCGGGCAGATGCAGCCGCGCGCCGAGGCGGCCGGAGAGGCGCGGATAGATATGCCGCCCGACCCCGCGCAGGGCGCCGGCGAAATGCACGGACAGCGGCAACTCGACCAGTCCCGGAGCCATCACGAAGGGCCGATCCGGCAGCGCGGTGAAATCGGGTCCGCCATCGGCGGAAAAATCGGTGTGCGGCACCACGCTGACATCGATGCCGTAGCCCAGTTCGCGCAGAATGCCGGCGGTAGCGGGTCCGACGCCGTAGCGGCCCGCCTTGTAGACCACCGGCCGGATAGCGAACCCCGCCACGATCGCCTGTGTCAGCGCCTCCAGCTTGCGCCGTTCCAGGGCCGGCGGCAGGTTGCCGGGGTAGGAATGGCGCGCGTCCACCGGCCCTTCCGCCGGCGGGGTGACCCAGGGATGCAGGTGGGCGCCGATTTCGCAGCGCCCGGCTTCGGCGATCGCGCGCAGCACCGCGGCGGCGGCCGGCGTGGCGGCCACCGGATGGTCAACCACATAGGTCGGCACCACGCCGTGCGCGTCGAGAATGCATTGCGCCAGCTTCTGGCTGGCGATGTTGGTGACCGCCGTGCTGGCCGGGTTGAACGGCGCGTTCCAGTCGAATTCCTCCTCGGTATCGACCACCACGACCAGGGTCGGCGGCCAGTCCGCCGGTACGGTCAGCATCCGTTGCACGGTCAGCCCAGTCATGGCCGCCGCCCCTGGCCCAGCCAGGCCCGGGCGACGTCCTGCAGCCCGTTCAGTACGCCCTCGACCGACCAGCGCGGCGAGATCTCCAGCCAGTGCAGCGGCACCGCCCCGGTCGCCAGGCTGGTCTTGTAGCGGTCCGCCCCGGCCAGGAAATCGTAGCAATCCACCCCCTCGGCCGCGCAGGCCTCGATGGCCAGGTGGTGGCAGGTCATGCCCGGCTTCTCGTGCGGCCCGGCGGCGGCGTAGTCGAAGCCGCTCTGGTAGGTCAGCACGCGGCCGTGGAAACGGAAATTGTAGAGATAGCCGAAGGTCTGGCCGCCGGCGGACATGCGCAGCAGGTCCACCTCGCCGCGCGGCAGGGTGCGCGCCAGCAGGGTGCGGTGGAAGCGCAGGAAGTCGGCGGAAGCGAACATCCCGGGCAGGCCGCGCTGTTGCCAGGTCGCCTGGTGCAGGGCGGCGAGTTCGTCCAGGAATCGCCAGGCTTCCGCCAGACCAGCCGGGCGCTGGATGGCCAGCGGGCCCGACCGGGCGTAGCAGCGTGCCGACCGCCGCAACTGGTAGCGCGTATTGGCGCTCAGGTTCTGCAGGAAGCCGACGCCGGCGCGGCGCAGCCCGGCGAGGTCCACGAACGGCGCCGGACGTGTCCGCAACAGGCAGGCATAGCCGCCGCCGGCGATCGCGGCGCGCGCGGCCTGCAGATACTTCTCACCGACGCCGTTCAGCACCAGGCGGCGCCGCCGCGCCCGACCCTCCGCCGCGACCGGCGCGTCAACGGCGGCGCGCAGCACGGCCGGCAGCAGATCCTCGCGGCCGCGCTCGATCAGCGGACCGTTGTGCTCGACGAACACCGAATCCAGCGCGCCGGCGCCGCTCTCGCCAAGATGCAGCGCCTCCGGCACGAACAGGCGCCGGCGGCGGTTGAACAGCGCCAGCGCGACCGTGCGCCCATCCTCCTCGGCCGCCAGCAGGACCGGATCGGGGAAACGCTCTTCGGCCAGACACCCCACCCAGGTCCAGGACTGGAAAAACGATGGGTCAGCGCGAGCCTCAAGCGCTTGCCAGCGATCGGCCACGGCGGCGAGGTCGGACGGTTTGGTAAGGGTGATGCGAACCATTCAACCAGAACGAGCCCATGCCCCGGGAACATTCCCATGACCGGAAGCATTTGCATAGCGGCGCAACAGTCCGGCGCCGGCTCGGGCTGCCCGAGCCGGAACGGACGGCAGCGAAATCCGCGATTCCGACAATCTTCTCAACACCCGCCCGCGCAACGCGGTATTCTGTGCGCCCCCTTGCCGTGGAGCCGACATGTCCGGTCCCGATCGTCGATTCCGTCTTTGCTGCCGGTTGCTTTTCTGGCTGCTGCCGCTGTTCTGTTTGGCCGTCCCGGCGGGCGCCGCCACGCTGGAAGTCGGGTCGGACAAGCCGATGAAGCAGCCATCCGAGGCCGCCGCCGCCGCCAAGGATGGCGACCATATCCTGATCGCGCCGGGCGAATATTTCGACTGCGCGGTCTGGAAGGCCAACAAGCTGGTCATCGAGGGCACCGGCAAGCCCGAGGACACGGTGATCACCGACAAGACCTGCAACGGCAAGGGACTGTTCCTCACCGATGGCGAGGACATCACCATCCGCAACCTGACGCTGACGCGCGCCCGCGTGCCCGACGGCAACGGCGCCGGCCTGCGCATGGAAGCCAGGAATCTCACCGTGGAGCACGTGCGTTTCGTCAACAACCAGAACGGCATCCTCACCAACAACGACGTGAAGGGGTCGCTGATCGTCCGCGACAGCGAGTTCCTCCGCAACGGCGCCTGCGGCGGGGCCTGTGCGCACGGCCTCTATGCCAACAACCTCGACCTGCTGCATGTCGAGCGGTCGAAATTCTTCGAGACGCACCAGGCGCACCACATCAAGTCGCGCGCCCTCCGTACCGAGGTGATCGACAGCGACCTGCAGGACGGGCCGGACGGCACCTCGAGCTATCAGATCGAGGCGCCCAACGGCGGCTCGGTCGTGGTGCGCGGCTGCACCATCGAGAAGGGTCCCAAGAGCGAGAACCACACCGGTGCCATCGTCATCGGCATGGAAGGCGTGACCCAGCCGACCCGGGAAATCATCGTCGAGAACAACAGTTTTCGCGTCGATGGAAACTACCCGTCGTTCCTGGTGGTGAACCAGACCGCCACCGAAGCCATGCTGAAGGGCAACAAGCTGGCGGGATCGGCGCAGGCGTTGCGCGGCGACGGCGAGGTTCACTAAACAAATCCCCCCTCCTCTTGCGGGAGGGGGAGAAGAAGGCGTCCGGAACACATGAACGGTATTTGTCTCGTCGGCGCCGGCGTGATCTCCCAGAGCCACGCCGAGGCATTGCGTTCGCTCGGCCGGCGCATCGTCGCGGTTGTCGATCCCGACACCGCCGCCGCGCAGCGCCTCGCCCAGGTCACCGGCGCGGCGTCATACCCCTCGGTGCAAGCGGCACAGGCGGCCGGCGGCTTCGACCGCGCGCATGTGCTGGTGCCGCCGCCCGCCCACGCCGAAGCCGCGCTGCCGCTGCTCGAGGCCGGCATCCACGTGCTGGCGGAAAAACCGTTTGCTACCTCCTCGGCGGAGTGCGGGACGCTGCTGGAGGCCGCGTTTCGCTCCGGCGCGCGGCTCGGCGTCAACCAGAATTTTGTCTATCACCCGGCTTTCGTCCGGCTGCGCCGCGCCGTCGAGGCCGGCGCCCTGGGGCGGCCCCGCTTCGTCTCCTGCCTCTACAACGTGGCGCTGCGCCAGTTGCAGGCGCGCCAGTTCGGCCATTGGATGTTCCGTGCGCCGGGCAACATCCTGCTGGAACAGGCCGTGCATCCGCTGTCGCAGATCGTCGCCCTGGCCGGCCCGGTCCGGCAGGTGCGCGCGCTGGCCGACGCGGCGATGGAAATCGCCCCGGGGGTGCCGTTCTGTCCCGCGGTCACGTTGACCCTCGAGGGCGAGCGCCTGCCCGCGCAGTTGCGTTTCGCGGTCGGCCAGTCCTTCCCGTTCTGGCAGGTCACGGTGGTCTGCGACGACGGCGTGATCGTCGCCGACATCCTCGCCAACCGGGTGACAACGCACGACCATACCCGCTGGCTGGAACCGGTGGACGCGCTGGTCTCCGGGCTGGCCCTCGCCGCCGGCCTGGCCGGCGACAGCGTGGCGAATGCCGCCCGCTACGCCGCCGCCACGCTGCATCTGACCGGCCGCGGCGATCCGTTCTTCCGCAGCATGCGCGCCTCCATCGCCGCCTTTCACGACGCGGTGGACCATGGCCGCGCGCCGGCGCTCGACGGGGCCTTCGGTGCCGGGCTGGTTGGGCTGTGCGAAACCATCCGCGACCAGGTTCTGCCCGTGGCATCGCCGGCGCCCGCCGCGATCGCGCCCACCGAAGCGGGAAATATCGACGTGGCCGTGCTGGGCGGCACCGGGTTCATCGGCACGCATGTCGTGCGGCAGTTGCTGGCGGCCGGCCTGCGGGTGTCGGTGATGGCGCGCGGCGTGCACAACCTGCCCGCCGTGTTCGCCGATCCCCGCGTCGTGCTGCATCGCGGCGACATCCGCGACGAGGCCGCGGTTGCCGGCGCCATCGCCGGGGCCCCGGTGGTGGTCAACCTCGCCCATGGCGGCGGCGGCGGCAGTTTCGAGGCGGTGCGCGACGCCATGCTGGGCGGCGCCGAAACGGTGGCGCGCGCCTGCCGCGCGGCGGGCGTGCGGCGGCTCGTGCATGTCGGCTCGATCGCCTCGCTCTATCTCGGCCCGCAGGATGTGCCGGTCACCGGGGCGACGCCGCCCGACCCAGAATCGGAAACGCGCGCCGACTATGCGCGCGCCAAGGCGCTGTGCGACCGCCGGCTGTTGGCGCTGCATGCCGCCGAGGGCCTGCCCGTGGTCATCCTCCGCCCCGGCGTGGTGGTGGGGGAGGGCAGCGTGCCGTTCCATTCCGGACTCGGCTTCTACAACGCCGAGCAGCACTGCATCGGCTGGAATGCCGGCAGCAATCCATTGCCTTTTGTCCTGGTCGATGACGTCGCCACGGCGGTGCTGGGCGCGATCCGCGCCGAGGGCATCGACGGGCACTGCTACAACCTGGTCGGCGACGTGCGGCCGAATGCCCGCACCTACATCGCGGCGCTGGCCGAGACGCTGCGCCGGCCGTTGCGCTATCACCCGCAATGGCCGACCTGGCTGTGGCTCGAGGACCTGGGGAAGTGGGCGATCAAGCGCGTCACCGGCCGCCAGGTGCCGATGCCGAGCCGGCGTGATTTTCTCTCCCGCGGCATGGCCGCGACCTTCGACTGTGCGGACGCCAAGCGCGACCTGGGTTGGCAACCCGAAGCCGACGCCGACCGTTTCTTCGCCCGGGCGGTTCGGGTGTACGCGCCCTGACTCTGCTGCTGCATGTCTTTTCCACCTTCGCGGTCGGTGGGCCGCAGGTGCGTTTCGCCGCGCTGGCCAACCGGTTTGGGCTGGCTTGGCGACACGCCATCGTCGCCATGGACGGCAACACCGCCTGCCGCGAGCGGCTGGCCCCGGACCTGGACGTGACCTTTCCCGCCGTGGCGCTCAGCAAGGGCGACACGGTTGGAAATCTCCGGCGCTGCCGCCGCGCGCTGCTCGATCTGCGGCCGGACGTGCTTGTTACTTACAACTGGGGCGCGATCGAGTGGGCCATGGCCAATCTTCTGGTGCGGACCCGACACATTCATGTCGAGGACGGATTCGGCCCGGAGGAGCGGGCCGGCCAGTTGCTCCGGCGGGTCTGGACGCGCCGCCTGGTGTTGCGGCGCGCCACCGTGGTGCTGCCCTCGCGCACGCTGGAACGGATTGCGCTCGACATCTGGCGCCTGCCGCCGGGGCGGGTGCGCTACATCCCGAACGGCATCGATGTGTCCCGCTTTCTCCAGGGGAAGGGGGGAGGGGAGGTGCCGGTGATCGGCACCGTCGCGGCGCTGCGCGGCGAGAAGAATTTTGTCCGTTTGCTCGAGGCTTTCGCCTTGTTGCGCCAGCCCGCCCGGCTGGTGATTGTCGGCGACGGGCCGGAGCGAACCGCCCTCGAGGCGCGGGCCCTCGAGCTGGGTATAGCCGATCGGACAACCTTCACCGGCCACCTGGCCGCCCCGCAGGAGGTTTTCCGCACCTTCGATCTGTTCGCGCTGTCCTCGGACACCGAGCAGATGCCGCTTTCCGTCCTCGAAGCGATGGCCTCGGGGCTGGCGGTGGCGGCGACCGACGTGGGCGACGTGGCGGCGATGCTGGCGGCGGAGAACCGGCCTTTCGTGGTGGCGCGCGACGCGGCGGCACTGGCCGGGGCCATGGCAGCGCTACTGGCCGACCCGGCGCGGCGATGCGCCATCGGAAGCGCCAACCGTGCCCGCGCGGAGCAGGAATACGGCGAGGAAAAAATGTTCCAGGCCTACGCCGCCCTGTTCGGCAAATAGGTCTTTGGCAGATCAGTTATGTGATATAACTATCGCGCCAGATCCGCTTGGTTACGACGCCTTCTCGGCATCGAGAACCAGCACCCCCTCCACGCGCGCCGCCCGCGCCAGTTCGGCATCGAGGGTCGCCAGCGGCAGCGCCTCGCGCTGCGCCAGTTCCAGATAGCTCGCGTCATAGACGCTGAGCCGATGCCGCCGCGCCAGCGCCAGTACCGCGGCTTCCTCCGGGGAGCGGTCAACCGTCACCCCGAGCCGGGCAATCCAGCGTAGAAAGGCGGCGGTATCGGCCTCGGCCAGTCGCCCGCGCCGCTCGTTGACGATGAGCACATTGCGCACCTCGAACCACCACAGGCCCGGTACGCGCGCCTCGTCGCCGCGGATACGCTCCAGCGCCAGGGCGGCAACCGGATGGTCCTCGTCCGCGAAGGCCCAGCACGCGGCGATGGAAGCATCGAGCACGAAGGGCATCAGTACTTGTGTCCCTCGTGCCGCGCCGACAGCAGCTCGGCGACGGTGATCTTCCCGGTACGCTGGCGCAGCGCCTTGATGCCCTCGATCGCCTGGTCGATCGCCTCTCGCCGCCGGTGCGCCTCGGGCACGATCCGGGCGATCGATCGGCCGTGACGGGTGATGACGATGCTCTCGCCCCGTTCGACATCGTCGAGCAGTTGGGGAAGATGCGCCTTGGCCTCGGAAGCCTGGATTTCGCGCATGACGGGACGCCTTGTTTGATTGGTCAATTTGACCGGTCAGAATATAGCACCCGGCGGAAAATTGCCAACTGCCCCTGGCTGGTCGCCTCCCAGCCGAAGCGCTCGGCATAGGCCCGGCTTGTCGCCCGCGACGGCATGTCCGCCCACAGGTCGCGCACCGCCGCGGCAATGCCCGCCGGCGTGTTGGCCGCCACGATCAGCCCGGCCGCACGCTCGCGCACCACTTCGGGATTGCCGGGAATGTCGCTCGCCACCACCGGCACACCACAGGCCATCGACTCCAACAGAACATTCGCCCAGCCCTCCCGGCTCGAGGCGAGGACAGACAGGTCCGCGGCAGAATAGTACTGCGACATAACCACATGCGGCACTGCCCCCAGCAGCCGCACCCGCCCAGCCAGCCCGAGCCGCTCGGCCAGCGCCGCCAGCCGCGCCCGCTCCGGCCCCTCGCCGACGATGAGCAAGGAAAATTCTGGCAACAGGCGCAGGGCCTCGATGGTCAGGTGATGGCGTTTGCGTTCGATCAGCGCGCCCACCGAAATCAGCGTCGGCCCGGTCAGCCCCAGGGCCGCGCGGGCGGCTTCACGCTCGAGCGGACGGAAGATTTGCGTATCCACGCCATTCCGCAGAACCGTGATTTTCTCGCCCGCCGCGCCCAGCCCCAGCAGCGCCGTGCGCAGTCCGGCGCTGACGGTGATGACGGCGGCGGCACGGGCCACCGCGTCCAGAATCAGCCGCCGCGGCGTCGGATGATTGGGGAACTGCGTCACATCCGAGCCGCGCGCGGTCAGCACCACGGGGAGGGCGAACTCCGCCCCCAGCCGCACCGCCGCGACACCGTCGGGATAGAGGTAGTGGGCATCGATGGCGTCGAACCGCGCGCCTTCCGTCAGCAGGCGGCGAAGGGCGCGCCGGCTGGCCTGGTGCAGCAGGAACGGAGAGAAATTCATGCCGAACCGTGGAATGACGGCAAAGCGCGGGTGATAGATGGTCAACCCGTGCCGGCTCTCCCGCGCCGGCACCCGCGCATAGGCGCCCCAGCGGCCGAATGCCGCCGCCCCGCTGGGGAAGAACGGCACCGGCGCCAGCACCGTGCTCACCGCCTCGCCGGTCGCCACCAGATGGCGCAACCGGTTCTCGACGAAAACGCCGTGGTTCGGCTGCTCCCGGTTGGGAAACAGGGTGGTGAACGTCAGCAGCCGCAGCGGCGGCACTGCTAGGGCTTCGCCCCGCCCAGATCGGCCAGTAGCTTGCGGGCCGCCGGCTTGTCGTCGAACTCGGCCGGGGATTTGACCAGTTGGGTCAGCAACTCGACCGCCTTGTCCTTCTGGCCGGTGTCGTTCAGCGCCACCGCCAAGTGATAGAAGATGGCCGCTTCGGTCGACAGGTTGTGGGCCGCCTGGGTCAACAGAATCAGCCCCACCTTGGCGTTGCCCTGCTTGGTGAGGATCCAGCCCAAGGTGTCGGCGGATTGCGGCCCGGGCGCGAGCAGATAGGCCTTCTGAGCCATCGCCAGCGCCCGCGGGTCGTCCCGGGTCTGGTAAATCCAGGCCAGATTGTTGAGCGCGATCGGGTCGTTCGGCTGCTCGGCCAGTACCGCCTTCAGGTGCTCCTCGGCGTCCGCCGTGCGGTTGGCCTGCAGGTCGAGCGAGGACAGCGTCCGGATGGCTTCGATGTCCTTGGGTTCGCGCAGCAACCAGCTCTGCAACACATGCTGCGCATCGGCCGGCCGGCCGGCACTCAGCAGCGCCAGCGCGGTCGCTGTCGCCAGCGCGCTGGAGGGATGCGCCTCCAGCTCCGCCTGGTAGGCGGTAACGGCATCGGCATAGCGCTGCACCGACATGTACAGCCCGCCCGTCAGCAGCCGCGCCGCCGGCAGGTTGGCCGCGTTCTTGGCCAGCTCACTGGCGGTGGCCAGCCCGGCGCTCAGGCCGCCGGTGCGGAAATCGACCGCCACCAGGGTCTGCAACAGCAACGCGTTCCCGGGCGAGGCTTCCAGCCCCCTGTTGAGCACCGTCTTGGCCTCATCGACGTTCTTGGCCCGCACCAGCAGGTCGGCCAGCCGGCGGCGCGTCTCGATGTCCGCCGGGTTGGCCGTCAGCTCCTGGCGGTAGGTGTCCTGCGCCTCCCGGTCCATGCCCAGCGTTTCCTGCAGCCGGGCCCGGGCGATCAGCACGCCGGGCAGCCCGGCCTGATCCTTCGGTATCGTGTCGAGCATGGCATAAGCCTTGCGCGTCTCGCCGGTGTTGGCCAGCAGGTCGGCCAACGCCACGGTCAAGCCGATATTGCCCGGCACCGCCTTGCGGGCCGCCTCCATGAGCCCGACCAGCTGGTCCGCCTTGTTCTCCGCCAGCAGAATGCCGGAAATCGCCGCCAACGCCGGGGTGTTCGCCGGCTCCTTGTCGAGCAGGACGAGCAGCAGCTTCTCGGCGTCGGCGCCGCGCCCCTGCTGGGCCAACACCTTGGCCAGGTTCAGCCGCGCCGCGGTGGAGGTGGGATCGGCGCTCAACGCGCCCTCGAAAGCGGCTCGCGCACCGTCGAGATCGAACCGCTCCAGGCGGATGAGCCCGAGCAGGTTGCTGATCTTCGCCGGGTTGTTGCTGGGTTGCTGGCGCAGCTTCGCCAGTTCGGCGTCGGCCTTATCGACGTCGCCGGCCGCCAGCGCCGCCATCACCAACTGCTCGCCGAGGCCGGCCTTGTCGGGCGTCAGCTCGAGCGAACGGGCCAGGTTGATCTCCGCCCCTCCGGCATCGCCGATCCCCAGGCGGATACCGGCGATCCGCTCCAACACCTCGGAATTGTCAGTGGCGAGCCGGGCGGCCTTGTCGAGGGTCTGCAGCGCGAGGGCGGTCTGTCTGGTCTGGATGTAGGCGTTGCTGAGCTCCTCCAGCAGTTCAACATCGACCAGGCCGGCATCCATCGCTTTCGTCAGCACCGGGATCATCTGCTGCGGCTGGTGCGCCCGCGCGTAAATGCCGGCGAGCAGCTTGTAGCCGGCGATGTCCGTCGGCATCCGGGCCACGTACTTGGTTGCCGCGTCGGTGGCCTGCGCGGTCTGATCGAGGTTGATCTTCACCAGCGCCTGGAAATACTCGCCGCGGGGAAAGCGTGAAATGACCGTCGAAATATTTTGCAGCGCGGTATCCGC
>Ga0182014_10008742_pt1 | contig 10279 bp, 9 predicted proteins | sample 612S2DmetaG_FD_120489 | JGI IMG/M metagenome (GOLD analysis project Ga0182014, IMG submission 120489) | Permafrost microbial communities from Stordalen Mire, Sweden - 612S2D metaG | ecosystem: Environmental > Terrestrial > Soil > Wetlands > Permafrost | place: Sweden: Stordalen | collected...
GGGCGCATCTCGATCATCTCGGCCTTGCGTTCGCTCATCTTCTGCACGACGACGCCGGAGTGCTCCTCGTCGACGTCGATCGTGACCTCCTCGATCGGCTCCTCCCACTCGCCGGTGGCCTCGTCCTTCTTCAGGACCACGCGCGGACGCGACACCGAGAGTTCAAAACCCTCGCGGCGCATGGTCTCGATCAGGATCGCGAGCTGCAATTCGCCGCGCCCCGAGACTTCCATGGAATCGCGATCGGCGGCTTCGGTGACGCGCAGCGCGACATTGCCTTCGGCCTCGCGCAGCAGGCGGTCGCGGATCATGCGGCTGGTCACCTTGTCGCCTTCGGTGCCGGCCAGCGGTGAGTTGTTGACGATGAACGACATCGACACCGTCGGCGGATCGATCGGCTGCGCCTTCAGCGGCGTATCGACGGACGGATCGCAGAAGGTGTCGGCGACGGTGCCCTTGGTGAGGCCGGCGATGGCGACGATGTCGCCGGCTTCGGCCTCCTCCAGCGGGGTGCGCTCGATGCCGCGGAACGCGATGATCTTGGTGATGCGTCCGGTCTCGATCAGTTTGCCGTCGCCGCTCAGCACCTTGACAGCCTGGTTGGGCTTGATGGTGCCGGAGGTGATGCGGCCGGTGATGATGCGGCCGAGATAGGGGTTGGCCTCCAGGATGGTGCCGATCATGCGGAACGGGCCTTCCTCGACGGTCGGCGGGGCGACATGGCGCAGGATCAGGTCGAACAGCGGCTGCATGCCGGCGTCCTTCGGGCCGTCCGGGCTCTCCGCCATCCAGCCCTGCTTGGCCGACCCGTAGAGGATCGGGAAATCGAGTTGCTCCTCTGACGCGTCGAGCGCGGCGAACAGGTCGAACACCTCGTTGATGACTTCGGTCGGCCGCGCGTCGGGACGGTCGACCTTGTTGATGACCACGATCGGCTTCAATCCGACCTTGAGCGCCTTGGAGACCACGAATTTGGTCTGCGGCAGCGGACCCTCGGCGGCGTCCACCAGCACCAGCGCGCCGTCCACCATGTTCAGGATACGCTCGACCTCGCCGCCGAAATCGGCGTGGCCCGGCGTGTCGACGATGTTGATGCGGGTGTCCTTCCACTGCACCGAGGCGGCCTTGGCCAGAATGGTGATGCCGCGCTCGCGCTCCAGATCGTTGGAATCCATGGCACGCTCGACCACGCGCTGATTGTCGCGGTAGGTGCCGGATTGCTGCAGCAGTTTGTCGACCAGCGTGGTCTTGCCGTGGTCGACGTGAGCGATGATGGCGATGTTGCGGAGTTTCATAGCTGTGCTTCTGGCTCGGACAATGGCTGGAGCGCGATCTCACCGGAAAACCGGGACCCACTTTTCCGGATCACGCTCAAAAACCTGAATTTCAGGATGGCGCAGGGCGCCTAAAAAGGAAGCCCGGCCGAAGGGACCGGGCAAACCTTACTCGTTGCGCTGCAATATAGTCAGAAATAGCCAAAAAACAATGGTTTGTTGGCCGGTTGGTTAGCTGATTTTCGCGCCAAACGGGTCCGGCTTCAGCCACTATCGGCCACCTCGCCGGGATAAACCCCGCGCAGCACTTCCTCGAAGTGGTTTTTGACGGATTCGTTACACCCGCAGGCCCGGTTCTGCAGCGCCTCCCGGTTGCGCACCAGGATCGAGCCGCGGCGGGTTTCCAGCACGCCCTCCGCCCTGAAGGTCTGCATGACCCGGCTGGTATAGCTGCGGGCGACCCCGAGCAGGGTTGCAAGCTGCTCATGCGTCAGCGGCACGACGTCGTCGCCATTGGTCCGCTCCATCGCCGAGATGATCCATTTGGCCGTGCGCTGCTCGATCGAATGGATCGCGTTGCAGGCCGTCGACTGGAACATCTGCGCCAGCATGCAGTCGGCGTAGCGGGCGAACACGTTGCGCAGCGTGGGGGAATTTGCTTTCGCCGCGTCCAGCTTGCCGACCTGCAGGCGCACGAACGGGCCGCCGAACTTCACCATGATCCGGGTATAGGCCGGCAGGTAGCCCTGGCTGACGATGCCGCCGACGGCGCCTTCGCGGCCGACCAGGATGGCTTCGACGTCGCGGCCGTCCTCGTTGGGAACCAGATACGACGCCAGCGCCGGCCCGCAGGGGAAGTGGACGGTCTCGACGTCGTCGCCGGGGTTATAGAGCAGGTCGCCGGGCTGGGCCCGCTCATGCGCCAGATGCGGCGCGACCAGCGCGAAATCGGCGGCGTTGAGCCGCCGCAGCAGGTTGTTATTGGGGCGTTCCGTGTCGCCGGCGGCGGTCTCGCGTCCGATCATCCCGAATTCCCCCTTTCGGCCGACAATACCCGCGCGCGCCGATTCCTTACGTTCACAAGTGCACAGACAAACGAAGGGGCGATGTGATGGTTTCATTGCGGGAACCGGCCTTGGCGCATTTTCCGGCGCCAGCAGCAGGCTTGGTTCGAGCCTGGCCCGGATTTGATTTTGGAACCTGTTGTTGCCGAGATGATGGAACGCGCTTCGCCCGACCGCATGCCGATGGACGTGCTGATCGTCGAGGATGATCCGATCATCGCGCTCGACTTCGAGGACACCATTCTCGGCTTCGGCGTGACCAGGGTCCGGACCGCGGGCAGCGTGGCGAAAGCACTTGAAATGATCGGCGGCCGCGTTCCGGATTTTGCCCTGCTCGACGTCGGGCTGGTGCGCGAAAAGAGTTTTGCCGTCGCCGAACGGCTGAGGGCGCTGCAAATAAACTTCGTCTTCGTCACCGGATATGGGGCGGACGTCAGACTGCCGGCAGCCTTCGCCGATTGGCCAAGGCTGCCGAAACCCTGTTCCAGCGAAGCGCTGAAAGCCGCGCTGAGGGGCAGTTCCGGCGGCGGAGTAACGCGCTAGCTGTGGGCTTTCAGGAGGTTGTCCATCCGGTCCGAACCGAGGAAGCTGAGGTTGCGAAGCTTCAGTGCTCCACGGAGGGACCAGATGAACACCCACAAGAATGCCCCCTGACGCCAAAAGGTCGAGAGGCGATGGTGCGATGTGTAGCAGCGGGACTGAGCAAGGCCGCCGCCGCGCGCCAGTTCAACACCACACCGAAGACGGTTGCCAAATGGGTGGAACGGTTCCGCGAAGGCGGTGTCGACGGTTTGCGCGATCGCTCCTCCAGGCCCCTTTCATTGCCAAGCCAAACAGCACCTGCCACGTGCACAGTCGTTGAGGCTTTGCGCCGGCAGCGCTACACGGGCAAGCAGATTGCGGCCGAGGTCGGGGTGTCTCCGGCGACCGTCAGCCGTATCCTGCAGCGGCTCGGCATCAACAAGCTCTCTGCATTGGAGCCGGCCGAACCGGTGCGCCGCTACGAGCGCGAGCACCCGGGTGAGATCATCCACATCGATATCAAAAAGCTGGGTCGTTTCGAGCAAGTCGGCCACCGCATCACCGGCGATCGCCAAAGCAAGAGCCGCAGGGTCGGCTGGGAATATCTGCACTTGGCAATCGATGACCACTCCCGCGTCGCCTATTCGGAAATCTTGCCCGACGAAAAACGTCGATCCTGCCTGCGCTTTCCCTTCAACGCGTTGCGCTTCTTCAGGGCCCACGGCGTCAAAGTCCATCGCGTCATGACCGACAACGGAACCAGCTTCCGATCCCGCCGGTATCCCAAGGCATTGCGATTGCTGAAAATAAAGCACCTGCGCACCAAGCCCTACACACCGAAAACCAATGGCAACGCCGAGCGCTTCGTCCAAACCTCGTTACGCGAGTGGGCCTACGCCCAAGCCTATCTAACGTCAGATCAACGGGCCCAGCACCTCCCGGCCTGGCTGCATCGATATAACTGGCATCGACCCCACAGCAGTCTAAAATCCAAACCACCCATCAGCCGCCTCGGTCTAACCGAGGACAACCTGTTGAGGCTCCACAGCTAGCCCAGCTTGGGATCCAGCGTCGTCGACCACAGCGCCACGTCGGCGCGATCGCGCAAGGTCACGGTCAGCCGCCCGGTCGCGCCCTCGATCCTGACGTGACCGAAGAATTGCATTCCCGCCGATGGCGGCAGGTTCTGCCTGTCCGGCCCCGGCGCCTTGACGAACTTCACTTCCGGCCCGAACGTGTTGTCGAGTTCGTTCGGCCCGAAGGTTCCGGCGTGCAGCGGTCCGGAGACGAATTCCCAGAACGGCTCGAAATCCTGGAATTGCGCCTTGTCGGGATTGTAGTAATGCGCTGCCGCGTAGTGCACATCCGCGGTCAGCCACACGGTGTTGGCGACGCCCGAGGTCTTGATGAAGCGCAGCAGGTCCGCGATTTCCAGTTCGCGGCCGCGCGGCGGGCCGTCGCCCTGGGCAAACGCTTCCGAGCCCTTCCGGTTGGCGGCGTCGTCATAGACGATCAGGCTGAGCGGCATGTCGGAAGCGATCACCTTCCAGGTGGCGCGTGAGTTCAGCAGCGCGCGCTTCAGCCACAGCAGCTGATCGGGCCCGAGGAAGTAGCTGTCCGGACCGTAAGCCGTCTGCTGGTTCGGACCATTGGGGCCGCGGTAGCTGCGCTCGTCCAGCATGAAGACGTCGAGATGCGGCCCGTAGCTGAGGGTGCGATAGACCCGGCCCGGCTCGATGATGCTCTCGCGCATCGGATACATCTCGTGGAACGCGCGCGCGGCACGCGCCGCGAGCAGGGAGATGTTGCGTTCCTTGTAGGCGGCCGCCAGTTCTTTCGAAGCCGACCAGTTGTTGGTGACCTCGTGGTCGTCCCACTGCACGAAGATCGGCACCTCGGCATTGAAGGCGCGCACATTGTCGTCGAGAAAATTGTACTTGTGCGCCGCGCGGTACTCATCGAGCGTCTCGGCGACCTTGGCCTTTTCCGCAATGGTGATGTTCTTCCACAGCTTGCCGTCGGGCAGCTTGACCTCGGAGGAAATGATGCCGTCGGCATAGATGGTGTCGCCGGAGTGCAGCAGGAAATCCGGCCTGTGCTTGAGCATGGTGGCAAAGGTGACCATGCCGCCGTCGTCTGGATTGATGCCCCAGCCCTGGCCCGCGACATCGCCGCCCCAGACGAAGCTGACGTCGCGGCGGTCGCCGGGCGCGGTGCGGAAGCGGCCGACCACGGGCTCGCTGGACACATCGGTATGAGCGAGGTCGCGGAACCGGATGCGATAGAAAATGTCCTGGCCGGAGGGAAGGTCTTCCAGCAGCATCTTCGCGGTGAAGTCGCTCTCCGGCAGCGCCGCGATCGGCGGCAGCGCCCGCGCATTGTTGAACGATTCGGTGGTGGCGACCTCGACCATCATTTGCGATGGCCGGTCCGCGCGCGCCCAGACCACGCCGCCATCGGCGCCGACGTCGCCGGATTGCACGCCGTGGGTGATCTGCGGCCGGTCCGCGGCGCGGCTCAGATAGGGCATCGCGATGCTGCCGAGCGCGCCGGCGCCGGTCGCGGCCGCGCTGGAAAGGAAACGCCGGCGCGAAAGCCGGAGCGGAAGTTTGCGCGAAATGAGCGTCATGCGAGCCTCCTTGATCGGCCAACGGGAAGAGCTGAAAGCTCTGACAGATCTAGGAAGATTCCATGACGGCCCGATTACAGCGGGTGGCGTTTACAGCGTGCTGGCGGCCCGGAATTGCGCGCCGGCCCGTTGCAGATTTTGCGGCATGCTGGTCAGCAGCGCCTTGCGGTCGGCCACCGCGGTGTGGAATTGATCGAGCACGATGTTGAAGGCGGTCAACGCCCCCTCCTCGATGGCGCCGTGGTCGAAACAGTGCAGCGTATCGCGCAGGATATCGTCCGCTTCGGTCTGCATCTGGTCGAGTTCCTCGGCGGAATCGCAGCGGCGCGCGGCCGCGATCATGTCCAGCAGCCGTTCGCGCAGCGAGGTGTTGTTGCTGCGCTCGTCCTTTTTCAGATAGCCCGCGAACCAGGCGCCGGCCGAACCCATCGCCGACAGCGCCATCAGCCCCCACCAGATGTAATCGCTGTAGCGGTCGAGGAAGGTCTTTTCCTCGCCGTCGACGAAGGCCGCGGCGCCCGGATGGACGGGGATCACGGCGTCCTTGTCGGTGTCCGGGGTTTCGATTTTCGCCGCCAGCGGGAATTCCGACATCACCTGCTGCCGGATCGCGAATAATTGCCGGGTGAAGGCGGCAACCGTGGATTCCGACAGGCCTTTGCGGGCGACGATGTGGTGGGAGAAGCTGATCGTCTTGATCTCGTCGTCGGGCCTGTCGGGCGAGCCGCCGAAGGCGCCGGCGGGAATTTCGGACGCCTCGTAGATCGGGTGGTTCTGCGCGATCGCCTCCGCCGAATCGATGGCGAGGAAGGTCGGCGTGCCGCCGTCGCGCATCGAGGCGTTGATGGCTTCCGCAGTGATCTTGCTGTTGATGGGACCCGCGGCGAGATAGGCGTCCGCCTTCTGGTTGCGGATGGCTTCGGCGGCTTCGGAGGCCGGAAACTGCACGATGTCGACCTTGGTCGGGTCCACGCCATATTGCTGCAGGATCACCTTGAGCAGATTGACATTGGCAGGCGAGCGGCCGACGACGCCGATGCGGCGCCCGGCGAGCTGCGGAATCTTGGTGATCTTCGGACCGGATTTCTTGCCCTTGGCCTTCGCCGGCGGGGGCACCCACAGCACCGCGACGTTCTTGCGCAGCGTCGCCACGGCCTGGGCGTTTTTCGGCACATCGAGGTCGCCGCGGATGATGGCGAGATCGGCTTTGCCGTCCGCAAGCGCCTGGGCGCTCGCGGCGGCGCCGTCGGTCTGGATCGGACGCAGGCGGATATGACTGTTGGTCTGGGTGAAGGCCTGGGTCAGCGCCTGGACGACCTTGATGTCATCGCTGTTCGCCGGCCCGACCGCAATCCGCAGCGTCTCCGGCCGCAGCGCGAAATAGTAGCCGCCCGCCAGCGCGCCGATCACCGCGAGGATGCCCGCCAGCGTGATGAACGCCATCTTCCGCTTGGCCGAACGCGGCGAGGGTGGCGCGGCGGGCGTCGGCGGCCCGGCCAGTTCAAGGCCCCCGGTCATCGATCTGGCAAACAATCGTTTAAGGTCCAATTTCATAGGGCCAATGCCATTGTCTCTGTAGTGTAGCAAATTTCCCGCCAGAGCGGGGTTACATCTGCGTCATGGTTACCGGGCCCCCCGGAGCACTCCGGACCGGGTTCGACGCCCGTTGCGGCGGGGATCCCGGGCCACCGGTCCGGTGTTAGGGTAAAGTCGGCTTGAAACAGGAGGTTGTCATGGCGGAGCGGCTGTCGGCGGAGACGCGAAAGTCGGCGCTCGAGGGGTTGCCGGGCTGGACCGAGGTGCCCGGCCGCGAGGCGATCGCGCGAACCTTCGTTTTCAGGGATTTCAGCGAAGCCTTCGGCTTCATGGCCCGCGCCGCGCTGGTGGCCGAAAAGCAGGATCACCATCCGGAATGGCGCAATGTTTACAAGACGGTGGAAGTGGTGCTGGCGACCCACGACGCCGGCGGCGTCACCCAGCGCGATGTCGCGCTGGCGCGCGCGATGAACGCGATTGCCGGCCAGCTCGGCGTCGCCTGATCCGGCTCGCGTTTGCGCGCGAGCTTGCGGCGGGTGAACCAGATCCCCATTTTCACGGACGTCCGCTGCGGCGATCCGCCGCGCGGCTGCCGGAGAGCCGTCATGATGGCAACCGAACACAGCGTGGGCTTCGAGCCGGCCGACCGGCTGGCGGAAGATCGCGAAAGCGTGCGCCGGCGTTTCTGGAAAAAGCTGCGGCGGGTGGTGGCGCAGCTTCCCTTCGTCGAGGATCTGCTTAGCGCCTATTACTGCGCGTTCGACAAGCAGACGCCGCGCCACGTGCAGGCGGCGCTGCTGGGCGCCATCGCCTATTTCATCCTGCCGTTCGATTTCATTCCGGACATGCTGCCGGTGCTCGGTTTCACCGACGATGCCGCCATCCTCGCCACCGCGATCCGGCTGGTCGCGACCCACATCACGCCGGAGCATCGCGACGCCGCCCGCGCGGCCTTGAAGCGCGGATTGGACCGGGAGGCGTAAGCCTGCCGTTTTGCCAGGCTACTTCGGGTTTTTCCGCACCTGCGCCCGCGCGTTCTGCTCGGCCTCCCAGGCCTGGAACTGCTTGAACAGGGCTTCCTTCTCGTTATCGGAGGGCGGCTTTCCCGTCGCCGCCGCGTTCTGCTTGAGAAATTCGTCGAACCGGACGCGCGCGACGGGCTCGATGCCATGGCTGTCCAGCCATTGCTTGGCGGCGGGGAAGCGCTGCCAGTCCTGCAGCGGGGCCGACAGCGAGACCTCCTTCCACTTCGGATGGAAGGGCGGATTCTGGAAGGCGGGAAACTTCGTGAAGAAGTTGTCCACGAACAGCGCGACCTTGCGATAACGGTCGGTGTTGGGTGCCCAGTTGTAGGCCGCGAGCACCGCCGGCACCGCGATGGTGTCGACCTGCTCCTGATCCGAGATCAGGTTGGGATAGTCCCTGGCCGTCAGGGTTGCCGGCAGGTAATCGCCCTGCAGAGGCTTCTCGTAGTTGACGGTCACCAGGTGGAACCGGTCGTCCTTGAAGCTGCTGACGGATTTGTACGGCTTGCCCCCGCAAACGATCACGGCGTCGATTTCGCCGGCCTTCATTTTCTCCATCGCGATCCGTTGCTCGATATAAACGACCTTCGGCTTCATTCCGAGCCGCTCGAACACGGTCAGCGCGGTGACGAAGGTGCCGCCATTGGGCAAGTCGACGCTGATGGTCTTGCCGTCGAGATCCCTGAGGTTGCGGACCGATTTCGAGGCGATGACGTGCACCTCCTCATTGTAGAGCTTGGTCACATAGGTGAACTGCTTCTTGATGTCCTTGGCGAAGCCCTTTCGCTCCAGATAGTCGAGCGTGTCGGAGCGCACGATCCCGAGATCGACTCCCTGAAGGAACAGGATGTCGGCGACGCTCTGCACCGAGCCGCGGCCGACGATCGGCAGCACGCGCAGCTTGTTGCCGTCGTCGAGCACCGAAGCGAGGTCGGCGCCGAACTGGACATAGGTGCCGCCGATGGTGCCGGATATCAGCGTCACCGTGTTGGCATTCAGGCTCTTCTTGGTCTCGGTCGATCCGAACTGGAAGATCGCCTTGAGGCTTTCGCTGACCTTGGCCGGATCGAATTCGGTCTCTTCGGCTCTCGCCGCCAGGCCAAACGCCATCATCATGGCGAATATCGCCATCCCAATTATTCGTCGCATTGATGTCCCCTGCTGTCTTGAAAGCTAATTCTGCATTTGCGCCAGACGCTGCTTCGCGTCCTGTGAACCGAGCCGTGCCGCCTTCTGGTACCAATCGCGCGCCAGCGCCGGATCCGGCGTGATGCTTCGCATGTCCTGCGTTCCGAGCACCGCGGGGTCGTAGGTCTGCGCCAGCAGCAGCGCGGCGCCGGCCTCCTGCGCGTCCGCCGCCCGTTGCAGCAGCAGCCGCGCCGGCGCGATGTCGCCGATCGCGATCAGGCCTTTGGCCCGTTTCAGCAGGGCCGCGAGTTCGTCGGCGTCGAGCCTTCGCACCGGGGGCGCCGCGGCGGGTGGCGGTTCGGCCTGCACCGCGCTCAGATTCTGCTGGGCCGCCCTCAGCGCGAGCGCGATATCGTCGCGCGTCACCTTGACGGCGGCCGGCACGGGCTGGACCCCGGCGGGTGCCGGCAACACCTGCGTCGGCGGCCCGGCGTTAGCCAATTGCATCGCAGGCGCAGATCGCGGTTCGGATCTTTGCATGGCGCCCGACTGATCCGCCGCCGCGTTGGGCAACGAAGCCTTGGCGTCGGTGAACAGCGCGAATGGATTGCCTACCGACACGACCGCGAAGGCGATCGCCGCCGCCGCTGCCGAGAAAAGCGCCGCCTTGGATATTCGCGGCCAGACCGTGGCGTCGGCCTGAACCCTCTCCCCGCCCATTCCGAAGCCGCGCTGCCTCAGCTCCCCGGCGTCACCGGAAAGGAACAGCGGCATCGGATCTTCCGCAAGCGGGTAGTGCTCGGCCGCCGGCGCAGGAACCGGTCCGTAAGCCAGGAATTCGGGGTCGCTTGCGTCGTCGTCAAACGCGCTGACCCGCCGTTCGTCGTATGGAATGAAGCTCTTGTTTCGCGCCATGGGTGATGCCTCCACGCTACTACGCAACGTCGGGGCAATACCGGCATCAGCTTCTTGTTGTTGTTTCGGCCAAGCGCCCCGCTACCGAGCCCCTAACTCGCATTCTGAATCAGTCCAAAAAGCGACGGTCGCCGGCGCGATTTGGGAGATATCTTGATTTCATTGCGGCGCGCTGCGGGCTGCGCA
>Ga0182014_10008747_pt1 | contig 10273 bp, 8 predicted proteins | sample 612S2DmetaG_FD_120489 | JGI IMG/M metagenome (GOLD analysis project Ga0182014, IMG submission 120489) | Permafrost microbial communities from Stordalen Mire, Sweden - 612S2D metaG | ecosystem: Environmental > Terrestrial > Soil > Wetlands > Permafrost | place: Sweden: Stordalen | collected...
AGGAAGCCGGCAATCATGAACTCCTCGACCTCCGGCGGCGCGGGCACGATGGCGGCAAAGGTCGTCGCCGGATCGGTACCAATGGCCACCGCGACCTCCATCCGCGAGCCTTTCAGATTGCCCAAAGCTACCTGGGGCAAGCCGCCGATGGGACCGTCGGGAAAAACGACCGCGCCTCCGACCGACTCAGCCATGGCCGCCACGCGCGCTTCCATCGGATCGCCTTCCGCTCCGGCTGCCGCAAGCCCACGCAGCGCCTCGCGATAATGCTCCGCGGCCACCTTCTGGCGCTGCCAGTGCATGCCGGTGGTCTGTCCGTCGTAGACCTGCATGCGATACATTCCGATATTTCGCTTGCCGGTGCGCGGGTCGCGGGTGTGCACGCAGGGCAGCGTGATGAACCGGCCCCCATCGTGCGGCCAGCACTTGAGGATCGGGAACTGGTTCAGATCGAAGTTTTCCCTGAGAACGACTTCTTTACAGCGAGCGTCTTTGGCGCTCAGGGTCTTGGGAAATGCGCTGGTCAGCGCGCCCAACTGCGGCAGCATCTTGAGTTTGTCGAGCAGGCCCTCAGGCGCCTTCACGTTCATCAGGCCTTTGATGCGCTCGGCAATCTCATCCAACCGCTCCACTCCGAGAGCCAGGGCCATGCGCCGCTTGCTGCCGAACTGGTTGATGAAGACCTTGTGGCCGGGATGGCCCTTCACATTTTCAAACAGCAGTGCCGGGCCGCCGGGCGCATACTTCTCCGCCGTCGCACTCCCCTGCGCTCTGGCGCCCGGTCGCGCGCCGATTTTCGACACGCGGTCGGTGATCTCCGTGATTTCCAGCTCCGGCGAAACCTCTTCGCCGATTCTCTTCAGTTCGCCGTGCTTTTCAAGCGTCTTGATCCAGTCGCGCAAATCGTCGTAGCCCAAGGGTGTGCTCCTGTGCGGTGAAAGCCGCGTTCAACCCTCTAGCTTATAGGGTCGCCTCAGCCAGCCGCTCGGGCGCAGCCTTCTGGACTGCATCCAGCGGAAATCCCAGCCGCTTCCACTCGTCGTAGCCGCCGCGCAAAGGGCGCACGCGCTCAATGCCCAGCTTGTGCAGGGTCATGGCCGTTTTGGCTGCCGTGGCTTCGCTCGGGCAGGTGCAGTAGAGCACAACGTCGCGGTCGCGGGGAATCTCGTGGTGGCGCGCGGCCAGTGCGTCGGGCGAGAAATGGAGCGCGCCGGGCAGCGTGAAGGGGTCAGGCAAAAGCTCCAGCGGATGGCGCAGGTCCACGATGTAGACTGGCTCGCCGGCATCGAGCTGCCGCTTCAGCTCCTCCGGCTCCAGCCGCGCGGCTACCAGCTTTTTGAGGACCATGCGGCGGCGATAGACGCGCCCCATAAAGAAGCCGAGAATGCCCAGGACCAGCAGCGCTCCCGAAAACCGGCCCGCCCAGTCCAGCAGGCTGGGATCGCGCCGGAGCAGGTCGCCAAAGAATCTGCCCGCGGTCAGGAGAGCCCCCATCCACAGCGTGGCGCCGATGCCGTCGAAGAACAGAAACCTGCCGAAGCCCATTCCGTTCTGCCCGGCCACAGGCGGAGCCAGCGTCGCCAGTCCCGGCACGAATTTGGCAATCATCAGCGTGACGGCGCGGCGGCGGCCGAAGGAATCCTGAGTGCGGCGGACGCAGATGGTGGGCTCGAGCGAGAGCTTGCACAGCAGGCGCAGCACATGATGGCCGTAGCGGCGGCCGATGAGAAACCACACGCTGTCTGCCACCAGCGATGCGGCCAGCCCGGCTGCGAACGCCAGCGGAAAACTGAGCTCGTGCTGGGCGGAAAGGGCGCCGGCGGCAAGCAGAATGGGCGTGGCGGGCAGAGGGACTCCAAGCTGCTCGACCAGAACCCAGGCGAACAGCAGCAGGTAGCCGTAAGCGAGCAGGATGTGCGTGGGGAGTTCCATGGCTGCCTCTTGGGGATTTCCTGTTCAGTTTTCTTTCCGGTTGTTGATGCCGGCCCATTGAAGAGCCGCAATCCGATCGGCGAACGCGCGCATCGCGACGGGCACGCCGTTGCGGAAGGTGTACACATCCGCCAGTCTTACTTCAGTCCAGCCGGTACCCTGTTTGAGGCGGAAGCGGGCGTGAACAAAAACCACGATGCGTTGATCGTGGGCGAGAAACTGTTCCGGCTCGCTCGAGCCCTCGGCCCATCCGGCGCGCGAGGCGGAGAGATAACCGGCTACCTGGGCAGCCCCGTGATAGGTGCCACCGCCGGGAAATTCGGCGGGCTCGGTCCAATCGATCTGCGGATCGAGGGAGCGAACGGCCGCAGGAATGTCGTTGCGGTTGAATGCCGCGTAGGCTTCACGGAGAAGAGCGATGGCGCGATCCTGTTCTTCGTGAGACATGGTGCGCTCCTGGAATGACGGTTGACAACCGCAAAGTGCAGCGCAGAGCACCGCGGCCGAGAGGAAGAATGGAGACCGCATCCATCGCAAGGGGAAACCGGACCTCCGGGAACTGGTTGAGAGGTGCGAGCTGTGCCTGGACGAGGAGGAACAGGCTGGCTCAACCTATGGGATGATGCTGAGGGCGATTTCGCTTCATGCAATAGGGTAGCGCGCGGACGCAAATGCAGAAAAGCCTCCCCGGGGGCGGCCTTTGCTGGTGAACAGCTGTGTTGCGGGAGTGCGGTCTATTTCTCGGCTGCGAGCGGAGAGGGGGCTGGGGCTGCTTCGGCAGTCTGCTGGCCCTTGGCCGCAAAGTAGTTGCGATCCCAGAGATTCTTGTAGAAAACGCCGGTCAGTTCTGCCGCGCGGGGACCGAAGGTGGGCCGTCCGCCCTCGAGGAAGAAGACCGTCACCAGGCTGCCCTGGGGCGAATCGGAATAGGAAGCGAACCAGCCGAGGCGGGTTCCATTGTTCGAGCAGGTTCCGGTCTTGCCAAAGACCGGCAGTTCGTGGAAGTTGGCGCGCAAGCTCCGCGCGGTTCCGTACTCCACGGCGCCGGCCATGCCGTCCTGCAGGTCGGGAACGTACTTGGCGATGTCCAGGGTCCGCTTGATCTTCGGTGCGAGTGTGGCTGCCTCTTCCGGCGTAGTAGGGTGCTGCAGGTAAAAGAGGGTTCCGCCGTTGGCAAGAGCGGCCACATACGCGCCCAGTTGCAGCGGGGTCAGCGAAACACCCTGGCCGAAGCTGCACATGCGGCCCACGCCGCCCTCGGAGGCGGGCAGTTCCTTGTCCGGATAAACACCCAATTGTTCGCCGTCGATGTGGTAGCCGGCCAGCTCTCCCAGCCCGAACTGGTTGGCGTAGTAGCGCACGCGCTCAAAGCCCAGTTCCCGGCCGAGTTCCTCAAAGTAGAGGTTGTTGCTCTTGGCCAGCGCGTCGGTCATGTTCATGCGGAAACCGTCCAACTGCACCTGCGTGTCGCGGGTGACGAGGCCCTCGGAAAGCGCCGCCATGGCCACGGTAATCTTGATGGTCGAGCAGGGCTCCGCTCCCGGCGAGAGCGCCAGCTTCTGGTTGACCATGGCCAGGATGCGGCCGTTGGAGGGGTCGATGACCACGGCGGTGCCATTCATGTCACGCAGCGCATCCATTGCCGCCTGGCGGACCACCGGGTCCTCGCCCGCCGTTACGTCCCCGGCGAAGATGTCTCCGCTGGCAAAGGAACTGGCAGTAAACCGCTCGTTAAAACCATGGCGGCGGGAAGTAAGGGCCACCCGGCGTGCGCTGGCTCTCGCCTTGCCTCTTGGGGTCAACCTGGCTTGCTGCCGGGCCGGCGCCGCTTTTCCCGCGGCACGCGATGTTGTTTCCCTGGCTGTCGGCCTGACAATACGCGCGGCGGAGCGATGGCTGCCGGCACGATGGGGCTCTGCCAGATGAGGCTCTGCCGCCTTGGCATGGCGCAGCATGTGCGGAGCGTTCAATGCCGCCACGCCAGTGGCGCCAATGCCGAAACCGGCCAAAACCAATATCGGGACCAATCCAAATGACCAAACGCGTGACAGCTTCATCCAGCCAATTTCCTCTCAACCATGGTCTTCGTGCCGTCCGTTTGCCCTTGGGCGGCGCACTTCCTGTTCATCGGCCCTTCAGCGGCTGCTTTCAATCTTCGCCGGGGATGGGGGCTACTGTATTCCAGACTCTCTGGCCCCGGATGTGATCCCAATCACCTTCACCGACCAGCCATTGATTATCTGCACAATAGCCGGAAAGACAACCAAATCGCCTTGCGCTTGCCGTAGCCGCCTGTTTTGTAGAGCTATATTGCACTATACAGCCCTGGCGCCCAATTCCAACATGATACCGCCTCCCAACAAGGAACCGCTTTCCTAAAACTGCAGTCGGCGCATAAAAGTGGGAGTATCCAGCTCCCGGAGCGACTCTTCGTCGGGTTCAGAGAAGAGCGTCGCGGCCGGCTGCGCGCGGTGCTCGTCCCGCGCAGCCGGAACGCGCAGGTCGCTGCCGAAGTCCGAAGCGTAGTCCTTGGGCAGCGGAGTGTAGAGCGGCTCTTCGGCCATCTCGGCGAACTGCGGCCTGGCCCCAGCGGCCGCCGGTTCCTGGTCATGCTCAAGCTCCGTTGCAGCGTCCACGACAGCGTGCATGGGCGCCGCAAGGCCCGCGGATTCCGCAGTCAGAGCTTCTGCGGAAAAGAAGCACGGCTCGCAAACCAACATCCCACGCTGCTTCTCTTCCTCTTCTTCTTCGTCCTGGCTCTGGAAGCGTGGCGAAAGAGGCGCTGCCGCCGGCTCGCGCAGCCAGTTCTCGGTCGCCACAACGGGCACTGAAACCAGGGGCACTGAAACCACCGGCGCTTCTTCCACGCTCAACATGCGCGCGCGCCGTTCTGGCATCTGGTCGCGGAAACCCGTGGCGATCACGGTAATCTTGACCTCATCGCCCATCTTCTCGTCCTGCACCGCGCCAAAGATGATGTTGGCGTCCTCGTGGGCGGCAGACTGGATCAGCGACGAAGCCTCATTGACCTCAGAGAGCTTCAGCGAGCTGGAGCCGGTGATGTTGATGAGAATGCCGCGCGCGCCGTCGATGGCGCCCGCCTCCAGCAGCGGCGAAGCCATGGCCGCCTGGGCCGCTTCAATGGCGCGATTGGTGCCCGAACGAACCGCCGTGCCCATCACCGCGTGGCCCATGCCGGCCATGGTCGTCTTCACATCGGCAAAGTCGCGGTTGATGATGCCGGGGATGGCGATGATGTCCGAGATGCCCTGCACGCCCTGGCGCAGCACGTCGTCGGCGATCCGGAAGCTCTCGAAGAAACCGGCGTCCTTGGCCACCGCGAGCAGCTTCTCGTTGGGGATCACGATCATCGTGTCGACGCTCTCCAGCAGCTCCTTCATTCCGCGGTCGGCCTGCTGCAGACGGCGCTTGCCCTCAAAAGCAAAGGGCCGCGTAATCACAGCCACGGTCAAAATGCCCATCTCGCTGGCCAGCGAGGCAATCACCGGCGCGGCGCCGGTACCCGTCCCCCCGCCCAGGCCGGCGGTGACAAAGACCATGTCCGCCCCTTCCAGCGCCTCGATGATCTTTTCCGAGTCCTCGAGCGCGGCGCGACGGCCCACGTCCGGGTTCGCGCCGGCGCCCAGCCCGGAGGTGAGCCGCACCCCAAGCTGGAGTTTGACCGCAGCCTGCGACAGCTTGAGCGCCTGCACGTCCGTGTTGGCGGCAATAAACTCCACGCCCTCCATGTGGGCCTGGATCATGCGGTTCACGGCGTTGCCGCCGCCGCCGCCCACGCCAATCACCTTGATGCGGGCTCCGCGCACGGGCTCTTCGTGATATTGGATGCGCATCTCTCCGGCTTCATTCTTCTGCTGTTCCATAGCGGCTTCGGTCTCCTCATTCATCGCTAAAAACATTCACTGTTAAAAACTGGCTGCAAAAATGACGCGCAACTTGCTGCGCAGACTGTTGTTCTCCGCCGCCCTGGTCACCCGCATGCGGTGCGCATACAATAGCATACCGATGGCCGTCGAAAAGCCTGGATGGACCAGTTCGCCCGGCATCTGCGAGAGCCGCACCGGCATTCCCGTCCGCGCCGGAACCCGCAACTGGCTCTCGGTTACATCCAGCATGCCGGGCAGCAAGGCCCCGCCGCCGGTCAGTACGCAACCGGCCCCCAGTGCATCCACCACGCCGCCTTGGCGCAGGCTTTCCTTTACAAAGTAGAGCAGCTCGCGGGCCCGCGGCTCCAGGATCTCAGCGACCATGCGCAGTTGCAGCATCCGCGGCTGCGGGCTGGCAATCTCGATGGCCGCATTCTGGGGCACGGCCGTCACCACGGCGTGACCGTACTGGCGCTTCACTTCCTCGGCCTGGGCCACCGGCATCTGCAGGCCCACCGCCAGGTCGTTGGTAAAGTGCGCCCCGCCGATCGGGACCGACGCGGTGTGGGCCACCGCGCCCTCGAAAAAAACAGCCAGGTCGCTCGAGTGGGCGCCAATGTCCAGCAGACACACGCCCAGTTCCCGCTCGTCGGCTGAGAGCGTGGCCTCGGCGGCTGCGATCGACTCCAGCACCGCCTCCGTCACCTCAAGCCCCGCCCGGTTGGCGCAGGTGACCGTGCTTTGCAGCGCGCTGCCGGAGCAGGTGGCGATGTGCAGATCCACTTCCAGGCGCGCGCCCACCATGCCCACGGGATCGAAGATGCCCGGCTGCTCGTCAAGGATGAACTGGCGCGGCAGAAGGTGCAGAATCTCACGATCCGGAGGCCGCTCGACGGCCCGCGCCCGCTCCACGGCGGTGCGCACGTCCTCGCGGGTGATCTCCCGCATGCGATTGCCCAGCTCAAATCCGCCGTTGGTGTTGAGCCCGCGAATATGCGGCCCGCCCACCCCCACCGCGCACTCGTCGATGTTGGCGCGCGCCACCCGCTCAGCCTGCTCGTTGGCCGCCTTCACCGCCTTGGCCGCCGGGGCAAGCTCGGCGATGAGCCCCTTGCGCATCCCGGCCGACTCCACCACACCGTGCCCGCGATAGCGCATCGCGCCCTCGTTCAGGTCCGCCGCCAGCACGCGGGTGTACGCGCTGCCAATGTCCAGCACCACGATCAGGCTGTCCGGTTTCTGGCTCATCGCGCTCACTGAGCCTCTGCCGCAGCCAAGGCTGGGCGGGTTGGGGGGGCAGGCTTCCGATTGTTCCCGTTCAGCGCGGCGCGTTGGGCCTCCGCGCGCTTCTTGTCCTTTGTCGCCTTGCCTTTCGCTGCCCTGTCTTTCGTCAGGTGGACCTTCGGCTTGGCAGACGCATTTCCGGCCGGCTTTGCGCCTGCCGTCCCTGGCTTCACCTTGGCAGTAGGCCGGGACTGGTAGGCCTGGGCTTTAGCCCCTGAGGTAAGCTTTTCGTGAGATTCGCCTGCAATCTGCCCGTTTTCCGCAACCTGTCCGGTCGAGGGCTTGCCGCCGCTCCCGCCCGATGCCGTCTCCCCGCCCACCGCGGCTTCGACGGAATTCGCGCCACGGGCCATCTCCAGCACCACTTGCTGGTCGTAGCGCAAATCCACCGCCGCCAGCTTGGGATACTGCTGCCTCCACTCAGCGATGTGCGCCTTGTAGCGCTGGTAGCGCTCCAGGAACCGGTCTTCGCCAAAATGAGCCAGAATGTCGGCGCCCTGCTCGGGCATCAGCACGCGGGCATCCTCGGGATCGGTCAGGTCAATCTCGGATATCTGCTCGGAGAGGTGCTGGTTGTTGGCGTCCAACTCCGCCAGAAGGCGCCCATACACCGCCATCCGCGCCTTGCGCGAGGGCAATGGGTCCCGGGGGTCGATGCCCGTCACCACCGGGAACGAGTAGTGATGCTGCGCCATGGTCGCCGCCGGCATGGTAAGCAGAACCCCGCTCGCGTCCACAAGGCCAATTTGCTGGCCCTGGCGTGTAAAGGCCACCGGCTGCCGCTCCACCACCTGGACGCGAATCTGGTCCGGGAGCAGCCGCATCACCGTAGCCCGCTCCACCCAGGGAATCTCTTCCAGTTGCTTGCGCCGCTCGGCCAGATCGACAAAGAAGATGTTGCGCCCAATGTCTTCGCCGAAGACCGGCAGCATCTCCGCGCGGCTCACTTGGGTCAACCCAGTGGCCTCGATGTTGCCCGCCCCGGCAATGCGGAAGCGCGCATCGCGCCCGATGTAAGTCTCGAGAAGAGAGCCTGCCGTGATCAGACCACCCAGCACAACCAGAGCGCCCAGCCCCAAAAACACACGCCCAGCGGTGCTCGCCGGCCGCCACCAGGGGCCACGCGGCTCGTCGAAGCGCTGCCTGCCAAAGCGCGCTCCACCCAGGCGTGGAAAGTCGTCGTCGGGGTCCGGCATTTCCAGCGGCATGCCGGGCAACACGCGCCCCGACGGGGGTACACCCTGCTGCATGCGCCGGAAGCGAGGCTCCGTGGACGCTTCATCCTCCCACTGCTGGGGACGGTTTGTGGTATAGCTCTGTCTCGTCACGCCTGAGCAAGGTCGTGAGAATCGCCAGCCTTCACTATAGCCCGCGGCCCGCCGGCTTTTTTCCGCAAGGCGTTCCAGAGGAACCCGCGCCGTTACGGGCTGTATCGTTTCGAGACAGTCGCTGCAGGGAACAGGGGTCAGTTGCTCGTTGGCAGAGGATCGGTAGTATGCGAAAGATTCCCAAACAGGGGACCTGTTATTCGTTTCGATTTGTTCTGGTGTAGTTCTTGCTTGAAATAAAGTCGTTTATAAACGATAATCGGCCGGCGTCCGAGATTCGTCACTACCCGACGCAGAACGAGAAAGACGTCTTCATGGAATGCCGTCGCAAGCTCCGCGACACAAAGGCAAGGATCGCTGTTGACCGGAGAATCTACCGGATTGAGTTGGGCAACTTCGGCGATCACAAGTTCTGCCGCGATTGGGTATGGGAGCTGCGTATCGACGTGGGGCCGGGGTATCGAGTCTATTACGCCGTCGCCGGAACGCAGATTGTCCTGCTGCTTTGTGGTGGCGACAAGCGAACGCAAGATGCGGATATTGGCCGCGCCTGTGAATTCTGGCTGGACTGGCAAAGGAGGAACGAGCGATGAAAGATAGAACCCACAACGAAGCTATAGCGGAGCTGTTCAAGGAAGATCCTGCCTACGCGCTTGAACTGCTGAACCGCATCCTCGAAGACGGCGAACAGGGTGAGCTGCTCATCGCCTTGCGCCAGATGACCAAAGCCTTTGGCGGCGTGCAAACGGTGGCGGAGAAGGCCAACCTGAATCCAACCCAGCTCTACCGCACCCTATCCGAACAGGGAAACCCGGAGCTGCGCAGCCTGTCCGCCATCCTCAAAGCCATGGGCCTGCGCCTCGCCGTCGAACGAGTCCGCGCAGCCTAAAACCAGGTCTCTGAATCGAGTGCCAAATTCCACGACATGGTTTACACATTGTTCCGGGACAATGTGTAAAGGATGTCGTGGAACTGGACAAATCGAGACCTGATTACATGACAGCGTCGGCTCCCCGCTCGCCGAGTAGACTGGTTGCTGCGAAACGACCAAGACGCTCGGGAGCAAAGGAGCCGAGATGTTGATTATAGGATGTGATTTTCATCCGAAGTTCCAGCAAATTGCGTACCTTGACAAGGAAACTGGAGAGTACGGAGAGCGCCGGTTGACTCACCCCGCCGAAGCCCAGGCGTTCTATCGATCTTTGGCCGGGAGCCAGGTGCGCGTCGGTATGGAGGCCACGGGAAACTTCCGTTGGTTTCGGCGTCTGATGGGCGAGCTCGGGTATGAGATGCTGCTTGGCGATCCGGGCGCGATTCACGCCTCGATGCCGCGTCGGCAGCAGACCGACAAGCGGGATGCCAGGCATATTTTGACCCTGCTGGTGGAAGATCGTTTTCCCGTGGTTTGGCAGCCTTCGGTGGGTAACGAAGAAACGCGCCAGTTGCTGCTGCATCGCTGCCGGCTGGTGCGGCTTCGCACCAAGGTAAGGAACCAGTTGGATGCGATGGCTAAGAACGAAGGCTTGTTAAGCGCGCGGGGCTGGTCAGAGAAGCGCCGCCAGATCGAAGCTTTACCCTTGTCGGGCTGGTACGCGGAGCGGCGAAAAGATCTGTTCGCCTTGTTGGATGAACTCGACAGGCGGGTTCGGCCGTTGGACGAGGCGGTCAAAAAGGCGGCCTGGGAAAACGCTGACGCGCGCCGCTTGATGACCCATCCCGGAGTCGGTCCGATTGTATCGCTGGCCTACGTGTTGACCATCGGCGATTGGCAGCGTTTCCCGCGCGGCAAGCACGTGGCCAGCTATCTCCCACCCCAGCGACGAAGACCTGTCGCTGGGGACC
>Ga0182014_10008748_pt1 | contig 10269 bp, 9 predicted proteins | sample 612S2DmetaG_FD_120489 | JGI IMG/M metagenome (GOLD analysis project Ga0182014, IMG submission 120489) | Permafrost microbial communities from Stordalen Mire, Sweden - 612S2D metaG | ecosystem: Environmental > Terrestrial > Soil > Wetlands > Permafrost | place: Sweden: Stordalen | collected...
AGGCAGCTAAGGGCGGCATGAGCGATGAGGGCCGAGCCAGGATCGCCGCTGCTCAGCAAAAGCGCTGGGCCAAGGTTAAGCGGGAAAAGAACAAGGCAGCTAAAGCGGCTAAAGCAGCTTTGGTCGTTCCCGCAGAAAAGTAACCCGCGCTCACGCACACGCATAAAGGCCCCGAGGCTATCGACCTCAGGGCCTTTATGTTTGGCAGCGACTACCTCGTCCAGAGCATATGAAGCAAAACAGCAAACGCCCTCAAGTGCGATCATGGCGACCGGTCGATCCACAAATGTGTCGGGGACGAGTTGTTGTCAATCGCCCGGATCAGTGCTGTAACCAAGGAAAACTTGCGGGAAGGTGACATTTCGGGAGTAATCGACCTCGGTGAGTGAGCGATGATGCGCTCGTTGACGCCGGCGCGGGACGGCAGCGACGTTTCTCGTTCTCCATTGTGGATGTTCCCGCCAGTTATCAACGCAATCTTCTTCGCGATGTCATTTGACGGGAACTTGCTCTGCCTTCGTTCTTTCATCTGGCTCGCTGATGGAAGGGATAAATCCTATTCCTGATCCAGTGTTCCAGGGGCCCGTTGCTCAATCCACTCCGCCATTGATTTCTTCGGCTCGCCCATTGCTGCATTCGAGACGTCCTCCCACGCTTCCCACGTCTTTAGCCGCTCCGCATATGCGGCGCGGGCCCTGGGCAGAATAGAGTTGCCCAGGGCAAGCCGCAGCGGCGGATTTTCCGCGTCCACGAGCTTCAGGATTGCTTCTGCCGTCGCCTCCGGATCGCCGCGTTCCACATTGGCCAGCTGCTTCAGGAAATGCTTTCGAAATTCCGCGTATGGTTCCAGAACATCCGCGACCAGTGAGGACTTTCCGAAGTCGGTTGCGTAGGCTCCGGGTTCAACAAGGGTCACCTTCAATCCGAACGCCTTCACCTCCGGCGCCAGGGATTCGTGGAGCGCTTCGACAGCCCATTTCGTAGCGGCATAGAAACCGATCATAGGCAATGACTCTATTCCAAGCCCGCTGGAGACGCCGAGAATGTGACCGCTCCCTTGTTTCCGCAGCAGAGGCAGAGCCGCTCGGAGCACTCGAACCATGCCGAAGTAGTTTGCATCGAAGAGGCCGCGAATCTGTTCGTCGCTCGCCTCCTCTGTAGCCGCGAACAGGCTCACGCCTGCGTTGTTGACAAGGACGTCCAGGCGGCCGAAGTGTGCGTATGCCTGATGAACCACCTCATGCACTTGCGCGGAGTCGGTGACGTCGAGGGCGAGGGGCAGTACCGTGTCGCCAAAACGTTCCGTGAGGTCGGTTACGTCGGCCAGTTTGCGGGCGGTCGCTGTGACCCGGTCGCCACGTTGAAGAGCAGCTTCAGCCCAGATGCGGCCAAACCCGCGCGAGGCGCCGGTGATGAACCATGTCTTTTGCATTTTGATTTCTCCTGATGGTGTGTTTAGGTTCAGGCCTCGGAATAACGCATGTTTCCGAGATCGGTAAGAAGAGAGGGGCCGGTAGGGTTCCATCCGAGCTTTGCGCGAGTCTGTGCACTGGAAACGTGGGCGTCCCTGCCCACGAAGAACCCTAGGAAGCCGAAATGTTCCTGGGCCTGTTCTGGCGCAATGGAAATGACCGGCACACTCAGGCCGCGGCCGATATCCGTTGCAATGTCCCTGGCCTGCACACCCTCTTCGGCGACGGCGTGGTAGCGAGCTCCCGCTGTGCCTTTCTCCAGGGCAAGCCGGTAGAGGCGGGCGACGTCCGAAACATGCGCGGCGGGCCAGCGGTTTTGACCATCGCCGATGTACGCCGAGACACCCTTCGCGCGCGCTACGGCAATCAAGGGGGTGACAAGGCCCTGCTTTACGGTGTCGTGGACCTGCGGCAAGCGCATCACAATTGCGTGGATTCCGCGCTCCATCAGTGCGACAGCCGTCGCCTCCGATACACGAGGAAGGGAGGGGGAAGATAGCGGCGGATCGTCCTCGGTGGCGGCGCGGCCCTGAGCCACTCCGACTCCAGAGCTCACGATGAACGGACGGCTCGATCCTTGGAGCACGGCGCCGATGGCCTCGATGGCGCGCTTGTCCAGCTCGCAGCTCTCCGCAAACCTGGACCAGTCATGCTGGAAAGCGGTGTGGATGACGGCATCGGTAGCGGCTGCTCCGCTGCGAAGGCTTTCCAGGTCCTCCAGATCGCCTCGATGCGCCTGGGCGCCGGCGGCCTCAAGCGATTTTGCTCCCGCATCGGACCGCGTCATTCCAAGCACGTGATGGCCTGCGCCGACGAGTTCTTTTACGACGGCGGAACCGATGAATCCGGTAGCGCCAGTAACGAATACGCGCATATGTTTCTCCTTGATCTCATTGGAGCTTGATTGACGAAAGGATGCGGCCTCGACTAAAACGGAGGTAGCCTCCGAATGAGTAGATAATCGGAGGCTACCTCCGGTTGCAATAATTTTTGACCATGACGAAGAACCGTTCGACGACCGTCCGGAAACCGCGCACAGACGCTCTGCGCAATCGTGAGCGCATTCTTGAAGTCGCGAAGGAAGCTTTTACCCGGCAAGGCGCCACTGCCAGTCTGGAAGAAATCGCTAAGATGGCGGGCGTTGGAATTGGTACTTTATATCGCCACTTTCCTACGCGGGATGCGCTGATCGAAGGCGTTTACCGGAACGAAGTGGAGAAACTCGCGGCAGCTGCGAGCCGCTTCGCCCAGAAGATGTCTCCTCTCGAAGCACTTCGAGCCTGGATGCTGCTGCTGGTCGATTACATCGCGGCAAAGCACATCATTGCGCCCGCGCTCAATACCATTGCCGGAGGAGCGTCCCGGCTACATGAAGGTTCACGCACCATCCTCCAGGATGCGATCGGTGTGTTGGTCAAGCGCGCCAAGAGAAGTGGCGATCTGCGCACAGATCTGGATGCGTACGACCTGCTTCGAGCGCTGATCGGCGTCTCCCATGTGGGCTCCAGCACTGATTGGCCGGAGAGCGCCAAGAGACTAGTAGACATCCTCATCGCAGGCTCACGCCCGCTCAAATAAACCGCGTCCCGCAGCACACGACCTCCGCGTGCATTCGTTAAACACCGCGCAGCAAAATTCAAGCGACCTCACGCTTTCGATTCGTTAACAGGGCAATACACTTATCGACATGGGGCGGAAGGCTGAGATTTGTCCTGACAAACAAGCTTATTCATCCGTGATAAAAGGGGAAGGCTGCCGTGTTCGATTCCGGGAATGCATCTGGTGTGGGGGAGGAAGTGCACTTATTAGAATTAGGATGTGGCACCCCGCTACTGATGTGGAATGCCGCGCTGTTTAATAGCAGCTTCACACTTGAGAGTCACTTCGTTGAACATCGTGAGGTGAGTGGAGAGTCCAGAATGCCAACTCCGAAATACGCTGCCTATAAGGCAGCCGATCCCTACTTCAGTTTGGTTCGACGTGCATTGGGTGAGCTTGTGGAGGGTGAGCACTTCTTTGACACCGTCAGCGACGACACCATCTACGAAGTCTTATATGATCTCGGCTGGCCACGCGTCATTCGCGGACGAACCGACTTGATGAATGCCTTCAAGGGTTACGTCGGCATCATCCACCTGCATTCCGCAGATAATTTGGTTGTGCACTCAACGGACGCAGGTCGTGTCATTGTCATCGAATATGAAGTTCATGGAACAGTCCTGGCGACGGGAGGAGAGTACAACAATCGGTTTTGCTCAATCATTCATCTCGAAAACCGGAAGATCTCGCATTGGAGAGACTATATGGACTCACACGCAGCGTGGAATGCATTGACGCCGCCCATTCACTGAGGGTAGATCACAATGAAAAGAATCCTGATTGTTGCAGCTCAGGTTCCCAAATCGTAATTGGGTCCCCATAAACGATAGGACTCTATCTTGACTGCCAAACGCGCATTCCTCTATGCGTTTGTGACTAGCTGGCCGATTCAGGATTCCCGAACACTGGGCGACGATTTCGTTACTGATCCCATGTCAATGTTTGCATGGGCGAATCTCTCCGTCACGTGAGGCTCAGACCTCCGTCCGCGACCACAATCTCACCGGTTAGGTAGTCGGAGGCTATCAGCATCATGACGATTTGGGCAATATCCACAGGACTGGCTGGTCGTCGCATGGGTGACCGATCGCGCCAAAGCTGCTGAGCGGCGGTCCAATCCGCTGTCAGAGGGGTGTCCACGAGACCAGGGGCGACGGCATTTACGCGAATGTCCGGAGCGAGCGATAAGGCGAGCAGCCGGGTGACGTGGTTGAGTGCTGCTTTGGACGCGGCATAAGGGATGGATGCGCCCTTGGGCCGGACGCCAGCGTGTGAGCTGATATTAACGACACATCCTGAGCGACCTCGCCTGGCCGCGGCTCTCAGAGCGGTTTCGGCTTCAGCCACAAGGCGAAACGGGGCCACCACGTTGACCTCGTGTAATTCGTGCCAGACGGCGGGCGAAGCCGCCATAAGATCGGTATGCGGAATCACGCGGCTCATACCGGCGTTGTTGACAAGGACATCGAGGCGCTCCCAGCGAGACACAGCCTCCCTCACGAGCCTGATTCTATCGGCATCGTCGGCCAAATCAGCTTGAATGTAAATAGCGTTTCCAAGTTCAGCGGCCAGTGCGTGCCCCTTTTCCGCTGAACTACGTGAGTGCAGGACCACGGCATATCCGTCGTTGGATAACCGGCGGGCAATCGCAACACCGATGCCAGAAGTGGAGCCGGTAACAAGCGCAACGGGCGAAGAACTATTCGCAGTCTGGTTCAAAAAATACTCCTCATTTGCTGCCATCCTTAACTTCGATCCAAGCGCCCGGCGTTCCACAATTGGCTCCCGATGTTGGGGTCACTACACCAAACGTCAAAAATCGTACGCTCAGGAAATCAGATCACTCGTTTGAGGCTGTGAAGGACCGTAGCGGCCTGAATGCGCCTTTCCGAAGTCGTCCTGAAGCCTGCCATGTGTAGTCGCCAGTCAAGTTGACGTGCTCCCATCCGATGGGTGACAGGTGGACAAGAGCTTCATCTTCTATTGCGGCGCCATGCCCACGTAACGCGGCAATGGCGCGTTCGAGGTAGACGGTATTCCAAAGGATGATCGCAGCGACAATAAGGTTAAGACCACTCGCCCGGTAGCGTTGGTTCTCGAAACTGCGGTCACGCAGGTCACCCTGCCGGTTGAAGAAGACCGCGCGAGCGAGGGCGTTCCTTGCCTCGCCCTTATTGAGCCCGACCTGGACACGCCTGCGCAACTCAGGATCCAGACGACCAGCACATCTCCTTTACGAAGATGATCGAGCAGTCGTTGCAGTTCCGGACGATTCCATCGCCCCCCCGTGGCCTTTTCGCGGAAGATTCGCTCGCACCCGGCCGCCTTCAGCGCCGAGGCTTGTGCTGTCGTGTCCTGTTCGTTGGTTGAAACGCGTGCGTAGCCGATGAGCATAGTCGCGGAAAGGTATCGCCACTGACTTTATCATTGCAATACGTTTTTGCAACTCAAAAAGCTGGGATTTGGCACAGTCCTGAAGTTGTTGCACAAACGTTCGTTTGTGCAACGTGGATGACGTTCTCTACCCTGTCTCAAGGATGACCTCCGTCGAACAGCTTCTATTCGCTTGGGACAGCAATACTCATGCCGCCGTCGGCCATCACCATGGCACCCACAACAAAGCTGGCCTTGTCTGACGCTAGAAAGGCCACGACCTCGGCTATTTCTTCAGGCCTCGCCGAACGCTTAATGGGTGCGTTCCGGCCGTGCTGGGCGAGAAAGTCACGACCATCCGGCCTGAAGGTATTCAGGAGATTCGTAACCACATCACCCGAGCCCACACCATTCACGCGGATACCGTGGTCGATAGCCTCTAGAGCAAAGGTTCGCGTAAGTTGTGCGAGGGCTCCCTTAGCGGCAGCATAAGCGCTGATGCCGGGAAACGTTTGAAAACAGGCATAAGATCCAATGTTGATGATCGCTCCGCTTTTGTTCGGAATCATTGCCTTTAGGGCTTCACGCGAGTGAAGAAAGACCCCTGTCGAGGTCACGTTCATGATCGAGTTCCAATCCTCCAGCGACATCTCGACGGCAGGTTTGTAGACAATGCGACCAGCGTTGTTGACCAGAATATCGACGCGCCCAAACCGTTCCTCTGCAAGCCGAACAGCTTGCACCGCCGTCTCCTCCTTGGAGACATCGCCGACGAGAGTAGCCACATTCGATCTGTCAGCAAACTGCGTTTCGATCTCAGGATTAATATCCTCTACAACGACCATTGCTCCTTGAGCGAGAAACAGCTCTGTCGTTGCCAAACCGATGCCACTGGCGGCTCCCGTGACAATGACCACCTTGCCCAAAAATGGTAAGCCTGCGGAATCTGTACTCATCTTAGAATCTCCTATCGCTACGGTGCGTAGCTATAGTAATCTGATGCAGCAGCCGCTGAGAGGATTCGTCGGTATCGAAAGTTTTATGAGGAAAGACATGGGTGCTTCAGAGTCTGGGTCTGAGCCGGTAGGGAGACGCGGAGCGAAGGCAACTGCGCTGATCCTTCATGCAGCCTTGGAACTTGGTGACGAGCTTGGCTTCGAAGCTCTTACCGTAGAGAAAATCGCAGATCGTTCTGGGATTGCGAAAACGACGATCTACCGTCGGTGGCCCAACGTTTCCGCCATTGTCATGGATGCCTTCCTTTCCCAGGTTATGAAGGATGCACCTATTGTGGAGAAAGCAACGGTTCGGGAGACCTTCGCTGCGGCAATGAAGCTACTGATCCATGCCTACCGCGGTCGAAACGGATTGACTCTTAGAACTTTGATCGGGCGGGCGCAAACCGATGAAAACTTACGTCATGCAGTTGAGACTCGCTGGGTAGAGCCACGGAGACAGAGTGCCAGAGACATCCTCAAGAGAGGCATGCGGCGTGGAGAGCTTAGCCCCGATTTAGATCCGGACATCATCCTGGATGCGCTCTACGGCGCAATTTACCATCGGCTTCTGGTGCCATACAAGAAATCTGTTCTCTCTGCTGATTTCGTCGATGCTCTCATTGCGATTATCTTCAACGGTATCGAGAGCAGAAATGAAGAATCCGTGTAGTTGCACTTGTAACAATGTTTAAGAGCAGATGCAAGAAATTAAGATAACGACGCCGACTTGGGGACGTTTTCGTTCGGCCCCGGAACGCTAACGTACGATTTTTGACGTTTGGTGTAGTGATCCCATGTTCGTCGTTGGTTTGGTGACGTCACAAAAGCCACTCATTCACCTTTTACGGTATTCCGCATCAGGTCTCACAAAAGCATTATCTTCTGAATCTCGATGGCGAGGCACGTTCGGAGGAAAGATTAGTTCCGAGAAACGCGCCAGCGTCAGGGATTGTTCCCCAACGTGGCCGATCCGGTACTAGTTACTAAGTATTCAATACTGCGACCCAGGAAAGAATTGCCACATGGCGAGTTTACAGGACTAAAGAAAGGTGGTGCACATCTTCAAACGTGTCCACCTATTCTTTGGATTCTTCTTCGATACGCGATATCTACCAGGAGTAGACACCGTCTTTATGGATGAAGCTACCGGTTGGTCCATCGTCCGGCAGTTGGGCTAAGCGAACGATTGCGGTGGCTCCCTCTTCTACCGTCTGGTGTCCGGTATGGTTGTTCAAGTCGGTCGCGGTAAACCCGGGGCAGGCTGAGTTGACCTTGATAGTTGTCTCGCGCAGATCGTATGCCAAGTCGACAGTGAACATATTGAGCGCTGCCTTCGAGGCGTTGTAGGCAAGAACCTTGGCGTCGTAGTACGGAGTATTCGGATCGCCGTTGATGGCAATCGAACCCAATCCGCTGGACACATTCACAATGCGCGCACTTTCTGCGGCGCGCAGCAGAGGCAACAACGGCTGTGTGAATGCCACTGTGCCGAAGAAGTTTGTTTCAAAAGTGCTTCGCAGTGTTTCGATGCTGACATCGCTTGCGTGTCCATCGCCCTTTTCGAAGACTCCGGCGTTATTCACCAGCACATCCAGATGCCCGAACTCTGCGCCGATTTGCTTGGCAAGCTCTGTTGCACTTCCGCCTGCGTTGTTGAGGTCCGCTGTAACGAAGCGCACATCGAGGCCCTCTTCTCGCAGCTTACGCGCAGCTTCTTCTCCTCGCGAAGAGTCGCGCGCTCCTAGCAGCACCGTAAAGCCGGCATGCCCCAATTGACGTGCTACCTCAAAGCCGATGCCCTTGTTGGCTCCTGTGATCAAAACAACCTTTGCCATGAATCCTCCTACGCGATTAATTGCAAGCGATCTGCGAAGATGTACACCGTTCACAACGATTGTGTATAACGTACATCTTGGATTGACTGCGCGTCAAGATGTACAGTGTTAATTGATGGCGTATCCGGCAAAGACAGATCGAGAAAGCATTCTGAATGCGGCCCTGGAACTGGTTGAAAGCGAGGGTCTTGAGAACCTTGCCATTCGGTCCGTGGCCGCAAAGCTGGAATTGGCGCCTAATGCGCTCTACCGATACTTTGAGAATCTCTCCGCTCTAGAACTTGCAGTGGCTGAGGAAGTCCGCTTCCAGATGCTTGAAGGCCTGCAGAAGGTAATCGGCCGAAAAGGCCCTACGGAGTCGATTCGCGCCATCTCTGAGGCGTACCTCCGCTTTGCCCACGAACGGCCTTACGCTTTTGCGCTGTACTTAAAGAATTCGGATTCGCAAACTCCGCAGTGCGCAAGGAACACTGAGTTTTTCGTAGAGTTGGTGACGCGCGTCTACGGAGAAGACCGAGCACGGATGGCGGCACATGCGCTTTGGGCGCAGATCCACGGTCTAGCCGTTTTGGTCGGCGCCGGCGTTCTCCCTTGGGAGGAGGCGCACGTGCGTCTTAAGTTCGGTCTCAAGATCTGGATCGACGGCGCGGCGGCTTCGTAAGAGGATTTGTACTGGGAAGCGCCGACTGCAACTGTGCTCCTTACCCGAAATATTGCCCAACTTCGCCGCAATGGTTACTGCCGAAATCTGCGCGATACCCGCAATGCCTGTAAGTCCTTGCCCATTTCCTGTGTGCCACAGAAACGTGCTCAGTCGATGCCGCGCACGCTGTTAATCCGGCTCGGCTCCCTCGTGCGCCCGCCCCGGATTTCGGAGCATCTGTGCCACTGTCAGATCTCCGGATCGATGGCTGCGCGCCAGATTCAAGGCATCCCGCCGATTTCTTTTGACCCGGTTCGCCCGTCTCGACCGGAGCCAGCTTTGGCGTAATAACATCAATTAATACTATCGTTTGCATGGATAATAAGGGCCGACCCGATAACTCCCATTTATCACCCGATAAATGCAAAGTATTGGACAGACCTTGGCCTTCACGCCACTCTAGGCGCTAGCCGGCATATTCTCGATGCCGCGTGAATTCTTGCCGTCTTTCGAGGTGACTCATGGCCGTATCCTCTGATGCTTCCTCCTCCCACCTGGAGCCATTCGTGAACGCCAGGGAGGCCAGCAAGTTCGTCCAATTGCACCCTGTCACGGTGCAGAGACTCGCACGCGAAGGATTGCTCCCAGGCCATCCGGTGAGCAACGGTTCGCGCCGGCACTGGAGATTCCGCCTTTCTGAACTCGGTCGATGGCTGCAAGAGCGAGAGAGCGGCAACAATCGATGATTTCTTCCGAAAGCGACCATTTCCGTTTGGTGACTACGCATGGCTTCGCCTTCTGAACAGTGGCGTTTGAGAAGGCTTAACCTGAGCCGTTGCAACAGACATCGAGTGGCCGAAAACAGGGACAGGAATTGCTTTTCTGGTGATGCTGCACGGGAGTTATAGTGTCATTACCGATGCATTCTGCGCCCTCAGCGAAAGGAGGACTTTATGAGGAATGCGCGGAAGCAAAATGGCACGCTTTACCTGGATAAGAACGGCAGCCGATCTCCGGTTTGGATGTTTAGTTGGCAGCATATTCTTCCCAACGGTCAGCGCGCCAGAAAGAAGAGACAAGTTGGTTCTCTTGACCAGTACAAGACGGAGGCAGCTGCGGAAAGAGCAGTGCGAAGCTGGCGACTGGCCATCAACTCCAATCAGGTACACGCATTCAGTAGAATCACGGTGAACGATGTGATCGAACACTTCCGGCTGAAAGAACTGATCGACAAAGGCGAGAACGGTCGTGCGTGGGCGACACGCGACCGGTATGAGAGCTATCTCAACCGGTGGATCGCGCCTCGTTGGGGCAGGGAGGAACTTGATTCCATCAAGACTCCAATTGTC
>Ga0182014_10008749_pt1 | contig 10269 bp, 7 predicted proteins | sample 612S2DmetaG_FD_120489 | JGI IMG/M metagenome (GOLD analysis project Ga0182014, IMG submission 120489) | Permafrost microbial communities from Stordalen Mire, Sweden - 612S2D metaG | ecosystem: Environmental > Terrestrial > Soil > Wetlands > Permafrost | place: Sweden: Stordalen | collected...
CGAGGTGTTGATGCCGATGGTCATCGAGAGGCTGGGCTCGTCGACGTGCAGCGGTTCGAGGGCGATGGGGTTCTCCGGGTCCGCGAGGGTCTCGCCGATGAAGATGTCCTCGAAGCCCGCGACTGCCACGATGTCGCCGGGACCGGCGCTCTGGGCGGGGATGCGCTCGAGCGCCTCGGTGATGAAGAGTTCGGTGATCTTGGCGTGCTCGATGGTGCCGTCGATACGGCACCACGCCACGCGCTGGCCGCGCTCGAGCGTGCCGTTGATGACGCGGCACAGGGCGAGGCGACCTAGGTACGGCGAGGCGTCGAGGTTGCAGACGAGCGCCTGGAGACCGTGGCCCTCCTCGTACTCGGGGGCCGGCACGTAGTTGGCGATGGTCTCGAACAGCGGAGTGAGGTCGCCGCCGGTGTCCTCGGGGTTCGTCGAGGCCCAGCCCTGGCGCGCGCTCGCGTAGAGGATCGGAAACGAGATCTGGTGCTCGTCGGCGTCGAGGTCAAGGAAAAGGTTCTCCACTTCCTCGACCACCTCGGCGATACGGGCGTCGGGTCGGTCGACCTTGTTGATGACCAGCACGACCGGAAGGCGTTTCTCCAGCGTCTTTCGAAGCACGAAGCGGGTCTGGGGCAGTGGCCCCTCAGCGGCGTCGACGAGCAGGATGACCGCGTCGACCATAGAGAGTCCGCGTTCCACTTCGCCGCCAAAGTCCGCGTGACCAGGCGTGTCGATGATGTTGATCGTGAGGTCGTTCCACTTCACGGCGGTGTTCTTCGCGAGGATGGTGATGCCCTTCTCGCGCTCGAGGTCCCCGGAGTCCATGACCCGGTCGGTCATCTCCTCGTGAGCCGTGAACGAGCCGGTTTGGCGCAGCATCTTGTCGACCAGGGTGGTTTTTCCGTGGTCAACGTGCGCGATGATCGCGATATTTCGAAGGGAGGTACGTAGTGTCATGACTGAACCACGCTAGTAGCCGTGGCCGGTGGCTAAATCCTAAGCCGCCATTAAAGCACACACCTTCGGCAAACAGTTGGTGATGGAGTGCGGCAATTGTCACACCTTGCACCGATACTGATCATGTGACCAGGAGAGATATGTGCAGTCTCACTACGCTGACCCAGGCCTACACCTACGCTCTGGATCCCACGCCGGGGCAGGTCTCGATGCTGCGCAGCCACATCGGCGGGTCACGGTTCGCGTATAACGCCCTGCTCGGATTGGTGAAGGACAACTGGGACGAGAACCGCGCGAAGATGGAGGCGGGAATCGAGGTCACCAGGGATGAATGGGTCAGCACCTCGCATTTCGGCCTGCTCTACCTCTGGGCAGAACAACGTGCCGAACTGGCCCCGTGGTGGCCAGAGAATGGCTCGAGCACCTACAACGACGCGGCCCAGCGCCTCTCGGCCAGCTTCGCGAACTTCCGCAAGGGACGGACGAAGTTCCCGCACCTCAAGCGCAAGGGGCAGGCCGGATCGGTGCGGTTCATGGGACCCGCAGTGCGACTCATCGACGCGCACCACGTGCGCATCGCCCGCATCGGCGGGGTCAAGACCTACGAGTCCACGCGCAAGCTCTACCGGCACCTCGATCGCGGCACCGGACGCATCGTGGCCGCCACCGTGTCCGAACGCGCAGGCAAGTGGAAGGTCTCGTCCAACGTCGAGGTCACCCGCCAGGTTCCGGTCACTCGTGGCACTGAGAGGATCATCGGCGTCGACGTCGGCATCACGACCCTCTACACCGGCGCCACTCCAGAGGGCGAGCAGGTCCTCGAGGTTGCCAACCCCCGACACTTCCAGAGCGCCGAGAAGAGACTGGCCCACGCCCAACGCATTGCCTCGCGGCGCCAGGGACCGAAGAAGGGTGTCGCGCCGTCGATAAGGTGGAAGAAGGCCAATGCCCGGGTCCAGAAGGTCCATGCCCGTGTCCACAACTCGCGCAGCAACCTCATCCACGAGACCACGACGATGCTTGCGAAGAACTACGACGTGATCGTGATCGAGGATCTGAACGTGGCGGACATGGTGAAGAACCACTCCCTCGCCAAGCACATTGCCGACGCCGCATGGGGTGAGTTCGCCCGCCAGCTCGAGTACAAGACCACGTGGCACGGGTCCACCCTCGTGCGAGTGGACCGGTTCTACCCTTCATCGAAGACCTGCAGTCGCTGCGGGACAGCAAGAGCCACACTGTCCTTGGAGATGCGGACGTATCACTGCGAGACCTGTGGTCTCGTGCTCGGCCGCGATCACAACGCGGCCGTCAACCTGGCCCGTCAAGGCCTGCCGGCGACAAGCTCCGGCACTGGACGTGGAGGGGAGGTAAGACCAGACTGTCTCGACAGTAAGGCTCACCCCGATGAAGCGTCAACCGAAACGCTGGCGGTAGCCAGCGCGTAGGAGATAGTTCGGTTCAGAACTCGATGTGTTGGGCATTTGCCGTACGCCATCACCTAATTTGTTTGCCGAATGGGAAAGCACGAAATCGCTGTTGTGCCACGGCGGTGCGAACAAGGTCGCGCGCACCGCTTCGCAGGTCGGCCATCGTGGCGTCGACGCCTAGGATGACGCCCGCCTCGGGCCACACGCCGATGAACCTCGACGGCGCGAGGCCCGAGGGGTGGGCGAGGGTGTCGATTGTGAGGTCGCTTCGCAGCCCTGGACCAGCACTTTTACCCGGCAGGCCAGCGCGCACGCGGATGATGACGCGATGCTCAGGGCCTTCGATCATGAGGTCGCGTCGGCCCCTCAGTGTCGTGCGGGCCCTCGCCACGTCGTAATAGGCGTCGCTTGGGGCCACCTGCCACTCACTTTCGAGCCCGGCGCCGATTTCGAAGATCTGCGTCGCCCAATTGAGCGCCTCGGCGGTGATGAGTCCGAGTTCGGGCACTGTCGCCGATGCTAGCCAGTACCCGAGGGAGCCGTGGCGGGCGTAACCGGAAGCGGCACGCAGCAACTGGTCGGTGATCTCGTCGCTCACCGCCTCACCGATCGACAGGGTCGGAGCGGCGCGCGTGCGGCGAAGGGCGCCGCCGCCGAGAACCCGTCGGGCCGTTGAGGGGGACCAGCGAAAGTCGTGTCCGGTCTTTCCGGCCTGCTCGACCGACCAGGCGTCGAGGCGGCGGTGGTCGTTCCCCGCCACGGCGCGGAACCGGGCCGAGAGCGATCGACGGTGATCGTCGTTGAGTGTGACCTCGGTCTGGGGCGCGCTGGCCACCAGCTCGTTGAGCTCCCGGCGGGTGTGGCGGCGATGGACGAGCGTGCTCACGGCGCGGTCCACTCGCGTTCGAGGGTCGCGAGGACCTCGCGGGCGCTTCGCATGAGGAGTTCGGAATCGACGTCGAGCGACCACATCTCTCCCGTCGCCGTGGAGAAGGTCGTGGTGCGAAGGGGGACGATCCCCGTGCGAAGGGTCTGGACGAGCGCGTGGTAGCGCATGGTGCGCTCGCTGGATTCGCTGAGCGGCGATGTCGTGACGTCAAAGAGCGCGACGCTCGCGACGTCACCCACGGTGGTGCCGACCATGAGGTCGATCACATCGCGAAGCACCACCGCACCACCGCTCAGCTGCTGGACCGCGCGCACCGAACTTCGCGGGAGCCAACGGCTGGGCACCGGACCGAGCGAACGGATGAGGGTGATCGAGTGGGCGGTGACGTCGGTTTCGAGTCGCGCCAACTCGTCACCGTTCAGCTGGTCCACGTAGGCGAGCAGCTCATTCGTTCCTGATTCGAGGCGCCACGCCTTCAAAGCGTCGTCGAAGGGATTGTTCACCGACGTGCCGACGCTCAGGAGGCGGAGCACCTGGTTCACGAGGATGCCGCGGACCCTTCCGTGGGGCGAGAGCGAGATGTCGGTGCTCGGTGCGAGCTGGCGTAGCGAGGAGGCGCGGATGACGATCGGGGCCTCGGGGCGCGCGGCGCCCATGACGTCAAAGACGCCGTCCTCGAGTATGGAACGAAGTCCCGGGGCGCTCGTCGTGTCGACGGCCGGACGGCTCGCGCGCTCGCCGCGCAGCGCGTCGACCACGAAGCGCGGGGCTGCATCGGTCAAAGTGGTCATGGATCAACTCTTGCGCAGACCTGTGACACGACCTAGCGTGGCGTTGTGTTCGTCGCGGTCTTCTCAATCTTCATCGTCGCCATGGTCGTGCTCACGGTGATGACCGTGCGTTTCGTCATTCGCCGTGACCGCGAGCGACGTCGCGAGTTCGACAGTCGCGGCTAGGAATCCAGCCGCTCCTTCAGTTCGCGGACCTCGCGGTCGAGGTCGGCGATGGCCCGTTCAATCACCGAGAGCCGGGCCGACAGTGACGCGTCCACGCGCTCGTCCACGCGATGGTCGACCTGGTCACGGAGCTTGGTGTCGATCGAGTCGACGAGCGGCTGGGCGAGCTGCTTCAGGCGCGAGCGAAGGTCCTGGGTCTTGTCCGAGTTGGCATTGGTCTCGTTGGCGTCGCTCACGCCTAGAGCCTACGACTACGCCGGCGGGCAGTACACGCCGGCGTTGAACTGGAGCGTGTTGAACTGGCCCGACCACGGCGGGTTCAGCAACGTCTCCTCCTGGGACTTCAAGGTCGAGGTGGGCGTGCAGGTGGCGTCGAAGGCGATGAAACCGCGCACGTTGCTTCCGGTCGCCCCCGCTATCTGGACGGGGTCTCCGCCGGCGAACGCCACGGCCATGAAGACCGGCATGGTCTGGTTCACGAGGCCATAGTTGCGGTACTCGGATTGGGAGGCGTAGACGCCGGCTTTCAGCGAGGGGTCGACCGATACGATGCCCGCGGACCAGCCGCTCAGCATCGCCGTCCAGTACGTCGCGTAGGTGGCCATGGTGGCCTTGGAAGCGCCGGCGGGAGCGTCGAGACCGGAGTGGTTGTCCGGATACCCCTCGGGGTCGAAGATCACCCAGTCCGGCTTGAGGCCGACGCCGAGGTTGCGGTACTGGTCGATCTGCGTGGCGACCCACGCCCCCGCGGCGAAGCCGTGGCTGTAGTAGGTGGCGGGTGCCAGCTGCTCGCTCGCGAGGGGTCCGCTCACTGTCCAGAACGAGAGCCACGTGACGCGCTTGTGCGCGTTGTAGATGCTCTGGCCCAAGAGGAAGTCCGGGGACGTGACGACGCTCTTCGCGCTGGTGAAACCGACCCATGGCGAACTGCGCGTCCCGAGCCCACCGGTGCCGCTGATGATGGGCCAGCCGTTCGTGATCGCCGTTCCCCAATCATTCGAGGGAATCGCGTAGAGTCCGACCCCCTGGGGCGGAGGCGAACTCACCCCCGCCGCGAAGAGCGAGAGGCTCGTGCCGATGGTCATGCCGGTGACGCCTGTGCCCACGGTGCGCGCGGCCGTACCGCCGGTGACCGACACGTCGGTCGACGTCCACGTGGAAGAGCCGATCGTATTCGTGAGGACGAAGAGGTCGCCCCAGTTGAGGGCCTGGCCCGCTATCGCGAGCTGCGTCGGCGAGGCGTACATGTAGATCGAGCCGTCAAGGGGCGGTGAGCCGGCGGCGGCGGGGGTGACGGCTGCCGCCGCCCACGTCGAGGAGGCGCTCAGCGTGCGCGACGAGTACAACTCGACGTTGCCGCTCGTGCTGAGTGCGGCGACGTAGTTCGTGGTGGCGGTGTTCGCCACGGCGAGCGCGCCCGCGCTCGCGGGCGTCGAGGTGAGCGAGGTCAGGTTCTGGGTGCTCCAGGTCGTCGGCGACGAAGCCGAGTTGGTGAACACCTCGACGCTTCCCGACGGCGTCGTGGCAGTGAAGGCCTCGTTGGTTCCCGCCAGGGCGACGGGGTCATTCGCAAGGGCGCTGATGGAAGTCGTCGCCGAGACGTTGATGGCCCCGTTGGGGAGAGTGGGGATCCTCTGATCGAAGAGCCAGTTGAGCGGGACCACCTCGGCGGTGTTGGTGAGTGAGCGAAAGGCGATGAAGCCGTTGAGCCCGTTCACGTACACGCTGGGCAGTCCCGTCGCGATGCCGACGCCGGTCTCGTCGGTCAGGTCGGTGGAGACCCAGGGACTCCAAGGGGTCGGCGGCGAGACGCGGGCGCTGCGCGGTGCCCGCGTCCCGTTGGTGCTGAGCAGGATGAGGTGGTTTGAGGTGCTCACGTAGAGGATGTCGAGCATCCCCATGGGATCGAAGAAGGGTATCGGGTCCGCGCCCGGGGTGGGCGTGTCGACGAGCGTCGAGACGTCCGTCCACGTCGAGGCGCCGTTCGTGCCGCTCACGTAGAGACCCAGTTGTGAGTTGGCCATGCGGTAGGCGAGGGCCGCCTCGCCCGCTTCGCTCGCGGCGTGCGGACTGCCGAGCATCTTGGTGTTGTCAATCGCGCTCTCGAACGAGACCGCGTTCCACGGAAGTGGACCGGTGCCCGAGTTCACGAACTGGTAGAGCGGCAGCGCGCTCGAGGAGTTGGGCGTCGCCACCGGCAGCATCACGACCGGCAGCGTTGAGCCGACCAGCACTATGTTCGCCACCAATGCGGCTCGTCGAAACTTCACGCGCATCCTTCATCGAGGTTGGGACCCCAGGACTTTGTGGGTGTGCTCCTCATGAAAGTCTAGAGGTGGTCGCTGCGCGCACGAGTTGTCCCGTTCCGTCTCGACGAGGACTTCGCGAGTGATTACGCAAGCGTCGTCACGCGCGACGCCGCGGAACTGGCGCTCGCGCCCTTGGCGTTACGTGCCCTCACGATGACGAGATAAGTTCGAGCTTTCGTCAGATTTCCCACGGAGACGCTCCGTGTGGTCCTCGAGACGTTGTACCAGGTCCTTCCTGAGTTGACCGAGTACTGGTACGACGTGATGGCGCTTCCACCGTCGGACGCGGGTGGCGTTACGAGGAGCCTGAAACCACCGACGAGGGGCGTGAGGTTCCGGATCGCGGGCTTGCCCGGCACCGACACCTTCGCCGCGGTGAAGTCCACGGTCGTCGTGTAGATCGTCTGGCCCGCGTAGGTGATGGTGACCGTGACCGGCCCCGGGGTGTTCGACGTCACGGTGACGTTTGCCGTTCCCGTCGCGTCGGTGGTGACCTCGTAGGAGGACTTACCGGTGCCGGAACTGCTCGAGGCGTCGCCGTCGATGAGGATTCTGCCGGCACTGGCCGACGCGGCGACGTTCGCGACTTCGTTGGCGACTGGTGTCGACGTCGCGCTCTGCAGCACGGCGGTCACCGTCGATGCGCTGTTGACCGGCGGATTCTGCGGCGTTGTCGTGAACGAACTCTTCGCCGCGTTGAACTTCGCGGGGCAAAGCCCGTCGATGAAGGCGATGCCGTTCGGACTGCCGAGTCCCGACGCCATGTCGTAACCCAAGCCGGCGCTGTAGCCGGCCACGTTGTAGATCTCGTTGTTGCCGGTCGTCACGTCATTGAATCCAGTGCCGGCAGTCGCCATTGCGTACAGCGTCGGGTTGATGAAGCCGATCCGGCTCACCCCGCAGGCCTGGGCCGCAACGGCGACGAGCGAACTCACGATCGGCGCGCCGATCGACGTCCCGCCGATGGCTCCCCAGCCGCTCGCGCAACTGCGCCGGCAGATGCCGGTGCCCGAGCCCGTGTAGTACTCGATGAAGCCGGTCGCGGGGTCGCCCATGACCGAGAGGTCCGGCACCATGCGCATGGTCTCGGACGCGGTTATCCCCGGAGCGCTCTGCCACGAGGGACGTGCCCAGAGGGTCGACACGCCGCCGCCACCCGCGCCGGCGTTCGTGCCCGCGCCGGTGTTCCACACCGTCTCGAGCAGCGGGCTGATGCTCGTGACGGTGAGCCCGCCGACGCCGGTGACGAGGGGCTGGGAGGCCGGGTCGTCGACCGCGAGGGTCTTGGGCGCGTAGCCATCGGAGTTCGCCGCGCAGTCCGAGGACCCGCTGTCGCCCGCCGCCGCGACGACGGTCTGCCCCTGGGCGGCCATCTGCTCGAAGATCGCCTGCTCGGCGACGGCGTCACCGCTCGGGTCGGCCTCGCAGATGCCCCACGACGTGGTGACGATCGAGGCGGTGTTGTCGTCGGCGATCTGCTGGTAGATGTCCGTAGGACCGGAGTTGTCGTTCGGACCCTCGTAGACCTTGATCGTGGCCCCGGGGGCCAGTGCCGCGATCTCTTCGACGTCGAGGGTCGCCTCCTCGGAAGGAGAGCCGACGTTGTAGCCCGACGAGACCCCTCCGTCGACGGTGTCCTGGGTCACGAGGTTCGTGAGTCCGTAGCACGAGAAGAACGTCGCGAGGTCGCTCTGGCCGTAGAGGCCCAGTTCGTAGGCGGCGATGGTCTGACCGACGCCGGTGTCGCCGCTCGCGTAGGCGGTGTTCAGTCCGTAGAGCTGGGCCTGTTGCTGGGCCGTGTAACCGCCACCGCTGGAGGCGGACTGCGCGGTGGCGGCGGACGGGCACGTGGTCGGCCCGCTCTGCTTCGAGGTGTCGTGCGACGAGAGCTCGGGGGTGGGCGTCACGATGGTCGAGAGCCCGACAACGGCCTTCACGTCTTTCGCGATTCGCGCGGGAAGGGTCGCCGCAGTCGAGAACTGGGCGGCGAGCGACCCCCCGCTCACGCGTACGGTTTCGACCGGGGTCGCGAACGCACGCGCGATGTTGGACGTCGAGCCGGTGACGTGCAGAAGTATGTGGCCCTTGCTGAGCGCGCCGACCTTGAGTCCGAACTTCGAAAGGTACGAGCGTACGCCCGACACGGTCGAGGACGTGGCGCCGAAGCGCAGGGCGAACTGCGACGGGCTGAGGAAGTGGTGGTAGTCCGGCGACGCGGTGTCGTAGAGACCCGCGAGGTAGGCGGTGAGGCTCGCCTGATCGTTCTGGCGCAAGAGCACGTCGAAGTTGGTCGTGATGGTCTGGTGCACGATGTGGTCGGCCGAGGGGACGGGTGACGCGTTCGCGACCTCGACCCGTGGCTCGCTCGCGAGCGCTGGGGTCACCACGAGAGTGAATGCGCCCAGCGTCAGACTGAGTCCAACGAGGGCGAGGGGGGTGAATCGGGATTGGCGTCGCATAGTTCCAGCCTAGGAAAGAGTAAGCACCTGCAGTTGTGTGAAGAAAAATCTTCACACAACTGTTAGATAATTCTTAGCTCTGCGGGTAGCCGGCGGCGGCGTAGCGGGCTGAAAGGTCGCCGCATTCCGCGCAGATCGACTCTGGGACGACACCCATTCGGATCAGCCATCCGAAGATTGTGCACCCGAGGCAGTAACCGAGGAATCCCTCCAGCGACGCGGCGACAATGAGCGGCAGCAGTATCCACCGTGCCGCGGACCAACCCCCGAGCAGCCAGACGCTGGTCGCGGCCACGGTCAGCACGGCGCCGATTCCCTGGGCGAAGCGCTTCGGCGGACCGGGCACGAACTTCTGCCACACCTTGATGCGTGGACCCGACACGCGAACTGCGAACTGGCCGAGGGGCGAGAGGGTTGGCCCGGTCGCCACGCGCGCAAGGAATCCGTAGGTGAGCGGCAGGAGGATCCATGCTTGGCCGGTGGCGAAGGCGACGACCGACATCGTGACCACGCCCAGGGCGACGGTGCGCGCGGACGCGTCGTTGACGGGGTTAGGGAACGAGAAGAGTTCTTTCATTCCATAAATATTAGTGAAATTATCGACATTGTGCTACTTGGACTCGGCGTTTGGTGGACATTTTGGTTGATTCAGACCAATTGTCGAAGTACATTGAGCGATTCAACTCTGCGTGTCCGAGGAGAATGTGCCGCCATGATGCGCCCAAGCGAGCTGACACGCAGTATCTCGTTGGTTTTCCATACTGGGATCACCGTCGGCCGAGGGTGCACAATGTGAGGTGGTCGGCCTAAGAGTGGCACCTCAAGGAGACGAGTCGTGGACTTCCATGCAGAGTGGCAACCTGCAGTCAAGGTGGTGGGAAGAGGCTCTGATGCTCAACACCGTGCACGCGCCGTGCTTGGGGATTGGTTAGGCGAACGCGGCATCGACCTAAGTCACGTCGATGAAGCCGACATTAGAACTGATGAGGTGGTGACCCCACAGGGTCCAGGCCTTCGATTGAGCGTGCGAAAGATATTGCTTAGCCTCAATCCACCGTCGATCTCGCAGAGATAGTCACTTTTGGCCAGCACCCGAAGGTCATCGTCGTCGTTGGCGGCGTCTCGCATAATTGCCTGACACGCGAACGTGTCGGGCCACGCGTTCGCCAAAGTTTGTAACTTGTTGGCGCTGGAAGTCGCCGGGTGGTCCGCGGGCGACCTCGAAGCCGAAGCGGTCAAGTCTGCAGCTTGACGAGACGCGCGAAGCACTGA
>Ga0182014_10008753_pt1 | contig 10266 bp, 8 predicted proteins | sample 612S2DmetaG_FD_120489 | JGI IMG/M metagenome (GOLD analysis project Ga0182014, IMG submission 120489) | Permafrost microbial communities from Stordalen Mire, Sweden - 612S2D metaG | ecosystem: Environmental > Terrestrial > Soil > Wetlands > Permafrost | place: Sweden: Stordalen | collected...
ATCGGTTACCTTTACCGTAAAGTTAATCGGGCCGGTCACACTGCCCGTCGGAGTGCCCGTAATCGCACCCGTGCCCCCGTTCAACGTTAAGCCGGCAGGCAGCGCTCCAACGCTGATCGACCAGGCGTACGGCGTGATGCCGCCCGTCGCCCCCAGCGTCTGGTTATACGCGGTTCCGAGTGTCCCGCCCGGCAGCGTTGCCGGCGTAATTTTCAGCGTTGGCGCGCTGATCGCGATGCCCAGGTTGGCGCCATTCGTGGCGTTCGTTGGCGTCTGGGAGTCTGTCACCGTAGCTGCGAAGTTCGATGTGCCGGTGAAAGTTCCGGTCGGCGTACCCGAAATCACGCCTGCGCTGCTCAAGCTCAACCCAGCGGGCAAACTTCCTGTATAGCTCCATTTATATGGCGCAACACCACCGGTCGCCTGCAGCGTTTGGCTGTACGCCGTACCCATCACCCCCGCCGGTAACGATGGAGTCGTAATGGTCAACGCCGGTGGCGCGTTCACGGTAAAGTTTATCGCCGGACTGGTAGCGGAATCACCCGCTGCATCGGTAACCTTGAAGGCGAACGAACCCCCGCCTCCCCCGGTCGGCGTGCCGCTGATTACCCCCGTGCTGCTGTTCAAACTCAATCCCGGGGGTAGCGTTGTCGGGTTGACACTCCACGTATACGGACTGGTTCCTCCGGACGCAGTCAGCGCGGCGTTGTAGGCAGTCCCCGCAGTCGCCGCCGCAATCGATGTCATTGTTACGGCGGGCAGAGGATTGACCTTGATCTGCAACGTAGCCGATTTCGTCGAATCGGTGATCGAGGTCGCCGTCACGGTTGCCGTCAGCGCAGCAGGCACCGACGCTGGGGTATTGTATGTAGCCGACGTCGTGGTTTGGTTGGTCAATGTGCCGCCACCCGAAACGCTCCACGCCACTCCTGCATTCTTCGCGTCGTTTGCAACCGAGGCGGTGATCGCCACGGTTTGCGCTTGATCGATGCTCTGCGTGCCGTTGGGCGCCGTTATCGCAACAGCGATGGGCGGAGGCGTCGAACTGCCACATCCGGACAGACCCAGTAGAAAAAGAGCGGATAATCCGCACAGCAGCGCAGGCGCGAAGATATTTTTTGAGGACATCGAAAGCCTCCATCAATAATTAATAATGACGATCATGCTCTCGAGGTAATGGTGACTCCAAGTAACTCAAGTAACTTCTCGAGCCAGCGCTTTTGAATTGCCCAGTGCCGAACTGCACCCATCGGTCCGTAGGGTGTTAGTTGGCGGCGAAGTGGAGCATCCCCCTTCGCTGGTGTCCCAGGACAGGGAAAGACACGCATGGCAGGGAAATGGTAAAGAAGTCCGTCGCGATGGTTTATCCAATGAGCTTGGCAGAAACGCCTTCCGGTCTAGGAAAAGGGCCGGTCTGGGTCTCAAGCAGCTTGCCACCAGTTAGGCGCTGGTTCTTCCGCTGCATCGCTGTAGCCGATTTTGCAGACGGTTACGCGCTCTTCGGTCGGCAACAATGTCAGTATTTATGAGGTTCGACACACTAGCGCACCTGGCGCAAACCAGGTGGGTCGGCGAATTCTGTTGTCTCCATCTGATTGTTGAACCTGTTGAGGGCGGATTCGCGCGGCCAGATGGCGGGCGCTCGATTGCAAACCAAAACCCGGCCCCATTTCGATCGCCCGTACGGCTGATCGACAGAGTCGTTCCGCATGCTGTCGGTCTACTTGCGATCACTTCGCCATTTTGACTGACACAACGTGCACTTCGTTCTTGTCCGCGTGGACATTTGCCCTCAAGACGACACGGTGCCCCTCGTGTCCTTTCACTGCCTCAGGGTTGGTGATGGTCCAGTTCTTATGGTCGCTCTCGCTGACAAACGTCTTGCCGGTATCGCTAATTGTACCCGTGATCTGAACCTCGTTTTCGGAGTCTTCCGCCTTCATCATATTGTTATGGTTGCCGGTGTCCTGTGCCGAAGCTACTCCAAAGGTCAGCAGGGCGACCGCAAAACAAATTCTCATCAGCTTTCTCATGTTGTTCTCCTTGAGTTGTACCCACCCGGACGACACGAACCGCACCTGCCCCACAGGGGGCTTTCCGTGGTTCGAACCACGACTCACTGAATACCCATGCTAGATCCTCGCCCTCCGATGGACTGTCCAGAATTGCTCATTCCCCCAGATTGTTTTGAGAACCGACACACGCGAATCAGAGGGTTCATAGCCGCGGAACTCTGCCAGCAAGTTACTTCCTCCACTCCACTGATCGTGGACGTTGAGATAGAGCTAAATTGGACAGTTTGGAAGGCGCTGGTTCTGCCACACTCTGGCTATGACAACGAAAACGATCCCCGCCTACCTAGAGGACGAGCGCCAAAAAGATTGCGACGCTCAGTTGCGGATGGACGCAGAAGCCGCGCGCATCCAGCCGTTGAACCATGGCCACCATCGCACAGCCAAACAGCCCAAGCTGGAATCGCCATCCATGGTAGAAGCCGCGCCCAAAGCGAGAAAGACCGCGGCACAATCCCGGGAAAGACCACGCACCGCGCGGAAGGCAGCGACGAGAGCCCGCAAGGCGGCGTGAACGGGGTGTGCTGCGAAGCGGTGGAGTTTAGCGATTCGTCACCGGCGTCATGCGAAAAGGTTGGGTGCCGGTTTCATGCGGCACCCTGGGCAAGCAACAGTCGAAAGAACAGTCTGTCTATGCAACCGCTTCCTTCTGGGGGGATGCGGTTGCATGCTTCGCAAGCCCTTCCCCTAGGAAGTTGACCAATTCAGCGTTCACTTCGGCGGCGTGGGTCCAGGTTATGCAGTGCGGTCCATCCTTCACCACCACTAGGCGAGCCCCCTTGATCAGCTTGGAAGTCCGTAGCCCGGAGGCGGCGAGAGGCACAATCCGGTCCGCATCGCCTTGCATGACCAGGGTGGGCACGTCGATGTGGGTCAGATCCTTGCGGAAATCCTCATACCATGTGGGTACGCAAGCGAGACAGGCGGTGGCCGAGGCGCCAGTTGCGATGTTCCAACTGGACTGAACGGCCTGTTCGCTGACACGCTTGCCGAGCAAGACGTCCGTGTTGTAGAAGTTCTTGAAAAACTCAGCGAAGAATGCATAACGGTCAGCGGCTACAGCTTTCTGGATTCCCTCGAAGACACTCCCGTCCACGCCCTCCGGGTTGTCGTGTGTCTTCAGCAGGAACGGCGGGACTGAGGAGATAAATACGGCTTTGCTCACGCCCTTCGTTCCGTATTTCCCCAAGTAGCGGGCGACTTCGCCGCCGCCCATCGAGAAACCGACCAGCGCGAAATCATGCAGCTCGATCTGCGTCACGAGCTTGTGCAGGTCCTCTGCGAAGGTGTCGTAGTTGTATCCGGTTGTTGGTTGGCTGGACTTGCCGAATCCTCGGCGGTCATAGGTGATGACACGGTGACCTGCGGCCAGAAGCGCTGCGACCTGCTTCTCCCAGGAAGCGCCGCTCAGGGGATATCCGTGGATAAGGACTACGGGGTCACCCGCGCCATGATCTTCATAGTAGAGATCGATGTCACCGGAGTTTTCTTTACTGACAGTAACGTAGGGCATTGAATTTCTCCTTAAATTCCTACTGCACAAAAGGGCGGACGCCAATCCAAATCGCCCAAGGTTCTGGCTCTGGGTCTGCCCCTCTTCTGAGCCTTTTGCGGACTTCACTTTTGTAAGTCTTGCCGCTTCCCAAGTCTGTTCAGAATTGACCATCTCGCGAACGGAGCGAGCCTTCACCCCGAAACGGGCGAAGTACACGCAGAGGTCCGTATTCAGTTCTACTTGGGGTGCGCTGCATCTGGCGATCGTCCATTGTGAGCAATACGGACCAGCGGAGTTCATCTCTGTCGCGCATAGTTGAGGCCGAACACGCTTCTCACGTAACCAATGCGCTTGCCGACGCAACGAATGACGCAGGAGCAGTGAGGGCGTGTAGGCAGAGGATTATAGGCGTGCCAACCACAAATATCTCCGAACGTGAAGTACACGGGCGATCTCCACGCGTGGACCGTCGATGGAACGACGGCCGCCCTCGCACGTCCCGTGCGACGCGTTTGGGCCCGCGCATGCTGATCGCGATCGTGGCATGGCTTTGTTCGGGTCTCGGTTCCGGTCTCGGGTCCGGTCCCGCGCTTTGGGCACAAGCTTCCGATTCCCAAACGGGCGACCCGAACAAGTCCTGGACGGCTACAACCAACTCGCACCGCGAAAATTCGGATCCCATGCGCACCATCGAAAGCCGCACCCAGAGCGGCAATCGCACCCTCGACAGGCAATCGGTCCAGCGCCGCGGGTCTGACGGACATTTCGAACCTTACCAGGACATTGAAAAGGAAACTGTGCAACTGGACGCTGCCACCGTGCGCACCACCACGCGTACCTTCGGCCGCGATGCCGATGGCGTGAAAACACTGGTAGAGGTGATCGAAGAGGAAAAGCACACTCTGCCCGGCGGTAAGTCCAAAGTAGTGCGCGCCACTTCGGATCCCGATGCCAACGGCAATCTTCGACTGGTTCAGCGCCGCATTGAGGAGACGCAAAAAACTGGTAAGGACGTGGAAGAGACGAAAACCACCGTGATGCTCCCAAGCGTCAACGGCGGTCTGGTTCCGGCTGTGAAGGTGCAAGAGCGCCGCGAACAAGGCGCGAACGGCACGGTTGCATCTCAAAAAACTACGCTGCTTCCCGATGGCGCCGGAAATTGGCAAGTGGGCGAGATCCGGCGAACGACTACCCGGCAAGAAGGTGACAACCGTAGCGCCGAGGAGCAAGTCTCCATCCCCGACTCTGAAGGCAAGCTCGACGAAGTATCTCGTACCGTGGGCGACGAAGCGGCGACTGCTTCTGGAGAAAAGAGCAGCACAGTCGAAACCTATTCCATCAGTGTTCCCGGATCGGTCGGGGACGGCAGCCTGCACCTGGTTAAGCGCGCAACCACCGCCCGGATCCCCAGTTCAACCGGTCCCCAAACCATCAAACAGCAGGTGGTCCAGGCGAACCCCGGCGATCCGGGCTCCGGTCTGCGAGTCACCATACTTACCACCGACGCGGTGCGCCCAAGCCCTTCCGGAGAGCAGGCCACACAAACCGTTCAAGTGCGCGACGCAAACGGCAGTTTCCCAGTAGTCTCCGTGGACACCACAAAGTCCGACAACATTCACGCCATTCGGGTTCAGATCGCGCCTCCCGAAGTTAAAAAATAGGGGCTCCTTCGTCGGGCGAGGTCGAAATTGCCCCCTTGTGCACCTTTGATTTCCAAAACGATCAATTCTGAACAGTCTTCCGAAGCCGAACGGCCGATACTCGCAGCTTACGGAGTTCTGAAGCCACAGAGGCCTTGGCGAACAAATGTTGGCTTGTGAACAGCCGTAGGCGAATAAGACGGATCAACACAACATCGTAAGGGCCACTGGAGGGAAAATGTCACAAACCGTAGTAGAAAGAGCGGCTGAACACGTTACTGAATCGGCGCAGCAGGCTTCCCGCGCAGTCAGCGCGATAGCCGATGCGATCGAGGATGGTGTGAAAGTAGCGAGACGTGCCGGCAAGCAGGGCGGTGATGCTGCCGAAGAGTTTCTGCATGACACGACTCAGCGCCTCCAGCGACACGGTGTGCTGACGATTGCGATCACGTTCGCGATAGGCGTCGCCGCGGGGTCATTGATCGGCTGGACGATAAGACGAAGTTAGATCGTGGCGACAAAACAGGAGGGGTGACATGAACCATGAAATTCAAGCCGCCGGGAATCTTTTGGCGGAGCTACGTGAAGCGTATCAGGGCCTGCCCCAACATATTCAAGGGCAGGTGAGGGGCCTGTTGCGCGAGGACTCGTTGCAGAAACAATCCGGCGATGAGCGTGCATTAACACTCTAAGCACCGCACAACTATGTTGGAACGAAACAATTCACTTTGGGGATTCATTAACAGGGGTGGGAAGAGTTTGCCGCGAAAACACGGCAGGCGGAGGTTCTGCAATCATGGCTGCAATACTTGCTACGGTAAACGAGCGCATCTTGGCTCTTATGGAAAAATCTGCCGCGACCCGCGACAGGAGCCTCATCACGGACAGCGACAAAACACAGGCGGGCAGTATGCAATTCGACACCGGGTATCTCTCACCCTACTTCATCACCGATCCCGAACGCATGGAAGTTGCGTTCGAGAACGTTTATATCCTCATTCACGAAGGGAAACTCAATTCCAAGAAAAACATCCTTCCGCTGCTGGAGCAGATTAGAAAGACTGGCAGGCCACTGCTCATAATCGCAGAGGATGTCGGGAGCGAAGTACTGGCGGCTCTGGTGGTGAACAAACTCTGTGGCCCGTTGCAGGTTGCTGCCGTAAGGGCGTCCGGCTTGGGTGTTCCGCGCAAGAGTATGTTGCAGGATATATTGCAGTCCTCACCGGTGGCCAAGTCATCACCGAAGATCTCAACATCCAGCTAAGGAACGTATTGCTCTCCGACCTGGGCCAAGCCAAGAAGATCACTGTCGACAAGAACAATACATTGGTTGAAGTCAGGGCCAATTACGACCAGCTTTATCTCCCTGTGCCTCGCGCCCACTCCAATGCTTACGTTCCGCCTGTTGAATCTTTACGAACAACTATCAGACGGGGACCTCTTGGAACACTTCCGGCTTGAGCACCCAGCGGATCGACTCATCGTTTGTGACCATTCTGACTGAGGTGAAATAGCCGGCTATCTCGAACTCGATGAAGGATGCCGAAGACTCGACTGCGCGGCTCATACGAGTAGTGAGAGAAACGTTTCGGTTCTGCCGGGCCGAGCATTCGTCGCCGTGCTGGACGCAAGCAGGGACCGTGCCAGGCTCTCGTTAGCGACTTGATACGGTCGAGACTGTCAAGAGAGAGGCCCCGAAACGCCCCACGCTTCTTGTCTTGGCATTCGATCGCCGGTGCGCGATTCGAGGAGAAGAAATGATTTTATCTAGCAAAGTGGCGTGGGCTGGGATCGTCTTCTTATCGCTGACGGCGGGGATCTCGGGACCACGTCCGACGGTGCTCGCTTCGGGAGACAATCCCAGCAAAGAAGGGCCCACGGTCACACATCCCAACGACGTCAAGCAGATGCAGCGAAGTCTGCGGGACAAAGCACACTATAGCGGGCAAGTCGATGGCGTAGTCGGTCTTCGAACCCGAGCGAGCATTCGCGGATTTCAGAAGACTGAGAATCTGCCAGTAACCGGGCAGCTTGATGCCCAGACGGCCGGTAGACTCGGTGTCGAACCAGAGCGTCGCAAACTGACGGGCTTCGATGCTACGTTCACTAAACCTTCGGCTGGCATAGGTTCGAGGCGGGTAGTAAGGCTGGCGAGAAGAACGTTGCCGCCGACCCTTAATAATGCGGCCGGGCAAGATCGCGAGAAGAAACTTCCGTCTTCGAACCGAGGGCACGAAGAATAGTTGAGTTCTTTCCGACTAATTCTGTGTGGCAAGTGTGAGCACGAACCATCCAGAGGTACAAACCAGAGCAAATCGTTGAGCGAAATGTCTGATTTCAACACCTGCCTTCCAAACTGATCCAGAAGGGTGTCTAATCGCGGTAACGGATAGGCTGGAGGAATTCCTGAGAGTAACCGCTTCGTCTTTGCTCCGGCCCACGCAGGCAAGTCGCTTGCGGGTTCTGCTTACTTTCATTACTCCCGCCCAAGCAATTGGATGGTTCCGGCGGGGGATTCGTCGACGACGTCCCCCGTCACCTCGAGATTGCCCGGTTCTTTGCAGATCGATCATGCAGATCGATCATGAGGTGAAACATGACCACGCCCACCTTCTGCCAGTCGGTTCAGTGCTTCATCCTTGCCACATTGATCGCCGCCATGTCCACCATGGCCGGGGCGCAGAGCCAGCCTGCGTCGCGCATTACGCAACCGATTGACAATCGGGTGCCGGTTACGTTGAAAGGGAATGTGCATCCGCTGGCGCAGGCTCGCTATGATCTAGGCCCGGTGGCGGATTCTTTTCCGGCAGAGCGAATGTTACTGCTGCTGCAGCGGTCCCCAGAACGCGAGTCGGCGCTGCAGCGGTTTTTGCAGGAGGCGCACCGGCCGGGAAGTCCCAACTATCATCACTGGCTGACGCCGGAGCAGTTCGCAGGGGACTATGGCCCGGCCGATTCTGAGATCGCTGCGGTCCGCGGATGGCTGGAGCGGCAGGGGTTTTCGGTGGAGCGGGTCACGCGAGGGAGAACCGCGATTGAATTTTCCGGGACCGCCGGACAGGTTCGTTCCGCTTTTCACACCGAGATTCACAGCTATGCGGTCCAAGGCAAGAAGCACTACGCCAACAACCTCGATCCGCAAGTGCCGGCCGCGCTGGCGCCAGTGATTGCCGGCATAAGTCCGATCAACGATTTTCAGCCCACGCCCTATGTGAAGGTGCTCGGCAAAGCTGTCTATGACCGCGCCACCCGCAAGTTTGTTCCGCAGTGGACTTTTCCGGAATATAACGATCTGTTCGAGTTGTCTCCCGGAGATTTTGCTCTGCAGTACGATTTGAATCCGCTGTACGCAGCGGGAGTCACCGGCACCGGCGTCACCATCGGCCTGATCGGCGCATCCAACGTCGATCCCACGGTGGTCGCGACGTATCGGTCGTTCTTTGGGCTGCCCGCCAGTCCGCTGAATGTGGTGATCGATGGGCTGGATCCTGGGGAAAACGATGCCTTCGTCGAATCGTATCTCGACGTCGAGGAAGCGGGAGCGGTTGCGCCCGGAGCGACGATTACCCTGTACACGTCGGCGGGTACCTCGGTGCAAAACGGTCTGTATCTTGCGGCGACGCGAGCCGTGGACGACGATGTGGCCTCAGTGCTGAGCACCAGCTATGGCACCTGCGAACCCTACCTCGGCTCGGCGGGCAACCAGTTCTGGAATGCGCTCTGGGAACAGGCGGCGGCGCAGGGACAGACTTCGTTCGTCGCCGCCGGAGATGGCGGTCCGGCGGGTTGCGACAACTTCAACAGCTCCCAGTCCGCACAGCTTGGGATCGCAATGAACGGTTTCAGTTCCACTCCCTGGAACGTTTCGGTGGGGGGAACGGATTTTTATTACAGCAGTTACAACCAAAGCTCGGCAGCCCAGCAGAGCCAACTCGAGAGCTACTGGGACACCGTGCAGACCATTTTTCCGACCACCTCGCTTCTGCAGCCGATTCCGGAGCAACCGTGGAACAATCCCTTCGGACTGAATCTTGCCAACGGCGGAGTATACCAACCCAATAATTCGAATATTGTCGCCGGCAGCGGCGGACCGAGCACTTGCGCGACTGGCGTTGATGCTCCCGACGGCACGTATGCATCTTGCACGGCCGGATATCCGAAACCTGCCTGGCAGAGTGGGAAGGGCGTCCCCAATGACGGTGTGCGCGATCTGCCTGACGTGGCACTGTTTGCCGCGGCGGGGGAAAATAACAGCTTTTACCCGATCTGCACCGGTCCGGGGTACTGCGTTGTTTCCGACGGAGACCTGACGATCACCAGCGTGGGAGGCACTTCGGCTTCGTCTCCGGCGATGGCCGGAATTATGGCGTTAATCAACCAGAAATACGGGCCGCAGGGACAGGCAAACTTCATTCTCTATCCCCTGGCGGCACAACATCCTTCGGCCTTTCACGATGTCACGGTGGGAAGCAACATCGTGCCCTGCCAGCAGGGCAGTCCGAATTGCACGCTCAGCACTGCCAATGACAATACCAACGGTTATTACACGCTCGGCTATTACGCCGGTCCGGGATACGATTTGGCAACCGGATGGGGCAGCGTGGATGCAAATCAACTGTTCAGCAACTGGAATTCGCTCAGCTTTGAGTCGACCTCGACAGACCTTACCCTCGGCCAGACCAGCTTTACCCACGGCACTCCGGTCCTGGTGAATGTTGGCGTGAGCGGCAGCGGCGGCACGCCGACGGGAGGCGTTGAGCTGGTAACAACGGCCGCCCCTGAGAACAATGCGGGACTGAAGCTCTTAACGCTTCAGGGAGGAGCGGCAAGCGCGAACGTGAACAGCCTTCCCGGAGGCAAATACAGTGTGAGCGCGCGCTACGGCGGAGATAGTGTTTTCGCTTCCAGCACTTCCAATCCGGTCTCCGTGAATGTCACTCCGGAAGCGAGCAACTTGTCGATGTTTGGAAGTTATTACTTGTACACCAACGGCACCACCGGCGTCCTTGCGAACGGCGGAACTTACCCCTTTGGCACTTCCATCGCTATCGATGCGCAG
>Ga0182014_10008756_pt1 | contig 10264 bp, 12 predicted proteins | sample 612S2DmetaG_FD_120489 | JGI IMG/M metagenome (GOLD analysis project Ga0182014, IMG submission 120489) | Permafrost microbial communities from Stordalen Mire, Sweden - 612S2D metaG | ecosystem: Environmental > Terrestrial > Soil > Wetlands > Permafrost | place: Sweden: Stordalen | collected...
CCCGAGATCATCGGATTGCGGACGTAGCGGTACGGGCCGACGACGACCAGGTGTTGCGGGGGATTCCACGGAGCCAAAGTCCCTCGACCGATCTGGGCGAACAGGCGGACGGTCGTCACGAAAAGTGCCAAGCCGACGACGAGGAGGAAGACCGCTCCTGCAACTGCCAAGACATTCCACGGGGCTGGACGTCGTATGGCAATTCCGCCGAGACCCGTGGAACAGAGGATGATCGCCGGGATGACGACCGTCACCATGAACGGCAAAAGTATCACCGCCTTGAGGTGTTGCCACGTCATCGTGAATCCGTCATGTTCAACCTGCCTTCTTCTCGGCAATCGCCACCAGCAGCCCGACCTCGGCACATCGCCGCAAATTCTCGACCAGCTCTTCGTAGTCGTCGCCCAGGATTTCCGGCGATGCCACGACGACGACCTCGAACTCGCCCTTCTTCGCCTCCTCCCAGAGGCCCAGCAATCCCGAGAACTTCTCCTCGTAGGGCAGGAATCGGGTGGCATCGAGATCACGATAGTAAGCCGCCGCTCGCATCTTCTTGCCGCTTTCCCACGGAAAGTGACCGTTGATCTTGTGTGGCATGACAGCTCCTGCGTGTTTTCCGTCGAGGAAACTGATCCAGACGTCACCATTCTATCCGGAGCCGGGCCGTCGTCCAATCGGCTTCCCAGGGCAGGTTGTCCTCTGGTACAATACGCCCATGCACGTCATTTCTCTCCAATCTGGCAGTAACGGCAACTGCATCTATGTCGAGGGCGGCGTCAATTTATTGATCGACGCCGGAATCAGCGGCATCCAGGTCAAGGAGCGGCTCGCTCTTCATGGGCGGGACGTGGAAGCCGTCGATGCCGTGTTGATCTCCCACGACCATGTTGACCACAGCCGCAGCATGGGCATTTTGCACCGGAAGTTCAGCCTGCCGATCTACGTCACCACTAAGACCTACCATGCAGCAAGCCGATATGGACTAGGAGAGATCGAAGACCTTCGGCACTTTACGGCGGGCAAGACTCTGCAATTTGGACGGGTAGCGGTGGAGACCGTCTCCACCCCACATGATGGTGTGGACGGCGTGGTGTTCGTGGTGGACGACGGTAAACACCGCTTGGGTATTTTGACCGACTTGGGGCATGTCTTCAGTGATTTAGAAGGCGTCGTCGCTTCGTTGGATGCGGTTCTGTTGGAAAGCAACTACGATCCCGACATGCTGGCCAACGGCCCCTATCCCGAATTCCTCAAGGAACGCATCGAAGGCCCCGGTGGTCACATTTCTAACTTCGAGGCTGCTGAGGTGTTGAAATCGAGCGCCTCGAAGCGAATGAAATGGGCGTGCTTGGCTCATCTCTCCGAAGACAACAACACGCCGACCATGGCTGTCAATACACACCACCGGATACTCGGCAAACGGCTGCCGATCTTTGTGGCAACTCGATATGAAGCAAGTGATGTGATGGAGGTGTGAGGGGGGTGGCACAAAGTCGGAAAAGTCCGAGATGCTCTCTCGCTCTCTTCACCTCACACTTACTACCAGCAAATCCCGTCAAGGAAAGCGGTGGTACTTCAACCGTGCATGATCCGCCGCTTCGCAATCGCCGGATATGGTTTCTCTTTCTCGATGCCAATCACTTTTGATGCACCGTGGTCGAGTCCAGCCGCTAACATCGTCCCGGAGCCGACGAACGGGCCGCCAAGCGGAGTTTTTGGGATTGGGTGATGGCATGAACCGGCGAAAGTTCCTAATGACGATGGCGGCTGGTGCTACCTGCATTCACGTTTCGACGGTGGGGGGAGCGCACGAACCATCGGGAGACTATCAGCGGGCCAATACCGACTGGCTCGCCAAATGCCGGTATGGCGTCGGCGTTCATTGGACAGCCCAGACGGTGCCGAGAACCGGCTCGCCGTTACCATTCCGGCAGGCGGTCGAGGCATTTGACGTGAAGCGGTTCATCGACGCCCTGGCGTATGCCGGGGCCGATTATCTGCTCTTCACCGCCGCTCACGCATTGCAAATGCTCCCCGCACCGCACTCGGTTATCGACAGAATCCTCCCTGGTCGCACCTACAAGCGTGACCTCATTGCCGAATTGGCCGACGGCCTCGCTGCCAAGGGAATTCACCTGCTCGTCTATTACAACCATTCCTGCAACGGCAACGACGACCCCGAATGGCGAAAGGCGGTCGGTTATGACGGACAGGACAAGAAGCAGTTCGCTCAGAACCTCATGGACATCGTTGGTTGGATGGGTGAGCGTTACAAAGACAAGATCAAGGCGTGGTGGTTCGACAGCCCCTATTCCCTTGATCCCCGTGGTCCGCACAGCAGCGTCAGTACCGACATGACCGGCTTCCAATTCCCGTGGGAGCGGTTCACGGTGGCTGCCAAACTGGGGTATCCGGCTCGGCTGGTGACGTACAACGCTGGGGTCGATAAGACTTTCCTTTATACGACGCACCAAGACTACTGGGCGGGCGAAATGGTCAATCTCCAGACTCCCGCCAAGGCACGGTATCTGGACAACGGCCTGCAATGGTTCGGCTGGACATGCCTTGAAGATCGTGCCTGGGTGCATCACCGGCTCGACACCGACATCCCCAAGCCGCTGTACTCGGACGAGGAAGTCATTTCCTATGTTCGGGAATGCAATTCCCACCAAGCCCCCATGACCTTCAACGTCGGCATCTACCAAGACGGGACGATGGCCCCGGCATCAGTGGAGCAGCTTCGTCGCCTCGGCATGGCACTCCGTACAAGACCTGTCTCAGGGTGAACGTGGACAAGTGCCGTACCGGCAGCTCCCCAGGGTCGGCAGGGGACGGCGGAAAACAATTTGTTCAAATTTGAACAAATTCGGTTCGTGGCGGCATGCCGCCGGAACACGAGCGGCGACCTGACCTGCCTTGCCTTGCCCGTTGGACGGGACCTTAGACAAATTTTTGTCTAAGGTCTGCCGCTCCTTCGCTGCCTTCTCCGGCATCGGCAGCAGTTCCGGGGCGAGAGTGCCACCAATATGTCGGAGGGCTCGGCATCTACGACCCTGCCGCCAAGCAACCGCCTTGCGGAGGCTGCGGGTGGCCCGCCGAGGTGATGACGGAGCCGCATGGGGGATTCTCTTCTTCTTACTCTCACGCTGTGAGAGCGATCTGCCGGGGGCTTCTTCGGCGTCTCCGAAAAGGTATTCCACGATTGTAATACCTTTTTGCCCCTGCCCTGCCTTTCCTTGGCTTCCTTCTCCGGCAGCGGCAGCAGATATTGGGCAAGAACCGCCCGTTGGCTGGAAGCGAGATGCCGCCGGACATGTTCACGGAGACGACCCGGTCATCACGCCCCCACGTACCTCGTCGCCTGCCGGTGCTTGTCCGCAAACGGTTCCGAGGCAGCAGAAAACAATGAATAATTGTTGCGGAAATGCTACTACTATAGGGCAGGAGGAAACCGGCAATGAAAAACGAGAAACTGACCTACTATGCACGGAACAGGGAAACGATGAGAGCGCAACAACAGACCTACTACCAACGAAACCGGAAGAAGCTGGCAGCAAAGTCGAGGAGACGCTACTGGCAGCGGAAGATGGCGGCTCAGTCCAAGCCTGCCTGAAAAAGAGGAAACCCCGCAGTGTGTGCTACGGGGTTTCGTGGACAAAGAACATTTTTCCGAGGTGTGTCCTTATGGGTATTATAGTCGAGCAGGAGAGAAAAAAGCGAGCGAACGGCAAGTCAAGAAGCGACAACGGACAAATCGAGGCGTGGTTCGAGCATTCCGACGAACTGACCAAGTGGGCGTATCGGTGCCTGTTCGCCCGTGACGATGCCTACCCGAAATGGGTCAAGGAGACAAACGACTGGCGGTGCGTACACGAAGACCTGACCGACGCAGTGGCAAGGGACCACTTTCACGGGCGGCAGACCATCGGGACATACACCCTCGGTCGGGACAGCAGTTGCCTGTGGGTCGGCTGGGACATCGACCGTCACGACGGCGATCCCGGCGATCCCGAGGCGAACCGGCGATACGCCTTCATGCTCTTCAAGCGACTGGTCCGCATGGGTGCGAACCCGCTTCTGGAGGACTCCAACGGGTCGGGCGGATTCCACATCTGGGTTCGTTTTGCGGAGAGCATCCCCGGTTCGCTCGCATATTCGGTCGCCGCTTGGCTGACGGCGCATTGCCCGAAGAAGATCCACGTCGAAGCGTTCCCCAAGCAGCCGGACCTGAACGAGACCCGCAGGTACGGCAACCAGATGCGGTTGCCGGGCAAGCACCACAAACGTGACCACTGGAGCGAGTTCTTCGATGGCGAGAAGTGGTTGGCAGGGGACGCAGCTTGCTGTTGGCTGCTGGACTTTCAGGCGACCGACATCTCGGTCTTCCCGCAACGGGCAAGGGAGTATGTCCCCACGATGCCGAAGAAGTCGCCATCCGACACCACATTCGTGGACATGGACACGGACGAAGCGACCCGACAGGCACGACGATACCTTGCCAAAGTCCCCGGCACCCAAAGCGGTCAGGGGCAGGCACGGCAACGGGCGTGCCGCCTGACCATGTTCGTCGTCCACGGGTTCGCCCTGCCGACCGGAACCGCAACGGAGGTGCTGAAGGAATGGGGGGAGAAACCGGACCAGACCGACGAACACGGCGGCTACTACCCCTGGAGCGGGAAGGACTGCATCGACTTGGTGAAGTGGGCGGAGGGACAGGAGTATAGCGGCATGTGCGGAGACAAGGTCCGCCTCACCGGACACGAGCTGGATGCCGAGATACAGGCGGAAGTCGAAAAGTGGGCGGCAGGGAAGCGACAGGCAGCCACGGAAACGCCACCCGCATCCGAGCACGTCGCCCCGCAGATCGTTCCCAAGCCGTCCCAAAACGGACAGCAGACGGCGGATTTCGGGCAGGAGACGGGACGAGCGACAGCCGGACAAGAGCGGAAACCGCCGGCTTGGACCAAGGGTATTTCCGCCGCCGACCTGGATTCCGAGGACATCCAGGTGGAATACCTCGTAGACCGCCTGCTGGCTGCCATGCCGACCGTTATCGGCGGTCGGTTCAAGACCCTCAAGACCTTGATAATGCTCGATCTCATCGTGTCCATGTCATCGGGCACCAAGTTCCTGAACAAGTGGAAGTGCAAGAAGGTCAAGGTCGGCGTGTGGAGCGGCGAGTCGGGTCGGCTCGCCGTACAGAACGCCATGAGGCGGATATGCAAGGCACGGGGGATCAGGATGAGCGACTGCGACCTGGACTTGCACTTCACCCTGCCGCCGTTGTACTCAAGAACGGACTTGGATTTGATGGCACGACTGATTACGGCTGAAGGATACAAGGCGGTGTTTATCGACCCCGCCTATCTCTGCCTCCTCGATTCCCAAACCGCTGCACGAGCGGGAAACGTCTTCGTCATGGGGGCGGCACTTCAGCCGCTCACCGAGGTCGGACAGGCGACGGGATGCCTTGTGGGTCTTGTCCATCACTTCGGCAAGTGGACGGACAGCAACAACTTCACCCCCGCCGAACTGGGCGAGCTGTCGCAGGCAGGCATGGCGGAATGGCCCCGCCAGTGGCTTCTCCTGTCCCGCCGAGCGCCCTACCAGCACGACGGGAAGCACCTCCTGTACATGACCGCAGGCGGCAGTCTCGGACAGTCCTGGCAGGTGGGCATCGACGTGGACGAGGGCGACCTGTCCGACATCGGGTTGCGGACGAAGTGGCAGGTCTGCGTCCGGAACATCGTGCAGGCACAAGCCAACGACAAGATCGCCAAGATCGAGAAGAAGGAGACGTTGAAGGCGCAAAGGGAGGCAACGACGAAGGAAGCCGTCCGCAAGGTGCTGGAAACCCTCCCGCAAGGCGAAACCGCAAGGGAGCTGTCAAGGCGGGTCGGTCGCAACATGGACACGCTTGCTGCCGCACTGGGCAACCTGCTCAAGTCCGGACAGGTCGAGAAGTGCAAGATCAAGAAGAATACCGCCAGTTACGACGCATACAGAACGGCGGGAAAAGGGGCTGGTGCGACTGATGCGACTCCTTGATGCGACTGCTGTCGCACCATGTTGTGTTGTTGATGCTGCGACTGCGACCCCTGTTAAGGGTCGCAGCATCAGCAACAGGCGAATCTCGTCACCAGAAAACACGAAGATCGTCGCACCAGAAAGTCGCACCAGGAACAGGGGACAAGACACGCACCAGAACCGACCAGCACGGTCCCGAAACCGGGTGCAGTCCTGGCACGGACAACGAACGCTACGGTCATCCTGCCACGACTCCCTATGCCGTCGCCGACCGGTGGTGCGGATACGTCCTGTCGCCCGACGGCGTGCCGCTCGACCCGTTCTGCGGTTCGGGAACGATGCTCGCTGCCGGATCGAACAACGGCGTATCACGGGTCATCACCGCCGTGCCGGTCGTTTCGGGTTGCATAGGGCGAAGCCATCATGCGGTGACCCGCCTCCTGCCTGCCATTCCTGCTTCGCTCGTCAGGCGTGCCGTGCGTGACCGGATTTGGGACGTGCCTGGGCATGGGCGACGTGTTGCGGCTGGGCATGAGCCGTTTGCCTGGGCTGCTGATGACGAGGTTGCGCATGGACGACGTGGTTCAGCTGGGCATGTGGTTGCGAGTGCGCCACGGATTTCGGCTGCGGAGAGTGCCCTGTCGTACGTAGTTGGTTGTGGTTCGTTTTCGGTTGGGTCATCGACAGCGCAGCATTGTGCTTGGCAACGGGGTGCAGGCTGTGCGTCAACTCGGCTGTCCGGTCATGGTATCTCGTGGACGGCACCACGGCGTGCCCGGTCGTGGAATGCGGATATCGTGTCCCTGTAGCCACGGAACTGCCATGCGTGCGGGTGATTCCCGTGACGTTGTTGTGGACGTACGCCCTGCTGTTCCAGTAGTTGTAGCGGCTGCTGTGGTCATGGAACGTGCTGTAGACGGGGACGGCGTATGCGCCGCAGTAACCTGCCGAGAAGACGGGACCGACGTAGCAGCCGTTGCCGTAGTACCAGTCGGGGACGGCGTAGCGGTTGTAGGCGCACCAGCCGGGGACGGAGGCATAGGCGACCTGGCACAGGGTCTCGCAACCGGGATTTACGGTCGCCAGTTCCGAGTAAGTCTGCTCGATCTGGTTCTGTTGCTGAGTCAGCAGGTCGGCGACTTGCGCTTTCGCCTGGGCAAGCGATGCCTCCGTGTCGCCCAGCTGGACGGCATAGAGCCGGGCGTCCTGTTCGGTCTTCGCCCGAGTCAGGTAGTAGAAGCGGGCGAGAAGGCTGACCTGGTCGTCGGTCAGGGCGTTGACGAGGGTGACCGTCCGGGCGATGTCATCGCTCGTGAAACTGCCGACGCTCTGCATGTCGGTGACGAGGCAGCTCAGCAGCCAGGCTCGCTGCTGGGGGGCGGTCTCAGGCGGCTGGTCAATCGCCAGGCAGGTGCCGGTCAGGCTGACCAGGACCAGCACCGTCGCCAAGGCTTTCGCCGCAAGCCGTGCCGCTTGCCGCCGTAGTCCCTGCTCGGTCCCGAGGGGGGACGAAGACGTGGTCGGGTAAAGTGGCGTGTTCATTGCATGTCCTTTCCGTACAGCCGGTCGTGACGCCTGGAAGGGGGCGATGTTCCCCTTGGAGCAGGCGTCTCGCCGTTTTTCTCTCCTCTATATTATTACTGCGAAGGTGATCGTCAACGGCGGACAGGGTTTCTTTCGTTTTTCCGAAATCCGCTCCCTGCTCCGGCAAGCGGACTCGATATGCTCGGGAGACAGGTCGGCGGGAGCCGGGGCGACAGAGAACCCGTCCCCGAACTTGGCATGAACCACGAACGTCCGCAGCTGTTGTTCGCCGCTAGCGACCATATCTCACGTCCTCCTCCAGCTCCGCCGCCGACCGCAGCAGCCATGCCAGTCGCCCCTTTCGTCGCCTCAGCACCCGCCGCCACTCGTGCGGCAGATGGCAGGGCTCAACGCCGGAACCCGCCCACTCCCACACCTGCTCCTCACAAGGCATAACCTGCGGAATCGTGCGGAAGACACGGAGGAGCCGCAACACGTCGGGGAGGGACAGCCGCCCGTCCTCGACATACTGCTCCTCGACCGACCGCCACGACCACCCGACCGTTTCCAGGACGGAGACCGGCTCAACCGACTCATGGAACCAGCAGCTCGACGTGCGGACCTTCCGGCGGACAGCAGCGACCTTCTCGACGAGCGTCCGCAGCGTCTCGACGACAACCTCGCAGTCGTCGGGGAGGGGCGGCACCTTGACCTTGCCTAAGAACATGTCCTTAGTCGGGGCAGCCCACTGCCGGACGGCGTCCGCCGTCTCCCGACCGAACCTGACGATGAGGTCCGCCTTGAACTCCTCCAGCTCGGCACGGGCTCGGGCGAGCTGGTCGGCGTACATCCGCTTCCTGGCCTTGTAGACGGACATGATCGTCAGCGTGGGCATGACAAGTTCTCGTCGTATTCAGGAGTCCCAAAGTCGTCAAAAGAAAGAACGGCGACCGTGTATACCCAAAGGAGGCTCCTGGATGGAACCGATCCCCAGGGGATTCGGTTTAAGATTCCGAGATTCCGGGTTTCAATAAAGGCAAGTTCCCCGCCCCCGATACAGCTGAACCGAATCGAGTATTCATGCGGGTGAACGAAGCGAGGGCCGGCTCACGCAGCCAAGTACCTCTGCACCGTCCGCTTGCTCGTCCCCATCGCCTGGGCGATCTCCGACACCTTCAGCCCCTTCGCCCGCAGTTCCCTTGCCCGGTTGGGCTCGCCCTTCGTCGTTCCCTTCTTCCGCCCCTTGAAGAGTCCCTTCCCCTTGGCGATGTCGATGCCAATTCGCCGAAGGTGTGCCATCCGCACCATGTCCCTGCCGTGAACCTTGCCGTGGCACTCAAGACACAGGGGCACCGTCTTCGTGCCGCCCATGCACTTCGGTATCACGTGATGACGATGACTTGCCGCCCTCCCGCACTCGAAACATGGTTCCATGCCCTAGCCGAGCGTGGAACCTGCGTTCTTTCCGGCATGATGCCCTTTTGTCTTACAGCCCCACGTCCCGCATCGACCGCTGGTACTTGTCCGCCAGCTGCCCGTCCACGGCGACGTGCTGGTAGATCGCCAGCGTCTCCCGGCGGGAATGTCCCGAAAGCAGCTGGATCTCCGCATCCGCCATGCCGGAGTTCTTGGTCAACCAAGTGAGTGCCTGATGCCGCAGGGTATGGGGCGTAGCGGTCACTCCTGCGCGTTCCGCATACAGCTTGACCACCTGCTGGACTCGCCTGGTCGAGAACCTGCCGCATCTCCTGGTCTGGAACAGGTAGCGGTTGTCGGGATGGGCGGCGATGTGGGCACGAAGCGCCATGGCGAAGCTCTTGCCGAAGAGGACGTAGCGATCCTTGCTGCCCTTCCCCTGGTTGACGAATATCTTGCAGTTCTCCAGGTCTATGTCCGAGATCTCGATGGCGCACAGCTCGCTGACCCGAACCCCCGTGTAGAACAACAGCCTCAGCATGAGGCTGTGCTGCACGTCGTCCGCCTCGTCCACCGCCTTATAGAACGCCCTGAACTGATCGGCGGTGAGGATACGGGGAAGCTTCTTCGGCTTGGCGGCGGGATGCAGGTCGCACTTCTGCCGCACCCTGCGTGCGACATACCGCCACTCGTCGTAGCTCAGTCCTGCCTGCCTCACCAGCCGGGCGATCCTGGCGACGAAACGGGATTTCGCCTTTCCTGTTTGTGATCCGCAACTGGACGGGTTTTCGGGTGTCTTGACGGTCATTTTCCCCTCCCAAAGCCACTTCTATTTCGTGTTCTCATCAAAGTGCGAAATCGCGAAGTCGCATGGTCAGTCCTCTTCGACCGCCAGGATGTCGTCTTCCTGCCACACGTCGAGTTCCTTCGGTAGAAGTAGAGGGTGTAGGCGACGAAGCTGAAGACGGCGAACGCCGACGGCGGCATCACCAGGACGAAGGGGAGTATCAGCAGGAACAACCCTACCATGAGCAACTTTCTTCCCATCGCATCCTCCTCAATAATCGTAAGGGGAACCCAGTCGCGGCGGCTGGTTCAAGTCGGGCGGGTTCGGGCACATGTCCGAGAAGTCCACATGCTTGCGGCGCTTCTTGGGCTTGTCGGGACGGCTCGGCGCGGCGAGCTTCGGCTCCAAGTCCGTCCCGAAGTCCTCGGGATCGTAGCAACCGAAGTCGAGACGGTGTCCGCCCTCGGTGACGACCTCCGCGCCCCGATGCGGGATGCCCCGCCTGTCCAG
>Ga0182014_10008757_pt1 | contig 10264 bp, 7 predicted proteins | sample 612S2DmetaG_FD_120489 | JGI IMG/M metagenome (GOLD analysis project Ga0182014, IMG submission 120489) | Permafrost microbial communities from Stordalen Mire, Sweden - 612S2D metaG | ecosystem: Environmental > Terrestrial > Soil > Wetlands > Permafrost | place: Sweden: Stordalen | collected...
ATAAGCCTTTTGCCCAGCGCCACGATCTCAATATCGGCAGCGCCCGTCTTCCAAATCTGGCCTTTGGCGAGCGACCGTCGGCGCTGAGTTCTAATCTTCATCCGCCGATTTGACGACGAAATGCCTTGTTTTGTTCAATCTGGGGTGAACACCCCATAGGCAATCCATTCGTCCCGTGACATAGTCAGACAGGGTACAGAAGGGGTAGTTTCATAATTGGGTCAGCGCAGTTCGGGAGAGCTGCGCTGTTTCTTTTTAGCACAATGAGTTGAGCGAGGCCTTGTGAGCGTCAAACGGACCCCGCAAGCCCGTTGGGGTTGGCGTCTCTGGCAAACAGGGCCTTCTCTCCCAACCCGAGGCGAACCCAGGAAAGAGCCGGTCGTTGGGCCAGTTTGGAGCATTTCTCGCATTTTCGATAGTGGCAGTCCGCCTGCTTAGTTGGGTAAGAGAATGGCCATATTTAGGCAAGATTCGACCGATTCCCCGCCCTTGGGGTGACATGAAGACCTATCACATTCTTATTGGTAATTGCGAAGAGCTGCTGAACGACTTCATCGAGGCATTATTCCAGGAGGTTTGCCGGGGGAAAGCCGCCGTCCAATTCACCAAGACCGCACGGATAGGCGATTTTGTCCAGCGGGCCCGCGATACCGAGTTCGACCTGATCATCCAGGTCCCCCATAACCTGTTTCCGCAGTTGACCGCGCCCACGCCGATGGGGCTGCTTGGCGAGGGCGTCCGGGCCATTCGCAGCATCAAATCCAAACGCCCGGCCCCCGTCATTGCCATTGTTGCCCTGGAAGAGCGCGCGCGCTATGAACCCCTGTTGCTGGAGGCTGGGGCCGATTGCGTCCTGGAACTGCCCTTCGAGGGGGACGAACTCCGCTCCGCCGTTGGCCGGCTCTTGCAGCTCCCCCCGCGGCTGGAATACCTGACCCCGACCCGCTGGTTCTTTGCCGGCGTGCTGATGCGCGGTCTCCAGCGCCTGAGCCGGGCCTGACCCCAAACGCGGACCGCGGCTCAAGCGGCTCGCGTTGGTCATCGCTGCCTGGGTTCTCTAGCGGCCTCGAACTGCGTTCCGCCGATTGTCTGGACCCCCATCGCCACCAACACCGCCGACAGCAAAGGCGCTTTCAGCTTCTCAGACCTAAAGGCGACGAACTACCTCCATCGGTTCTACCGCGTAGGGACTCCCTGAACCCGCCCTGACCTGGTCCAGCCGGGGGTACGCGTATTTGGCCAAAAGCACCGTATAAGGCCGCAGGACCGTCGTTTGGGCCGCTCCTCGAGGTTTGCAAAGTGGTGCGCATAGCAGGACTTGAACCTGCACGGATTACTCCACTACCACCTCAAAGTAGCGCGTCTGCCAATTCCGCCATATGCGCACAGAACTGCCCCTAATGAAGCAGCCTCAAGCCCGCCACGCAAGAGCAATCTCGCGTCATTGCTTCTTGAAATACAGCTCCTCCAGGTTCCAGGTCAGGCGGAAGGGGCTCAGCACGGCGGGGCGGAGGTTGCCGACATCCGAACGAATGGCCGCGGCGGCGAACGGCGCGACGGTGTAAATCATCGGCAACTCCTCCGCCAGTATGACCTGCACCTCGTCGAAGGCTTTCTTGCGCTGGGCGAAATCCAGCGTCCGCATCTGAGCGTCCATGAGCGAGTCAATGCGAGCCTCCCAATCGGTCGAAGGCGCTTTCTGGAACGGGAACCATTGGTGGAGTTCCTCACTGGAGCGGAGCACGTTCATCTGGGTGGCCGGATCGCCGCTGCCGCCGCCCAGGCCCATCAAGGCGCATTCGAAGTCAAAGGTCACGTTGATGCGCTCTACCAGCGCCCGGTAGTCAAGCGGCAAATAGACGAGCTTGATGCCCAGTTTGCTCAGGTCTTCCCGAATCAGGGCCGCCGCCCTTTCCCGGAGGGGATTACCGCTGTTGGAATAGAACAGGATCTCAATCGCGTTCCCCTCCGCGTCCTTCAGGATGCCGTCGCCATTGCGGGCCTGGAGGCCGATCTCCGCCAGCAGGGCGCGGGCGCGGGACAGATCGAACCCGTAGCGCGGGATGTCCGGGTTGTTCCATCTCTGGTTCTCCGTCGAGATGAAGCCGTAGGTCGGCTGCGCTCGTCCGCCATAGGCATCGCGCGCCAGGCGGTCGCGGTCTATGGCGCAGGAGACCGCCTGGCGGAACTTCTTATTCCGAAACCATTTCAGCTTGGCGGGATCAACGATGGGCTTGCCGGCGGCGTTGGTCCCGGTATTCTGGTTGAACCAGAGGAAATCCCGTTCGGCGCCGACTCCCAGTTCGAGGAGTTGGAAGCGCCCGCCCGCCGCGGCCTGCTTGAACTGCGCGTAATACTGCGGGCGCACGGTTTCGCAGACATCGCTCTTGCCGCCCAGAAAAGATCGCACCTCGGACCCCGGCGCGCTGCCGGTGACGGGGAACATCACCTCGTCGAAGCCGGGCAAGCGGCGGCCTTGGCGGTCGGCCACCCAGTATTCGGGATTGCGTTCCAGCAAAGTGAATTGCCCGAGCCGGAATTCCTTCAGCCGGTATGGGCCGCAGCCGACGATCCGCTCTGGCTTCGAGCCCACGCCGTAAGCCGCCGGGAAAACCTTCGCCTTCACCGCGGTTTCCAGGACATGTTTGGGCAGGACCACCACGCTGCCGAAGAACTCCAGGAACGGCGCGAAGACTTCCGGCGTCACCACCCGCACCGTGAAGTCATCGGCTTTGGTCACCACGAACTCCTGGCCGCCGACGCGGAACAGGTCGAACGTCTGACGACCAAACTCCCGATTGTAGATGATGTCGTTCCAGGTGAAGACGACGTCATCGGCGGTCAGCGGCTCGCCGTCGCTCCAGCGCACGCCCGGGCGCAGTTTGAACGTCCACGTCTTCTGGTCGGGAGCGACGGACCACGACTCGGCCAGGGCGGGACGGGGTTCCTGCGTGGCCCAATCCAAGCTCACCAGCGAGGCAAACAGCAAGCGAGTGACGCTGTCGAACGCGCCATCCGGGGCAAAGAGGGGGTTGAACGTCTTTGGGCCGGCGCTGGCGGCGATCACCAAACGTCCGCCCGGCTGGACGGGGTCGCCTTTGGCAATGAGCGGCGACGGGGGCAGCGGATGCGGCGGACCGCGCTTGACGGCACCTGCTTTGCCGCAGCCGGCCAGCGCCAGCACGGTTCCGAGCAATACGATGTGAGAAAAGGAAGGCGCAGTCATCGTGATGCACTCCCTATACCGGATTCATGGGCCGCTAGCAAGGGCGCAGCCGCGCGGCAAATCCGAAGGCCGAGGATGGCTGGCTTGAGTGGCTGGCTAGACCAGAGGGGTTGACGGTGGTTTCGGATCTCGGCTTTCGGATTTGTCAATCGACACCGGCACGCGGCTTTGGTACCACCTCCGCGTGCGTTCGGGAATAATCAAAGACATCACGCGCATCGTGGTAAAGCTGGGCACCGGCGTCCTGACCGACAGTCGGAAGCAGCCGGACCTGGCCCAGATGGAACAGTTGGTGGCGCAGGTGGCGGAGCAACGTCAGGCGGGCCGGGAGATTGTACTCGTTTCGTCGGGCGCAGTGGGCGCGGGCATGGGGGCGCTGGGCTACGACAAACGCCCGAGCGACCTGGCGGAACTGCAAGCCTGCGCCGCGGTCGGCCAATCGCGGCTCATGGCGATTTATGAGAAGCTGTTCGGCGCGCATGGGCTCTCCGTCGCCCAAATCCTGCTGACGCACGATGACCTCCAGCATCACGAACGCCATCTCAATGCCCGCAACACGCTGGTGACCCTTTTGCGCCATGGCGTCGTCCCCATCATCAACGAGAATGACGTCGTCTCCTTCACCGAGTTGAAGTTTGGCGACAACGACAAGCTCTCCGCGCTGGTTGCCTCGCTGCTGCCGGCCGATTTGCTGGTCGTCCTGACCAATGTTGATGGGGTGCTGGAGAACTTCGGCCAGGCCAATCCCCGCACCATCCCCGTTATCGAGCGCGTGGATGAGGCGTTGGAGCAAAAGGCCGGCGGCACGGACAGCGCCACCGCAGTGGGCGGGATGGCCTCGAAGATTCAAGCGGCCAAGATCGCCATCCGGTCCGGCATCCCGCTGGTCATTGCCTCGGGCCGGAAGAAGAGCGTGCTGGCCCGCGTGGTGGCCGGCGAGGAAGAAGGCACCTTGTTCATCCCCCGGCCCACCCGGCTGCAAGGCCGCAAACGCTGGATTGCCTTCTTCCACCATCCCAAAGGCGCGTTGTTCGTGGATGCGGGCGCGAAGAAGGCCCTGCGCGAGGGCGGCAAGAGCCTGCTGCCGCCCGGCGTTGCGCGCTGCGACGGCGAGTTTGCGGCCGGGGACGTGGTGCGGATTTGCGATCTGGACGGCACCGAATTTGCCCGCGGCATCGCCGGCTTTGGCGCCGCCGAGATCAAAGCCCGCAAGCTCAACTATGTCGAAGTGGTGCATCGCGACAACCTCGTCATACTGTGAGGGAGCAACGGAGTAATGGAGTGGCGGAGTATTGGAGTAATGCAATGCGGTTCCCCAATTCCCATCCCTCCAACACTCCATTACTCCAACCCTCCGCCACTCCACCCCTCCCCTTTATGAAGCCCCGCCCCGCCATCACCGACCTGCTCGCCGTCATGGCCCGGCTGCGGTCGCCCAAGGGCTGCCCCTGGGACCGCGAACAGGACCACATGACTCTGCGCTGGCACGCGGTCGAAGAGGTCTATGAACTGCTCGACGCCATCGAAGCAGGGGACGACCACGAGATGGAAGAGGAGCTGGGCGACCTGCTCCTGCAAGTTGTCTTCCACTGCCAACTGGCCCGGGAAAGGAGTGCATTTGACTTCGAGAAGGTCGCCCGCCACATCACGGACAAGTTAATCTGCCGGCACCCGCACGTATTCGGCAACGTCCGCGTCAAGGACGTGGACCAGGTCTGGGCGAACTGGGAGAAGATCAAGCGCGCCGAAAAGCACGGCACCCGGCACGCGCGAGCTTCCGCGTTGGACGGGATCCCGAGACGGCTGCCCGCGCTGCTTCAGGCCGAGAAGCTGGTCAGGAAAGCGCACAAAGCGAAGTTGTTGGCGTCAACTCCCGCAGGACCGGTCCGCACAAAGAAGGAACTGGCGGAACGGCTCTTCGCCCTGGCCCAATTCGCGCAAGAGGCGGGGTGGTCAGCGGAGGACTTGCTGCGCGGCGAGATCAAACGCCGCGAGCGCGCCCTCCGCGCCAAGGAGAAGCGCGAGACCAAGCCGTCCGCCCAAACGCCGTAAGCCGGCGACACCGCTCCCCTCCGGCCACGAAAGTGGCCAGCTAAGCCGACTACAAGTCGGCGCGCCACCTGCGAAGGCGGGGAAATATCGGTCTAACCGGGGGCGTTAGCCCCTCCACCAGCCAGTTCACCACCGCCTGAAGCCGATTGGGCGGCTTCCTCGCCCGGCACTTCTGGCGCCAAGCTCCCTTGGGAGCCCGGTATTGGTATAGGGAATCCTGTCTTGCGCGGGCGGCAGCAGGCCGACGCAGGAGACGTTCCGGCGCTTGTTCCGGCCGGCGGAATCAACGCAAAGCCGCCAAGGTGCAGAGACACGGGTGAGCCGTTCTACGAGGGCGAATGTTCTTGGCTGCGTCCAGTGCCGTGGTAATGTCGCCGCATGCCGACCTCCAATAGTGAACCCTCGCGCGATACCTCGCCGAACCAACCCCGCCGCAGGAGGCGGGCCATTTTGTTGTGGTTGCTGGCAGGTCTCGTTATCGCCGCCGGACTGATTGCCCTGCTCTTCACGATTTGCGTGAACCCGCGGCGCTACTAAAGGGGTGGGCTGGCGGGTTTCACCCGCGGAGCGCTGAGTACATGCGAGCGCCAAAAAGACCAAAAGTCCTATCAGTCAGCAGACTGAAAGCCGCTGCCGGGGTTCAAGCCCTGCGGGCCGAATACACCCTCAACGGTCCACTTCGCAATTCCCAATGTCCGTGCCGCCCATCTGGGTTGAGCGGTTGGGGACTTGGAACGGGCGCGGGATTTGGCGCTTGCTCGGAGCGCGCTTCTGGCAGAGACTCGACGGTCATGATCTATACGCACCGAATCTCGCTCGTGCTCCTGGCCGCTTGCCTCGCCCCGCTTTCCGGCGTCGCGGACAAGATCGGCGACCCCGCGGCGCCCCTGACGATAAAGCAATGGATCAAAGGCCAGCCGGTGGACATCAAGGCCGGCACGAACATTTACGTCCTGGAGTTTTGGGCCGCGCTCAGTCCCAACAGCCGCGCCAGCATTCCCAAGCTTAACGAGTTGCAGAAACAGTTCAAAGACAAAGGCGTGGTCGTGGTGGGCATCAGTGACGAGCCGGCCGATAAGATCAGGGAATTTGTCGAACTCCGCGCGCAAATAGATTACGCGGTGGCGGCTGACGACCAGCGAAAGACCGCCCAGCATTACATGGTGGCCTACGGACAGAAGGGGATTCCTCATGCATTCATTGTGGGCAAGGACGGCAAGGTTTTGTGGCACGGCCACCCGCTCCAGGGACTGGACAAGGCCCTGGATGAAATCACCTCTGGTCACTACGACCTGGCGCGGGCGATAAAGCTGGATGCCACTCGGGCCGAGGTGGATGACTATCGGATGCTCACGCTGCGCGGGGACCCCAAGGCCAAGGAATTGGGCCAGAAGTTGCTGGCGGATCGGACCAACAACCCGGTCGCGTTGTGTGCCCTGGCCTATCGCATCGTTACCGATGTCCGGAATACCAACCGTGACTTTGTGCTGGCCGGGCAGGCGCTCGACCGGGCGCAAGCGTTGGCGCCGACGAACACCCCGCAACTGCTCATGGCGCGCGGGTTCTTGCTTTTCGAGAAGGGGAGGAAAGACGAGGGCCTTGCCCTTGCCCGGCAGGCCGTGGATTTGACCAAAGATGCAAAAGAGAAGGCGACTTCCGAAGTTTACCTCCGCTCCTTGGAAGCACGGATGAAGCCGGCGAAGACGAACGAGAGCCAAAGTCCCGCAGGCAAACCCTGAAGTGCGGGCCAAGTTGGGGCACTGCGAGGCGATTCCGGTGGGGACAGGCAACACTTTTCGAGGCCGTATTTGCCCGATCTGGAAGAAGTGGCCCGAGTATTGCTTGCTAATAAAGCGGTGGGCTGGACAGGGCTGCTGCCCAAGACAAGAAAGTGCAAAAAAGTCGGCCAGAGGGATTGACGCCGCTGGTTTGCTATAGTAAGACTTGGCTCTAAACATTGGTTCCGGACAGGGAATCGGGTCGGAAAGGCTCGAATAGAGGGCAGTAAAAAAAGCGAAAAAAAGTAGTGAAAGCAGTTGACGCCCTCCTGGCATCCGTGTAAAAGGGGACAAATGAGGCGCCCCAAGCGGGGCGCATTGGATGAAATCATTAACAAACAGAACAGAAATAAACAGAAAAAAGTGATGAAACGGGTTGACCCCCGTGTTGCGCCAGTGTAAAACATCAGGCACTGAGGCACCCAAAGTGGGGGCGTATCGGACAAAAGATAGAACAATGCACAAAAACAGAACAACAGAAAACAAAAACGAATCGAATATGAAACGAACAATACTCATAGCGCTTGTCCTATCGGCAAGCATCGGGAGCCAGGTTACCCTCAAGGCGGCTACAGCTACTGCCACGATAAAAGTCGGCAGCCTTTCCTTCGCCTTGACTGACACATACCAAGGGCCCGCATCAAATCCAAACGCCGGGGTGAGGAACGTCTCTGGCAACGCGGCCGCGACGAACACGATTCCGCTCCTGACCAATTGCGCAGGAAATTTCAGATACGTAAGCTCCCTGACAACGCTGAACAACAGCTCGATACTCCGGGCGATTTCCAGCGCCATTACCGGGTCCGACTATAAGCAGGCAGGGGGCAGCGGCAACGGGATCTTCACGAGCAAAGCCAAGATTGTGATCGTGAATTACGACAACACCATTCCGGCTCCGCCGTATCCGCCGTATCTGCCGCAGCAAGAGGCAATTCCACAGCCCGCCGCTGCGACCATCAACGGACCGCTATTCCAGGACGCGGGCGCCGTGCCTGTGGTTGACACCCTTGCGTCAGTCGCCGGAACGTTGGGCGGCACCTATGTGTGGGCGTGGCCCAATTTGGATCAGATTGACTGGGTTGATTATGACGGCACGGCGTCTGAGGACCCCGCGAACCTCGATCCGGCACTTTGGCCCAAGGCCCTCGTGTATGTGGTGGATTCCCCGAATGCACTGTACCCGTGCCTGAACGTGAGTCCGTTCTTCTCATTTGAGGAAGCTTATTGCTACTTCTGCTGGGATACGATTGACCGGGTGACCGACGGCACGCTGAATACGGGGACTACGTCGGTTGGTGACATTTGCATCGGCAGTTCCACGAGCTGTGGCACCAAGGGATCTGGTGTGACCAGGTTTTACCTGACCATCAAGTTCAACAACGTCAATAGCGATAACCTCTGGCTCGACACCTCTGTTGCGGGGGTAACGGTTCGCCCGTGGCTGCCGGCTACTCCTTACGACGCCATCACAGCCAACAGCGTGCCCTCCGAGGCTATCCTGCGTTTTTCCTTGGGCGGCGTAGTTAGCTACGCGTGGAGCATCACGTCGAAGAGTGGGCTTCGCTGGGCCTACGGCACAATGACGATGACGCAGGCCAACGGGTTCGCGGGCAATCCGTGGTGCGGTGTGCTAAGAGGCTCGGTGACTCTTACCGAGACGACTGATGCCTCAATCCCGATTGACTGCGCGCCTTGGAATACGGACCTTTGAGTTGATTCCATAGAACTTCTGATTACCACGCGTGCAATCCAAGGTGACGGTTCATTGAACCTAACCTTGGGTTGCACGTTTTTTTGGGGGCGTCAGAGCCCGATATTTCCATGAGGCCTAGAATTGTCATCCTCACCCTCCTTTTAGCCGCCGGGGTGCTGGCGTTATTGGGGGTGTTGCACGGAAGCCGGAGCAAACCGGAGGTTCAGCCGCCGCCCCCCCCAGGTGGTGTGCCCCCCGAGGTGACGATGACGAACGTGCCAGAAGCAACGAGCCCGGCAGCCAATCTGGCGACGACAAATCTGGCGGTGACAAACATCGTTGCCACAATTTCGGATGAAGACCGCGCGGCCCAAAAAGCAAAAGACCTGGAGGCCATAAGCGATGCCCTCATTGCCGGTGCAGACGACCCTCGTTCGGCGCTGGAAATCGCGAACCGATTTGAAAACGCCGATGCGGAGGTTCGCGCGGCGGCGCGGGATGCGTCCATGCATCTGGGGGACACAAATATCCTGCGTTACTTGAATAATGCTCTGGGGAATACTCAAGACCCACGGGAGAAAGCGGCCCTCATGGATGCCATCGCCTACTTGCAACTGGCTTCGCAGCCCGCGGAGACCATGACTAATGAGCGGGACCCCTCGATTGATGCCCTATTGGCCAGTCCTGCGCCCAGAACTCGACCCCCGCGCACCAATGCTGGAATACGGTCGAAGCCCGTCGCCCCGGCAACACCGGCCGCGCCGGGGACAGCTCCGCAAGAGCCGCCGTGAGCGCCTTTGAGCAGGGACTCTAAACCGTCAGACGGACAGAGACCGGATGGCCGGCAGCGTCCGAGGTGGTTGGCGCCCGCCGGGGTGCTGTTAGGGGTGGCGATGCTGGGGGCCGGTTATCTTGCCTGGGTGGCGCTCAGCAACGGCCCGCTGGCCGGGTGCGGTCCCGGGTCAGGCTGCAACAAGGTGCTGCAAAGCCGGTGGGCTTATTGGATCAGCCTGCCGGTGAGCGTGCCGGCGGCGCTGGTCTATCTGGCTTTGCTGGCGGGTACGATCCTGGCGCGCAAGCCGAAGGCACCGGACGAGGAGCGGGGCCTATGGGCCGCCATGATCCCGCTCTCGGTCGTCGTGGCGGGAGCCGCCTTCTGGTTTGTGGGTTTGCAGGTTTTCGTCATCAAGGCCTTTTGCCGGTTCTGCATGATTGCCCATGCTTGTGGCTTCACCGCGGCCATTCTTTGCTTAAAGAACATTCCCCTGGCCGCCGACCCGGCTACGCCGATGTGGTCCACCGGATCGGACAAGCGCGGCGTTCCGCGTAAGGCGGTTTTGCTTCTGGTCCTGGCAGGGCTGGCCGGCGTTGCGGTACTGGCCGGCGGGCAGGTGCTGGTGCAAAAAGAGCGGAACGTGGTCGCGGTCCTGCCGGCGGGCGGCGTCCAACTCTGGCGAGGCGGCGCCGCGCCTTTGACTGGTAGAGCGAGCAACTCAACCCTCGCGGCGTCGGGCG
>Ga0182014_10008758_pt1 | contig 10263 bp, 6 predicted proteins | sample 612S2DmetaG_FD_120489 | JGI IMG/M metagenome (GOLD analysis project Ga0182014, IMG submission 120489) | Permafrost microbial communities from Stordalen Mire, Sweden - 612S2D metaG | ecosystem: Environmental > Terrestrial > Soil > Wetlands > Permafrost | place: Sweden: Stordalen | collected...
GCTGCCCCTGGGACCGGTGCTCTTCATCGATACAGCCGGCATCGACGAAGAAGGAAGCCTCGGCGCACTGCGCGTTGAGAAAACACGGCAGGCGCTGGAGCGGACTGAGATTGCCGCGCTGGTGGCTGAGCCGGGCGTTTGGGGCGCGTTTGAAGAGGGACTGTTAAGCGACTTTGAGGCGCGGAAAACTCCCACAGTAGTTGTCTTTAACAAGTGCGATGTTACTGCGCCGGATGAAGTCCTGATAGAGCGTCTGCGCGCGGCAAAACTGTGCGTGGTGCAGACTTCCGCTGTGACCGGGATTGGCTTGACGGAGCTGCGCGCGGCGCTGCTCGATCTGGCTCCGCCGGACTTCATTGATTCGCCCGCCATTGCCGGCGACCTGGTCGGCCCTGGAGAGCTAGCGATTCTGGTGGTGCCCATCGACAAGGAAGCGCCCAAAGGCAGGCTCATTCTGCCGCAGGTGCAGACGATCCGCGACCTGCTCGATTCCGATGCATTGTGCATGGTTGTGAAGGAGCGCGAACTGCGCACTGCTCTCGACCGCCTGAAGGCCCCGCCCAAACTGGTCGTCACCGATTCGCAGGCCTTTCTCAAAGTGGCCGCCGATACGCCGCCTGAAGTACCGCTTACCAGCTTCTCCATCCTCATGGCGCGCTTCAAAGGCGATCTTGCGGCGCAGGTCGAAGGCACCATGGCCGTTGAGAAACTGCGCTCTGGCGATCGCGTGCTGATTGCCGAAGCCTGCACGCATCATCCCATCGGCGAAGATATTGGCCGCGTCAAGATTCCTCGCTGGCTGACACAGTACACCGGCGTCAAGCTGGATTTTGTGACGATGCAGGGCCGCGATTTTCCCGACGATTTACCCAATTACAAGCTGGTCATTCACTGCGGCGCGTGTATGTGGAATCGCCGTCAGATGTTAAGCCGTATTCTTCAGTGCCGGCAGGCTGGCGTGCCCATCACCAATTACGGACTCACGATCGCATATAGTCTAGGCATCTTTCAGCGCGCGCTGGAACCTTTTCCCGCGGCGATGGCGCTCTATCGTTCGCTCATCGGCATACGGTAAATGCCTGCATACTAACGATCCGGCACCAAAGCATTGGCGTTACGGCAAGCATCGTAATTTCTCATAGGTACTGGATGAGAGCCCGTTTCATGTATTTGCTTTCCAAGAGCTGCGCGATTCGCTTGACGATGTTGCGCCGCAAGTCAAGCTCGACCGGGATGTTCGGGTCCTGGTGCGCTTCGTTGATTCTGGTGCCCACGGCAAACTTCACAATGTCGCTGTCAAGCAGCATCGTTGCAAGCCGAACCGCCGGATTCAACCTCATATCTTCCGGTGCGAATCCCTCTTCAAGAAGGCGAGCCACTTCTCCCAATGTCAGTGTGCCTTCCGTCACCAGATCGAAGCCATCCATTCTTGCCGACGGTGGCACCTTCGAATGCAGTTGCTGCCGCATGTCGATCTGAATCGAGCGGTTGAGCATTCGCGAGATGATGTTAGCCGTCGTTCCGCCGCAGATGACCTTGCGCCCGGATGTGCGCTCCGCCATTTTGGCAAGATCTTGATCGTGCGCGCGATTGAAAGGAGCGCCGGTCATCACCAGCAACTGGCGCGGGCTGCGAAAGTAAACCACGCCGCAAGTAATGTCGTCCTTTGCGCTCAGACCGTCAATTTCTTCCGCTTTTGCGACCAGAAGGCGCGATAACTCGCGGGCCGAAACATGAGGATGCCGGTCGATCTCTTCGCGAGCAAACTGATCCACTTTATTCAAGCCCCATCCAAGAGGCGTGCGATACTCTCCCATGCCCGCCTGCGAGATTCCATCGGAAAAAAAGATAATGCGATCTTCGCGTTGCACATTGAAGTTGGAAAAGCTGATGACGCGATCCTCCCATCGCTTGGGATGCACCTCGGTCTTCTCGATGCTCAGCTCGGCATTGGGTCGAATCAGCAAGAACGGAGGGTTGCCGTGCTCTATGATGCGTGTCTCGCCGGTGCTGGCCATGTCCACAACCGTAAAGGTCGAATAGCTGATCTTGCGCACACTGCAAATAGGCAGCGTGTCCATGATGATCTCGGCCGAGGTGTGAATATCCATTGCACTGGCCGTGAACTTCAGGGCCATCGTTGCGGTTATGGTAGCCAGGACGCTGGCCTTCACGCCGCTGCCCAGGCCATCGGTCAACACTGAGATGATACGGCCTTCAGGCTCGACTTTGCGGGAGAGAAAAACATCCCCTGAAATGAATTGGCCGTGCTTGGCCCGCTGGTAAGAATCGACCTCGATAAAGCTCTCGGTGCCGGTCACGGCTGCACCTTGTCATGGCTATCGTCAACTTCTTCCGGACTGAACGAGCGCACAATCGAATTCAATATGATCTCTGAATCGGCGGCATTTTCGCCGAGAAGGTAGGCTATCTGCTGCACGGTCTTCAGATTTTTCTGGATGACTTCGCGGGCGCGCCCGATAATCTGCTCTTTCTGGAAGATGGGCTTGGTTATGTCCTGGAAGATCCCGCACAGCACTGAATGAGGCTCGATGGTAAAGATACTCGTGTTGAGAATGCTGCGTTGGTAGCGGATATCGTGGCCTACAATATCCTCGCCCGAGTCGAGCACACGGCGGAAAAGATAGGAGAATGGGATCACGGCGTCTAGAGCACTGCCTTCAAGACTTGCAGTCTCTACGTCCTGGTCGGCAAACAGATGCACAAAATTGGAATTGCTCTCAATAATTTTTAAATCTTCGTCCACAATCACAACCGCCGAGGGCATTTTCCGCAGGAGCGCGTTGGCTTTCTTCTGCGCCAGCTTGCGCGTATAAGTGGCGCACATCATGCGCTCGGCGTTCTTGGCAATCAATGCATGCGCGAAATCGCGGCAGGAATCGTACCCGCAGCCGCCGCAGTTCAGCTCGTCTTCGACGGAGTACTTTCCCACGGTGCGCAACGCATCCTGCAACTGCCGTTCACTATACTCGTCGCGTGCAATGGGTGAAGCCGTATACTTCCGGTCGATGCCCAGCGATAGCTTACGCGGAAACTCGCCGGCTGGCTTAGCGTAGTGGAGAATCTCATAGCGGCGGCGCGCAACCGATGTGTTGTGAGCCGCCTTCGGCCCGTTCACACAGGATCCGGCGCACGCTGTCAGCTCAAAAAAGATGTTGTGCTCTGGCTTCCACTCGGAGATGCCCTTCAATGCCTGCTCCACATTGGAGAGTCCTGAGAATGCCATGTATTGCGAACTATTAACCTCGCGATTGCCGGCAACAACCGGAACCATGCCGCCGTCAATGGGATAAAGCGCGCCCTCCTCAGCCTCGTCCGGTTGAAAGCGATCGGACGGCGTCTCGACGACCTTTGTCAGGACAATATCCTTTTCAATCAGCCAATTGTCCAGATCCTCGAAGGTCAGCACTGTGTCAAGAAGCTCGGGGTGCTGCTCGGCCTCTGTCTTCTTGGCAATGCAGGGCCCGATAAAGACAATCGCGATCTCATCGCCATAGTGAGCGCGCAGCATCTTGCAATGCGTCAGCAAGGGCGACAGGACGCCGAAGATGTGGGACTGGCACTCGGGATGATATTTGCCGATGAAGTCCACAACGACAGGGCAAGCGGAAGAGATCCATATCTTTTTCGGCTCGCTTTGCATCATTGAATGGATTCCGGCCGAAACCTGCTGCGCTCCCAGCGCGGTTTCCGACACAGCATAAAACCCAAGCTTCTTGAGCGCATGAATCAGTTGCGCTGGACGCGCCCCTGCATACTGCGCCACAAACGAAGGCGCCAGCGAGGCGATCACCTTGCGCCCGCATGTCATCAAAGCCTTGGCGCTGGGCAGATCGTCGCGGACGCGCTTGGCGCTGCTGGGGCAGACAAGTACGCAATTGCCGCACATGATACATAACTGGGGCACTACGCGCGCATAGCCATCTTCAACACGAATAGCCTTTACCGGACACTCGCGGATGCACTTGTGGCAATCCTGACACTCGCGCTCCTTGGTGTAGATGGGATTAAGCGGTTTCATGTTCTCCCTTTAGCGGTTTGGCCGGCTGTTGCAGAAGATCGCGCAATCGAGCAGCGGTTACGCCGTGGTGCAACTCTCCGCCTATCGTCAGATTAGGCCCGAGCCTGCACTCGTCCTGGCAGAGCCTGCCCGTGAGTCGAACCGTGGCGTTCAATCCATGGCGCTGAATATGCTCATGGATGATCGCGAGATTCTCCGCATTTCCTCGCGCGAAGCAGGAACTTCCGAGGCAAACCACAATTTCAACAAATCCATCGTCTGACGGCATAGTTCACCTCATAACTGCTGCAACCGCACAAGCCGCGAAGAAGCATCCGGCAATACACTCGAAATATTTTCAATCGCTCCCCGTCCGCCCTGCCCCTGGCCTGCAAATCTGCCCAGCGAATGAATCTGGCCGCGCAGGCATTGATTGCAGTCTGTGGCGCTTTCTTCAATGCATGCCTTGTCGGGATAAATCTCGTACAGGCGGCGATACTTCACCGGAGTAAGATTCGGCATCACAACATTCGCGCCGGCCTTGAGACCCAGCTTCCGCCCATCGATCCGGTTGATTGTGGCTAGCGCGGTGGTGCTCGGAATGTTTGCGGCCGGGCATACAATGCGTGTGAGAGCGATCATTTTGTATACCATTTCTTCGCTGCTTTCAACTTGCTCTGACGCCGCAATCGCCGGGCGCAGCGCGCCTGTCCCCAACGGTGTTGCGGAGTGCGCAATATAGGGACCGATGCCGATCATGTCGAGATCGAGAGAATGAAACATGAGAATATCGTTGGCCAGGCTCTCGTAGGATTGGCCGGGAATGCCGACCATGACACCGCCCCCCGCCTCGTACCCCATGCTCTTCAACTTCTGCAGCAGCGTCAATCGACTGGGTCCGCCAGCGGAACGCTGAGGATGAATCATGCGAAAGAGATTATCGTCCGAGGTTTCAAAGCGCAGCAGATAGCGGTCTGCGCCCGCTGAGCGCCAAAGTTTTAGCTCATCGTGCCGGCGTTCGCCCAGGCTGAGCGTCACCGCCAGCGTTGTCTCGCGCTTGATCCAGCGCACAACCTCCGCGATCCACTTAGCGGTGAGTTGATCGTCTTCACCGGCCTGCATCACGACGGTGCCGTAGCCAAGCCGTTCAGCCACTCGTGCGCAGTCGAGAATCTCCTCCCGTGTCATGCGATAGCGCTGCAGGGCGCGATTGCCTTGCCGCAGTCCGCAATACATGCATTGCCGAACGCAGTGGCTGGAAACCTCGATCAAACCGCGCAGATGCACGGCATCGCCGACGTGCTCTTTGCGTACGGCATTTGCCCTCGCATACAACTCCTGAAGGCGCGCGGGCCGGCGCTCGCGCAGCCACTTGAGAAGATCGGTTTGGGTCAGTGCGGTCACACACAAATCCTCATCCGCCATTTTCTAAACAAACACATCGCGTTCGCCGCGGCGAACCTTATTCAACATCGGCAAAGCGCAGGCAATCTGCTGTCCATCCATCTGTTGCAATTCGATCGAGATGAGCTTCTCGCCGGCTGACTTAGCTCGATGTCCGGCGTAGTCGCAAAGGTACTCCTGAAATGTAGAAAGCGCATTGGGATGGCAGTGATACTTGATCTCTCCCGGTTTGGCCAGATCCATGAAGTCCATGCCGGTACGGCCCAAGCGATAGCAGGCGGTGCAGAACGACGGCAAGAAACCGAGTGAGACAACATCGCTGACAACCTCTTCAACCGTGCGATGGTCGCCGAGTTGAAACTGGCTACCGTTAGGATCGCCTTCGCCATCCTTGTAACCGCCGGGATCGGTGCGGCTGCCGGCCGAAATCTGCGAGATACCAAGTTCCAGCGTTGCACGCCGCACCTCTGCCGTTTCGCGCGTTGACATGATCATTCCCGTATACGGCACGGCGAGGCGCATGATTGCGATCATCTTCATGAAGTCCGCGTCACTCACGGCATACGGAGGCTTGGAAGCAATCGCCGAGCCTACAGCAGGTTCAATGCGCGGAAAGCTGATGGTGTGCGGACCGACGCCAAACCTTTCTTCCAAGTGGCGAATATGCTGCATCATCGCAATGATTTCGAAGCGCCAGTCGTAGAGTCCAAACAAGACACCCATTCCAACATCGTCGATGCCGGCCTCCATCGCCCTGTCGAATGCGGTGGCGCGCCAATCGTAGTTGCTCTTGGTTCCTTTCAGATGAACCTGCGCATACGTGGGGCGGTGATAAGTCTCCTGGAAGAGCTGGAAGGTGCCGATCTCGGCCTGCTTCAGTTGCTTGAAACGCTCCGTTGTTTGCGGAGCAAGATTCACATTGATGCGGCGGATTTCACCCGGGCCAACTCGTGTGCTGTAAATAGTGGCAATGCTGTCAATGAGGTATTGAAAGCCCTGCGGCGGGAGTGCTTCGCCGGCCACCATGAGAACCCGCTTGTGTCCCTGGCGGATCAGGATGCGCGTCTCTTCGGCAATCTCTTCCTGAGTGAGCGTGCGCCGATGGATCTCAGTGTTCGTCGCTCGGAAGGCGCAATAGGTGCATTCATTCGAGCAGCGGTTTGAGATGTAGAGCGGCGCGAAGAGAACCAGCCTGGAGCCGTAGATCTCTTCCTTGATCTGCTTGGCAGTCGAGAAGATTTTGCTCAGCAACTCAGGATTCTCAACATAGGAAAGGCACGCAACTTCTTCCATTGTGAGTCCATGCTGTTCGCGCGCCTTTACAAGCAGTTCCCGCACGCGCGTGGGTGCAGGGCTAGCGCGATGCGCCAAGATGTCTTCAATCTCTTGTGGGACAATGAAATCCGCACACTCTTGCGTAATCAAGAAAATCTCCAGTTCTGAACCCTCAGTCGCCGCTTATGCGTTCTCGATCAGCCGCTGCTGTGTGGTCCGGGTTGCCGTTCTCGATCTTGCTGTCGATCACTTCAACTGCTTTCGCGGCCGTGCAGTGTGGAACGTGTTGACCGTCGATCATTACGGTTGGGCCGCACTCGCATTTTTCAAAGCAGAATCCAGCGCGCACATCCACGCGCCCTTCCAGATTGTTCTGCTCGGCGTGGCGCAGCACTCCATTCAGCACTTCCTGCGAACCCTTCAGGAAACAATTCGTTCCCAGGCAGACGCTTACTTTGACTTTGTCTTCACCCGCCGATTGCATCAGCGCAAGAGATTCATCCGCAAGGCGGCGGCGGCTCTGATAGTTGGTATGCAGAAGATGATGGGCCCTTTCTCCGCCAATCTCGCCCAGGAACTTCGCATAGCATTCGGTGATGAAGACGTTGTCCTGCGACTTATGCAGTTGCAGCATCTTGTCAGCATGATAGAGGCCCTTTGTACGCTGCTCCCGTGCATTGAGCTGCGTGCTTACAGGCTGTCCCGCACCGCCCACGCACCCGCCTGGGCAGGCCATCACTTCGATCAGGTCGTAGCGGCTCTTGCCCGCCCTCACCTGTTCAGCCACGACACGCGCGTTGCGCAATCCGTGAACGACGGCCAGTTTGAGTTCAGTACCGTTGAGCGCAATAGTGGCCTCGCGCAAACCCGATTCGCCGCGCACTTGCTCAAATTCAACGTGTTCCAACTTGTTGCCCGTGACTTTCTCGGCCGCGTAACGCAGCACCGCTTCCATCACGCCGCCGGAGTTTCCAAAGATCACTCCGGCGCCGGTGTAGAAGCCGAACGGCATGTCGAAGGACTCGGGCTGCAGCGCGTCGAAGAGAATGCCTGCGGACTGAATCATCTGCGCCAGTTCCTGAGTGGTCAAAACGTAATCCACATCCGGATCGCCATCGACGCCCATTTCCGGGCGCTGCGCTTCGAATTTCTTTGCCGTGCACGGCATGATGGCGACGACCTTGATCTCTTTGCGGTCAATCTTAAGCTGATCGGGAAGCATCGCCTTCACCAGCGATCCAAACATTGCCTGCGGTGAGCGGCAGGTGGAGAGATTGGGCAGCAGTTCAGGAAAGTACTGCTCCGCATACTTGACCCAGCCGGGGCAGCAGGAGGTGAACATCGGCAGTGTTCCGGCTTGAGCCTTGCGCTCCAGGAACTCCGTGCCTTCTTCGATCACCGTCAGGTCGGCGGCGAAGGATGTGTCGTATATCTGATCGAAGCCAAGTTGTTTCAGGGCAGCGACAATGCGGCCAGTGGTAATCTCTCCCGGCTTCAAGCCAAAGCACTCGCCCAGCCCTACGCGCACGGCGGGCGCAATTTGCACGACGACAGTTTTCTTCGCATCGGCGAGCAGATCCCAAACCTGATCGACCTCGGACTTTACCGTCAGAGCACCGGTGGGACAAACGCTGGCGCATTGTCCGCAATTTACGCATTCAACGTCGCCCAGAAGTTTGCCGAATGCCGGCTGCACGCTGACCTCGTGGCCGCGATGCGCAAAATCGATTGCGCCAATGCCCTGAATCTCCGCGCACATGCGCACACAGTCGCCGCAAAGCACGCACTTGTTGGGATCGCGAACCAGCGACGGAGAGGATTCGTCCAACGGGACCGGTTGATGCACGGATTTGAAGCGCACCTTTTTTACGCCCAATCTCAGAGCCAGACTTTGCAACTGGCAATTGGCGCTTCTTGAACAAGTAGGGCAGCTCTGATCGTGGTTGGCCAGCAGCAGCTCAACCGCGATCTTGCGAATCTCGCGAATCTCCGGTGTTGTCGTGAAAACTTTCAAACCCGGCTCTGGCGGAGTAGAACATGCGCCCTGAATTCCGCGGCCTTCAATCTGCACCAGGCACAAGCGGCACGCTCCATAGACGCTGAGTTCGGAGTGATAACAGAACGTGGGCAAGTCGATGTTGGCCTTGCGCACAAGTTCAAGCAAGTTGCGCTCTCCCGCGATTGCTACAGTCTTTCCGTCGATCGTCAAAGTCGGCTGTGTAGATTTGTTCATCTGGCTATATCCCCTCGACCGCGTGTATTTTGCAGGCTGTCGCGCATGCTCCGCACTTGATGCACAGCTCCGGATCGATGTGGTGAGGCTGCTTCTTTTCTCCGGTGATGGCTCCTGTTGGGCAGGCCTTGATGCACAGGCCGCAGCCTTTGCACTTTACTTGATTGATCTCCGGGCTCAGCAGCGCCTTGCAGCGGCCGGTCCGGCAGCGCTTCTCAAAGACGTGCTCTTCGTACTCCTTGCGAAAGTAGCGCATCGTTGACAGCACCGGGTTCGGCGCGGTCTTGCCCAGCCCGCACAACGATCCAATCTGCACGGCGTGACCCAGCTTCTCCAACAGATCGAGCGTGCCAGCATCGGCTCGCCCTTCGATCACGTCATCCAGAAGCGCGAGCAGTTGCCTTGTTCCTTCCCTGCATAGCACGCACTTGCCGCAGGATTCGCGCTGCGTAAACTCCATAAAGAAGCGCGCAATGCTTACCATGCAGGTGCCTTGGTTCATGGCAACAAGACCGCCGGAACCGACCATGGCGCCGACTGAACGCAGCGACTCATAGGCCAGAGGCAGATCGAGATGCTCCTCGGTCAAGCATCCTCCGGAGGGGCCGCCAATCTGCACGGCTTTGAAGCCGTTCTTCCAAATCTTTCCTGCGTCATCGGTCACTCCGCCGCCGATGTTGTAAACGATCTCGCGCAGCGGCGTTCCAAAGGGAACTTCAACCAAACCGGTGTTGGCCACATGCCCGGTGAGAGCGAAGGTCTTTGTGCCCGGTGAGTCCTTGGTGCCGATGCTTTTGAAGACATCGGGACCAACGTTGAGGATGCGAGAGACGTGCGCCAGCGTTTCCACGTTGTTGATGATTGTCGGCTTGCCCCACAATCCGCTTTGCGCAGGAAACGGCGGCTTGGGCCGAGGCATACCGCGCTGGCCTTCGATCGACGCAATCATTGCCGTCTCTTCACCGCAGACAAATGCGCCCGCGCCTTCCATCACTTCGCACTTGACCGCAAGGCCGGTACCGAAGACATTCTTTCCCAGGATGCCTTCACGCTCCGCATCCGCTACGGCATTTCTCATGCGCTCAACGGCCAGCGGATACTCGGCGCGAACATAGACCAGCATCTCGTTGGCGCCGATTGCCCGCGCCGCGATCATCATGCCTTCGATCACGCTATGCGGATTGCCCTCCATCACGGAGCGGTTCATGAACGCGCCGGGATCGCCTTCGTCGCCGTTGCAGATGATGTATTTCTTCGCGGAGTTCTGTATACGCGCAGCATCCCACTTGCGCCCGGTGGGAAAGCCGCCGCCGCCACGGCCGCGAAGGCC
>Ga0182014_10008760_pt1 | contig 10262 bp, 10 predicted proteins | sample 612S2DmetaG_FD_120489 | JGI IMG/M metagenome (GOLD analysis project Ga0182014, IMG submission 120489) | Permafrost microbial communities from Stordalen Mire, Sweden - 612S2D metaG | ecosystem: Environmental > Terrestrial > Soil > Wetlands > Permafrost | place: Sweden: Stordalen | collected...
AGTCTCTAAATCCATGAGTTGCACGTCACTACCCATTAGAGATAATACTTGTGCAGTTCTTTTATCAATAATTGGCACATCTATTTTAGAATCTACTGGTTTAACGATGCCTCGTTTTTGATTATCAAAAATTCCAATAGCATCTACTCGAGCTTTCGCTGCACCATGTTTTCCAGGTGATGAGGTTTGTATATTCACGATTTTTGATGCTTCACCATCTAATATAACGTATTTACCTACTTTTAAAGTTTTAACTTCTACTACCTTTTTAGCCATTATAAAATACCTCCAAATATAATTATTTTTAGATTCTTAATAAAGATTAAAATTAAGAAGAATTTTAATGAAATTTATAAATTTAAGTCCTTTTCTAAATAGTATTTAAATTTCATCATATTTAATTAGAATTATTATTAATAAAAATATTCTAGATCAATTTTTATGAAAAATATTTTATTTAAATTTATTTAGGATAAAAGATTTATAGATTAATTTTAAATATTTTTTATTAAGGATTTAATTTGAATAAAATCCCTTTCTTATAAACCTTTGATTATATATGGATATATAATATGGTTATATTTTTTTTGTACAAATATTAAAATTTTTTTAAGTGATCTCAATGAAAGTATCAATAACTTCAGGTAAAGCAGAAGGTCCAACTAAACTTAATGCATTTGACAACGCCCTTTTGGATGCGGGAATAGGGGATGTAAATCTTATAAAGGTTTCCAGTATAATACCAATCAATACAAGAATAGTGAAGCTTCCAGAGTTCCCTGCGGGAGAAATGGTGAATACAGTTCTTTCATACGTTTCATCTGACGTTAAAGGTGATTATTTATCAGCTGTTATAGCAGTGGCAATTGGAGATGATTTTGGTTGTGTAGTAGAACATTCTAGAATAAATCAAGATCCGGGTAAAGTTAAAGAAAAAGCAGTGAACATGGTGCAGTATATGATGCAAATACGTAACATAGAAATCCGGGAGATTATAGTAGAACAGCAAGATTACATTGTAGAAGAGCTGGGTGCAGCTGTAGCAGCATTAGTGTATATAAATGAATAAAATTAGAAAAAATAAATTTGCTTAGATTAAATTTGGGTTATTAACTTAAAAGGAGATAATTGGATATGAAAGATGAGGATATCAGATTCTGGAGTAGAATCTCCTATGAAATAATGGAGGAAGTTAACAAGGTAATTTCGCCACTGGTTGGTCAAAAAAAAGCCGGTAAGATAGTTAAAATGGGTGCGGATGGTACTCCCACTAAATTAATAGATTTAGCTGCAGAAGAGAAGGTCATTGAAATTTTAGAAAATACTGGAAGGCCTTTAACAGTGGTTAGTGAGGAGATTGGTGAGCTTAAATTGGGTGATACTCCATCTGAAGTTGTTTTAGTAGTTGATCCTTTGGATGGTACAAATAACGCTGTTAAAAATATACCAGCCTATGCAATATCAATTGCGATAGGAAAAATTTCTAATTCAAAAAAATCCATGACAATTAATGATTTGGAGTTGGGATTCGTTAAAAACTTCGCTACTGGAGATGTTTATCATGCAGTTAAAGGTAGGGGAGCTAATTTGAATGGTGAGGTAATTTCCACTTCTAATCAGGATGATCTTTCTAGTTCATTAATTGGAGCTTATGTTTACCGTGCAGATATGGAGAAGGTTGATAGGCTTTGTAAAATGATTAGGCGGATGAGAATTCTTGGTTCAGTAGCTATTGAACTATGTTATGTGGCTGAGGGAATATATGATGCTTTTGTGGATGTACGGGGAAATCAGAGGGTAATGGATTTAGCTGCTGGAAAAATTATTGTAGAGGAAGCAGGTGGATTAGTTACTAATGAATATAATCAACCATTACTTAAAAAATTAAATGTTCTTGAGAGAACTTCCATTATAGCCTCTGGAAATAGGAATATTCATAAGGAGTTGATTCAGATTTTAGGAGAGGGGGTTTAAAATGCGAATAGGGGTTGTTGCACGTCTTGATGTGGATGAAGCAATTCAATTAGCCGGGAAAATAGTTGAATTACTTATGGAAAGGAATGTTGAAGCAGTTTTGGATACTTCGGTTATGAAGAAGTTAAATAAATATGAAGAATTAGCATGTTCACTTGAGGATATGGATACGGACATTATTATAGCAGTGGGTGGGGATGGAACGATTTTGAGAACCCAGAGTTTTATTAGCCCTAAAGAAATTCCAATATTTGGTATAAATATGGGTACCGTTGGATTTTTAACAGAAATTGATCCAGAGGATACTTTTACAGCTATAGATGAGGTTTTAGCGGGTAATTATTTTGTGGAAAAACGCAGTCAACTTCAGATTCGTCATAATAATAAATTTCATTCAGCGTTGAATGAGGTGGTACTCATGACACTTAAACCAGCTAAAATGTTGAATATTGAAATATCAGTTGATGATGAAGTAATAGAAGAATTAAGGGCTGATGGATTGATTATTGCTACTCCTAGTGGTTCAACAGCCTATGCCATGTCTGCAGGTGGACCGATAGTGGATCCACGGGTTGGAGCTTTCATAATTGTCCCTATTTGTCCTTTTAAATTAGGTTCTAGACCTACATTAGTGTCTGATCATGATGAAATAAAAGTTAAATTATTAAGAGAGGGTAAGAACGCTATTGCTGTGATTGATGGTCAAAAAGAAGAGGAAATAAATTATATGGATGAGATTATATTCAGTAAATCGGATGATTGCGCCTGCTTTGTAAGGTTAACAAAGGATTTCTATCGTAGAGTAAGGGAAAAACTTATAAAAGGCGGGTTATGTTAAGAAAAACATTTAAAGACGTATTAGTAGTAGATATGACTCATGGTGGGAAAATAATAGCTACTGAATTCTCAAAATTATCTTCATATAAGGTTTTTGGCTGGGATATCTATAATACATTGACAGATGAGGATAAAATTAATCTCCAAGAGAATGGAGTGAAATTGGTAGATGAAAATTATTTAAAAAGATTTTATAATGCAAAATCACAGCCAAAATCTAATTTGAGTGAACTAAATAATTTAATTGTGGCACCAATTCATTGTAATTTAGATTATCCGGTGAATATGAGTCATCATGAAGCTGTGGCATTTTTAATGAATAACAGTATAGAAATACCTGTTATAGAAGTTACTGGAGTTAAGGGTAAAACTAGCGTTGTACATATGCTTAAGGAAATATTTAAAGATTTTAATCCACTTATTTTAAGTAGTTTAGGTGTAGAGGTGTTGAATGATGGTGAAAGTAAGTTATTGAAGAAGAATATTAGTATAACTCCGGCTAGTATTATAGATGCTTGGAGAATGTCTCAGGATTATGAAGTGGGAATTTTTATAATAGAGACTTCTCTAGGTGGAACGGGTCTTGCTGATGTTGGAATATTAACTAATATAATTGAAGATTATACCATAGCCAAAGGTATGAGAAAAGCTAGTCAAGCTAAAGTTCAAATTTTTAATAATAAATTAGTTGCATGTGATTATGATTCATTCAATCTTTTCTATCCAGATTTTAAAGATAAGACTAATACATTTAGTATTGATGGGAAAGGGAATGTTAAAGCATCTAATATAATTTTTGGATTTAATGAAACAGTTTTTCAAGTGGAAGTGAAGGATCTTAAAACTATTTCTAACGAGATTTATAATGATTCGTTTGAAATTTCCACTTTCGCACCAGCACCCCATCATGTTCAAAATGTTCTTTCAGCTATATGTGCATCTTTAACTCTGAGAATTTCTATAAATAGTATAACAACTGGTTTAAGAAATTTTAATGGTTTGAAAGGAAGAACTTCTATAATTAACCGGGATGAGGTTCGTATTATAGAAGAGGTGAATCCTGGTATAAATTTAGCAACTATTAAAAAGTCTATTAGCATGTTAGAAGATTTACCCAGATCTAGTGTAGTATTTGGGGGTAAATATGGTGTTATCTGTGAAGAAATTGATGAAGAGTCTGCTGCAAGTATTTTAAATGAATTAAATGAAGATATTCAACTTATACTCACTGATGAATTGGGTAATAGTGTTAAGGATAGAATAAAAAGAAATTTTCATTATATACCCTATTTAGATAAAGCTATGGACTATGCATTTAATAATGACTGTCATAATATACTGTTGATTTATCGTTCTAATTTTCCTGACTTACAAAATAGATGAATTAGGAATGGGGACTATGACAACATTTATAAAAGATCGTAGGGAATGATTCAATAAAGTTTAATTGCACTAAAGACATAAAAATTGATATTTAAATTTGCATTTATTTTAGTTTAGAAACCTTTTTTTTTGGAATACTAAGATATTTATATTAATTTAATTTATAAAAAACAAAATTTTTTTTGATATATTTGATCTATGAGGGGCTTGGAGATGATTATTTGAAGGCAGGTACCAGGGGAAGTAATCTTGCAATGGTTCAGACAAAAAATATAATCACACAATTATCTAATATAACAGATGAGGAAGTAATATTTAAGAAAATCAAAAGTACTGGGGATATTAATAAAGACTCTAAACTTTACCAGATTGATGTTAAAGGAATATTTACTAAGGAACTAGATAAAGCAGTTTTAGAAGAGGATGTAGACTTTGCGGTCCATAGTTTTAAAGATCTTCCCATAGAATTGGAGGATGATCTGGAAATTATAGCTATTCCACTTAGAGAATCTCCAAGAGAAGCTTTAGTATCTAATTATCCCTGGAATGAACTTTCTGATGGAGCAACTATAGGTACCAGTAGTCTGAGAAGAGAAGCCTTTATAAATCATCATCTAAAAAATGTAACTATAAAACCTATCCGAGGTAATGTTGATACCCGTGTGAAAAAGGTTTTAAATGGAGAATATGATGCCATTATAATGGCGGAAGCCGGTTTGAAGCGGTTGGGATTAGAAGAAAATATCCGACAAGTATTCTCCCCCCAATATTACACCCCACCAGCCGGGCAGGGAGCATTAGCGATTGTAACGCGGAAAGATAATAAGTATAGGAATGTTTTAGAGAAATTAAATCATTTCCCCTCCGCGCAAGAAGTAATAGCTGAAAAAACTGTACTGGGGGAACTGGGTGGGGGTTGTCAGTGGCCATTGGGTGCTTATGCCCGGGCAGATAAAGATGAATTGCATTTTTACGCTATTTTACTTAATACAGATGGAGAAGTATTATCCAAAGTAAATATGAGTGGTACTCTAACTGAAGCTGAAAAACTCGGTAAGAAAGCCGGTAAAATTATTAAGGAGGATTATCAGTGAGAAATATCAATGTAGGCGTGATAGGAGTAGGTGCCATGGGTCAGAATCATGTGCGAGTCTATTCTGAAATTAAAAACGCCAACCTCCTAGCCATATCAGATTTAATGAAAGGAACCTTAGCTGAGGTTTCTAAGAAATATAATACGGTTGGTTATGTGGATTACGATAATATATTGGGTATGCAAGAAATTGAAGCAGTTAGTATCTGTGTACCAACAACTTATCATTATGAAGTTGTCATGAGTGCTATAGAGCATGGTAAGCATGTACTTGTGGAGAAGCCTATAGCTTTCACTCTTGATGAAGCTAAAGAGATGGTTGATGCTGCTGAGGATGCTGGAGTTAAATTAGCTACTGGTCATGTAGAACGATTTAATCCTGCAGTTCTTGAGGCTAAAAGATTAATAGATGAAGGTGTAATTGGAGAAATTGTCTCAGCATCTGCAAAAAGAGTGGGACCGTTCCCCCCTAGAATTAAAGATGTAGGTGTAACTATAGATTTAGCTATCCACGAAGTTGATATCATGTTCTATTTAATTGACAGTCCAGCTTCTCGCGTTTACGCTAATATGGGTAGTCGACTTGAGAAATGTGAATATGAAGATCATGCTGAGTTAATGATGAAATTTGAAAATGGAGCTGTAGGTGTACTGGAGACTAACTGGCTTACACCTTATAAAAAACGTCAATTAGAGATAACTGGTGTAGATGGTATAATATCTATTGATTATATAGATCAGACGGTCAAGGTTTATGGGAAAAATGCTCGTGAAATTAATGTGGAGCATAAAGAGCCTCTTAGGGAAGAGTTAAATGCATTTTTATTAGCTATTGATCGTGATGAAGAACCTAAGATCACGGGAGCTGATGGAATTCATGCTCTTAAGGTGGTTTTAGCTGCCATGAAATCTGCTAAATTCAAAATACCTATAAATATGAACGAATGTTAAGTTTTAAAAAATAAATTATAGGTTTTTATTGGGAATAAATTTTATAAAATATAATTTTAAAAAAAGTTAGATTATTGTAGTAAAATATTATAGGATGTGTAAAGATCCATGAATGAAAAACTCTTAAACCGAGCATATGATCTTAGGAGTAGAGGATTCACTACCGGAGAAATTGCAGATGAATTAAATGTTTCTAAGGATACAGCAAGGTGGCTTATTCTCCAAGGAACAGGTAAACTGAAGGGAGAGAAACAGGAAAAAGCTCCTCTCGACTTTGCCATTAACTGGAAAAGCTTGGGTGGAAGTTCCGTCAGGATGAAATATGTCTCCGCAGCCCTAGTAGACATGGCCTTGGAACATGGTGAACCTGAAGTTATAGTGGGAATCACTGTTAGTGGAATACCCTTCGCTACTATGATGGCTGATATTATAGGGGCAGATATTTCAGTTTTTCATCCCATAAAACATCGTAAGGAAGAGGATGCTCAAGGAGCGGTAAGCAGTAACTTCGCAAATGTGAGTAATCGTCGAGTAGTTATTGTTGATGATGTGATAACCAGTGGTAGAACTATCAATGAAGCCATCAGAGTTTTCAGAGAATTAGGTGCTGAACCATTGGCTGCAGTGGTTTTAATCGATAAAAAGGGTATAAATGAATTAGAAGGGGTTCCAGTACTGTCACTTATACAGGTTAGTAGGTTAGGATAAAAAAATTTAAAAAAAAAATAGTATTTTTTTAGAAGAGTGAAATTTCCTTCAAACATTATTTTCAAACTCTCCTAAAACTTCTTAATGTACATGATACCTTAATATAGCTGCAATTCCACCAAATGCCCGTATTAATTGTATACCTTCCTCAGTTTCGGTGGATATAATCTCTATTTCTGATCCTACTTCTTCAACCATATCCATGAAATCATCTATTAAATCTCTACCTTCTTCTGTCTTAATCTTCTCTCCACAGGTGGGGCATGATATTTCTTCTGATTCCATTTCTTTTTCAATGGTTTTCCTAATTTTACCTTGACATGATGGACAATGATAAATTAATCTCTTCTTTTTAAGATCTTCTGATAATAGTAGAATTTCTACAGCACCTGCTTGGAGATTACGTCTAACTTCTGCTTCTCCATATGAGGCTAAACCATTTTCATCAATTAATTCATGTAAAAATCTCTGCATTAATTTTTTCTCACGCATGACATCGATTTCAGTTAATATATCCATAGATTTATCCATTACTTCTCGGATTCCGAATTCTCCAGTGTATGAGGTATCAACTGTGGTGATTATTTTTTGTTTTATTTCATGGTGTAGGTAGTCACCTTCTACGAATTCTTCTTTGGTATGGCCGGGTCCACCAATTATAACTCCTTTAAGATCGGGAACGGTTAGGTAAGCATCATTCATATGGTCTCCTATTCTTTTTAGAAATTCGTGTGCAGCTAAATCTATTAAACGGTCGAATCTTCTTTGTGATTGTCCACCGGCTTTATGCTTACCAGGCACTCCACTGGTAAGATGTTTTATAATATCAATCCGTTTTCCCTTAAGTAAGGCTAGGGTAGCTTCTTTTCGATCTATAACTGCTAAAGCATAGACATCTTTCTCGGCTAGGATTTCTTGTAGTGGTTCGAGGTAGAATTCTGAATTGCAGTGGTAAATATATGTTTGCACTGGTTCTGGCGGTTCAAAAACATGGGTTTCCATTTTTTCTGTTCCAGGCCCTCCTCGGGGTATCATTCCTACGAATAATACTAATCCTTTCTCTGGTGGCTTGGGAAATAACTTCATTCTCTGCATTATAACTTCAATAGCAGATTGCACATTTTTTTTAGTTTGTTTACTCTTTATATTTGCACTTTGGCTTAATTCTTCCCGCATATGCTTTACAACATCACTGATCTGCCGATCTGGCGGTATATAAACGGATACTAATTCAGTTCCTCGGCCTTTCTTTTGTGAAAGTTCTTTTAGAGTTCTTTTAACCTCGTATAGATCCTTCGATGAAGCTTCTGACAATGAAAATCACTCCTTAAATTTGATTTGAAACTAAAATATTATATTTGACTAATGAAATTTTTATTTTGAAAATTTTGAACATTTAATAATTTTTAATAAAAATGAATTATATTCAATTTATTAGCTATTAATAATATTATGTTAACTAAACATAATTAATTAATTAAATAATAGATTATAGGAATTTTAATTTACACAATTTAGCTAATCAAATCATCTATTAATATTAAGTTTTTATTATGATTTAAAATTTAATAATACAAGATTGTATGAGTGATTAATCATGATGAGAATAATAAAGATTAAATTAGGTATTATTAATTTAAATTTTCTTAATCCAAAGTTATGTTAAAATCTTGTTAGATATTATCATGTTAAAAGTCCACATTCTTATAGGATAAAATTGGGTTGCAGAATTAATAATTAATATTTAAATAGAAAACTGATGAAAAATCACAATAAATCTTGAAGATTACTCTAAATTATTCTAAATTTTTATATTCTTTGGAATTTACAATATTTTATAAATCGTTAAGAGAAATATTATTGATGTGAATTTCCTTTTTAAATGATTTAGTATATTATGTTTAATTTACATATTTTTTTATGGTGATGAAGAAATGAAAATAGTTGTTACTATTGGTGGATCTATAATAATTCGAGATAATGATTATCAGAAATTCAAAGATTATGCTGATGTATTAATTAAGATGATGACTGAAAATGAACTCTTTGTAGTGGTTGGGGGGGGGAAACCGGCTAGAGATTATATTAACATTGCTCGAGAATTGGGAGCTTCTGAAGCTCTTTGTGATGATATAGGAATTGATGTTACTCGTTTGAACGCACGGTTGTTAATTATGGCTTTAGGTAATGCTGCTTACCCGGTGGTACCTCATAATTTTGCTGAAGCTTTGGAATACTCTCAATCAGGTAAATTAGTTGTTATGGGTGGTACAGAGCCGGCTCATAGTACTGATGCTGTTGGAAGTATACTTGCTGAGTTCATCGGGGCTGATCTTATGATAAATGCTACATCTGTTAATGGACTTTATGATAAGGATCCTGAGAAATATCAGGATGCAGTTATGTTTGATGAGGTTACCACATCCCAAATTACGGATTTACTGGCTGGTAAGGATACCAAAGCAGGTACTTATGAATTCTTTGATAATACTGCTATTGGAATCATTAAACGATCCGGTATCAACACGGTGATACTTAATGGAGATGATCCACAAAATCTTTTTAAGGCCACTTGGGATAAAATTGGGACCACAATCATACCGGATTGAAAAAACTAACCAGAAAAACTAATATTTTGAAATAATAAAAAAATATATTTTTTAACTAAAAAAAAGAAAATTGAGGTGCTTATAAATGGCGACAGAGCCGCATAAACATTGTCCTACCTGTGGTACACCTATACCTATGAGTGAACGTTTTTGTTCACCTAGATGCGAGCAGGTTGTTGCAGAAAGACAGAGAAAAGTATCAAAAACAAGAACTATAATCTACATATTATTCGCTGTATTGGTAATTGTATATTTATTCTTCATTTTGAAAGGTAGATTCTAATTTACTGGACCTTATAAAAAAAAATTAACTTTATTCTCTTTTTTTTATTTTTAGAATACACTAACTTATATTTTTTTTATATTCATTAATTTCTAAAATAATTTTGTTTAGATGTTCCAGTATTTGAAACACTTAAGATTTTGAACTAAATGTAGTATTATTCTAATTCATTCTATGAGTACAGCAGCTAAAATAGGAATAAAAATATAGTTTAGGGGGTATAAAGGTCATTTTCAGATTCCTTCCGCATCCTTTTACTATCTTCTTCTTGTTTTTTTTGCCTATCACGCCATTCCTTAATAAGTTCAAGAGCTATTCCACTTATTTCACTAATACTTTTGTTTAATGGATCTGGTGGGCTTAAATGCAGAACTTTGATCTGTTCTGATTCTTCTGCATTATTATCTACTAAAACGAATGCTAT
>Ga0182014_10008763_pt1 | contig 10260 bp, 10 predicted proteins | sample 612S2DmetaG_FD_120489 | JGI IMG/M metagenome (GOLD analysis project Ga0182014, IMG submission 120489) | Permafrost microbial communities from Stordalen Mire, Sweden - 612S2D metaG | ecosystem: Environmental > Terrestrial > Soil > Wetlands > Permafrost | place: Sweden: Stordalen | collected...
CAACGGCGTTCACGGCGGCATCGGAGGCGGCGCTGGCGACGGCGGTGCTGGCGCTCTGGGCGGCACCGGCGGAAACGGTGGTGGAGGCGGCAGCTCCAACGATGCCAACGGCAACGGCGGCGGCGGCGGCGACGACGGCGGCACCGGAGGCGACGGCGGAAACGGTGGCGACGGCGGAAACGGCGGCGTGGGTGGCGCGGGAGGACTGTTCGGCAACACAGGCGGCTTCGGAGCCGGCGGTGGTGCGGGTAACGGCGGGATCTTGGGAAGCGGCGGCGCCGCGGGCTCCGGCGGTGCGGCAGGCGGGACCGGAGGCCTAGACGGCACCGACGGCCAGGTCGGCGCCGATGGCGCATCCGGTTCGCCCGGCAAGCCCGGCATCGGCTGACGTAAGCGTTTCGGCGTCAAAGCCGTTGCAGTTCTTGTTAACCCCCCTCGGCCTATCGAGGCACAAGGGTCTGCGTGTCCAGCTGGTCTCATGCTGGGAAGCCGCCTCCGAAAGACTCTGCTCGGGACCTCTTATTCCAACCTCGACAAGGTGAATCAGGCACGCGCGGTGCGGGCCTTCACCATGCTGGGGAGGCCAACGCTGACCGCCATCGGAGCTAATGCACGGACTTCTCCCCTTTCGCGCCTCGACGAACGCAACCGCCGCCTACAGTCGAACGACGCATCCGCTTTGCCGTCGAATCGTTTGGGAGGGCCGCTGATGAGTTGGTGGATTGTGAGCCACATCCCGTCGTGGGTGCTGCTGATCGGCCTAATCGTGCTCATCGCAGGCGGAGCGGCGCTGATTCAGAGGTACGTGCGTCGGCGATTCCCAGTCCTCAAGGGCGACGAGCACAACGACGGTACTAAGTTCACGTATGGCTTCATTGGGTTCTTTTATGCGTTCTTCATTGGATTCGTCGTCTCCTCCATGTGGGGTCAGAACAACGCCGCAGACGGCAACTCACGCGCCGAAGGCGCAGCAGCGGTGCAGATGGCCAGAGACGCGGTGGTGTTCGAGGCACCGGATCGAGACCGCATCCGGCAGAGTCTGCTGACGTATGAACAGGCCGCGATTGCCGAATGGTCCCAAGCCGAGAATCGTCGTTCACCAGATGCCGACACCGCCCTGGCCCGCCTATACAAGGCCTACGACGGGATAGCCGCAAAGACCGGCACCCAAAAGACTCTGCTCTCGACGTCCTTTTCCAACCTCGACAAGATCAGCCAGGCACGCACCGTGCGACTACTCACCGCCCGCGAAGACGCCGGACTGCCCTGGTCGCTCTGGGCGGTCATCTTCCTGACAAGCGCTTTGGTCCTTGGCACCGTGATCATCTACGGGGTCGAAAAACCCATCCTGCACTACCCGATGGTGGCGATCGTCGCCGTCATCGTCGCCACCAATCTCTCCCTCATCCTCCAACTGGCACACCCCTACGTCGGCGAGATATCGACAAGTTCAGACCCCCTGCAAGAAGTAGTCGCTGTGTTATCCCAACCCGTTCCATAGTCGGCGAGTCGTCACGCGCGCGGAACTGAATCAAACGTCCGTCTATCGCCATTACGGCAACGACGTCGCCCAACCACTCAATACGGGACCGGCACCGGCGGCACTGGAGGCACCGGCGGCCCCGCTTAGCTCAGGCACTCCCGGCAGCCGATCGACAACGTGTCCTACAAATAAGCGCAGAAGGCTCGGCGTGACCCTCGTAACGTCGACGACGCCTCGAATCCCAACAGTTTGCTGAATCGAGGGCCCGCGGGCAGCGCTGGGGGCACCGGCGGCGGCGGTTCGGGCGGCCCTAGCACGTCGTGAGGGCGGTCGGCCAGTACGCAGCGCAATCGGCCAATCGCTCGCGAGCGTAAGCCCACTGCGAAATCCGGCTCGACTTTTCGCAGTCCACTTACGCTCGCCGCATTGAGTGGGCGCGGACGGTATCGAACCGCCGACCGCTGGTGTGTAAAGCGACAGGAAATAGTGGACTGCTGTTCTAGCGCGTCCAATAAGTGCAGTCCAGTGCGTTGTGGGTGTCTCGTCTGTGTCGTCTTATCCATCCTTTTCGTGTCCGTCTTGGGACACTCTTGGGACACTGGCGAACGCCTGTTCGTCACCTGTGCCAGCGGTCAAGGTCCACCATCAGCGCACTCGTTCTTGTGTTCGGCGTCAGGCGCTCAGTTTAGGAAAGGTCCCACCACCGTGAGCGATGTCATCCCGTCTGTCTAAGAGCACAACGAGACGCGCGCCGAGGTACGCACGACTCTTGTCGACGGCGAGCCCGGGTTCAGGGACGGGCGGCCGTGCGTGCAGTGGCCAGCCGCCTACACACCAACCGCTGCCTTCTCATGCGCCGCGGAAGGCGGGCGGGGCAACGGCTTGCAAAGCAGCCAGGTAATGCACTAAGCACCGGGAACTGGTTCAATCCCAGTATCGCGCACAAGCTCCACAGCAGTTCAGAGGCGATTTCTGAACCAAGAAGCGGGCCACGTGAACTACATGTGAACTGGTTCACCAGGGCGGCAGCGGCGGTGCAGGCGCGCTGCTCCTGGTGCTCGTCGTCGTGGGCACGGTCGTCAAATACGCAGCCACGCAGGCTCCTTTCCCCTCCGATGTCGTCGAATGCGCAAGGATGCACACCGAGGACGGACTCAGCGATGCCGGTGTTGCAGTCAGGGCTTCGTGACGTAGACCGTGATGACGTTGTCGTGACCAACCGCGCAGCCGGGGCCCGGGTCGGTACTGACCACCGTCCAGTTAGATGCGACCCAGACCGACTTGTACTGTGGGTTGGCCGAGGACAGCTCTACGCTGGTGATTCCAAGGTCCTTAAGTTGACGCTCGACGCCGCCAGCGTTTTGACCAAGTAGGTCAGGCATTGTGATGTTGGCCGAAGTTCCGTCAATTGAGATCGGCGCAGGACACGGTTTCGATTTGGCCTCTTCGGCGGCCGAGGGTATTCGGTGGATCGGATCGGCCAGAAGAATTACCAGTCCGACGACGAGACCAACGCCGAGGATGGCGGTGGGCCAGGCGAGGGCCGATCTGTTAGTCGTGGGGCGTCCCACCAAGGAACCATCGGATACGGAGCTTGCGGCTTGCAGATTCCCGAGCGCGGGCAGTGCGGATTTGCGGCAACTCGCGGCAGTCTCGGGTGACCTATGGCTAACAGCGCACGTGCCGTGCCGGTAAACCACTGAACGGCCTTGTTTGGTCTCGTAGACAGCACCAGACTCCGCTAGCTCAGCCATCCGCTGAGCCTCCTCAGCCGCTCGCTGAACGTTTTGCACTCGCGTTATTAGGAACCACGCGAGCAAGCCAGCGATGTATACGACCTCAAAGCACCAGCCGACGACGAACCGCACGGTCGATGGATTCTCTGCGCCACATCGGACGGCAATGAAAGTGCCCAAAAGGTAGGGCCACGCGGCGACAAAGAAAATGAATGCAGCGGCGATCAGCCAAGCCAGGAGTCCGCCGCCACCCCCGCCGCCTCGCGACCTTCCACCTCGCCAGGATGTGCCCGCCGAAAATGGGCCAATGCCGACCCCGACTCCACGAGTCGAAATGCCGCCCCTGATGCCGAAAGCACCCCCGCCAATCCCGAGTCGCATAGAGCGAAAATACCCCCGCACACCCAGAGTTCGGTACCCACGCAACCCGAGTTCGTGGCGAAACAGGTACTCACGGACGTCGTGGTCAATTAACGCACTTGTCAATTCAGACGAATTTAATTAACGCGCGTCAGTCGATTCGCGGTACGAACGCGGCTGGGCGAATTCGATCCACCCCTGCTCGGCAGGGCTAGCGACCGAACGGGGCTACAACTGCGCGGGTTTTCACCCAATCGGGTTATGAATCAGCCTCGCGGGCGCATACGATTCCATGACGATCTGGGAATGTCGTAACGAGAACCTCTGATCAGGAGGTTTGGGAAGAGTGAGGAGGATGCACATGCGTAAGACCACGAAAATCGTGAACCTCGCTACGGCGCTTGGTGCCCTCGCGAGCCCGGCCGCCGCGCTGGAAGTCGCGAACGCCTCCAACTCCGACGAAGCGCCCATCGCTGACGCGCCGACGACCGACGCCGAAACCGAGACGCTGGCCGAAGTTAGCCTGCCGCGTGGTGAATACCTTATGAGCTTCACCGTTAAGCAGAAAAGCGATGGCATGATCGTGCCGCAGCACGAATCTCACGCTTCGCATTCTTCCCATGCGTCGCATGCTTCCAGCTCATCTTGATGTCGGACATCGTCGTTGACTTCAGCGTGTCCACGCAATCACTAGGCGCGCTGCAGGAAGCTGCTTATCGTTTGATCGGGCAGGCCGCTTGCCAAATCGACGAAGCGGACGGGCGATACGTTTGCCGGCTCTCACCGTCGCAGCCGCACCTCAACGACGGCGAGCTGCGTGCTCACTTTTTGAATCTCGTCACAGACGAGAACCTTCGCGAGAAGGTGCGGCGAGAAACTGACCGGCTCCGCGACGTGATCGTCGCTCTGGCATTCGGGTCTCTCGTGCAGGAGGGGTGACACTTTGGCCCGCTTCGCCCAGCCAGACTCCTTTTTGCCTGTAGCGTCTGCGCTCCGACTCCTGCCTGTGCGCTTCGAACGGCTCGGCGTGGATCGCTTCCTTGTCGGCAACATGGTCGGTGACATGACGGAAATGACCCAAGCAGAACTGGACCGTCTTTGTGCGCTCGATCTCGCTCCTGGCGACGGCCTGTATGAGCGTGCGTTTGAGAAGCTTTTCATCGCCTCGGTTGATCAAAGCGCCCAGCAACAAATCCTGGCGCTTCGTTTACGTAGCCGCTTGAGTTTCTTACGAGCAGCTACGCCCCTGCACCTGTTCGTCGTCACGCTGCGGTGCGAGCACTCCTGCCCATATTGCCAAGTCTCCCGGCAGAGCAAGGACCGCACCCGCTACGACATGGACCAGGCCACGGCCTCGAAGGCACTGGATATCGCGCTTTCGGCCCCGGCGCCGCTGATCAAGCTTGAGTTCCAGGGGGGCGAGCCGCTCCTCAATTTCGAACTCATCCGATGGATTGTCTTGGCCGCCAAGGAGCGCGCGGCACCGCTTGGGAAGCAACTTCAGTTCGTGATCACGACCAACCTGGCGCTACTAAATGATGAGATACTCGAGTTCTGCGCTGAGCATGACGTCCTCTTTTCTACCTCGTTGGACGGGCCTCGCGACCTCCACAATAAGAACCGACCGCGCCGAGGCAACAACAGCTATGAACTCGCGGTAGCCGGTATCGAGCGCATCAAAGAGCGACTCGGGCCGGACAGGGTCGGTGCGTTGATGACGACCACCGAGGCGAGCTTGGATCGCGTCGAGGACATCGTCGACGAATACCTGCGGCAGGGTCTCTACAGCATCTTCCTTCGGCCACTTTCTCCCTACGGTTTCGCGATCAAGACGAGACAGTTTCACAAGTATCGCGCCCAGGAGTGGCTCGGATTTTGGAAACGCGGGCTCCGCTACATCCTCGACATCAACAAGGCGGGCCGGCACTTCCCCGAGTTCTATTCGGCCCTAATCGTTCGCCGGATGCTCAGCGACGAGCCGATCGGTTATGTCGATTTGAGAAGCCCAGCCGGGGTTGGCTTGGGAGCTCTCGTCTACAACTACGACGGAGCCGTATTTGCCTCCGACGAGGCTCGAATGCTTGCAGAGATGGGTGACCGCACCTTCGAACTCGGCAGCGTGCACGAGCACAGCTATCGAGACTTGGTTCTGTCCGACACCTTGGTGTCGGCGATCGCGGATTCGCTAACGCAAACGGCGCCGCAATGCTCAAGCTGCGTCTTTGAGCCCAACTGCGGCGCTGATCCCGTCTATCATCATGCAACCCAGAAAGATGTGTTAGGGATCAAGCCCCTATCGGAGTTCTGCGAGCGACAAATGGGTGTGATCACGCACCTGTTCGAGCTGCTGGAACATTCCCCCGAGGACGCCGCCATCCTCCGGAGATGGGCGCAATGAGACCGCTTGTCCTTGCCGGACGAGCCGTAGCGGCCGACCTCGCAGCCCTGGGAGCCAAGCGGCAGTCCTGGCGGCTTCAATCTCCGGTAACGTCCCCAGCGGGCGATCGGGACGCCGCTTTGATTACGCACCAACATGATTGGGAGCTAGCGCAAGCCCTGGACTACAAACTCGCTATCGGTCGCGATGAGCGTCCGGCTCAGACTTCGTTGAGCTACGTGCGCTTGCCCGCTGAATTCGCCGAGCTTGGCGACGGCGATGTGCTGCGCGTTCAACCTGAAACTGGTCGGGTGCGGCTGCTCTACCGCCGGTCCTCCGGACACAACTTCTTCCTCGTGACGGAACGCTGCAACAACTTCTGCTTGATGTGCTCGCAGCCGCCAAAGTCAGTCGATGACGCCTGGCTGATGGATGAGATCGGGGACACGCTGCCGCTGGTCGATCCAACGACACCCTCTCTGACATTCACTGGCGGAGAACCGCTCACGGAGTGGCGCAGGTTTATCCGTCTACTAAACCTGACCCGTGATCTGCTTCCGGATACAGCAGTGCATGTGCTGACCAACGGCCGCGCCTTCGCCTCTCCCGACGTGGCGATCGCCTGGGCGGCGGTTGGCCACCCCAAGCTTTCGGCTGGAATACCGATCTATGCGGCTGTTGATGCCATCCACGATTACGTCGTGCAAGCGAAGGGGGCGTTCGATGAGACGGTCCTTGGTGTGCTGCGTTTAAAGGATTGCGGTCAGCGGGTGGAGATTCGTGTTGTGCTCCACGCCATCACGGCTCCGCGGCTACGTGAAACTTGTTCGTGGATCGCTCGGAATCTGCCGTTCGTGGACCATGTGGCGCTGATGGGTCTAGAAAACACCGGCTTTGCAATTGTCAACGACGACGTGCTTTGGATCGACCCGCTGGATTATCAGGAGCAGTTGGCGGCCGGCGTTGACGTGCTTTCGACGGCTGGGGTCAACGTTTCGGTCTACAACCTGCCGCTCTGCGTGCTTGACCCCTCCGTCCGGCCGTTCGCGGTTCAGTCAATTTCGGATTGGAAGAACGCGTTTGTGGAGGAGTGCGATGGCTGCTCGGCCCGCCGTGATTGCGCAGGCTTTTTCTCGACAGGGCGACCGAAATTTAGTCGCGGGATAGCTCCGATTTAGTTCAACAAGTAGCATGACGAGGGCATACGCATATATGGGCGCAAGGTCGGAAAGTTCTCTGACTCCAGAATTCAGAAAGTTTATGCCGCTCTTCGCGGCGCTCGACGGACCAATCTTGGATGCGCCGTGTGGATATGGCCGACATGCACTTTCGTTGCACGAATTGGGTTGTCGGATGACATGTGCGGACATCGACGATCAAGGTCTCGCGCAGCTGACGCGCTTCAATAAACTATTCAGAGAAGCCGGACAAAGGCGCCTTGAATTATTTAAGGTTGATTTGGCTAAAGGTGATTGGCCATTCGAAGAGGCTCAATTTAGTGGTGCTCTGAACGTCCATTTTTACGAAAGCAGATTGCTAGCTAACATCGCATTTTCTTTGATAGCAGGCGGTTTACTTTATGTTGAAACTATTGAAAACAGAAGAGGCAATTATCTGCAGCTTCCGAAAGCGGGTGAAATCCGTAGCCTTCTTGCGGATACTTTTGAGTTTCTACACTTGAAAGAACGCCACGCAGGTCCGCCCAACAGCGGCAAAGTTACCGTGAGAATGCTTGCCCGAAGACTCGTCTTATAGTGCGGCGACGGACTACCCCGCCGAAGTGGACGGCATGCGTTCGCGTTTCGATGCTTGTGAAGAGAAGCGCACCGCTTCAAAACCCTGGGCCCCGACCCTGGACTATAAGCCGAGGTCCAAACCTGAACCGTAAGTTGTGAAGTGAGATGAGGTCGTGAACCCGCTTCGTAAAGTCACACTCCAACTGCCAGATGCGCTGTTCGGCGGCGACCCCCGCGGCTTTCTCCAACATCTCGGCCTCAACGGGCGCCGTTTGAGCGACGGACAGTGGGCAGTTTGGCCGAATGATGACCGAAGCTTCATCAGCTGCCGCGATCTCGCGGACGAAACGGGATTCGTCAACTTTGAGCCTCTGAAGGACGCGCCAGACCCGGCCGTCACCTTTGACGACCCCGACACTCTCGCCCGGTTCAGTCAGCTCGAGGAACAACTGACAAAGCGGATGGGGAACGACTCAGACTTGGCAGCACCGTTCCATCAAATCCAGCTAAACCTCGCTAAATCCGCAACGGTCGATGAATTACTCGCCACCGTTCGCGGCGGCTACGAGAATCTCAGGCAAATCACCTTCGAGAGCACGGGAGAGCTAGCAATCCCAGACCCCGGCGTCACCCTGCTTACCGCGACCGATCTCCTCATTCGACGAGCGAGATTGCCGGCGGTCCTATTTCGCTTCGATCAAGACCCCGACGCCAAGACGAATATGCCGTCCATCGACGAAATCCCCCAGGAGGGCCTCTTCGCTTCCTCAGCACACTGGAATCGAGAGGTCATCGGTCTAATCCATTACCTTGGACCGCTTTTGGGCTGTTTGAGCCCTCGGTTCTGGTGCTTACCCACCGGACGGCCACCGTTCGCTGTCCTGTTCAGCCTGGGCATCGATCTCAACGGTCTACGCGGCTCCCCAATGGAGTTGATGCAACTACTACCCGGCCACGGGCGGATGGAACCAACTCCGCCCGTCGAAATTACGCCGGCAGCCTGCCGTCACGCAATCCACTGGTGGTCATTCCGCCTTAACCAGATGTTTCAATATCTCTGCGATCCAACGACATTCGGCAACACCGACGGTGTTTACGATCCTTGGGAACATCAGCATTGGTTGCTCACCTTCGGTCAAATCTTCGGCCTCACCACAGCCCTACAAACGGGCGGACGCAACTACTCGGTCCAACGAGTGTTGATGAATACGCTCCTCGACACCTTCGCAGATCGGATTCGGACGCGACGCCATTTCGAGCAGTTATGCACTTACCGGACCGCAAAGACGATTGCCGACAAAGTGCGCTCCACCATGACTGAGGAGGTCGCAGGCGTCCTGATGCCTGTCGCTGACCGCGCAGTCGAAAGTCTTCGCCGCGTCGAAGATGGCTTCTTCATTCGACGTCAACGTGGTGATGCAAATGTCATCGTGAGAATCCCAGGCGACTCGCCGCCGCGTCATCTAGAACGCCGCCGGGCAACCGCCGTGCTGTTGAAGGTCTTCCGCAACGCAACGCACGGATTCGGCGGCAAATACCCGAATCCGCGAACCGATGACGAACTGGTCGCCGAACGCCTATTGCAGCATCACACTGGCGATATGCCAGCGGACCTCGTGTTTCTCCCCTATCTGTATCTCCTTGACACATTGAGCCGACCCGATGAAGTGCGTGAGACGATCATCAAAAGGGCCTCACGCCGGCGATCGACCGAGCCAGGGCAAGCTCAAAGTCCGATGGTCGCACCGGAGTGACTATTCATCGACGCTGGCCGCCGCCAAGTCATGGTCAGGACCTCGAGCGCGACACGTCGAGCACGGCTCGCATGCTGCCCTTCTCAATAAAAGGTCAGAATCGGCGCAATCGACCGGGCCAGCGCGTCGCCACCGCGCGGTCGTCCGGCAGGCCGGGCAACCCCGCCAGCGCAGAACGGCCGCCTGCCCCGTCGCTCGATTGGCGACGTAAACGCGGGTGCCGTGGGCGCACGAATGTGCGATAGCTGCTGTCACATAGAGCATTTCGGCAGACCGAGATCAACCTTCGCCGCACAAACGAACCTTTCGATGTCAGGACGACGCCAAGATTCAGCTTCTGGCGTCAATTTCTTCAGCTGTTCGTCGGGCACGGTATGCAAATGCTGATTATCCACCGCATCCTGAATCTCGGTTATCAGTTCCTGTACCCTGTTATCACGGTTATCCCACTGATTCAGCATTACTTTGACCTCTGTCGATGCCACGAGTCTTACCGCGTAAGAGACAGGAAGGGATTTCATCACGGCGTTCCAATAATTATTCCACTCTTGCCATTGATCCACCCTCGCCTTATCTTCGACAAAGTGGTGAGCCAACGCCGAATATTTGGTGCTCACCTTGCGCGCCGCAGACCAGAGACTAGCCTCCGCGCTGAGGTAATTAACATAAGCAGTCTTTCGTTGATCAATGGTCACGCGCGTCGCATCAGCGCGGATATTGTCATCAGACGACTTATATGCAAACAAACTACCAGTGATACCGACAATGAGCGTTGCCGTGATGCCCGCGAGCGCCAACCAGAACTCGTTGGAAC
>Ga0182014_10008770_pt1 | contig 10257 bp, 8 predicted proteins | sample 612S2DmetaG_FD_120489 | JGI IMG/M metagenome (GOLD analysis project Ga0182014, IMG submission 120489) | Permafrost microbial communities from Stordalen Mire, Sweden - 612S2D metaG | ecosystem: Environmental > Terrestrial > Soil > Wetlands > Permafrost | place: Sweden: Stordalen | collected...
GGCACGGGCCGCGCCCAACGGCGACCCTTATCGCCGTATGGGCATAGAGAGCCGTGGACAAGGCGGCGAGCGGCACGCTCGGCGCCGGCCGAATGACTGCGAGAACGAGAGGAACGGCCCATGACAGCGCTGTTTTCCATACTGGGGCTCATCATCTGGGTGGCGTGCATCGTCGCCACATACTCGATCGCCAAGAGCAAGGGCCGCGGCGTCGTTCTGTGGACCATCCTCGCGGTCTTCTTCTCGTGGATCGCCCTGCTTATCGTCGCGCTGCTCCCGCGGCGGGGGGGATACGGCGCCTGAGCCGCGGCGCCTGAGCCATCCGCTCGACAGACGCTTCTGGTCGGCTACGCCTGGCGCGAGCGGCTGCTAAGGGATGAACGTCTGATTGCCGAATAAAGACATGTAGGCTATCCTATGCGGAGAGCGAAGGGAGCCATACATGTCGTTGCAAAGCGAGAGTCGCGAAGAGTACCTCGAGGCGATCTTCAAGCTGAACCAGCAGTCCGAGGGTGCGACCGTGGGCCGCGTGGCCGAGGATCTCGGTCTGGCGGCCCCCTCAGTCTCGCAGATGGTCGCGCGGCTGGCCCGCGAGGGGCTCGTCGAGCGCGACCCGGCCAGCCGCATCCTGCTCACGCCGGGCGGTCGCCGCAAGGCCCTGCGTCTCGTGCGCCGTCATCGCCTGAGCGAGCGCTTCCTCACCGACTACCTCGACCTGCCCTGGGACCAGGTGCACGACGAGGCCTGCAAGTTCGAACACGTGCTGAGTGACGAGGTCGAGGAGCGCCTGGCGGCGCATCTCGGCAACCCCCAGACCTGCCCTCACGGTCGCGCCATCCCGAGCGCCGACGGCGAGCTGCCCGACGAGGCGGCGCGCCCCCTGGCCGAGCTCAGCGCCGGGCAGAAGAGCACGATCTCCTTTGTCTCCGACGAGCAGCCCGACCTGCTGCGCTACCTCTCGTCGCTCGGCCTGCTGCCGCAGACGGCGGTCTCGGTCGAAGACGTCGCCCCCTTCGGCGGACCGCTGCTCGTGCGCGTGGGCCGCGCCCGCTACGCGCTCGGCCGCGAGGTCGCGGGCAAGATCTTCGTCCGGGTCTGAGCGCTCGGTGGCGACGGCCCGCAGCGCTTCATTGTCCACGAAGCGTCGTTCCGACAGCGCGCTCGTCGTCTGCCTTGCCGGCAATCCCAACGTCGGCAAGTCGACGCTCTTCAACCGCCTGACCGGCGCCGCCGTCGAGACCGCCAACTACCCCGGCATGACGGTGGGCCTGAACATCGCGGCGGCGCGCTGGGGCGGGCGCGAAGTGCAGCTCGTCGACCTGCCCGGCACCTACGCTCTCGACCCCGTCTCCGAAGACCAGTGGGTGGCCCGTCACGGACTGCTGGACTGGCAGCCCGACGTCGTCATCGCGGTCGTCGACGCCACCAACCTGGCGCGCAACCTCTACCTCGTCCTGCAGCTCGTCGACCTCGGCCCGCGCGTCGTGATCGCCCTGAATCTTATCGACGAGGCCCGGCGCCAGTCGCTGCGCATCGATCCGCGAGCGCTTTCGCAGGCCCTCGGTCTGCCGGTCGTGCCCACCGTCGCGCGCCGCGGTGAGGGGCTCGACGAGCTCACGGCCGCCGCCGCCGCGGTGGCGGCCGGCAGCAACGGCCTGGGCCACGGACGCGCGGTGCGTTACTCGGCCCGCATAGAGGCCCAGGTCGCCGGTCTCGAGGAGCAGTTTGCCGACGGGCCCGCCGCGCTGCCCGAGGGCTTGCCGCCGCGCGCCGCCGCTCTGGCGCTGCTCGAAGGCGACGAAGAGCTCGTGGCGGCCTTCGGCGAGGCCGGCCAAACCGCAGCGGCGGCCGGCCGGACGTCGCTGGCCGTGCCCATCGCCGCCGCCCGCCACGCCGCCGCGGCGGCCATCGCCGAAGCCTGCACCGAGGGTCGCGCGAGCGCGCCGGCCGCCGACCGCTGGTGGGCGGCGACGACGTCGCCGATCACCGGCGTACCGATCCTGCTGGCCGTGCTCGCCTCAGTCTTCGCCTTTCTGTTCTTCGTGGGTGGTCGGCTGTCCGAACTGCTGACTTCGCTGTGGATGGCCACGGCATCGCCGCTGCTGGGCTCGGCGGTGCACGGCCTGTTCGGCTACGGCGCCGTGGCCGGCACGCTGCTCTGGGGCCTCGACGGCGGCATCCTGGCGGCGCTGGCCGTCGGCATCCCCTACATCCTCACGTTCTACTTCGCCCTCGCCCTGCTCGAGGACTCGGGGTACATGAACGCGGCCGCCTTTCTGGCCGATCGCGTCATGCACCTCTTCGGCCTGCACGGCCGCGCCGTGATCCCCCTGATGGCCGCCGCCGGCTGCAACGTGCCGGCAATCATGGGCACGCGCGTGCTCTCGACGAGGCGTGAGCGCACGATCGCCTGTGCGCTCGTCGTCCTCGTGCCCTGCAGCGCCCGGACGGCCGTGATCCTGGGTTCGGTGTCGCTGTTCGTCGGCTGGCAGTGGGCGCTGCTGGTCTTTGGTGTGGTGGGGCTCGTGGGCCTGGTCGCGGGGCTGGCGCTCAACCGCATCCTGCCCGGTGAACCCGAGGGCCTGGTCATGGAGATGTTCCCCTTCCGCCGGCCCTCGCTACGTCTCGTGGTGCGCAAGACATGGAAGCGCTTTGGGACCTTTCTCTGGGCGGCGGCGCCGATCATGCTGCTCGGCAGCTTCGCCTTGGGCGCCCTCTACGAGACGGGCCTGATCTGGCATCTGAGCCGCCCGCTCGAGCCGGTCGTGGTCGGCTGGCTCGGTCTGCCGGCGGTGGCGGGGCTGACGCTGCTGCTCTCGGTGCTGCGCAAGGAGCTCGCGCTGCAGATGCTCGTCGTGTTTGCCGTGGCCCGCTACGGCGTCGCGGCCCACGACCTGCGGACCTTCATGACGCCCCACCAGATCGTCGTTTACGCCCTGGTGGCGACCATCTTCATTCCCTGCATCGCGACGATCGCCATGCTGGTCCGTGAGCTGGGCTGGCGGCGGTCCGCGGCGATCAGCGCCGGCACCGTGGGCGCCGCGCTGCTGGTCGGCGGCGCCGTGGCCCACCTGCTGCCGCTCATCTGAGCTGCTCCGCCGGGGTTGCGGCGGCCGCCGTGACCCGCGGCCGCGGCGGGCCGCGGCGGTGCCGGTCTCGACCGGAACGGGTACCGTACCTGCCAGCGCTCCCGCGGTCGTCTGCCAGGAAGCATGAAGAAAGTCACGATCCAGCTCGTCGTCGCCACGATCATCACCGTCGCCTTCGTCCTGACGGCCGTGAGCGGCCTCGTCCTGTATGTGCCGGGACGGCTCATCCCCGTCTTCGGGCTCTCTCTGCTCACGTGGCGCGTCATCCACGAGTGGGCCGCGCTGGCGCTGACTGTGGCCGTGGTGGCGCACATCGTTTTGAACCGGCGCCGCGTCGGTGAGATGGTCGCAGGTCTGTGGCGGCCCGCCGGGTCGCCACGGACCGCTGCGGCGCCTGCGCCTGCCCATGGGTCAGACACGCGGGTGCCGGCGCCCAGCCGGACTGGCGACGCCGCCAGCGACGACGCAGAACCGGTCGCCGCGACCGCCGCCGCAAGCGACGGCGGCCAACCAGTCGTCGCGACCGCCCCGGACGAGGGGCGTCTGCGCTATAACCGGCGCTGGTTTCTGCTGCTTGCCGCCGGCGCCGTGGCTGCCCTGATCGCCGTCCTGGGCCTCGAACGCGGCAGCTCTCGTAGCGGCGGCTCGGGACCGGGCAGCGGGCCGGCGGACTTCCCTGTGCTCAACATCGAAAGCCGGCCGCCGGCAGTGAGCGCCGCCGACTGGGTGGTCGATGTCGACGGCCTCGTCGACAGCCCGCTGCACCTCGAGCGCAGCGCCTGGCTTGCCCTGCCGCGCACGCAGGAGACGCGCGACTTTCACTGCGTCGAAGGCTGGAGCGTGGACCGCCTGGGGTGGGAGGGGGTGCGTGTCGCCGACCTGCTGAGCCTGGCCAAGCCCCAGGGCGCGGGCCAGTTCGTCACCTTCCACGCCGCCGGCGGCGCCTACTCGGACAGCCTCGCCCTGGCCGAGGCCCGGGCGCCGGAGACCCTGCTGGCCGACTCCCTCGACGCCGCGCCGCTGTCGGCGGCCCACGGGGGACCGCTGCGCCTGGTCGTCCCTTCTCAGCTCGGTTACAAGAACGTGAAGTGGGTCGTGCGTCTCGAGGTCACCGCGACACGGGCTCAGGGCTACTGGGAGCGCAACGGCGACTACCCGTCCGAGGCGCCCGTGAGCTGAGGCGGCCGGCGCTCGCCGTTCGGCGCGCCGTGTCACGCGGAGAGCATGCTCAGCGCGGCCGGCCTCGAACTTCTGGCCGACTGCCTGCGACGATGACGATCGCGCAGGGCGCTTCAGTTCGGCAGGCCGCGAGCCGATACCGGATCCGTGCAGTCGGAAGGCGACAAGCGCCGCGGTGTTCTCTCGTGCTGAGCTCGCTGTTCAGGCGTCTCGCCGGTCTGCCGCGCGGTTGGGTGGTCGCCATCGGCTTGGCGTTCACCCTGGCGATCGCTGTGCTCGACTCCATCACCGGACCGCGCATCCTGCTCAGCCTCTTCTACCTGCTACCGGTGATGCTCGTGGCCTGGGCGACCGAATCGACCGGCTGCGGCCTGATCGTCGCCGGCGCATCAAGTCTGGTCGGCCCGGTCGAGGCCGTGCTCACCGGTTTTCGCTACGACTCGCTGCCCGTGGCCTTCTGGAACGGACTCGTGCGACTGGCGGTCTTCGGCATCGTGCTTTACCTCATGGAAAGCGTGCGCAGCCTCATGGCCAGGCTGCAGGAACTGGCGCTGTCGGACGAGCTTACCGGCCTGGCCAACCTGCGCGCCTTCCGCGAGGTCGCCGCCAAAGAGATCGACCGCAGCCGGCGGTTCCACCACGAGCTCTCTCTGGCCTATATCGACATCGACGACTTCAAGGGCACGAACGATCGTCTGGGCCATGAGGCCGGCGATCGCATGCTGATCGCCCTGGCGAGCCTCGCGCTGGCCACCGCGCGCTCGGTCGACACGGTGGCTCGTATCGGCGGCGACGAGTTCGTGATCATCATGCCCGAAACCGGCGCCGACGCGGCTCTGCCTTTGGCCACGCGTTTGCGCGCGGCCTTTCCGCGGGCCGCCGCGGTCGGCGACGCCACGGCGACCTGCAGCATCGGCCTGGCATCGTTCACGCACTCTCCCGACTCCGTCGAAGCGCTGCTCACCGCCGCCGACGCGCTCATGTACGAAGCCAAGTCGGCAGGCCGGGACAGAGTGTGTCACGAAACCCTTCCCGCCGACGCGCACACGGTCGCGCAAGGCCGCCTGTTGCCGTTTTCGCCGACGTCACGCGCCTGACCGCGGCCGGCGCGGCCTCGTGGCGGCTCGGGCGACGGCAAGGTGCAGGGCGGGTCGCCTGGCGGTGAGGATCGCGCCGTCCGGCGCCTCGACGTCGACCCAGCCGCGCCAGGCGCCGGCGGCGCTCAATCGAGTCGTGGCCTGAAAGCTGTACGAGGCGCCCGCGGCAAGCTGCAGCGGGGGGCGGGAGCCGAAGGCCAGTGCCTGCCCCGACGGCCCCTGCAAGCGCAAAATCACGGTCTGCCAGTGGCCCTTCGTGTGACCCGGGTTGGTCAGTGTGAAGCGGATGCGCACGACAGTGCCCGCGACAACGGTCGCGGGCCAGAGCGCGATCGGACGGGTCACGACGAGCGCCGAGGCGGCGTCCGTCGCTGCGAATATTCGCAGTTCGTCGCGTGCCGTAGCGGTCACGCCGGCCGGGCCCGTGCCCGTCGCCGACGGGCCGGCGGGGGATGTGCCGGCCGGTGCTGCGCCGGGCCAGCGCGTGTCGCTCGGATCGGCCCCCAGATAGAGCATGCACGCCGTGACGTTGTCGATCCAGGCCTGTGTGCCCTGCGGGCAGTAGATGGGGGCGATGGCGCCGACCGCGTAGCGGCCCGCGCCGTAATAGAGCGGTCCGCGCAGCCCCACGGCCACGGTGGCGATGGCCTGGTCCCAGCTCGTAAAGGCGCTGCCCGCCCGGGTGGGGGCGAAGAACCAGTTGAAGGCGTTGTGGCTGGCCGTCTGTGAACCCGCCGAGAACAGGTACTGGCCAAAGCTCGACTCGGCGCCGCTGATGGCGACCAGAAAAGCGGGATCGACGCCGTTGCGCCGGCCCGCGGCATAGAAGGCCGCGCCTTCGCCGGCCAGCGGCGAGTCGTGGGCCAGCAGAAAGGCGTCGATCTGCTGTGCGCCGATGGTGGCGCGGGCGGCAGGGGCGGTGGCGCACAGCGCGGTCCCGGCCAGGGCTACCGACAGCACGAAGATGGGCCAGTGTAGTCGCCTGCGCCGCAGGGCTGCTCCTTTGCTCGACCGGGCGGGTACGGTCCCGGTCGGTCAGGGTAACGAGCGCGGGTGAGCAGAGGGTGAGGGCCGCGTGTGCGTCGCGTCAGCTCGCGGGCGCGAGCCATCGCGCGCCGACAACTCCCCGGCGCCCCCCAAACAGCCGCGCTGCGAGCCGTCCCGGCCTTGCGGCCGGGCCGCGCGCATCTCGTAACGCCGCCCTCCTGTCATGCTCGTCGCGACCTTGCCGCCGCCGGCTACCTTCGCGTCGCTCGAAGGGCGACATCTTCACTCTGTGGGGCATGGCCGATGTGGGCGAGAGCCACACGGCCTGGGCGGTCGTCGACCATGGCGGCAGCTTCGCCGTCGCCTCTGACTTCAGCCGGGCGCACGGCGGTCGCAGACGCTGAGGCGGCGCGTCCATCCGGGCCGACCCTGTGCCGAGGGACGGCTCGAACGCCAGACCGAGACCGTGAGGACTGCAGCGGGCCCCCCCGACGGTGGGCGGCCCGCTCGACGTTGGCGGGTCGACCGCCCGCCCGACCGCTGACGGTCGTCAGCTCGAGGCGTCGGGCGGCGTGGGCAGGGGAGCCGCCCCGGCGAGCCGCGCGGCGATCGCCGCCACGAGCTCGAGCAGCTCAGTCTGTCCCGGCGTGAGCGGTTGACCGGCGACGAGCGTCACTTCGAGATCGGTATGGCCGTCGCTCACGACACGGGCTTGCCGCTCCGGCCGGCCGGCGCCGGAATCCGTCCCGAGGGTGACGGCGGCTCCCAGGACTGCGCCCCCGCGGGCGATCACGCAGGAGTGGGCCTCGAACGCCGCGCACACGGCCTCGCAGAGGCTCTGCAGCGACTGCGGCCATCCGCTCCCGCCGTCCTTCCCGGCCGCCTGCGGGGCCATCTGCTCCGCAAGCCGTCGCAGGCGCTCGCGCAGCAGCTCCAGCTCGGTCTGCGCGACGCGCTCCGCGCTGAACAGCCGGGCGTTGTGGAGCGCCACCGCGGCCTGGCCCGCCAGGGCGCGGCAGAGGCGCAGCTCCTGTGGTGAGTAACGGCGCGATCGCTCGCGGTCGCAGGCTTCGAGCAGGCCGATGGTGTCGCCCCCAAAGACGAGCGGCAGCATGAGCACGCTCTTCTCGCCGTAGCGACGCATGAGGGCCACTTCGGCTGCGTCGGCGCCGCCGTCGTCGGCGTTGACGGTCATCGCGGTCTGGTCGTCGAGGACCCGCCGGGTGGCCGGGAAGTCGCGCAGCTCAAAGACGCCCGACGTCGACCAGCGCCGGCCGCCGGCGTCGTATTCGGCCAGCACGCGGACCGCCTGAGCGGCGGGCAGATACTCCATGATCTCGCAGGTGTGGCAACGACTGAGCCGCGTGACGTGGCGGGCGATCTCGGCCAGCAGCTCGGACTGGTCGAGTCGCGAGGCGACGTCGATGGAGGCCTGTACCAGGGTCTCGAGCTCGCGCTCGCGGGCCCGCTGCGCCTCGCGATGGCTGCTGTCGCCGATGGCCCGGGCCAGCTCCTCGACGTCGTCGCTGGCGATCCGGCGGTGGCCGCCGGCGGTGCGCACGCACGGCAAAAAGCCGGACGCCGTCCAGCGCCGCACGGTGGCCGGCGAGACGCCGAGCCGGCGGGCCGCCTTACCGAGGCTCAGGTACACGTCGCTGCCGTGACCCGGGCGGCGGGCCGCACGAGTTTCGGCAGGTTTTCGTGGCGGCCCCTGTGAGATTTCGGCAGGTTCTGCACGTTGGCTGCGGCCTCGTCATCGTGTTTGCTTGGAGTGTCGAGTCACAGTTTACGTCGCGGCGCCGAGAGATTCTCGCGGCCGCGGCCGGCCCGGGAACAAGTGACGACCGAGAGCGGGAGGTCCGCATGGCACGTGGCAGACTCATCTATCTGAGCGCCGCCGAGCGCGAGTTCGTGCACGAACAGACGGCTCGCGTGCTGGCCGAGGTCGGCATCGGCTACAACAGCCCGGCGGCGATCGAGCTGCTGGCCGAAGCCGGCGCCGACGTCGACCGCGAGCTGCTGCGCGCCAGGCTGCCGTGGGAGCTCGTCGAGCGCTGCCTTGCGACCTGTCCCAGGCAGATCAGGCTGGCCGCCCGCGAGCCGCGCCACGACGTGCTGCTGGGCGACGGCTCGCTGTCGTTTTGCAGCGACGGCACCGGTACGTTCATGCTCGACGACGTGACCGGGCGGCGCAGCGAAGGCACCGCCGCCGACATGCGCCAGACCATGCGCCTGCTCGACGCCCTGCCCGAGGTCGACTACATGTGGCCGCCGATCTCGGCGCGCGACCTTGACCCCGTGACCGCGGGCCTCGAGATCGAGGCCATTGCCCTGCAGAGCTGCAGCAAGCACCTGCAGGACGAGGTGCGCCAGGTCGCCCATGTGGCCCCGTTGCTGGAGATCTTCGAGGCGGTGGCCGGCGGCTCGCTCTGGGAACGCCCGATCTTCAGCACGATCAACTGCACGATCGCCCCACTCATGCATGAGCGCGAGATGACCGAGGCGACCATGGCGCTGGTCAAGGCCGGTGTCCCGGTGCTGATCCTGCCCATGCCGCTCACCGGTACGACCGGACCGATGACCGTTCTGGGAAGCTGCATCATCAACATGGCCGAGCTGCTGTCGGCGGTCGTGCTGTTCCAGCTGGCCCAGCCGGGCTGTGGACTCATCGCCGGCATCGGCGCGGCCGTGGCCGACCTGCGCACCGGAGCCTACCTGTGCGGCGCTCCCGAGGTCGGCCTGGCCAACGTCATCTGCATCGAGATGAGCCACTACTACGGGCTGCCGGTGACCGGCAGCGCCGTGACGAGTGACGCCAAGGCGAGCAACCTGCAGGCCGGCGCCGAAGGCATGCTCAGCGCCCTGTCCGAGGCGCTGGCCGGCGCCGACAGCCTGCTGGCCTTCGGTCTCATGGACGGCGCCGAGACGGTCAGTCTGGCCAAGATCGTGCTCGACTGCGACCTGGTGGCGATGGTCGAACGTTTCCTGCGCGAGGGTCGGATCGACGAGACCACGGCGCTCATCGACGACATCGTCGCGGTGGGTATCGGCGGTCACTACCTGGGACGCAAGAGCACGCGCCGGTGGCACAGGGCCGGCGAGATCTGGTGGCCCTCGGTGTTTCAGCGCGAGGGCTGGGAGAGCTACGAGGGACGCTCACTGGTGCGCGACGCCGCCGCGCGCGCTCACGAACTGCTGGCCGCACACGAAGTACCGCCGCTGTCCGACGACCTGCAGCGCCACATCGACGCGGTGATCGCCGGCTACCGGCGGACGGCCGGGTAGCGGCTCCGCGGGCGCGGGGTCGCACTCGCGCGTCCGCCGGCATACGATGAGTCTCGTGATTGGTCGGCCTCGATGTGAGGAACAAAGAAGGCACCAGTAGACTCGTACCCCGATAGCGGAGAGCCGACGTGAGCAGATTGCGGCGCGTCATCATCCCATTGCTGATCATCGTCGTGCTGCTCGTGATCGTGCAAACGGTCATGAAGGGCAAGAGCAGTTCCGCCGTCAAGTACGCCTTTCAGGGCGGCAGCCAGAGCTTCGTCAGCCAGTTGAACGGCGGCGACGTGTCGTCGGTGCTGGTCAACACCACCGCCCAGACGATCCAGGTCACGCCCAAGAGCGGGCCTGCCTACACGATCTCCTACCCCGACGCCACGCTGCTCGCCCAGCTGCTGGCCAAGCACCCCACTGTTGCGGTCTCGGCCAAGAGCGGCAGTTCGTCGTGGACCAGCCTGCTCACGCTGCTGCTGCCGGTGGTGCTCATCATCGGCTTCATGATCTTCATCATGCGGCGCATGCAGGGCGGCGGCTCCAAGGTGATGAGCTTCGGCAAGAGCCGGGCCCGCCAGGTGAGCGTCGATGCGCCCAAGGTCACCTTCAAAGACGTGGCCGGCATCGAC
>Ga0182014_10008772_pt1 | contig 10255 bp, 11 predicted proteins | sample 612S2DmetaG_FD_120489 | JGI IMG/M metagenome (GOLD analysis project Ga0182014, IMG submission 120489) | Permafrost microbial communities from Stordalen Mire, Sweden - 612S2D metaG | ecosystem: Environmental > Terrestrial > Soil > Wetlands > Permafrost | place: Sweden: Stordalen | collected...
AAGCAGGTAGCGCACGCGGAGATGGTAGCGCGTTTTCCATTTGCACCATAGAACGCAGAAGCGATGGCGCCAAATTCAAGCGCACGCCTTCCCGGCGGGCGACACGCCATGCCGCGCGTTCCGGACACGGTGGGCGCGGATGGACGCGCCGGCGCCAGGCGCCTCGGCGTGCGTGAAGGGAGTTGACCGTCCGCCGTCGAAGCGCGCGGCAGCAGCGGCTGACGCAGCCCGACGCGCCGCAACTCGAAGCGCTCCACCGCGTGGATGGCGCGTCCCGTTCAAGCGCGCCAGCACGTGCACTTCACGGATGAGGCGCCCGAGCGCGAGCGGTTCGGCGGCGCCGCACGATGCCGCGGAGATTCCTGAATACGCTTACCTTTTGCAGGTAGTTCAATCAAGTTCAACCATCGTTCCGCCGCCACACCCGCCGAGATTGAAGCTGCCCGCCCCGGGGCGGGAAGCCCTTCACCGGGTGCAGCACACCGGGTGCAGCACTATCCCCGATGGCCGCTGTCTGATATCCTGCTCAAGCACAGGAGGTGCCAGCAATGAGTCCCAACCCATCGCTCCCGCCCGACATGGCGGTTTTCGACTACATGCCCACCCAGCACATAGAGGCATTCAAGAAGGCCGCCGGACATTTTCACGTGTGGATCCTCGTGCGGCGCGGCAATCCAGAATCGAAGAAATGGATCGGGCTGCCTGGTTACATCCCGAAACTCCTCGACTGCAAGGCTCAAGACCGCCGAAAAAGACGTCCGCGGTGAGGGTTCCACGGCAGGCCTGGTCGTCAGCCCGATTCTGTTGCCCGAAGCCTTCGGGCCGGGAAAGCTCAAGAAGGCCCTGGAGGAATGGACCAAGTTCGAACCGCACCTGTATACCTTCGACCCCAGAACCAACATCGCGCAAGACAAAGCCGGCAAGCACTACACCACTCAGAAGGACCCGAAACACAAGCACTATGGCTGCGTCATGTTCAAGCCCGTCTTCCGCTCCTTAGCTGAATATATCCACGCCGATTACGATCTCTACGCCGTGGTACCGTTTGTGGATACGAAGTCTAATATCCGCGTCTCGGAGAAGGGCTTCGGCGGCGAAGATCACTCCCGAAGCCAGAAATTGCACGACGTTCAATACTTCCTGAAAGCCGCCGGTGTTTTGCCGGGCCAGGACTTCGGCAGTCCCATGGTTCGCCACGGCGAACAGGAAACCTTCAAGACCGATTGGGACGACAACCTCGACGTGTTCTGGCCCGACGGCAAATCCGTCTCCGAGCTAAACGGACATGGCGCCATCCGGAATTTCTATGCCACCACGCTGGTTGGCCGCAAACAGTTCGCGAAGGACACAGTGGCCCAGCCCGCCGGTGGGAAGTGGGTGAAGACATGAAGCGCATCGTGTCCTTTCGGCAAGGCTGCGTAGGCGCCGAAGATCCTCGGAAGTGTTAGCCGCGTCGGGGGCTATGGATCAGTTCGCGGCCTTGCTGGCTGCTTTTGCCGGTTTGCGGGAGCGGAGCTGCTTTTGGAGTCTTTTGGTTTACCTGGGCGGCCGAGAATGCTTCCGGGTCGAACGGACCCCGCCACCGCAGCATGTTGGCATGTTCTTCGTGTTCGGGGTCGGTCAGCACCACCAGGTATTCTTCGTAACCGGGAGTTCCACCTACGTCTTCTGGAGGCGTGCGGCGCTCGCCTCCGATGCAGGTCGGATACTGCGTGGCCGTCTCGGGCAGCAGGATGGCTTCCAGCACCAGATCATGCTCCCAACTGTCACCGAAGTCATATAGATATGCGAACTGAGTTCCCACCCGGGGCACTACTTCCGCCAGCGGCACGCGGCTTTTGGATCCGTCCACACTTGTCCCGCTCGAAAAAAAGTTGAGAGATACTTGTTGGCATAAACTGGAACTTGTGGCATTTTCTATTTATTTACGTCCGACACCATCGGGCAGGAGAAAAAAAGATGGCAACCCAGCAACCCAAGCGTCCCGGCCCTTCCGCCGGCCATCCGGGTTGGGGTGGTCGCCCCCGCGGCGTGACCATGCCCTGCGATTGGTGCAAGCAGCGCGTGACGAGCTCGGAGATGCGTGCGCATTTCACCCACTGCCCCAAGCGCCCGCGCGAGACGGCGGTGAGGCTGCCGCGGGGCTGCAGCCTGGCGCAGGCGCGGAAGCCGCTGAAGGAGTTGCGGCATGATGTGGTGGCCATGCCCTGCGGCTGGGGCTGCGGCATGAAGCTCACCGCGCGCAAGATGCGCGAGCACTTCACCGCGTGCCGCAAGCGGCCGGGGAAGCGCTCGAAGCGCTAAGCTGGGGCGGTGCAGACGGCACGGGAAGTGATCCGGGAAGCCGGGGCTGCTGGCGACCGAGCGCGTTCCGCGATCGCTGGCGGCACGGATGCACGCGACAGCGGCGTCCGCCGCGCGTGTGGCGGGCGTTGACCGTCACCGTCGAACCGCGGCGCAAACGGCTGAAGCAGCCCGGCGCGCGGTCACTCGACGATCCTCGCCGCGTCCGCCATGTCAATGGCGCGCCGCATTCAAGCGCGCGCCGCCGCGCTTCGCGGTCGCTGCGCCCGAGCAGGCGCGTCGGCCTTCCGGCGGCGCGCGCGCCAAGCCGAGCGTTCCACGAGAGTAGGCGGCGCGAACGGACGCGGCAGCGCCGGAGGTCGCGGCGTGACTGGCGGGCGTTGACGTTCGCCGTCGGGCCCTGGCGGAAGCGGCCCGGCGCGCTGTAGCGCGACGGCGTCATCCTCCTGGCGTCCCGCGATGAGAGCAGGCGGCGCACCTCCCGATCAGAATTTTCTCAGGAATTGACGATACGCGCCGTTGTTGAACGTGCTCCACGGTTCAAAGCCCTTCTCCGCGTATAGCTGGTACGCGAAGTCGATGTTCGCTTTGCAGTCCAGCAGGTCTCGAAGATTGACTCCTGCGCGTTTCAAGTGTACCGTATTGATCTGGAAGTAGCCCCAATCGAGCGTGCCGTCGGAGTTGTAATGATAGATTTCGCAGGCGCCGCGCGGGTTTTCGGCACGTTGAACCGCCAATGCGACACGGCATGACGACCCGAATTTGTTACAGGCATATTGCTGGTAGGCCGTCAACCTGTGGCCAAATTGATCGGCTTGGGCCTGGTTGGTTTCCTCCGGCGAAGTTCTCGGGGCAATGACCAGGGGCCACTGGAACCGGAGGCGCAATGGCGATTGCAGGGTGAATGTGTATTGGGCCTGGAGCACGGCTGTGGCCCCACCAATTCCCACACCCAGGAGGACAAGCAGGCCAAAGAGCCGCGACGGACCTCGGGATGATCTCGATCGCCTGACGGGGGCCCGCTTCGACACCGCTGCTTTCAGAGACATTGGAGGGCATCCGTGGATGGCCGGCAGGCTGCGGCAGAGAGGTTTCCTGAGAATCGTTGAATTGAACGCACCGAACACGGATATCGCTGTGGCATTATCCGATCAGATTACTACAACGGCCTGGCAACGCACCCAAATTGGATCGGAGCCAGTCGACACCGCTCTGTCGAATCGAGGTGGTCGCGGTTGACAGAGCCCGTCGAGCGACGAGACAATCTGCGACGCCTTTTGCTCCAGGGTCTCACGGATGCGCGATGTAGTCCATGCGCCCGCCGTCCACGGTAAGAGTTTGGGCAGTGATAAAACCCGACTCGGGCGAAGCCAGGAAGGCCACCGCGTTGGCGATATCCTCTGGAAGACCGGTCCGCCCCACCATGGCTCTGACGGCCATCGTATCGATGGTTGCCTGAACCTCAGCCGGGCCGCGACCGCCGGTCGCCATGTCGGTCGGAATGAAGCCGGGTGCAACGGCGTTCACGGTAATGCCGTGCAGGCCCAGTTCGAAGGCGAAGCGGCGCGTCAGCGCGATGACGGCAGCCTTGGTCGCGGCGTAAAAGGTGGTGCCGGAGAGCGCGGTGCCGTGCGCGGCAACCGAGCTCAGGTTGACGATCCGGCCGAAGCCGCGCAGCTTCATGCCGTCCACAACAGCGCGTGTCACGTGAACCACGCCGTCTACGTTGGTGCGGCGCATAGCTTCCATTTGCGTGTAGTCGAAGTCCGCCAGGTCGCCCGTGGCCATCACTCCGGCATTGTTGACGAGGATGTCGATGGGGCCAACCTCGCTGGTTATGCGCTCGGCCATAGCGCGCACCTGCGCGGTGTCCCCGACATCCGCCTGCACGGCGAGCGCACGCCCAGCCTGCTGGTGAATGAGCGCCACAACGTGTTCGGCCTCGGTGGCGTGGTGATGATAGTTCACCACAACCACAGCTTGCTCGCGCGCCAGTCGCAATGCAATCGCGCGACCTATGCCGCGGGAAGCGCCGGTGACCAGCGCGGTTCTGCCTTCCAAATTCATAACGCTATGATATCTGCCCCGCCGCACCCGATGGCTGATTCCCGCGGCGATTGGTGCGGCCGGGGCCGCCTTCGCCGCGCCGGCTGCGGCCTTCCCGCGGCGCCGCACGTGCCGCGCGGGTTCGCGGCACGGATGGACCCGCCGGCACCAGCGTTCTCGGCGGAGCGCGGCGAGCGTTGATTCGTTCGTCGTCGGGCCCGGCTTGCCGCGGCTCGCCCATCTTCGCCGCCTCCGCCGCGTCGATGGCGCGCTGCGTTCAAGGGCTCACGCCGGCACGCGCATTTGGCTGTGGCTCTTCGCCGCCCGGAGTTCAGAAAACGACGACTTCAGACGATTAGATGATTGATGGCATCCATCACGGACTCCACATCCGGTATGCCACCACTCCAGCGGCCACGATGACAAACGCCATCAGCGAGGGCCGCGTCTGCGTCACCAGCGCGTCCGCCATGAACCAGACCGACACCGCCACGAACAGCCACAGCGTGTAAGGATACCCCCACATCCGGTACGGCCGGAGCGCGTCAGGCAGCTTGCGACGCAGGACGAACACGGCCGCGACACTCATGGTATAGAAGATCCACGCGGCCAGGATCGAGTAGGAATAGAGCGTCTCGTACGACCCGGTGAGGACCAGAGTCGCCGTCCAGATTCCGCTACATAAGATGGCAAAGCCGGGAGTCTGAAACCGGGGATGCACTTCGCCGAAACGGGCGAAGAACAGCCGGTCGCGGGCCTGCGCAAACGGGATGCGGGCGCCGGTCAGAATGCAGCCGTTCACGGCACCGATGATCGAAAGCAAAACGGTCAGCGAAACAAGGATCCCACCGATCGGGCCCATGGTGCGCGTGGCCAGATCGGCGCCGGCGCGGTCGGTCGCGGCGATCTGGGCGACGGTCATTACTTTCAGGTAGGCGATGTTGGCGGATACATACAGGATCGCTACAGCGGCCATGCCGAGCACCAGCGAGCGCAGCAGGTTTTTCTGCGGGTCCCGCACCTCGCCGGCCACGAAGCTCACATAACTCCAGCCGTTGTACGCCATCAAGCAGGCCGCCATCGCGACTCCGAAATGCATCGCGGACAGCGGAGGAGCGGCGGCCGGCGCAGCCGTATGCGGGCTGAGGAGTCCGGCCCCGATCAGCGCCAGCAGCCCCACTATCTTCAAGCCGGTGAAAGTGCGCTGTACCCACGCGCCTTCCTGCACACCGACATAGTTGACCGCGGACAGCGCCGCGATTAGCGCAACCGACAGCGCCTTGGCCGCGGCGGCAGTCAGTGGGAGGAAGTAGCCCACATAGATCGAGAACGTGACCGCCAGCCACGCGCTGCCACCCGTCAGGACCGCCAGCATGAACGTCCAGCCGCACACGAATGCGCATAGCGGCCCGTACGCTTCGCGGAGGTAGACGTATTGACCGCCCGTCGCCGGGAGCATTGCGCCCAATTCGGCGTAGGCTAGCGCGCCGAAAAAGGAGAGCACGCCCGCGACCACCCACACCGCCAGGATGGCGGAGGCCGAGGGCAGGCTCCGCGCGATGAGGTTCGGCAGCACGAAAATTCCCGAGCCGATCACGATCCCGATGACAATCGCCGTCGCGTCGAGCATCCCGAGGCTGCGGGGCAGGTCCTGCGCGGCTTTCACCGAAAGCGCTCGCCGGTGTGTTTTTCCACCGCGTCCATATTGAGCGCGATCCCCAATCCGGGACTGCCGGGCACCGGCAGCATGCCGTCGGCATCCAGCTTCCAGGGGGTTTCCACTAGGTCGTCGATGAATGGAGAACCCGTTAGGTATTCGACAAGGCCGGTATTCCGCGCCGCGGACGCAAGCTGCAGGTCGGCGGCCAGGCCGAGCGCCGTGTTCCACCCGTGCGGGATGAAGCGGACGTCGTTCTCCTCGGCCATCCACGCGATGCGCCGCTCCTCGCTGATGCCGCCGACCTTCGTCACGTCAGGCTGCACGATATCAAAAGCCCGCTGCTGCAGCCACGGAGTGAACGACTGCCTGCGGGTCAGGACTTCGCCGCCGGCGATCGGCACGGGCGAGTGGTCGCGCAGCAGCACGTAATCGTGCAGGTTGTCGGGCGGGAGCGGTTCCTCAAACCAATAGATGCCGTAATCGGCGAGCATGCGGGCGGTCCGGGCGGCCCACTTATAGTCCTGCGGCCAGAAAGCATCGCTGGCGCCCGCATCCACCATCAGCAGCGAGTCCGGCGAGACCCCCTCGCGTGCCGCGCGGACGATGGCCTCGTCCATGGCCGAACTGGTCCGGCCGAATGGTCCCCAGCCGATCTTGAAAGCCCGAAACCCCTGTGCCTGCACCGCCGCAAGCTGCTCCGCCAGCGCGCGAGGCTCGCGCATGAGGAGCGACGCGTACGGCAGCACACGATCGCGGTACCGCCCGCCCAGCAGCCGCCCGACCGGTTGCCCTGTGACCTTGCCAAGGATGTCCCACATCGCGATGTCGATACCGCTGATCGCGTGGGTCACCGATCCGCCGCGGCCCATCCAGAATGTGTGCGCATGCAGTTTTTCGCTGACGCGCTCCGGTTCCAGCGGATTTTCGCCGAGGTACAGCGGCGCCAGGAAATGCAACGCGCCCCGCACCAACTCATCGTTGGTAAATGCTGAACCCCACCCGGTGACGCCTTCGTCGGTGAAGACGGCGATCAGGGTATGGACGCAGTCGTCCGGCCGGATCTCGTTCGCCCACCCGCCCTCCGGCGTGCCGTGGCGCAAACCCGCCGAGCGGATATCCGTAATTCGCATTGCGCGGCCCCCCAGGAGAGTATAATCGGACCCATGTTACGGCGCAATTTCTGCACCAGTCTGATGGCCGCCGGCGCGATCGGCCGGTGGGCACGCGCTCAACAGCAATCTCTGGAGCCGGCCGCCGGCAGGATCGTTCTGGAGCGATTCATGCCGGGCCAGCCGCACAGCGGAAAGGTACTGCTGGCGGTCCAGGCGCACTCCGACGACATCCCCCTCTCCGCATCGGGCACGGTTGCCAAGCTGATTGAAGAGGGGTACACCGGCTATCTCGTCCGCGCCACCAACGACGATATGGGCGATGCCGTGGGCCTCGGCACGCCTGGCACCATCGGCGAGCACGTGCTCGGCAACGAGCGCGACAACGCCGAGGTGGCGCGGGTTCTCGGCTGCAAAGACCATTTCGACCTGAACTACAACAATCATCGCATGGGCGACGTCTCGCTCAACGAAGTGACTGGCCGGCTCATCTTCCTGATTCGCCTGCTCAAGGTCGATACGGTCGTCGGATGGGACCCGTGGACGCACGATGAGGAGAATCCGGATCACTACACCATAGCCAAGGCGCTGGAAGCGGCATGCTGGATGGCGGGCCGCGCCCACGATTTTCCGGAGCACTTTGCCGCTGGCCTCCAGCCCAAGACGGTCCAGGACAAGTACTACTTCGCGCGGCGTCCCGAGATCACGCGGGTCGTGGACATCAGCAAGCAGATCGACAAGAAAGTAGATGCCATCCGCGCCAACGTTGCGAAGGGTCCGGGCGGCCACTCCGGAGCGCGTCTGCGGGCGGAACTGGCGGAGCGCCATCAGCGGCTGCCGCTGTTGGGCGACGACGACGTCACCGCCGACCGCAACTACATTCGCGAGTTCAGCCTGACGCGCAACCGCGAGTTGGGCAAGCAGTACGGGGTCGAGTACGCCGAGGCTTTCCACTACATCCCTGCGGGGGCTTCCGGCGCGGACCGGGACCCGCGCGTTGACGAGTACATCAAACAACACGCGGTCCCGGGCAAGTAACTATTCCGGCGCGAGCAGGCCGCACTGACGCGAATCTTGTCCAGGCCGCCGCGCTCGGCGGGCGGCAGGAAAACGTCCGGCCGGAGTCCGTGCGTTATGCGTCCTGCACGTCCGGAATCTCTCCGGCCCGTATTGGGCAGCAGTCGCCGTTCGGGCGCTACGTGTGAGCGGCGCCGGAAGCACGCCGGTTTGCCCGCGCGTGTCCGGCCGCCGCGTGACCGGGTCGTCGTCGGGCGGCAGGGCGGAACACGCACCTGGCCGGTGGGCGGCGGAACGCTGAACGAAGCGGGCATGGCGACTCCGCGGCGCGGACGGACGCGCCAGGGCCGCAGTTCTCGGCGAGCGTGGCGCGCCTTGATCGTTCGCCGTCCCGCTTCGGCCTTCCGGCGGCGCCGCACGAGCCCCGCGTACCACGAGAGCGGGCGGCGCGGCTGGACGTGCCAACGCCCCCGTATCGGCCTTCCGGCGGCGCCACACGATGCCGGGCGTTCCACGGGAGCAGGCGGCGCGGAGGGACGCCGGCGCCGGAGTCGCGGCGAGTGCGGCGGGGCGCGGACGGACGAGCGGGAGTCGACCGTGCGCCGTCGAACCGCAGCGGAAGCGGCCGAGGGAGCGCGACGCGCCGTGGCTCGACGATCTTCGCCGTGTCCGGCGCGTCGGTGGGCACGCGGGGCTCGAGCTCGCGTCGGCACGCGCGCCGCACGCGTTCCGGAAACGGCGGCGCGGATGGCGTTGGCCGTCCGCCGTTCGCGCCGCGGAAGCGGCCGACGTAGCTCGACGTCCTGTCGCTCGACGCTCTTCGCCACGGCCAGCCCGACCGTGGCGCGCCGGGGATCAAGCGCGCGCCCGCCGGTCTCCGAGTGGCGCCCGACGATGGCTTGCACGCGCTATAACATATTAAGTTAGGATCAGAATGCCACGGTGGGCCGCGCACTCACACCCAGGAGTCACTCGATGACCCAGCCCGCATACCCGGCGGCGAGGGCCGCTGCTCCCCGAATCCATGCTCATTTCGCGCGACACCTCGTCGCCTCCTCGCCTCACCGGGGCACGAAAACGGTGGCGTCCCCCGACATCGCGGCGATCGAGGCAATCATCGACGCGGCTTTCTGGGCCAGCCTTCGGCGCGAGGAGGGCTATATGCCCCGGATCTCGCTCGCCTTTGTTGCGCCGGAAACTGTGAAAGGGCCCCTCCTGTTCGAGCGGCGGCTACCGCTCGCAGCGCAGCCCCTCACGCGGCTTGCGCCCGCAGTGGAGCGCCCTGGCATTCACCTCGGCGTCTGGCGGGACGGTCAGCAGTTCTTCGTTTGGGGCGCTACTCGCTACCTGCCTGCCTCTTGCCTCGTGCTGGAAGTGGTCGCGCCCGGTCTGCTGGTTGTCAAGCACAGCCGCGCCGACGAATCCGAAAAGTTCGTGAATGTAGCCGTATTGCAAGGCGACGAGATCAAAATGATCGACGAACAGTCTGCGCACCTGCCGGACTGCCCTGACCTCCTGACCTCGCTGCTTGGGTTCGATACCCAGCACGCATCCAGCGGATCTGTGAGCGCGCTTATCCATCTTGCGGTTTCGATGCGTGCCCACGGCCGCGGCGGCTCGCTACTTGTCGTGCCCTCGAAAACGGAGTTGTGGCGGGAATCGGTGGTGCAGCCAGTCTTGTACGCGGTGGCGCCACCGTTCTCTGCGCTTGCCGAGGTGATGCAGAACCGCGCTGGCGAGAATCCGGATGGCCGCTGGTTGGATGCGCTCCGGCGCGCCGTTGACGGTGTCGCCGGTTTGACTGCGGTGGATGGCGCGACCGTGATCACCGACCAGTATGAGGTACTCGCATTCGGTACTAAGATAGTGCGTCGCGACGGGTCGTCGCAGGTCGCTGAGGTGATCATGACGGAGCCGATCGAAGGTGCCCGTGCCGAGGTGGTCGAGCCGGCACAACTCGGAGGCACGCGTCACCTTTCGGCGGCGCAGTTTGTACGCGACCAGCGCGACGCGGTGGCGCTGGTTGCCTCTCAGGATGGTCGGTTCACGGTCTTCGCCTGGTCACCCTGCGAAAACATGGTCCACGCGCACCGTATCGAGACTCTCCTTCTGTAGCACA
>Ga0182014_10008775_pt1 | contig 10253 bp, 9 predicted proteins | sample 612S2DmetaG_FD_120489 | JGI IMG/M metagenome (GOLD analysis project Ga0182014, IMG submission 120489) | Permafrost microbial communities from Stordalen Mire, Sweden - 612S2D metaG | ecosystem: Environmental > Terrestrial > Soil > Wetlands > Permafrost | place: Sweden: Stordalen | collected...
GCCAAAGCCCATCGCCTGCGCGATGCCGGCCAGCGGCCCGCGCTTGCCGGAGCCCATGGCCTTCATCATGTCGGCCATGTTCCGGTGCATCTTCAGCAGCTTGTTGACTTCCTCGACCTTGACGCCGGCGCCCGCGGCGATCCTCTTTTTACGGCTGGCCTTGAGGATATCGGGGCTCTTGCGTTCCTGCCGCGTCATCGAATCGATCACCGCGACCTGGCGCTTGATGATCTTGTCGTCGATGCCGGCATTGGCGATCTGGTTTTTCATTTTGGCGATGCCGGGCATCATGCCCATCAGCCCCGCGATGCCGCCCATGTTCGCCATCTGCAGCAACTGCTCGCGCATGTCGGTGAGGTCGAACTGGCCCTTGCGCATCCGCTCGGCGGTGCGCGCGGCCTTTTCCGCGTCGATGTTGGCGGCGGCCTTCTCCACCAGCGACACCACGTCGCCCATGCCGAGAATGCGGCCGGCGATCCGGCTGGGGTGGAAGTCTTCCAGCGCATCGGTCTTTTCGCCGGTGCCGATCAGCTTGATCGGCTTGCCCGTGACCGCGCGCATCGACAGCGCGGCGCCGCCGCGGCCGTCGCCGTCCACGCGCGTCAGCACGATGCCGGTCAGCCCGACCCGCTCGTCGAAGGATCGCGCCAGGTTGACCGCGTCCTGACCGGTCAGGGCATCCGCGACCAGCAGCACTTCGTGCGGATTGGCCGCGGTTTTGATCTCGGTCGCCTCCGTCATCATCTCTTCGTCGAGCGTGGTGCGGCCGGCGGTGTCGAGCAGCACCACGTCGTAGCCGCCGAGCTTGGCGGCTTCCAGCGCGCGCCGCGCGATCTGCGCCGGCTTCTGGCCGGCGACGATCGGCAGGGTGGGGATATCGAGGTCACGTCCGAGCACCGCGAGCTGCTCCATCGCCGCCGGGCGATAGATGTCGAGCGAGGCCATCAGCACCTTGCGCTTGTCGCGCTGGGTCAGGCGACGGGCGAGCTTTGCCGTGGTGGTGGTCTTGCCGGAGCCCTGCAGGCCGACCATCATGATCGCGACCGGCGGCACGGCGTTGAGGTCGATGGTCTGGCCGTCGGAGCCCAGCGTGGCGATCAGTTCGTCATGAACGATCTTGACCACCATCTGGCCGGGCGTCACCGACTTGACGACGGTGGCGCCGATCGCCTGTTCGCGGACCCTTTCGGTAAAACTCCGGACCACGTCGAGCGAGACGTCGGCCTCCAGCAGCGCGCGGCGCACCTCGCGCATCGCGGCGTCGACGTCGGCTTCCGTCAGCGACCCGCGCCGGGTCAGCCGATCGAGAATACCACCAAGCTTTTCCGACAGATTGTCGAACACGTCCTAAGTCCTTTTGCCTGTTGCAGGCCTTGCATCTCTCTCCGCTGTCATACCCCGCGAAAGCGGGGTATCCAGTACCCCGAGACCTCGCGTTGCAATCAACGCTCCCGGTTACTGGATCACCCGCTTTCGCGGGTGACGACGACCTAACTTGTGTCTCGCGCCGTACCTCGGCGCCGAAACGATATTCCAAACACTTTTGCGCCCGAGGGCGCATCGCGCTGTCGGGCGTTGACCTCCGGCCTCAGGGACCGGGCGGCGGGTCGAAAAGATGAGTCTTTCCGATGGATTGGCGGCGTTAAACCCCCGCAAGCCCGGAAAGTCAAGGAAAGTCGCCGCCGGATGGCGTTATCGTGAACCCCGATGACCCGCTTACCCCTTGCAGAAGCTGCTGTTTTTGAGGTCAATCGGGCCATGAGCGCCTCAGAGAAGACCGATGCAGGGCCGCTTTCCGATCATTTCGACGGAAAGCGGTTTTTCGATCCCGACGGCGTGCCGCCGAAATCTCTGGGTGAAGTGCTGCGCTGGCAGTTCGGCGGCGGCCGGCAGCGGCAGGCGTGGCCGGAATGGGCGCCGAGCCCGCATGCCGACACCCCGCCGGGACGGGTCGCGGGCGACAAGGTGAGGCTGTCGTTCGTCGGTCACGTCAGCTGGCTGATCCAGACCGCGGGGCTGAACATTCTGGTCGATCCGGTATGGTCGCAGCGCGCCTCGCCGGTCGGCTGGGCCGGGCCGAAACGCCGCAACGATCCCGGCATCGCGTTCGACGCGCTGCCTGACATCGATATCGCGCTGGTGTCGCACGGCCACTACGATCATCTCGACATCGCGACGCTGTTCAGACTCGCCGCGAAATTCTCGCCCCGCGTGATCACGCCGCTCGGCAACGATGTCGCCATGCGACGCGCCGATGGCGGCATCCGCGCCGAAGCGTTCGACTGGCATGACCGGATCGGGCTCGGCCATGACATCGCGGTGACGCTGGTGCCGACCCGGCATTGGTCGGCGCGCGGGCTGTTCGACCGTAACCAGGCGCTATGGGCGAGTTTTGTGCTGGAGACGCCGGCGGGCAAGATCTACATCGTCTGCGATTCCGGCTACGGCGACGGCAAGCATTTTCGCAGCGTCGGCCAAACGCATGGCCCGTTGCGGCTGGCGATCCTGCCGATCGGCGCCTATGAGCCGCGCTGGTTCATGAAGGACCAGCACATGAACCCGTCCGATGCGGTCAGGGCGCTCGGCGATTGCGGCGCCGAACGGGCGCTGGCGCATCACCACGGCACGTTTCAATTGACCGATGAAGCCATCGACGCGCCGCTCGCCGCGCTGGACACGGCGCTGGATGAAGCGAAGATTCCGCGCGAGCGTTTTGTCGCGCTGAAGCCGGGGCAGGTGTTCGAACTCTAATAGATTGTTGATTTGACGCGTTTTCTTTACGCGAAGCGGTTTCCACTTCGCTTGAAAACGCTCTTTGCCCCGCCCCGCTTATTTGATCGCCCAGGATACGTTCACCGTGACTTGCAGCGTCTCCTCGCCCAGCGCTACCGGCGCTGGCGACGCAGCCATTCCGACCGCCATCTTGCGGAACGGCATCGGGCCGGGGGCGCCTTCCTCCGAGATGCTGAGCGGCGCGCCGAGCGTGACGCCGGCGGCCCTGGCATAGATCTCGGCCTTGCGGCGGGCGTCGGCGACCGCCTGTTCGCGGGCGTCGTCCAGAAGCTTCGAGGCGTTGGACACCGAAAAATTGATGCCGCCGATATCGGTTGCGCCGGCTCCCACCAGCGTGTCGATCGTCCCGGCGACCCTGGTGACGTCGTGCAGCCGCACCGTGACGCGGTTGCTGGCGCGGTAGCCGGTCACGGGAGAGGGACCGGAACGGTTCGCTGCGTATTGCGGCTGCAGCGACAGCCGCGAGGTCTGGATATCCTTTTCAGCGACGCCGGCGGCCTTCAACGCCAGCAGGACCTTGCCCATCGCCGCGTTGTTGGCTTCCGACGCCTCGCGCGCGGTTTTGGCGTCCGAGGTGACGCCGCCCTCGATCTGGGCCTGATCGGGCGCCACCGACACCGAGGCCTCGCCGGTCACCGAGATCATCGACGGCGGCACGGTCTCGGCCAGCGCCGGGACGGCCAGCAGCGTGCCGGCAATGACGGAGGCGGCGAGGGAGAAACGGCGGCTCATAAGGCTCACTTCAGCGGCACATAGACGTTGATGACCAGCTTGTCCTCGGCGGTCTTCAGGGGATCGGTGATGTATTCCTCGATGAAAGTGTCCTTGGCCTCGAGCTTCTTGTCGTCGAGGTGGTTGGTGATGGCCTCGTAGGTGTTGTCCATGTTGTCGTAGGAGCCGCGATGGACGAATTTCAGCGCCTTGCCGTCGGGCGATTTGCCCATGCTCATGTCCTTGGCCAGGTTCTTCGCATCCTGATCGACCGGAAACTCGGCGAGGTAGGTGAAGCCGGTATCGTCGGTGGAGGTGTAGACGATCATCGGGTTGCCCGTGCGCTTGATGCCCTGCTTGTCGAGCAGCGCTGACAGCGACTTGAACGAATCCATCAGGGTCTCGAATGCCGAATCCCAGTTGGCGTTGCCCTTGAGGACGACGACCGTCTTCGGGGTCAGCGCGATTTCCTCGCCAAAGGGATCGGCGGTCTGCACAGGCGCGGCCGCCTCGGGCGGCGTCGCCGGGGTCGCGGCCGCGGCAGGCGGAGCAGGCGGCACAGACGGAGCAGCCGAGGGGTTCGCGGCCGGCGCCGGGGTGGCCGCCGGCGCAGGCGTGGTTGTCGGCGACTCGGCCGGCGCGGCAGGAGACGCCGCGGGCGCCGGCGACTGCGCCAGCGCGCTGCCCAGCGAAATCGCTGTGATCGGGATCAGTGCGAGCATGGCGAGGCGAAGGCAGCGGCGGCAATTCATTCGGTCATCTCCAAAGCCCTGATTCGGTCGTGGCGGCTCGTGCAGGCTTCCCGGTCCATCCGGCGAGCGCCCGTTGATGCTAACACGCAAGGGTCGCTTTCGTCCCATGACGGATTTGTCATGGGGCGTCCCGTAGCGGGCAGGGGGCGTCGACACAGATTCACCACACTGGCCAATCCGCCGTCATTCGCCATATAAGGCAAGCACAATTCGGGAAATTCCATGGGCGCGCTGGCCAACCGACCCTTCGCCAAGATGAACGGCATCGGCAACGAAATCGTCGTGGTCGACCTGCGCGATTCCGCAGCCGCGGTCAGCCCGGAGGAGGCGCGCGCGGTGGCCTCGCCCGAGGGCGTGGCCTACGACCAGCTGATGGTGCTGCAGCCGCCGCGCCTGGCGGGCACCGAGGCCTTCATCCGCATCTACAACAATGACGGCTCGGAGGCGGCCGCCTGCGGCAACGGCATGCGCTGCGTGGCGCGGCGGCTGTTCGAAGCCACCGGCCAGACCGCGGCCACTTTCGAGACCCGGGCCGGGCTGCTGAACTGCTGGCAGGGCGCCGACGGGCTCTACACCGTCGACATGGGACCGCCGAAATTCGGCTGGAAGGATATCCCGCTGGCGGAAGAGTTTCGCGACACCCGCTCGATCGAACTGCAGATCGGGCCGATCGACGCGCCGGTGCTGCACACCCCCTCGGTGGTCAGCATGGGCAATCCGCACGCGATCTTCTGGGTCGAGGACGTCAACGCCTACGATCTCGGCCGCTTCGGGCCGTTGCTGGAAAACCACCCGATCTTTCCGGACCGCGCCAATATCACGCTGGCGCATATCGTCGATCGCGACCACATCACCATGCGCACCTGGGAGCGCGGCGCCGGGTTGACGAAGGCCTGCGGCTCGGCGGCCTGCGCCACCGCGGTGGCGGCAGCGCGCCTGAAGCGCACCAATCGCATCGTCCACATGGCGCTGCCCGGCGGCGAACTGACCATCGAGTGGCGCGAGCGCGACGACCATGTGCTGATGACGGGTACCGCGACCTTTGAATATGAAGGCCGCTTCGATCCGGCGCTGTTCGCCTCGGTCGCGTAAGCCGACGATGTTGACCCAAGCAGCATCGATCACTTCTCCCTCTCCCCGCTCTTTGCGGGGAGAGGGTTGGGGTGAGGGGCTTTCTCAGCGAACGCGACTCGTGGAGAGTCCCCCTCACCCGGATTGCATTTCATGCAATCCGACCTCTCCCCGCAAGCGGGGCGAGGTGAACGAATTTGCGCCGATGCTCGGTCAACTCGAAGCATCAAGCGCTTTACTATGAGCGTCGAGATCGTCACCTTCGGCTGCCGCCTCAACGCCTTCGAATCCGAGGTGATCGCGCGCGAGGCCGCGCGTGCCGGGCTCGACGATACCATCGTCATCAATAGCTGCGCGGTCACCAACGAAGCCGTGGCCCAGGCCCGGCAATCGATCCGCCGGCTGAAGCGCGAGCGGCCCTCCGCGCGGATCGTGGTGACCGGCTGCGCGGCGCAGACGCAAGCCCCGATGTTCGCCGACATGGCCGAGGTCGATCGCGTTCTCGGCAATGACGACAAGATGCGCGCCGAGGCCTGGCGCGCTACCCGGGCCGCGCTCGACGGCGCCGGCAAATTCGGCGTCGAATCCAGCGAGAAGATCGCGGTCGCCGACATCATGGCGGTCACCGCGATGGCGCCGCATCTGCTGGAGGGATTCCAGAACGGCCTGCCGCGGGTGTTCGTGCAGGTGCAGAACGGCTGCGACCACCGCTGCACCTTCTGCATCATCCCCTTTGGCCGCGGCAATTCGCGCTCGGTGCCGATGGGAGCGGTGGTCGACCAGGTTCGCGCGCTGGTCGAACGCGGCCATGCCGAGATCGTGCTGACCGGGGTCGATCTCACCGGTTACGGCGCCGACCTGCCGGGCGCCCCGAAACTCGGCCAGCTGACCCGGCAGATCCTGCGACACGTGCCGGAATTGCGGCGGCTGCGGATCTCGTCGATCGATTCCATCGAGGTCGATTCTGACCTGCTCGACGCCATCGCTGAGGATGAGCGCCTGATGCCGCATCTGCATCTGTCGCTGCAGTCCGGCGACGATCTGATCCTGAAGCGGATGAAGCGGCGGCATTGCCGCAACGATGCCATCGCGTTCTGCGCGCAAGTGCGCCGGTTGCGGCCGGACATCGCGCTCGGCGCCGATATCATTGCGGGCTTTCCGACCGAGACCGAGGAGATGTTTGAGCGCTCCATGGATCTGGTGGGGGAGTGCGGCCTCAGCTTCCTGCACGTCTTCCCCTATTCGCCGCGGCCGGGCACCCCGGCCGCGCGGATGCCGCAGGTGGCGGGCAACGAAATCAAGGAGCGCGCCAAACGTCTGCGCGCGGCCGGAGAGGCCGCGCTGCAGCGCCGGCTGGCGTCGGAAATCGGCGCGACGCGGCAGGTGTTGATCGAAAGTACCACACAGGGCCGCACCGAACATTTTATTCCGGTGGCGATCAGCGGCGAGACGCCCGGCGCCGTGCGGGAACTCACGGTGACGGGACATGACGGCGCACGGTTGACGGTGTGAGTACTCCCTCACACGTTAGCAAATTATCCGTCATGCCCGGCCTTAGCCGTCCGAAGGACGGCGTCGCTTCCGCTCGCCTATGTGCCGGGCATCCACGTCTTGCTTTTTGTGCAGCAAAGACGTGGATGGCCGGGACAAGCCAAGGACAAGCTCGGCCATGACGACCGGATGTCACGCCCCGTTCCAGCCGCAGGCCCTGAGCCGCGGATGTAGATGCGCCGGTGCCGGCGCCACCACGCGCACCGGATCCTTGTTGCGAGAAATCGGAATCACGATTTCGCGGGAATGCAGGTGCAGCCGCGGTTCGCCGAAACGGGGACCGTTGCCATAGATGTTGTCGCCGACGATCGGCCAGCCGCTCGCGGCGGAGTGCACCCGCAATTGGTGGGTGCGGCCGGTGACCGGCTCCAGCGCGAGCCAGGCCAGGCCCTCGCCGCGGCCCAGCACCTTCCAGTTGGTGACCGCCTTCTGCCCATCGGGATCCGGCTTCTGCCACCAGCCGCGCTCGGCGTTGAGGCGGCCGAGCGGCATGTCGATGGTGCCCTCGTCCTCGGCGGGGCCGCCCTCGACCACTGCCCAGTAGGTTTTTGCAATCTTGCCATGCTTGAACAACAGGCCGAGCGAGGCGGTGGCCTTGCGGTGGCGTCCCAGCACCAGACAGCCCGAGGTGTCGCGGTCGAGCCGGTGGGCGAGGACCGGCGGGCGCGGCAGCCCGTAGCGCAGGGCGTCGAAGGAGGATTCGAGGTTGGCGCCGCCCTTGGGGCCGCGATGCACCGGCAGCCCGGCCGGCTTGTCGATGACGAGCATCAGCCCGTCGCGGTGGAGCACGCGGGCCTGGATTTCGTCCGCCGTCAATTCGGGAACTTCGTTTGCTCGGTCGAGACTTTCGCTCATGGCCCGAAACCGCTAACACACCCCCAACATGAACGATACCACTCCGCAAACGACAAAATTGAGCTGGTGGCGGCGGCTGTCCAGCGGCCTGAAACGCACCTCGAGTTCGCTCGGGACGGCGGTGGCCGATCTCGTCACCAAGCGCAAACTCGACCGCGCGATGCTCGAGGACATCGAGGACGTGCTGCTGCGCGCCGATCTCGGAACCGAGGTGGCGGCGCGCATCGCCGCGGCGGTCGGCCACGGCCGCTACGACAAGTCGATCACGGCCGACGACGTCAAAACCGTGGTCGCGACCGAGGTCGAGAAGGTGCTGGCGCCGGTGGCGAAACCGCTGGTGATCGACGAGACGCAAAAGCCCTTCGTCATTCTCGTGGTCGGCGTCAACGGGTCCGGCAAGACCACCACCATCGGCAAGCTCGCGGCCAAGCTCGCCGCCGAGGGCCGCAAGGTGATGCTGGCCGCCGGCGACACCTTTCGCGCCGCCGCCATCGAGCAGTTGAAGATCTGGGGCGAACGCACCAAATCGCCGGTCATTGCGGGCGCGCAAGGTTCGGACTCCGCGAGCCTTGCCTTCAACGCGCTGACCGCGGCGCGGGAGGGCAAGCTCGACGTGCTCTTGATCGATACCGCCGGCCGCCTGCAGAACAAGGCGGAACTGATGAACGAGCTCGAAAAGGTCGTTCGCGTCATCCGGAAGGTCGATGCCTCCGCGCCGCATGCAGTGCTGCTGGTGCTGGACGCCACGGTGGGACAAAATGCGCTGTCGCAGGTCGAGGCCTTTCATCGTACCGCTGGCGTCACCGGCCTGGTGATGACGAAGCTCGACGGCACCGCGCGCGGCGGCATCCTGGTGGCGCTGGCCGAAAAGTTCAAACTGCCGGTGCACTTTGTCGGCGTCGGCGAGAGCATCGACGATCTGGCGCCCTTCACCGCGCGGGATTTTGCTCAGGCGATCGCGGGGATCGAATAGTTTCTCATCCTTCGAGACGCGCGCAAGAGCGCGCTCCTCAGGATGAGGTCGGAGTAATACGAGAGGCCCTCATCCTGAGGAGGCGCGTAGCGCCGTCTCGAAGGATGGCGACAACTTCAATTTGATGGATTGATGATGGACAAGACCGCGCCGCATCCTTTGTTCAAGCTCGCGACCGAACTCGGTCCGCTATTGGTGTTCTTTATCGCCAACGCCAAGTTCCACCTGTTCGTGGCGACCGCTGCGTTCATGGTGGCGGTGGTGGTGGCGATGGTCGCGTCCTACGTGGTGACGCGGCACGTCCCGATCATGGCGCTGGTCACCGGCGTCATCGTCATCGTGTTCGGCACGCTGACCCTGGTGCTGCACGACGAGACCTTCATCAAGGTCAAGCCCACCATCATCTACGGCCTGTTCGCCGCGATCCTCGGCGGCGGCCTGTTGTTCGGCCGCTCCTTCATCGCCGTCATGTTCGACCAAATGTTCAACCTGACGCCGCAGGGCTGGCGCCTCCTCACTTTGCGCTGGGCGCTGTTCTTCTTCGCCATGGCGATTCTGAACGAGGTTATCTGGCGCACCCAGAGCACGGATTTCTGGGTCGCCTTCAAGGCATTCGGCGTGATCCCGCTGACCATGATCTTTGCGATCGCGCAGATGCCGCTGACCAGGCGCTACCATCTGGAGCCGGTCTCGCTGGAAGCCAGCGACGCGGCGGAGGGCGATGTTTCGAAGGGGTGATGAACTCAAGCGTCAAGGTTCATTCTTCTCCCCTCCCCGCCGCGCGCAAGAGCGCGTGGAGGGAGGGGAGCAGATGGTCAGAAAATCAATCAGATCACTTCTGCTTGGCGATGATCTTGTCCTTGATGCCGTCATAGGTCTTTTGCGGGACGATATTCTTGTTCACCAGGTCATCCTTGCCTTTGTAGGGACGGCCTTTGATGATCGCGGCCGAATAGGCCTTGCCGATCCCCGGCAGCGCGTCGAGTTCGTCGGCGCTTGCCGAATTGATGTCGAGCAGATCGGACTTGGCCGCGGGCGCCGCTTTCGGTGCCGGCGCCATCTTGTCGGATTTGGCGGTCGGCTGCGGGGTCTGGGCCATCGACGGCGAGGCTGCCAGCAGGCCCAGGGTGAGGGCCGCGGCCGCCAGTGAAGCGAGCGTGAAATGACGCATTGGGTATATTCCTCCAAGGACGGTTAAAGTAACGCGATGAAGCTAGCTGCGGATTCGTGGCGGCGCCATGGCCGGCAAATGAACGGCAGATAAATGCGGAGATTTATTTCGATTTGGATTTATTCATTGTCATTCCGGGGCATCGCGCAGCGATGAACCCGGAATCTCGAGATTCCACGATGTGCAATTGCACATCGTGGCTCGCGCTTATGCGCGCCCCGGAATGACGGCTGATGATCTACGACCCCGCCTTCAGCGCTTTTTCGATCTCGACCTTGAGCACGGTGTCGATGTTTTCCGCGGTCACCGGTCCGACCATCTTGTAGACGATGGTGCCCTGGCGGCCGACGATGAAGGTCTCGGGCACGCCGTAGAC
>Ga0182014_10008778_pt1 | contig 10252 bp, 4 predicted proteins | sample 612S2DmetaG_FD_120489 | JGI IMG/M metagenome (GOLD analysis project Ga0182014, IMG submission 120489) | Permafrost microbial communities from Stordalen Mire, Sweden - 612S2D metaG | ecosystem: Environmental > Terrestrial > Soil > Wetlands > Permafrost | place: Sweden: Stordalen | collected...
AGGACGCAGGCGAAAATGACCTGAAATGCTTAAAGCGGTTTCGCCGTGGCTTGGTCAATTCCTTCGGAAAAGCGAAGGATTAGGCCTTGGTTTTGTCTCCCGTGGGATGCCAGTGAAATTCATGGCACTGTGGGTAAAGGCGGCTTCGGCATTGTGTACCTCGCGTATATCCGCCAGACAGAAGAAGTGTGCGCCCTCAAGACGTTCCGCGACGAGTTGCTGGCCGATGCGAGGGCGCGCGAGGCCTTCAAGAAAGAAGCCCTCTTGTGGGTGAACCTGGACAGGCATGCGTTCATTTTAGCTGCAAGGTGGGTGACAGCGGTTTCCGGCCGGTTGTTCGTGGAGATGGATTACGTGGCCCCGGACGCACACGGGCGGGTGAGTCTGGCTGACCATCTGGCGCGAACGGGCGGTCCCCTCGACGCCAGACAAACGCTGAAGTGGGCGATCCAGTTTTGCCTGGGCATGGAGCACGCCCAGGCGCGCGGCATCAAGTGCCACCGCGACATCAAGCCCGCCAATATCCTGATCACGCAGGAAGGGACGCTCAAGATCAGCGACTTTGGCCTTTCCGCCGCTGCCGAGGTGGCTTGGCGGGTAGCGGGTAGCCGGGGCGGTTCGCTGGTCACGCGCTGCCCAGAAGGCGGATTCGGCTTGAGCCTGATGCAGAATGGAGGGAAAGCGCGGTGTGGCACGCCTGGGTATATGGCGCCGGAAGTGTATCGGGGGGAAGGTGCGGACATCCGCAGTGACATTTACAGCTTCGGCCTCGTGTTGTGGCAGATGTCTGCGGGAAGCCCGATCCCGCCGTTTGTGGTGCCGTATCGGGGGAATCTGGAAGGCTATCTGGGCCAAACCTATGAGCAGCAGATGACCAGTCGAGTGCCACGTGTGGATGGTTCCTTGGGGCCGGTCATTGAGCGATGTCTGCGCCCAAAGCCATTGGAACGATACAGCAACTTTGCTGAATTGCGCCGGGCACTGGAACCAATGCTGGAGCGCAAGCCGGGTAAAAAGCTCGAGGTGCCACAGCTTGGAGAGAAGACGGCAAGCTTTTGGAACAACAAGGGCGGCTCACTCGCCGCCCTCGATCGGGAGGAGGAGGCGATAAGCTGCTTTGACCAGGCGCTGGCGATTGACCCGCGATGCGCGATGGCTTGGCACAACAAGGGGAATGCGCTCCATAACCTGGGTCGGCGCGAGGAGGCGATAAGCTGCTTTGACCAGGCGCTAGCGATTGACCCGCGATACGCGATGGCTTGCTGCAACAAGGGCGGCTCACTCGCTGCCTTGGGTCGGTGCGAGGAGGCGATCAACTGCTACGACCAGGCGCTGGCGATCGACCCGCGATACGCGAACGCTTGGAACAAGAAGGGCCTCGCGCTTGCTATCCTCGGTCAGTGCGCGGAGGCGATCAACTGCTACGACCAAGCACTGGCGATTGTCCCTCGACACGCGCAGGCTTGGAACGGCAAGGGCAATGCGCTCGCTGCCCTCGGTCAGTGCGCGGAGGCGATGAGCTGCTACAACCAGGCGCTGGCGATTGACCCGCGATTCGCGAACGCCTGGCTCAACAAGGGCAACACTCTGGCTGCCCTGGGGCGGCGCGCGGAGGCGATTGGCTGCTATGACCAAGCGCTGGCGATTGACCCGCGATACGGGATGGCTTGCTGCAACAAGGGCGGCTCACTCGCTGCCTTGGGTCGGCGCGAGGAGGCGATAAACTGCTACGACCAGGCGCTGGCGATTGACCCGCGATACGCGGACGCTTGGAATAAAAAGGCTCTCTCAGAGGACGCTTTAGGGCGGAGACGTGAAGCGGCACTGAGTTATCGCATGTTTATCGAGCATGCACCGCCGCATTACGCGCGTCAGATCGCCCATGCCCGGCAGCGTGTGGCGGAATTGGGATAGGAGATGATATGCAGCACGAAATAAAGTGGTGTTACCTCTGCCGGACCATGGAGGACCTTACTAGCGACCATCTCCCGCCGAGGAATCTGTTTCCAAAACCACGTCCATCGAACCTCATTACCGTGCCGTGCTGCAAAAGCTGCAATGGGGGCTTCAGCAAATTGGATGAGCAGGTCCGGGTGTTCCTGAGCATGCCGCTAAATGCTTCAGAGACTGGCAAGAATGTGAGGCGCGAAAAGGTGTTCGGCGGGTCGCTCAAGAAATCACCCGCGTTGAGGAACCAGATGGCGAGGAGCCTTGTAAAAAGGACCTTCATGACGCCGCACGGTCCGGTCATTTTGCATCAGATTACGATGGACCATGTAGTCCTTGACCCGTTCTTTACACGCCTGACCAAAGGGTTGCTGGCCACCTTTTATCCCGACGTTGACTATTTTGGGCAGAGGTTCGAAGTGACCCAGATCAACCAGTTTACCACGCAACACCCGGGATTCAAAGCGGTCACTTCAACTCTGACTGCCGACCAGCGGGGCGACGGCGTCTTCCGATTTTGGCATCGAGTCGCACACAAGGAGAGGAATGCCGGAATGTGGGTTTATCAATTCTACGACGCAGCGCTGTTCATAGTGAGGCATGGGGAAGATATTCTGGACGAAGGCATTATTAACAGCACCTCTCCTCGGTAGGCAGTTCGGCCATCCTCAAGGCCAGTCCTCACTCTCAAGAATGATATTCCTATCTTCGCAAACAAAATCCTCCAAGAACGCCTCCATATATGGGACGGAGGCTTCTGTGTCTTCTCCATCTATTCTGCGATCCTCTTCACGGATTCTTTCGTGAATTGCAATCAGCAGCGCTTCCAAAGGAGCTAGGAGTTTAACGAGTCGCCAGCACATCTCTGCTAGCGCAAGCGCCATCTTCCCTTGCTCATGATTATGCTCTGATTGCGTTTGGAGCGTGCTCCCCATCCCAGTTGTTTTCACACAGGCGTTGCCTTCAACATGATCAACGAGAATATCATTCTCATCTAATTCTGGCAGCCGCTTTTGCTCGGGCACATCTTTTTCGTAAACGTCGAGGAGCAAGTCATCCCATATTCCAAGTGGGTCTGGCCTCGCCTTGGTCCCCGTTAGCATGTCGAGATTAAAGTATCTGTTCCTTGTGGCGAAATCGGAGAGGAATTCTAGAAGTCTGTAGTCTATATCATCAGGCACCAAATGGCTTTCCCGTTCGACACCGTATTGCTGAAATAGACTCTTGGTCGACTCATAGAGCTTCTGGAGGTCATGGCCGGATCGCCCTCCATATTTCTTCAGTTCCGAGTCGGTTGGAAACTGCCGATTGCGATGCCAATCGCTCATCAGAAGCAGCACCTTTAGCAATCGCTCCAGCCCGATTGTGTAGTTGAAGAATGCCCCATAATATGGCCCTCGTTCCTCATTGCGGCACGCCCGCAAGGCAGTTAGAGAGGTCTTGAAGCAGTTTTGCATCAAGAACCCTTCGTCTTGCAGCAATAGAAAAGTCGAGGTATGCATCCCGTTCACGCTTTGCAGTTAATTCCACGGCTTGCCGATAAACAAGCCAAATCCCCCGTCGGAATGCACCCCGGTCCGCGGCAAAAAGATTGTTACCGAGGGGTGACAGGTTCAAGTGAACAAGTCGTTGCGGAGTTGAAAACCTACGGAGAGCAAGTCGCAAGCAAAGCTTCAACGCAAACTCAATCCCTCCGAACGCTTTCGAGAAAGGGTCAAACCGTAGATTGGTCCTGGTCAGCTAATGAGATTGTCATATTTCCAAGAGGCATTGGTCCATGGGTGCGGCGAGTCGGCCTCCTCCGCGCCCTTGGAGCACCCACGCCAGATGCCCTCGGCTGCCCATGTTCAAGCGCTCGGCGATCCAGGCCAATGGCATGGTTGTCTTCGGAAAGGGGTCGATCCATGAGAATGTCATGTGTTCTGGCATGGGTCCAACAGCAGAATGCGCTGGCAGTGCCCCGGGCTTGAGGCTGCCAGGTTTACTGCACTGTCCGGAAGGCTTCAGACCTGCGGCAGTAGTGGTTCCGCCATCATGCCCCGCCCGACGCCTGCTTGCGTAGGCTGCCTGCGGCGGCACGCAGGACTTGGTCAGGATTCCGATCCAGCCGGGCAGTGCCGAATGTCGGGCACAACCTCCTATCGCAGTGAGAGGGGTCAAACCAGAGCTTTTCTTCTTTCGCAGTCTTCTCTGTGTCATTCGGGGGAGAAGTTATGGTCCGCATGAGGAACTGGGCCAAGCCCGAGCCGCCGCAAATGCTTAAGCCGGCAGGCTATCTGGCATGGGTCCAAAAGCGGCAACGAAGGAAGTTGACGCGGCCTACGGCAGGAATTCGCTGGTTACTGCGCCGCCGGTTTATTGACGCTGCAGGGGGTTGGCTCTCTCCGGGCTACGAAATCTTCTCCGGTCCAGCCTGCGCGGGGTCTTCCAATCGCAGAAGCTCCTTCAGTCGCTCGCGGTAAAAGCCGTTGGCGAAGGACAGGACCAGAAACGGCAGCAGCACGCCGAAGGTGACTCCGGAGACCATCAGCCACGCCAGCGCCATTTGCAGCCACGCGTCATGCCCTGCCGTCACCGACATTGTCCCCAACCTGTTCTGGCAGCATCCGAGACAGACCATACATCCCCCACGGTTGCGGCAATCCGAACCCAGGCACAATCGGCGATACCAGGATGCGCAGGGATTATTGGGCGACGCGATAGAATCGCCAGATGAAGTTCTTTGCCGCTGGATCTGCGACGTACGTAGGCGAATTCGTGCAAGTGAAGTTCAATATCGGCACCCAGTTCACCAGGTTGGTCGAGGCTTGCAGGATATAGGCCTGGCCGATTTGTCCATCCACCGCGAATCGGAATCCATTGGTCCCCCAGGCCGGGGTCGAGCCGAAGCCGAGTGTCGGTGGGCCGCTCGATCGGCTTAAAGTAAAGACCGTTGAACCATAGTTGGTTTGCCACGCTGTCCCACCCGGGAGGTTCAAGTTGGCAAACACACCACTCGCTGAACTGTAGCTCAGAAGCGGGAAAGCAGCTCCCACATTCGGCAGGTAGCCGTTATTCAGATTGGCGCCAAGCGTGCCCGCCAGAACGGCCGGGCTTCCCGAGAGGCGGATTCGCCCGAAATTCGTGAGACTCGTGAGCCCGAAATTCAACGCCCCGCCCGCCAGGGTGTAATTCCCGTTCAAGTTCACGATTCCGCTCTGCACGTCCAGAAGGCCGAGATTGTTGAAGACCGGGTTGATCGCGCTGGTGCCCGTCCCACCCGATTTGCGCACCGTGCCCAGGTTGACGAACAGCTCAGTACCACATCCCCGATCAAAAGAGACATCACCTGCCAGGTCCACCATGGCTCCCGGCAGATTCAGCAAGTAGCCCGGAGAGCAATAAAGCTCCAGGTTGCCGCTCACCAGGCGTATGGTGCCGGCATTGGTCAGTGCGCCTTGGAGGTAGTAATCACTCCCGTTTTTGCCCGCCAACAGCAACAGCCCGTTCGTGGCTATGGTCAGGGTGCTCCCGGTGGCAATTGAACCGCTGGTCCAGGTCATCACCCCCGCAATAACTCCGTTGGTTCCGGCCAGAGCCGCCCCCGCCAGGACGGCGTTAGAGCCGTTTACAAGCCCGTTGAGGGTGAACGTGCCGGCACTGAACAAATTGGTTCCGACACCGGTGAATTGGCTGCCGCTGTTTGCGGCGTAATTGTTCGGAATCCTCAGTGTCGCCCCAACCTCAGCGTGGAATACAGCGCCACTGCCGCCACTGCCGCCGCCACTGAGGTTGACGGTCCCGGTCTGGACCTCCAGGAGGCCGAAGTTGCTAAAAACTGAGTTGATGGTACTGGCGCCGGTGCCGGCCGACTTGCGCACGGTGCCCAGGTTGTCGAACAATTCACTTCCGCACCCGCGGTCAACAGAGGTATCCCCCGCGAGGTCCACCAGGGCGCCAGGCAGATTCAGCAAGTAGCCCGGAGAGCAATAAAGCTCCAGGTTGCCGCTCACCAGGCGTATGGTGCCGGCATTGGTCAGCGCGCCTTGGAGGTAGTAATCACTCCCGTTGTTACCCACCAACACCAACAGCCCGTTCGTGGCTATGGTCAGGGTGCTCCCGGTGGCAATTGAACCGCTGGTCCAGGTCATCACACCCGCAATAACTCCGTTGGTTCCCGCCAGAGCCGCCCCCGCCAGGACGGCGTTAGAGCCGTTTACAAGCCCGTTGAGGGTGAACGTGCCGGCACTGAACAAATTGGTTCCAACACCGGTGAACTGGCTGCCGCTGTTTGCGGCGTAACTGTTCGGAACCCTCAGTGTCGCCCCAACCTCAGCCTGGAATACAGCGCCACTGCCGCCACTGCCACCGCCACTTAGGTTGAGGGTCCCGCTCTGCACGTCCAGAAGGCCGAAGTTGTTGAAGACGGGGTAGATGGTGCTGGCGCCGGTGCCGCCCGATTTGCGCACCGTGCCCAGGTTGACCAACAATTCACTTCCGCACCCGCGGTCAACAGAGGTATCCCCCGCGAGGTCCACCAGGGCGCCAGGCAGATTCAGCAAGTAGCCCGGCGAGCAACAAAGCTCCAGGTTGCCACTCACCAGGCGTATGGTGCCGGCATTGGTCAGCGCGCCGTAGAGGTAGTAATCATTCCCGTTGTTGCCCGCCAACAGCAACACCCCGTTGGTGGCCACGGTCAGGGTGCTGCCGGAGGCAATCCAGCCGCTGGTCCAAGTCATTACACCCGCAATAACGCCGTTGGTTCCGGCCAGGCTCGCCCCCGCCAGGACCGCGTGAGAGCCGCTTACAAGCCCGTTAAGCGTGAAGGTGCCGCTGCTCAACAAATTGGTTCCATCGCCGGTGAACAGGCTCCCGCTGTTGGCGGTGTAACTGCTGGCAAACTTCAAGGTCGCCCCAGGCTGAGCCGCGAACACACCATTGCCGCTTCCCCCATTATTGAGACTGATTGTGCCGGTCTGCACGTCCAGCAGGCCATAGTTATTAAAGCCGGGATTGATGGTGCTGGTGCCCAAACCGCCCGATTTGCGCACCGTGCCCAGGTTCAGGAATGCTGCGTCGCTGCACGATTGGTCAATCGAAACGTCGGCTTGGATATCCACCAGCGCGCCTGGCAGATTGACGAGTTGCGGCGCACCGCCGCTACAACCGGAAAGCTGCAAATTCCCGCTCGCCAATCGCACCATGCCGGCATTGGTCACTCCACCCGAAATGGTGACATTACCGCTGAACACGAGCACGCCGTTGGCCGCCACCGTCACCGCGCTGCCGGAGGGAATATTGCCGCTCCAAGTGAACGAACCATTGCTAAGCACCCCGTTGGTGCCGAGCAGTGTGAGCGTTCCCGCCACCGGGGCGGAGATTTTGTCATCCAGGCGGGCCTCGAACATGGAGTTGTTGATGTCTGCCTGCACGAACAGCCAATAGTTGCCGTTGGTGTTCATCGGCAAGGTGACGTTGTTGGTCTGCCAATAAATGGCGCCCGGCGCCACCGTCTGGCCGATGTAGTTGTCGCCCAAGCTCCTCGATTGTCCGTCCAGAATGCCATTAGTGGAAAACCAGACCCGGTCATACCAACCGCCCGAGGCGGTGGCCGTCCCCCTGTTGGTCACCGCCCATACCACTTGCATGGCCGGATTGGCGCCGGTTGAAATCGCATTGGTCGGCGCCCACAGCGTCACTGGCGACAGGTCCACCGGTGTCGCCGTGAACGTGCCCGCCACCGGGGCGGAAATCTTGTCATTCGGGTTGATCTGAAAGAGGACATTGTTCACGTCCACCTGTACAAAGAGCCAGTAGTTCCCGCTAGCGCTCATGGGCAGCGTGACGGTGTTGGTTTGCCCGTAACCGCTGCCCGGTGCTACCGCCTGACCCACGTAAAAGTCGCCCAGGCTTCTCGACTGTCCATCCAACACATCATTGGTCGAAAACCAGACTCGGTCATACCAGCCGCCCGAGGCTGTGGCAGTCCCCTGGTTGGTCACACCCCATGCGACCTGAATGGCTGGATTGGGTCGGATGGAATACACGTTTGTCGCCGCAGAGACCGCCACGGCGACCAAGTCCACAGGGGTCGAGGTGAAGGTGCCGGCCACCGGAGCCGAAACTTTGTCCCCCAGACTGGCCTCGAAGATGGAGTTGTTCACGTCCACTTGCACGAAGAGCCAGTAGTTGCCGCTGGCGCTCATCGGCAGGGTGACGTTATTGGTTTGACGGTATGTGCCACCGGGCGCCACCGGCTGGCTGATGTAGAAGTCGCCCAGACTCCGGGATTGTCCGTCCAGCACGCCATTCGTGGAAAACCAGACTCGGTCAGACCAACCGCCTGACGCGGTCGCCAAGCCCTGGTTGGTCACACCCCAAACGACCTGAATCGCCGGATTGGGCCGGGTCGAGATCACGCTGACCGGGGCGATAAATGACACGGGGGACAGGTCCGCCGACAGGCTCATGGTGAGATTGAAATTCTCAGGGGCAGCCGAGGTGTTCGTCACGGTCAAATAATAAGAATAGCCTGGCAGCCAGGGCCAATTATTCGGGCTGGCGAGCGATTGGTTGAGGCTCGCATTAGCTTGATTCCCATATTGAGGGTTGTTGTAAAGATAGCTGGTCCAGTGCGCCGGACCGCCAGCTTGGGCCATCGTGCCTTGCTCGAGTGAAAGGACCACATTCACTGAATTGCTGGCGCCAAAAAGGATGCGGGTGGCCCCCGGCGGCACGTCCATGCGGTACGACAAGCTGCCGTACCCAGGCAAGACTCTGGTGAAAGAGCCACCATTGAAGGCAATTGTGTTCGTCACGAGCACCGGAGGGCCGCTGGTGGACGAACTGACTGAGAAGGTCGTGTCGTTGGGCGACCAAAAGCCGAGGTAATAAACGCTGCCGGGGCGAAGCGGCGGGGTGGACAGGGTGCAGGTTCCCGGCGAATCGAAGCGCGGATAAGGGCCTTCATTCTTGCCATCGCTGGCCCAGGTTTCCAGATCCTGGTTTTGCCAGGAATACCACGGTCCTGGATTGTAACTCGGATTGGCGTAATTTGCCGGGGAGGGGTTTTGCCCGTCGCCGGGCGGAGAGGTGTCGCGCACAAACATGCGGGCGCTGCCCAGGCTGCGGCTGAAAGTCACCACCCAATTCGCGGGTGCCGGATCGGGGATTTGCACACGATAGAAACGCCAATCGCCGCCATTGAGGTTCTGATTAGCGAAGCTGCCGCCGTTCAACGCCAGGTCTTGCACCAAACCATTCGTGACTGCATTGCCGCAAGATAGTTGCAGCCGGTAGCGGACATTGGCATTGCCACCCGCTTGAACGGCCAGCACCCATAAACCACTCGGCAATCGTGTTTCATAGCGGCCATTAAGCGGCACCCAATTGGCATACTCTGTCGTGCCGCCAGTCAGTGAACGGTCATAAATACTGCCGTTGTTGCCTGACGGGTCATGAGCCAGGGTGGACGCCGCACCCGTCCGCAAGTAAAGATTGGGATTGCCGCTGATCGCCTGCAATACCGTGCGCAGCACGGCGGCATTGTTCGTGGGCACAACCACTGCATAGTAATCAAATTCCCCTTGTTTAAGATCAATGCCTCGGTCCCCCGGCAGCGGGTTGCCATTCACGTCTATGCCACTGTCGCCAACCATCGGCAGAGCCAAGCCCGAAGCTATGTTGGTTTCGCCAATCGCCGGCATCACCCAGAGGGGATGCTTTAGGGTGTTGGTTGTGATAACGCTGCTGGTCACGGAGTAGCTTGTGGAGCCACCACCCCTGACCTCAACATACCATGTGCCCGGCGTCAGGTAGGGCGGAACAATGGTTGCGGTGACGCTGCTAAAAGGCGAAGTGCCGTCGTTGCTATTATCATCCGGCAAATAATTCTGGCGCACCCGCACGGATGGGGTTCCGTTGAGCGCGGTCAAGTCCAGCTTCCATCCCAGAACCGGCGCGGCGGCCACAGAAGCGGGAACAATCACCTGATAAAAATCGCTCTCGGTATCAGCCAGGACGCCCGAGGCGGCATTCGTCAGGCCGCCATTATCAAACTCAGGACTGAAACTCAACTGCGGAACCGCGCGAGCGCGCACCCTCACAATATAGCTGGTATCCGGGTAATTGCCGGAAACACCGGAGCCATAAATGGAGAGGTTATATTGGCCAGATGTTACGTTAGGCACGGTGATGAGATTGGCATTATGCCAGAATGTTCCATCGAGCGACTGAAAGTTCGTCCCCCCAAAGTTGCCGTAGGGGTTGTCATACGAGAAGTAGGGGCCATAATTTGCCCACCAGGTTCCCACCAGCGTATTTCCCT
>Ga0182014_10008782_pt1 | contig 10246 bp, 4 predicted proteins | sample 612S2DmetaG_FD_120489 | JGI IMG/M metagenome (GOLD analysis project Ga0182014, IMG submission 120489) | Permafrost microbial communities from Stordalen Mire, Sweden - 612S2D metaG | ecosystem: Environmental > Terrestrial > Soil > Wetlands > Permafrost | place: Sweden: Stordalen | collected...
CGGTGTTAATGCGTTTCCACCCCGATAGTTCGCAGGAGTTTAGTTGTTGCCCATCAGCATCACCGTGACCTTGGCGCGGGCCATGGCCGGAGCCGCCGCCGTGAAGCGGACCTCCGATGCGCCGGCCGGAACCGTGGGCGGCACGGCCTTCAGCACCGTGCGACGCAGTTCGACGCCATCCGGATCGAAGGAGCGGCAGACGGCCGGGTCGCGTGTGGCCCACAGATCGCCCGTTTCCAGGTATTGTTCGGGTTCCAACGTCGCAGGCAAATCGACGGTCGCGCCGCCGATCGTAAGTCGCGGGTTCACAAGCCGTCCGCCGATCTCGCGCAGGGCCTCGATGCGGCCGAGCAACAATTCCACGTTCTTGCTCGGCGGCGGATTCAAAATCATCAGGGTGACGCTCGTGAAAGTGTCTAGCGGCACGTCGGCGAGCGCGAACTTGTCGCAGGTGAAGTAGTCCATGATGCGGTCGCTTTCGGGTTCGCCCAACTCGCAGTACTTCCAGCCGCTGAAGTCGATGGGCTGATAGAAGTGCAGGTAACACTGCGGCGTGACTTCCAATCGCACGCCCAGCACCTCGCCGCCGCCGTCGCCATGGATCCAGAGCCCCAACGCGCGGTGCCGGCGAAGGTCGAGCTTGGCCGGGTACTTGGCCGAGAATTGGGCCCAGACGTTCTCGCCGTGCCCGACAAACGTGGCCGGGGGAGTCCGTTTCGGGTCCAGGCCGACGGAGCGCAATCGGACGACCGTGCCGGCCTGGGGATGAATCTCCCCGGTCTTCTCGACGCTCGGATTCGCCGCCGGGTGGCCCGTGGGAGAAAACGAAAGCTGGCCGAAGTCGGCGACCGCCAGGTTCTCCGCGGCGCCGTACGGCGCCAGGGCGGACAAGGCCTCGATGCGCACGCGCAACGGCTGCGGGCCCAGATCGTTCCGCACCTGCCAAAGGGCGCTCTCCGGCGCCGCCGGGCGAATGATCCCACTTTGCAAGTAGCGAGCACGTTGCAAACTGTATGGATGGCCGGCAACGTTCGCCGGCAGGAGCCGCCACGAGGTGCCCATCTCCTGCAACGGGCGGCACGCTTCGCGCGAAAAACGATTCTCCAGCCGCACGGTCTCGTAGCTGCGAATCACCCGCGCCAACTCCTCCCGGCGGCCGTTGCGTTGAAACGAGTCGACGGTTGAATCCCCACCGGCGCAGGCGGCGAATGCCCAACCAATTGGGGCGTCATACCCCAGGCTCCGCGCACAAACCAACTCGACGTCGTCGGGCCGCGCGGCGGTCAGTGTGGGCGTGTGCGGAAAAATCCCCACCCAACTGAAATCGGGCGGCATCATGTTGTCGATGTGGTAGGCTCCCCAACGGTGCACCGTGTGGTGGTCGACAAAACCTTGATAGCCCCGCGATTCGGCATCGTCTTCGCCGCCGCGGGCCATCAGATGCCAACCGTAGTGGCTGGTCCCGTTGCTGGCCAGGAGCACGTCGCGATGAACGTTGCGATAGATTCCCAGCGGCACCTTGTGGGCGTCGAAATGCCTGGTTTCCGGGTCGGGAGTCACGTCCGCGCCATCGAAGCACACCATGTCCAGCCCGGCGTCGTCGATGAGCCGGGCCAGCCCGCGGCCGATCTCCTCGGCCAGTTCCGGATTGGCCACGTACCAGCCGTATTGCTCGGTAAGGTGCCGCACTTTGGTGCCCGCAGCGTGCGGGGCGGCCTTGGTTCCGTAGGCCCCGCGAACGCACTCCGTCAAGGCGAACGGCGCCTGGTCCTTGATCGCCCGATAGGAAATGATCTCGTCGCCCAGAAGCAGGTCGGTCCCGCGAAAGGCCCAATAACCGCTGGCGGTGCCGAAGGCGGCCGGCGATTCGACGCACGGGATTGCCTTCGCGGCTGCGTCGACGGCCGACGCCAAGGTCACCTCCCCATCGGTGAGCAGACGGGGATCGGGACGAGGCGTCACCAAGGGGTCATCCTTGGTGATCGACCGGGTCATCACGTGGATCCCCAGCTTCAGGCCCCGGGCATGGGCTTTGTCGGCGACGGCCTTCAGCGAGGCGACGCCGTCGGGGAACAACTTCCGGTTCAATGTATAGCGGCCGAACGACGTGTTCCATACGTACAGCGCAATGACGACATGCCGCACGCCCAGGGACTGTGCCGTCTGAAAGACCCGCTCGGCTTGCCAGGCGGCGGGCTCAGCCGTTGCCGTGAGCCCCGTGATCATCCACGACTTTCGGACCTCCGACGAGGTCTTGGCCCAATGGCCGCCCAACGTAGGACAGGGCAGGCCATGTTCTTTTTCAATCTGCTGGAGGAGGTCCAGAAAGCCTGCCCGCGGACAGGCGATCAGGGCCGCCCGGCGTCCTTCCAGTCCGAGCTTCCGAATCGCGGCAGCCTGGAGGACTGGCGAACCGGCCGTGCGGGTCCGCTCGTCCAAGCCAATCAGAGCCGCGCTATCCGTAGCGTCCCACGCGACGTTGAGCCAGTCGCCGGCGTGGCTCTGAATGTTCGCCGGCACGTTGGCGAAGATCCACTTTTCGACGGCATCCCGGCCCTCACCTTCCAGGCCGACGGTCTGAAACTCAACGTACTGAGAATGAATCTTCAGTATCACATTGGCGGTGACTCGGGTGTTTTGAAAACCGACCATCAGGCGATAGGCGTCGCCATCGCGATTGGCGACCAGCCCATCACGCTTGGCGACCAGCCCATCACGCTTGGCAACCAGCGCAGAGGAGTTGTGCCAGTTGCCGCCGATCTGCAGCAGCATCAGCCGGGCGTCGGCCTGCCCGAGCAACTCCCGACCATTGCGAAGCGCGAACGACTTGATCCCGCCGCCATCGGACAACACCAGCCGGAACGAGTCATTTTCGATCGTTACGCCGCCGGTCGTGGCACTTGTCGCGCCGGCTCGGGCCAAGAGTGGCCGGTAGCAGACCAGGGACAACGAACCAATCAACAGGGCGAAGTGCAGGCAGGCTTTCATCCGATACTCCCGTTGGCAAGAGCGATCGTCCCCCTAAGTTTACAAGTAATAGGCCATAAAGAACACCCTTGCTTTGTTGGCGAACCGCGGAGGGACATCTGCGGGCGCGAACCGCCTGATTGACAACAGGCGTGTGGTTCGTGACAATAGGGCTTGTAATTTGTGCCGTCCGGGACACTTTCTCAGAACGTTTCTGAGGCCCGGCGGCGGTTATGAAGAAGCCCTGGCCTGACGCGTAATGTTCGGTCTCGGCCAGCCTCTCCAAGGAGTTCGGCCCATGAAGGCGAGAATCCAGAGCAGCATCTTGGCGGTTTTGTGGATGATGTCGTCGCAACCGGCGATGGCCGTTGCACCAACTTCCGCGGAGATGGCGGAATCCCGCGGCTGGGCGGAGGCGAAGCTGGAAAAGTCCGCCGAACCCTTCTTCTCCTTCACCTACGATGGCAAACCGTCGGCCGAGCTGTTGAAAAAATGGGACCTGACCCGCGCGAGCCGCCAGCTCGACGCTGCGCGGACGGAACATACTCTCACCTACACGGATCCGACGACGGGCCTCGTGCTGCGTTGCGTGGGCATCGAGTACCGCGACTTTCCCACGGTGGAATGGACGCTGTATTTCAAGAATACCGGCAAGCAGGACACGCCGATCCTGGCCGACATCCAGGCCTTGAATATCCGCGTGGAAGGAAAGCCCGGGACGAGTTCGGCAAGTTCGTCACAGAGTGAGTTTTGTCTGTACCATCACACGGGCTGCCCCAGCACGCCCGACGACTATGCGCCACACACGCAGGTTCTGGGTCCCGGATTTGAGAAGCGGGTGGGCGGGGCCGGCGGCCGCTCGACCGGCGGCAGCCTGTCGTATTTCAACCTTGCCTTTCCCGAGCACGACGGCATCATTGTGGTGGTGGGGTGGCCTGGCCAGTGGGCCGCGCAGTTTACGCGCGACAAGGAACATGGCCTGCACATTACGGCCGGCCAGGAGTTGACGCATTTCAAGCTGCTGCCCGGCGAAGAGGTTCGCACGCCGCTGGTAGTGCTGCAGTTCTGGAAAGGCGATCGCCTCCGCTCGCAAAACATCTGGCGTCGCTGGATGGCGGCCCACAGCCTGCCGAGACCGGGCGGAAAGCCCATGCCGCCGGCATGGATGGTTTGCACGAGCGATTATTACCCCGGCATGAAAAGCAGCGCAGCCGGCGAGATCAAGTACGCCAAAGCTCACGTCGCCGCCGGCTGCATACCGGATTACTGGTGGATCGACGCCGGCTGGTATCCCTGTGGTTCCGACTGGTCGAACACGGGCACGTGGGAGCCCGACCCCGAGCGCTATCCCAAGGGTCTCAGGGAAGTCGCCGATTATGTGCATTCCCAAGGGATGAAATTCGTGGTCTGGTTCGAGACCGAGCGGGTGCGACCGGGCTCGTGGTTGGCGAAAAACCATCCCGAGTGGGTCCTCCGCGGCGACGGCGACTCGCTGTTGAACTTCGGCGATCTCGCGGCCTGGCAGTGGATCACCAACCACATCGATCAACTGATCACGACCCAAGGGATCGACCTGTACCGGCAGGATTTCAACATGGATCCGCTGAGCAACTGGCGCAGGCACGACGCGCCGGACCGCCAAGGCATCACCGAAATCAAGCACGTGACGGGTTTTCTGGCCTATTGGGATGAGCTTGTGCGCCGGCATCCCAACATGCCCATCGATTGTTGCTCCAGCGGCGGCCATCGCAACGATTTGGAAATGATGCGTCGGTCGTTCCCCCTGTTGCGCAGCGACTACCGCTTCGAGCCCAACGGCACTCAGGGACACACCTACGGCATGGCTTCTTGGATCCCTTACAATGGTACCGGCGTATATATCGACAACGTGTACCAGGTGCGAAGCCACGATTGTGCTTGGCTGGGTTACGGCCAGCGCGATCCGCTCAAGCCGGGCGCCGACTGGACCCTGATGAAACGCATGGTGGCCGAGTTTCGGACAAAGAGCGCCTATTTGGACGGCGACTACTATCCCTTGCTCCCCTACACGCTGAGCGACACGGTCTGGATGGCGTGGCAGTTCGATTGCCCCGAGCGCGGCAAAGGCATGGTGCAGGCGTTCCGCCACGCGGCGTGCGCCGCGGAGTCGACGACGCTCAAGCTGCAAGGTCTGGAGCCGGACACCGTCTACACGTTGACCAACCTCGACGTTCCCGGCACGACCGAGATGACCGGGCGTCAATTGGCCGAAGGGCTTCCCGTCGTCCTGAAGAGCAAGCCCGGCTCAGCGGTGATTCTCTACCAGAAGAAACCCTGACCCGCCGTCTTGACACTATCGGAGCAGAACCATGCGACAGGCGCCCATTTTCTTGCTTGTCTTAGTGATACTGACGACACGGTGTTGCATCGCGGCCGAACAGACGGCCGAACTGGTCCGGCCGACCCCCGAGCAGGCGGCCTGGCAGGACTTGGAACTGGGGATATTCTATTGTTTCGACATCGCCACCTTCACCGACGGCGGCGAGGGGGACTGGCCCCGCCAAGGACACCTCGATCCCAATCTCTACAATCCCGCCAAGCTCAACACCGATCAGTGGCTCGATGCGGCCAAAGCGATGGGGGCCGGGTACACGGTCTACGTGGCCAAGCATTGCACGGGGTTCATTTCCTGGCAGAGCGACGTGTATCCGTACGGCGTGCGGCAGTCGAAGTGGCGCGGCGGCAAAGGCGACGTGGTGGCCGATTACGTCGCCTCGTGCCGCAAGTACGGCATCCAGCCCGGCCTGTATTGCAGCATGCCGGCCAACGCCTACTGCGACGTCTTCGACAACTGCACGGTGAAAGGGGTCACGGGCCCCACCGATCCGCGGCAGCTCGAATATCGGCGGCGGGCGGAACGCATGGTGACCGAATTGTGGGGCAACTACGGCCCGCTCACCTACATCTGGTTCGACGGCGGCACACTTCCACCGGAGCGAGGTGGCCCAGACCTGACGCCGATCCTCAAGCGGCTCCAGCCCCACGCCGTGACCTTCCAGGGGCCGCCCGACAATCCCGCCGGCAACACCCGCTGGGTCGGCAACGAAAACGGCGAGGCCGCCTATCCGTGGTGGAACACCGTGACGCACCTCAACCAAGCGGGCGGAGGCGATCCCCGTGGCAAGCTTTGGCAGCCCGGGGAATGTGACGCCCCTTTGCGCAACCACGACTGGTTCTGGCACCCCAATCGCGAGGCCAGCATCTATTCGCTCGCCGAACTGGTCGAGAGGTACTATCGCTCCGTGGGCCGCGGCTGCAACTTGATCCTCAACGGCAATATCGACCGCGACGGCCTGGTGCCGCAAGCCGACCTGAAGCGCCTGCGGGAGTTCGGCGACGAGATTCGGCGGCGGTTCGGCAAGAGCCTCGCCGAAACCAGCGGTCGGGGCCAGCTCGTGGAACTGACACTCCCAAAGTCGACCGTCATCGACCACGCGATCGTCATGGAGCAGATCGCCGAGGGGCAGCGTGTGCGGCAATACGTGATCGAGGGTTTTGTGGACGGCAAATGGAGGGAGTTGTGTCGCGGCCAATCGATCGGGCACAAGCGGATCGAACGCTTTGCCCCCGTCGCGGCGGCCAAAATCCGTCTCCGGATCACGGAGTCGGTTGCCGAGCCGCTGATACACAAGTTGGCCGTCTACCACGTCGGATAATACTACAGCGCCAGGTTGGCAGTTTGCCGTCCGGCACGCCGCCCGCAGGCACGCCGCCCGCAGTTGCCGGCGGCCGCGAAGCGTGGTATCTTGCTGGTACCTGCCGCGAGTAGGCCGCCCCCGCCCCGGGCCGACGTGCCGTGAAACCTCGCAATTCCACCGGCAACTGCGTGGCTGAAGGCCCTGAAACCGCCGTCATCACCCGAAAGGAGATCTTCCCCATGAACGCGAAATCGATCAGTGCCGTCTTTGCCGTTTGGCTCGCCTTGCTCAGCGTGGTCCCGGCCGGCGAGCCGAAGGCCACTCCATTCTTTCCGTTCTGTATCGACACCCACGATGCCAAGCATCGTTCGTTGCCGCAGCAGGCCGAAATGCTCCGGGAACTCGGCTACGACGGCGTCGGCCATCTCTGGTTGGACAACGTCGCCGAGCGGCTGAAGACCCTCGACGAAGCCGGTCTGAAGTTGTATCAGATCACCATCGTCGTCGACGTGACGCCGGGCAAGCAGGCCTACGATCCGCGGCTGAAGGACGTCCTGCCTCTGTTGAAGGGACGCCAGGTGCAGTTCGACCTGCTGATCAACGGCGGCAAGCCGTCGGATGCCTCGGTCGACCCCCGCGGCGTAAAAATCCTGCGCGAGATGTCTGATTTGGCCCGCGACTCCGGCTCCCAGTTGCTGCTCTACCCGCACATCGGCTGCTGGGTGGAGCGGATTGAAGACGCCGTACGGGTGGCGGAAAAGGTGAATCGACCGAACGTCGGCGTGATGTTCAATCTGTGCCATTGGCTGCGCGTGGACAAGAGTCGCGACTACCGGCCGTTGTTGCAGCAGGCCATGCCCCGGTTGTGGGCCGTCTCGATCAACGGCGCCGACCAGTTCGACCCGCAGCCCGGCTGGGCCCATTACCTTCAGCCGCTGGACAAAGGCTCGTTCGACGTGGGCGCGCTGCTGAAGACGCTCCAGGAGTTGGGCTACAAGGGACCGATCGGACTGCAATGCTACGGCATCGGCGGCGATGCTCGCGAGCATCTCGCCCGCTCGATGGCGACGTGGCGCAAACTGAACGAAAAGCTGAAAGCTTCGGCGGGAGATAGCGGCAAGTCGATGGCGCCCAGATCGCGGCGGGTCCTCTACAATCTCGACGGCGATTCGTGCATGTTCACCAAGAAGAATACCAAGATGCCGGTCCCAGTCACTCCCGTCGACTTGAAGACCGTGGTCGACGAGATTGCCTATCCGGGCAGTCAGGTCGACTCGTTGCTGGTTTGCATCAACGCACAGTGCATGTACTATCCGACCAAGGTTGGAGACCGGCGGGGTACGCTGGCCACGCCCGCGGAGCGGGCGAAGTGGCCGAAGTCCGAGGAGCAGCGCTTCCGCAACGTGGAGGCGATGTTCGCCGCGGGCGTCGATCCCTATGCCCTGTTGTTGTCCGAAGCGCGGCGGCACGGCCTGGAAGCGTTGCTCACCTACCGCATGAACGACATTCATGGCGACGCTTTTCTGGCGCACAAGTTCTGGTTGCAGCATCCCGAGTACCGGCTGCCGAAGCCGTACGAATCGTGGGCAGTTCGACGCGCGGGACTCGACTTCGGCCAGGAAGCCGTGCGCGACTACAACTTCCGGCTGATCGAGGAAGCTGTCGCTCGCTACGATTGCGATGGCATCGAATTGGACTTCGTCCGCTGTCCGGCCTTCTTCCAGAATGGGACCGAGGCCGAGCGGATTGCGAAGATGAACGATCTGGTGCGGCGTGTTCGGCAGCGGCTCGACGTCGAAGGCAAGAAGCGCGGTCGGCGATTGGTGCTGGCCGTGCGAGTGCTTCCCCAGTATCAAGAATGCCGAGCTTCCGGCCTTGATCCGGCCATCTGGGCCAAAGAGCGCTGGATCGATTTTCTCACCGTTTCCAAATACTCGGGCACGCAATACGATCTGCCCATCAAGGCCTGGAAAGAGCTGATCAAGAACGTGCCCATTTACGGGTGTGCCGACTCGGCCGGTTCCGCGGCGAATAACCGTCTCGCCGCCAAGAACTTTCGGAAAGCGGGAGCCGACGGCGTCTACCTGTTCAACTTCTTCTGTCCGCGCGAGTGGGATGTCGAGCCGCCATTCGAAGTGCTCAAGGATCTCGGTAATTTCGGAACCCACGAAGTTCATTAGTGGCCATCCGACGATAACTTGCGACTTTTGTGGTGCGGCCGTCCCGGCTGCACGGGCAGGCGAGACGCCTGCACCACAAATTCGAGACGCCTGCGCCACAAGTTGTTGTTAGGCAGCGACGTAGACGTAGGGTGGGACCAGCGCAACGCCGTCCCACCGCATGGATTTGTTGCAGCAAGATGGTGGGACCGCGCTGCGATTGTCCCACCCTACACCTTTACTGCACCTTTATCTTTCAAGACAGTTGAGACGAACCACGAGCACAGGAAACCACCATGCGTAAGCTTGCCGCGGTCCTTCTGGCTTCCCTGTTGGTTCCTTGGCATGTGCAACTCGCCGCCGCGCTGCCCAAGGACGTCAACTACGACGAGGCCAAGGTGCCAAACTACACGCTGCCCGATCCCCTGCGGATGCAGGACGGCACCCAGGTCGTCGACCCGGAGACCTGGCGAACTAAGCGTCGGCCCGAGATCCTGCGGTTGTTCGAGGAGCACGTCTACGGACGCAGTCCCCGGCCGGCGGACAAGATCCGCTTTGAAGTCACCTCCGTCGATCCGCAGGCGCTCGGCGGCAAGGCCACACGCAAAGAAGTCACCGTGTTTCTGACGGGCAAGCCGGAGGGACCGAGAATGAACCTCCTACTGTATCTGCCCAACGGTGTCTCGAAACCGGTGCCGGCGTTCCTCGGGTTGAACTTTTATGGGAATCATTGCGTCCACGCCGATCGCGGGATCAAGCTGTCGACGCAGTGGATGCGTCCGACCAAGGAGATGGGCATCGTCGACAACCGTGCGACCGAGGCGTCGCGTGGTTGTCACGCCAGCCTCTGGCAGGTGGAGATGATTCTCCAATGTGGGTACGCGCTGGCCACGGTCTATTACGGCGACTTGGAGCCGGACTTCAAGGAAGGTTGGAAGATGGGCCTTCGCGGCGCGTTGAGCGCCGACGGAGATCGCACCGTCTTCAAGCCGAACGACTGGGGCGCTATCGGCGCCTGGGCCTGGGGCCTCAGCCGCGCGATGGACTACCTGGAACAGGACCCCGCGATCGACGCGAAGCACGTCGCGGTGATCGGCCATTCCCGGCTCGGGAAGACGGCACTCTGGGCCGGCGCTCAGGACCAACGGTTTGCCCTGGTCATTTCCAACGATTCGGGCGAGGGCGGGGCGTCGCTGGCGCGGCGGCGGTTCGGCGAAAGGATCCATCACCTGATTCGCGCGTTTCCCCACTGGTTTTGCGGCCGCTATGCCGAGTACGACGAGAAGGAAGATGCCCTGCCGGTGGACACGCACGAGTTGATTGCCCTGATTGCGCCGCGGCCAGTCTATGTCGCCAGCGCCACCGAAGACCTGTGGGCCGATCCGCGGGGCGAGTTCCTCGCCGCCAAGTACGCCCAGCCGGTATATCAACTACTGGGTTTGC
>Ga0182014_10008787_pt1 | contig 10244 bp, 8 predicted proteins | sample 612S2DmetaG_FD_120489 | JGI IMG/M metagenome (GOLD analysis project Ga0182014, IMG submission 120489) | Permafrost microbial communities from Stordalen Mire, Sweden - 612S2D metaG | ecosystem: Environmental > Terrestrial > Soil > Wetlands > Permafrost | place: Sweden: Stordalen | collected...
ATTATGGCCCTCTCAATGCCAGCCGGGTGAGGGCACCCGGCCTACACCCTCCACAAAACCGTGCTGTTGTAGGCCGGGTGCCCTCACCCGGCACCCCTTTCCAGCCCATAATGAGAATTGCTGCCGAATAATTGATTGAGCAGGATTGGCAGATAGAGTATCCAATAGGCTCGACTTAACGCGCGCATGGCAAAGCAACCAGAAAACGGCATCCTCGAGGACTTTCGGATCGAGTTCCTGGACTGCTGGCAGCGGCTGCCGAACAAAGGCCTGTTCTTTGGTCTGCTGATCGCCTGGCTGGCGCTGTTCCAGTTCCTGGGCAATTCGACGCTGGGCTACATCTCGACCCCGTCATTGCTGGTGTGGATGCACACGATCTATTCGGGAGACGACGCGAGCGGTTCTGACGACGGCCACGGCATGTTCATCCCCTTCGTTGTGCTGGGTCTCTTCTGGTGGAAGCGTAAGCAATTGATCGCCCTGCCGCTGAACACCTGGTGGCCGGGGCTGCTGCTGCTGTGCCTGGCGCTCGGGCTGCATTTGTTCGGGTACATGGCCCAGCAAACCCGCATCTCCATTGTCGCGCTGTTCGCCGGCATCTACGGCCTGATGGGCCTGGCTTGGGGACGCCAATGGCTGCGCGAGAGCTTCTTCCCGTTCTTCCTGTTCGCCTTCTGCGTGCCGCTAGGGTGGTCGGCCGTCTCTATCACCTTTCCGTTGCGGGTGCTCGTGTGCAAGCTGGTGGTATTGATTTCGGGCTACGTCCTGCAGATTGACATTCAGAGAGTGGGGACGGCGTTAATGGATCCGAGCGGCGCCTACCAATATGACGTGGCGGCGGCGTGCAGCGGTATCCGCAGTCTCTTCGCCACCATTGCGGTCGCGATTATCTATGCCATGCTCTGCTTCCGGCCGTGGTGGAAACGCGGGGTGCTGATTGCCTCAGCGGTGCCGCTGGCCGTCCTCGGCAACACCCTCCGGATGCTCAGCATTATTGTCGCGGCGGACTTCTGGGGGCAAGGCGCGGGCAACTACGTTCATGAGGGCGGGAAGTTCGGTATTATCAGCCTGATTCCGTATGCGGCGGCATTTGGGGGGTTGATGCTGCTGGGGCGTTGGCTGCACGAAAGCCCGCCCGAGCCCATCGTGCCGCCCACGACAGCTCCGACCACCTGACCCGGCACACCTCCGGGCACCTATGAACAAACAGAAGTGGATGATGGTGATTCTGGCGCTGGGCCTGATGGGTGGCTCCGCGTTCTTGCTCACGCGACTGAAGGCCACCCAACAGCTCGGCCAGCCGGCCGTGAAGACCCACCCCATTCCGGGAAGCGAGCGGCTCCAGGTCGAGCTGCCTGAGCGCGTGCTGGACTATGCATCGGAAGCGGTGGAAGTGGACAAGACCACGCTGGGCTGGCTGCCGCCGGACACCAGCTTCGGCCAGCGCGTTTATCGAGCGCCGGATGGATTTGAGACCGCAGTGAACGTGATACTCATGGGCCGCGACCGCACCAGCATTCACAAGACGGAGTTCTGCCTGGAGGGGCAGGGCTGGGTTATCGATCGCAACGCCTCTTCGCAGGCAACCGTGCGGATGGACCGGCCTTACTCCTACGATCTGCCGGTGACGAAGTTCGTTGCGACCAAGCAGGTTACTAGTCAAGGCCAGCCCGTCACCGCCCGCGGCATTTATGTCCTTTGGTTTGTCGCCGACAATGATGAGTACACGGCGCGGCACTGGCAGCGTATGTGGTGGATGGCCCGGGACCTTTTGCGCACGGGCGTCTTGCGGCGATGGGCCTCGATCTCCTATTTCGCCCACTGCGCTCCCGGCCAGGAGGATGCCACCTTCGAGCGGATGAAGAAGTTTATTGTTGCCTCAGCGCCCGAGTTTCAACTCGTCCCGGGCCCGGCGCCCACTGCCCGCGCTTCTGCTCCCTGACTATCGTTTCACGGGACCACTCCCGCCTGCTCGATCATAGTGGCGATCGTCTCCAGGGCGTTGCCTTCGAGCCGGTTGTTCACATAAATGAATCCCCTTGTCGCACCACCCCCACTACGCGCTTCCTGGATCAAGCGGGCGCCTGCCGCGCGGGCTTCCGGGTAGGGATCTTTGATGCGGTCGTAGGGGCTGAACAGCTTCACCGCCTCCTCGTATTTGCGGCCCGGCTTCAGGAGCAGGCGCGCGCCGAAGAACCTCGGATTGGTGCGGCTGCCAGGCAGTGCAAGCTGCTCGCCCAGCGGCATCATGTTCTGCCAACTGCTGAAGACGTGGGCGGCCCCGTGGCGCGCCAATGCCGCAAAGTATTCCGGGTGAAGGTAACTCTGGTTCCGTATCTCGACGCCATAGCGCCAGCCGCGGGGCAGCTTCCCGAGAAACTCATCCAGTGCTGCGACAAACTCCCGCCCCCGCTCGAACTCGCGTGGTGAGAAGTGCGAGAACTCGAAGATCAGCAGGCCGACGTTCGCCCGGTATTCCCGGCAAGGACCGAGGAATGCCGACTCGAAAAGGCCGGCATTCAGGAAATCCTCATTATCGGCACCCGCGCGCAGGCCAAACCGCGGCAGGTTGGCATAGCGTTTGATGGTGATCCGGTCGGTCACCTTGAGCGCAAAAAGGAAGTCCGCCGGCACCTGGGAGATAAGCTGTTCGATAAAACGGCGGTCGGGAAACTTGTAGTAAGCCGCATCCACGCAGACCGTCTTGAACACCTCCGCGTACTCCGCCAGGCAAAGCCGCTCGAAGCGCGCCTCGGAATACTTCCCCCGCCAGACATAGCGGTCCTCATCGTAAAGCTGGCCCCGCCAGCCGGGATACTTCCAGGACGAAGTGCCGATGAATACCCCCTCCCCGGCCAGAGCGGCGAGCGCCTTCTTCATCTTGTCACGTTCAAACGGCATGCGTAGCGGCAACATGTTGCGGCCCAGGCAACCTCACTTCGCGCGGGCATGAGCCGTGTTCCTACTGTCCGACGGCGCGCCGGGCTAAGACTTCTTGAGACTGGTCCTTGCCTTGAGCCATTCGAAGTCGGTCGTTGGCGCAGCCGGAAACTTGTCGATTCGTCTCCCCAGGACGGGGCGGACGGTGTCAGGCACCAGCCAGCGATGCGATTCCTGGTGACCGTCGGCAAAAGAAAGATTAACCGCTCCGTTGTGGTAAGACCCCGGCACATTGCCCCAGGCATATTCTTCCAGGCGGTTGACAAAGAACCCATCGTTGAGGGTATCGGCCTGTTCGTCCAGAAAGACGAAGATGCCCGAGGGATTCGGCACTTCGGTTGATTTATAGAACTGGATGTAAAGGGGGTTGAACTGGTTGGTCAGCTCGCCGGGATTCCCCACCATCGCGTTCATGGACATGCTGCGGGTCCGCTGGCCATTAGGGGCGGGCACCCGGTCAGACGGACACTTATAAACCTTGGCGGAACGGTTGGCATAAGGGCCGAGCTTCGAGTCCGTCAGATAAACCGGGTTGGTGTTGTCGTCGCTACTCTGCCAATCCTCCACATTGTTGGCCCAGGTCTGGCGGCGGGCCAGCGTTTCCGGCACACCGTGATTGTTCACCAGCCAGTCGCTGTTGTCCTCCGCATATAAAGTCCAGGCCAGGGAGAGCTGGTGAAGGTTGTTGGCACAAGTCACTCCTTCCGCTTTGGCCTTGGATTTTGCCAGTACCGGCAAGAGCAGGGCGGCCAGGAGGGCAATGATGGCAATGACAACTAATAGCTCGATCAAGGTGAAAGCGACCAGGGAAGGGCGAAGTCCGAAGGCCGAAGGCCGAAAGAAACCCGAAGCCCTAAGGCCGAAATCCGAATCGGGGTTCTCCTGCGCTGCCATAGTCCGGCTTGGTGAGAAGCTGAGTATCTTGGAAAGAGCGGCTGAAGCGACGACACGCTGCCGATCATGTACTGTCTCTGTATTCATTGGAGAGGGTGGCTGGAAGGCAAGAATGAGTCTGCTTATGTCATCGCGGCCGCGGGCATCAGGCCATCAGCGCCATCTGCTTGGGCGTAAGCAGCCACTCCAGCGTGGCGCAACGGCCATGTCTCAACGCCTCGATCGTCAGCTTGCAAAGGCCGCCCTTCTTCATTACCACGCAGAAGCCTTCATGACCGGTCGCCAGTAGCGAGATCAGCCCGCTCAGAAAGGGTTCATGACCGACCAGCAGGACGCTTTCGGGCGTCGGCTGGAGGCGGTCGAGGAACTCCACCAGCTTCTTCGTGCTGCCGCCGGGTATCAGGCTGTCAGGGTACTCAAGTCGCTTGTGCGCCTTGCGGGCCTCGGCAACAATTTCCGCGGTTTGCCGCGCCCGCAGGTAGGGGCTGGAGAGAATGAGATCGAAGCTGAGATCCAGCGCTTCCATGGCCTCAGTGATTCGCCGCAGCTTGCGCTCTCCTTCAGGGGCAAGCGGTCGGTCGGCATCCTTCCCAAAACCGGGGCTACCCAGTTCCATGGCGATGCCGTGACGCAGGAGGTAAAGATTCATAGATTGTCAGCTTTCTGCGCCATCTCGTGACCCGCTTTCGCGCACGTGACGCTTGCCCCAGTATGGGGCAAAGGCCAGAATTCGAGCAGTTGATCCGCTTCTTTCAGGTAAACCCGTATCAGCCGTTGGCGCCGGCGCAACAGCTCCGCACGGAAGCGGCGAGCCGCCGTCAACTCAATCTCCTGCTCGCGGAGAAATTTGTCCAGCGCCAGCAGCAGCATCTCGGCGTCCTGGATCTCCCCCATCATCGTCTGGTACTGGCGCATCGCGGACAGGCGCTCACGCGTCACCGCCGGCAAGTGTTCCGTCATTGTCTCCACCATGTAGCGGAGTCTCTTGAATGCCACGCGCGTGCGGTGGATGGTCCACGTATCGCGCGCGTTGATGCGCGTCCGCAGTTGCCGCGTCCGGCCAAAGGCGCGGTCAACCGATCGTCGCAGGGCTGCGAGCGCCTCGCGGGGCGTGGACTTTCCGAGCTGCTCCTCCACCTCCCCGCGGCACACGGCAATCCATTTGCCCAGGCGGGCGGTTTTGACCTTCCTGATGTTCTTGCGGGTCTTCCTCGCGAACCGCTCCTCCCACTCTCGCAGCCAGGCGTGAAACGGCCGCGCGGCCGGGAAGGCGCGGCGCATGCCGCCGACCGCCTCTAACTGAACCTGGGTGTCGCGCAAATCGCCGAAGATATCGAGGTGCCGCTTGAGCAGGCGCTCCGCTTTCTCAACCTGCCGTGCGGGAAGAAGCCCGTTCAGCAGCTCCAGGGAGGACTGCAGACGCCGGCTTTCAATACGGAAGGAATGGATCGCCTTCGTGGAACACTTGCGTTGGCAGTGCTTCAGCTCCTTCCGGTATCGCTTCCATTGCTGCTTAAGCGAGCGGGCCAGGTGATGCACCCTGCTTCCGAGCAAAGGGTCCGGCGTTGCCGGGCTGGGTGAGCTGGGCTGAGGTGCTGCGGACAATGGCGCGGCGGTTCTCATGCCGGGCTTACTTCTTTCCTTTTGCGGCGGCGAACGGTGACGGAACTAATCGGACTTGCGGAAAGCGGGTCTTGCCGTCAGCCGGCTTACGCAGCCCATCCTCTTCCGCCCCGGCCAAGGCCAGAGCCAGGAACTCGAACTGGCTGCGGTTCGACGTGCCGCCGCGGACTGGTGCCGCGCGCCGATACGACCCGTCCGATTGCAGGAACCGGGCCTTGCGGTTGTCCGCCAGGGAAATCGCCAGCACTTCGCTGATCAGCCGCTCCCGCAGCACGCCATCCTCCACGGGGATTGCCAGCTCAATGCGCCGGAAGAAGTTGCGCGGCATCCAATCCGCGCTGCTGATGAACACTTGTGGCTGGCACGCGTTCTCGAAGTAATAAACCCGGCTGTGCTCCAGGAACCGGTCCACGATGCTCCGCACCGTGATGTTCTCGCTCACGCCATTGAGGCCCGGTCGCAGGCAGCAGATGCCGCGGACAATCAGTTCGATCTTCACTCCCGCCGCCGAAGCCCGATACAGCGCTTCGATGAGCTGGCGGTCGGCGAGCGAATTGAGCTTGAGGATAATGCGCGCGGGCAGCCCCTGGCGGGCGTTCTCCGTCTCGCGCTCGACCAGGCGCAGCAGCCGGTCGTGCAGCTCGAACGGCGCCGCCACCAGCTTGCGCAGACTCTGGAACTGGCAGATGCCGGTCAGCAGATTGAAGAAGTTGGTCACATCCTCGCCGAACTCCGAACGGCACGTGAACAGCCCGAGATCGGTATAGAGCTTCGCGGTCGTAGGATTGTAATTGCCGGTGGCCAGATGCGCGTAGCGGCGGATGTGATGGCCTTCCCGTCGCACGACCAGGCAGCTCTTGGCGTGAATCTTGTAGCCCACCAGGCCATAGACGACATGCACCCCCGCCTCCTCAAGCTGGCGTGCCCAGAGGATGTTGTTCGCCTCGTCAAACCGCGCCCGCAGTTCCACCACCGCCGTCACCTGTTTGCCGTTCCTGACCGCGCTCTCCAGCGCGCCAATGATGCGCGGGTCCCCGCCCGTGCGGTAAAGCGTCTGCTTAATGGCCAGCACGTCCGGGTCCGACGCCGCCAGCTCCAGGAACTCCACCACGCTGTTGAAGTTCTCGTACGGGTGGTGCAGCAAGATGTCCCGCTCGCGAATGGCAGCGAACAAGTCGGGCCGCTGGCGCAGCTTGGCGGCCACCGGCGCTACGAACGGCGGGTCACGCAGCTCTGGTGAATGATCCCCTTCGGTCAGCGCCACCAGCCGCGTGGGGTTTAGCGGGCCATCAATCAGGTAGAGGTCTTCAGGGCTCAGACGAATCGTCTTGAGCAGCGGCTCGCGCACCGACGACGGGCACCGGTGGTCGATCTCCAGCCGCACAGCGTCCCCTTTGCGGCGGTTGTGCAGCTCGTTCTCCACTGCCTTGAGCAGGTTGGCCGCCTCCTCCTCGTCGATGTAAAGCTCGCTGTTGCGCGTCACCCGGAACGACCAATAGCCCAGCAGCTTTGTGCCCGGGAACAAATCGGCCAGGTAATGCCCGATCAGGCGGTCCAGATACACGTAATCCTGGCGCGCATCGGCCCGCGGCAGCTTGACCACGCGCGGCAAATTGCGCGGAATCTGCACCACGGCCATGTGCTTGTGCGACTCACGGTCCCGAGCCATCTCCAGCCGCACGATGAGGTTCAGCGTCTTGTTGAGCAACTGCGGAAACGGATGCGCCGGGTCGATCGCCAGCGGCGTCAGCACCGGGTGGACTTGCGTGCGGTAATAATCTTCCACCCAGACCAGGTCCGACTGCTCCAACTCCTCCAACTCCAACAGGCGGATGCCGTTGGCCGCCAAGGCCGGCGCCAGTTCGTCCCGCCAGCAGGCATATTGCTGCTCCACCATCCGCCGCACCCGCTTGACGATGGCGCGGAGGGTTTCGGTACCGGTCAAACCGTCCATCGTGCGCTCCACCGCCTCGCTCTCGATTTGCTGCTTCAGGCCGGCGACGCGGACCTCGAAGAACTCATCCAGGTTCGAGCTGACGATGCAAAAGAACTTCACCCGCTCCAGCAGCGGGTTTTTCGGGTCGAGTGCCTCCTCGAGCACCCGATGATTGAATTCCAGCCAGCTCAGTTCCCGATTGATGAAATGAGCCGCGCCGAAAGTCAGTGTTTTTGCTTTGGGTTCCACAACCGGCAGCAAGGTAACCGCCTGCCGCAGGTTTGGAAAGTTACAAAGCACCTCACGATTGCTCCCCGTTTTCGGGGATGGCGCCGGCGCGCCGACCAGCCTAAAGTGCCCCCACAATGAATTGGAATGAGGGAGAACATGCAAAGAATTAGCTCTTCGAGTAATAAACGAAAGCACTTCACCGGTCTGGCCTTACTTGCCGTGGTCACTATCGGAGTCACGGGGTTGTATGCTGCCGAAGCCTCGAACCCGCCATTCGAGGGCCAGAAGTCCATTTGGCACGGGTTCGACCGCTACGACTTCGTGATGGACTGTAGCGACTTGACTCTCAAACCCTTCAAGGCGCCGGAGGGGGAAGGCGCGGGCGTTGGAAGCCCACCCAGCGGACAGCGGCGCTGCGTGGTGGTCGCGCCAAAACATGCCGCCCCCGGCCGACCCTGGTCCTGGCGCGGCTGTTACTGGGACCATCAGCCACAGACCGAGATCGAACTGCTTAATCGAGGCTTTCATGTGGCCTACGTCTCGGCTGATGCCGTGCTGAAGCCGGGCAAGGAGTGGGTCGCCTGGTATGAGTTCCTCACCGAAAAGCACGGCCTGTCCAAGAAACCTGCCCTCATTGGCATGAGCCGGGGCGGGGAATACGCCTACACCTGGGCAACCACCCATCCCGACAAGGTGTCATGCATCTATGCCGACAACCCGGGGGGCAACCGGGATATGCTTATGAAGCTCGGCGATCTGGCCGCCAACGACGTTCCCCTGCTGCATGTCTGCGGCAGCATTGATCCGCTATTAGGACGAGTCTCCTCGGTCATCGAGAATATCTACGTGCAGTGGGGTGGCCGGATAACGGTGATGATCAAGGAAGGCAGCGGCCATCATCCGCATAGCCTACGCGATCCTAAGCCGCTTGCGGATTGGATTGAAGCCAACATCAAGCCGGCCAACAGCACCCTGCCCGCCTTCTTGCCCGGGAAGTTCACGCGGACCTCTTTCTACAGCCCGGGGACTTTCTACCGCGAATATCCGAAGGAAGGCACCTACATCGCCTGTCGCGGACCGGGATTCACCGAGTGCTACGACCGCTACGCATTTGATCTAAGCGGCGTCGAAGGCACCATCAACGTCATTGTGCCCAAGCAGCCCGCCGCTGGGAACCCGTGGATGTTCCGGGCAGACTTCGTATCGCGCGAGGCGGTGGTGGACCTGGCGTTGCTGGCCAAGGGCCTCCACATCGTTGTCGGTCCAGTGCCCTACAACGCCGACGGGCCCTCGCGGTCGCATTGGGATGCGGTTTACCGGTATATGATCGAGCACGGCTTTTCCAGGAAGCCGGTGCTCGAAGGCGCTGGAGAAGCGTCGGGGGAGGCTTACGCCTGGGCGATCGAGAACCCGGACAAGGTGGCCTGCGTCTATGGGGAGAACCCGGTGCTGCGCAGCCACATGGCGAAGACTCCGCCGCTGGATAATCTCGCCCCGCTGGCCAAGGCCGGCGTGCCGCTGCTGCATGTGTGCGGCAGTCTCGATCCGTGGATCAACGACCAGACGCGAGTGGCTGAGAAGCGATACAAGGAACTCGGCGGCCAGATCACCGTCATCGTAAAGGAGGGCGAAGGGCATTTCCCGACCGCGCCGAAAGACGTGCAGCCAGTCGTGGAGTTCATCTCCGCGCGAGCGCACTGATACAAGGCAAGGATGGTCCGCCTCCTTACCGCCGCGGTCATGCTGCTTCAGGTTCAACTTGCTCCCCGACCATCGGCGGCCTACCATGTAAGGGATGTTCGACACTATTACAGCCGAGCTGGCCACCGCGACCGACAAACTTGCCCATTTGCGGAGGTTTCTTTGATGTGCCCGGCGCGCAGAAACGCCTGGGCGAAGTCAATGCCCTGATGGCAGCGGAGAACTTCTGGAACAACCGGGAGCAGGCCCAGAAGCTCATCGACGAGGCCAACTCCCTCCGCAATAAGACCGAGCCGCTCCTCAAGGCGGAAAAGCAGCTCGAAGATTTCCACGTGATGGTGGAGCTGGGCGAAGCCGAGCCGGAAGCTGCGCAGGCGAAGATCCAGCAAGAGCTGGAGCAGGACCTTTCCAGGTTCTTCAAGGAGCTTGATTCCCTCGAACTGAAGGTCTTTCTCAGTGGCCGCCACGACAAGAGCAATTGCATCGTTAGCATTAACGCCGGCGCCGGCGGCACCGAATCGTGCGATTGGGCGAACATGCTTCTGCGCATGTACCAGCGCTGGGCGGAGGCACGCGGCTGGAAGGTGGACGTCACTGATATACTGTCGGGCGAGACGGCGGGCATCAAGAGCGCGACGATGGTCCTCACTGGCGAGAATGCCTACGGCTATGCCAAAGCTGAGCGCGGCGTCCACCGCCTGGTACGCATCTCCCCCTTTGACGCCAACAAGCGGCGCCACACCAGTTTTGCCAGCGTGGATGTTATTGCGGAGATTGAGGAAGACGACGAGGAGATCGCGCTTCCGCCCAACGAATTTGCAGTGGACACGTTTCGTTCCGGCGGCAAAGGCGGGCAGAACGTGAACAAGGTCGAAACCGCCGTCCGCATCACGCACATTCCGACGGGGCTGGTGGTGGC
>Ga0182014_10008789_pt1 | contig 10243 bp, 10 predicted proteins | sample 612S2DmetaG_FD_120489 | JGI IMG/M metagenome (GOLD analysis project Ga0182014, IMG submission 120489) | Permafrost microbial communities from Stordalen Mire, Sweden - 612S2D metaG | ecosystem: Environmental > Terrestrial > Soil > Wetlands > Permafrost | place: Sweden: Stordalen | collected...
CGGCGCACTAATACCCAGCTTGCGCGCCTGCGCGACTAAATCAGCCAGGTCCGGGATATTCCGCCGGAGCACCTCTTCACATGCAGCCTCGGGCAACAATGCAATGAGAAACTCCGCCTCATGAAAGACCGGCGAAATCCCCGCCACGTTGCGCCTGCGCGCCAAACTGCTCGGAATTTCCCCAAACCGCTTAGCCAAGCAGCGCAAATACGCCTCATCAACCCCCGGCAACCGCAACCCGCGCAGCTCGTCGAGCGTGAACCATTCTTTCGCCATGTCAGTTCATCCAATCTTCGTCGGGCTGCGCCGGCCAAATCGCGCGCAAGATTTTCATGTCGACCGGCAACGTAATCGGGGCACCAATTGTGCCGATCCATGGCAGAACATCGGCGGGGATTCGGGACTTGATCAGTTCAATGCGCTCGGCAAAACCTGCATAAAGAAGTTGAAACATTGTCCTGACAGCGGCGTCGTGCGCAGGCGTTTCCTTCCCTCCGAATTTCTGACCAATAATTGAACGAGACAGATGAAGTGCAGCCAATATGCTCGGTACGGAACTCAGTTCCGCTATTGAAAGCCCAACCTTCTCGTAAAGTTGCGGCTTCGGCGCTCTCAAAAGAGCGCCTGAACTACCAACCGAAAGCTCAGTTTTGTCGAATACTTCTGGCGTTGCCATGTCAGAGCGCCTTCCAGATCACCGGCGCCCAAACCAGCACCACCACCGCGACAAACCCAAGCGCCACCAGATCGTTTTTCGTGAGGATTTTCATGGCCCGATGCTCCGAACGGGTATCAACCCCTCTTCAAGAGCCAAATCCAAGAACAGGACATAAAACCATTGAGCTTCATGCCAGCCTTCGACGAGCTTCAACCACACAGCTAAATCCGTCCGCGATATTTCAAGAAAGTCTGCCGCGTCTATCGTTACAAAAGTGCAGCCCTGAAGCGATTTCGCACAAGCCACACATGCGGCGCGTTCAGCTGCCCGACGCAAAATCCTGTAATTTTCCTGAACGTCACGCGAGAGATGTTCTTGAAAATATTCTGACGGCTTAAATGCGAGCTGTTCCCACATCCGTTTGCTCTCGTTGGTCATTTCAGCTTCCTCACTTCCTTGAGGAACGCCCGCTGGTCGCTCTCCGACCACGCCGCCCACGCATGGAGCACCTTCTTCACAATTTGCTCGACAGATGGCGGCGGCTTTGGCTCATCCGCGCTCACCAGATGGATGGCATCGGCGATCGAACAGCCGCGCCCCTTCATCTCTTCATAAATTCGCGCCTGATCGGTAATTTCGATATCCGCGATCTTATCCAGGAGCGCGCCATTTTTGGCTTCCGGGCGTCCGCGTAATGCATCCCAGATCGGTTTGATGATGCAGCGCTTACGTTCAAGCGCCCTTTGGACCGTGCGTTTCGGGAGGGAGAACTTGTCCTCTACCTCTTTGTAATAGCTCCTGAATTCGTTGCGCTCTTCAATCGCGCCAAGTTGGCGCGATTTCCGTTTGTCGCGCCCTGGCTTAACTTCGCCGTAGATTTTCTCCCAAATCTGGCGCCGTTCTTCCAGGAAGTTCGCCTGATCGTAAGCATTCAGCTCAGCACGGTACAGATTTTCATCAATCTCATCGAGCCGCGCCTCTTCATCGGTGCATTCAACGACGACCGCCGGAATTTCCAGGCGCCCAAGTATCTGGAACGCCACAAAACGATGCGCTCCAAAAATACCCTTGAACGTGCCATCTTCCCGCTTACGCAGCTTAATGCGGTTCAACAGCCCCCGCTCTTTAATCGAGACGGCAAGCATTTCAGCCGCCGCCTGATCGACATCCCGGAGACGATCTCCGAAATCGATCAGGTCCATTTTGACGTCAGTTTCCCATGGCACGTTCACGCGGCATTCTCCTTCTGTATTTTCTGAATTTGTTGGACATTCTTTGACCTCGCCGAACGCGAAATCGGCGTGCCGTCCGGCATCCAGCGCATCGGCCAGATGGCATAAGGCGGGACCTGCAGCAGATGCGCGAGTTTGCGTTCAAGCCGCGTCGAGGCGAGGGGGTTTGTCAAAACATTAGACGTTGACTGGCGCGTTACGCCAAGCCGCCGGGAAACCTCAGTCAAGCTACCAAACCGCTTGCGCAATTCAGCCTTAACATCCTCTGGATGCCAGCCCGTTCCGGGGAGCTGCCGTTGTTCGGAAAGTTCGATCATACCGTCGTTTATCGGCCATTTTCAGTCTAACGTCAAATTCTAGTTGGCTTAAAAAAGAACTTTTCCCGAATTGGCGCGATTTATTTTTTTACAACGCCAAAAAACCATGCAATAACCCGCGCATGGTCTATTTTTGCCCCATTTTAGCTTCCAGTTTTGGCCGGTGAACACCGACTCGGCCGATTCCGAGCTTGATTCTGACGGCCTTGTCGAGTTGGCTGAACGGCTCCGAGTCGCGAAATTAAAGGGTGGCTATAAGAATGACGTCGATTTCGCGATCGCCGCCGGCGTCGCCAGATCGTCCATGAGCGCCTATCTGAACGCCAAACAACGTCCAAAGGCATCGACCCTGCATCACATCGCCTCGATCACAGGCGTCGACCTAAACTGGCTTCTCGGCACGAATGCCGCGGCCAGTGCCCCAATTCAAAATCATGGTACTGAACTGAATTGCGCCCTGCTCACGCGCGAGTTCCTCGATAGCCCGGTTAATTTCAACCTGCTGGTCATGGGCGTCGCCATTTGCCAGGAACACTTCAAAAACGAGCCAAAACCCACACTTCGGCAAGCATTGGACTGGATCGCTGGGCCGTATGCTCTACATGCTAGAATTCCGGATGCGCCGGTGAAACTCAGCGCCTAGAAGGACGCACATATGCAACCGCAGACTTCCTATGTTCCTACTGAACTTGAACGGCTTTTCCGGCTCTCCTTTGGGAACGCGCTCATCTTCCTGGGCGCTACCCTTCCGTATATAGTTTTTTTGCTTTTCGCCCGTATCGGGTTTTATATTCTTGGCCAAAGCGTCGACGGTGGCTTTATTGGATTTTGGCTCCTCATTATCATTGGCTTCAACCTCTATCGATGGGCCAAGCCCTGGTCTCGCGGACGCAAAACAACCGGCGTTCTGTTTTTTGTTTGGAACACGTTCACATACCTTCTAATCATGGCGATCATCACAACCGCCGAGGTTCAAGTCGTCCCGGCATTCGGACTTGTATTCGTGGTCTGGTACGTCCTTTGGCTCCGCTGGCACGGCAAACTAACAATCATCACTAACAAATGAGCCTTTCGGCACTCAATTTGGCCCAAAATCGCCACTTTCCCGCGCTCAAACTGGGACACCCGACTGGGACACGTCTTTTTTTGTTGTGTTATTTCAGTGAGTTACTTTGTTCCCAGTTCCCACCGCCATTTTTGGCCTCATGTCCGAGTTTGCGACGTCCTCGGCACCCTCGATGCCCGCAAATCCCCCCGCCACCGCGCCACGCCACCACCCCGCTCAATCACCCTTAAGGCCAGCATTCCCGCCGCCTCACGCCGGTCTCAGGCGGTCTTTAAGGGGTGTTTCAGGGCAGTTAAAGGCGCCCACACCAAACCGCCCCGAATATCCGGTTCCGGGCCTTTTCAGGCTTCCCGTCTCGCTTCCGCAACGGCGGCGTCAATTTTCCTGGGAGGCCGTTATCGGTGTATTTTCAATGCCTTGTCCCACGAAATCCCGCATGGTCCCGCGTTGTCCCGGTTCAAATTAATGGAGTCACAGGACAGGCGCGGCCCTTCGTGGGGGTCCAGGGGGGGAGAGCCCCTTGGCCTTACTCACCTCGCTGCCTCCATCGCCCCACAAAAAGAACACTACCTAACTATGAGGTGCTATACGTATTATTGACCCATCTTATATGCTGGTGTATGAATTTCAGGCCAGAAAAATAAAACGCGGGAGTGGCCTGATGAGTGAAATCCTTGGCGGCAAGGCTGTGCCGCCCGTCCCGTCCAATCCACCGCGCGCCTGAACGTCATTTAAAGGAAAACCACGCCAATGCCGGACACCATCGTTTCAGAACAGCCCGAGGACGTCCTGGTCAACGGCATGATCGAGGTTTTTGACCCCGCCACGGGCGAAAATATCGCCGCCGTACCCGGCGGCGGTGCCACTGAAATTGACGCCGCTGTCAAAGCCGCCCGCGCCAGCCTCGACTCCGGCATCTGGCAGGGCCTCAGCGGTTCCGCAAAAGCCCGCATCCTCTGGCGCGCGGCTGACATCATCGAGAGCCGCCTCGACGAGCTTGTCACGCTGGAGACCCGCAACAACGGCATGCCCCTGCCCCTCGCCCAGTACACCATCCGCAATGGCGCCGAGACCCTGCGCTACAACGCCGGCTGGTGCACCAAAATCCACGGCCTCACCTCGGATGTCGTAACCGACGGCGCCATCGGCGGCGGCCGCACCGAATACCACGCTTACACCCGCAAGGAGCCCATGGGCGTGACCGGCCTCATCACCCCCTGGAACGTCCCCGTCGGCATGGCCTGCGCCAAACTTGCCCCGGCACTCGCCGCCGGCTGCAGCGTCATCATCAAGCCCGCCGAGGAAACCCCGCTCACCACCATCAAAATCGTTGAAATCCTACTCGAGGCCGGCGTCCCCGAAGGCGTCGTCAACATCGTCACCGGCTACGGCCACACCGCCGGCGCCGCCCTCGCCGCGCACCCCGATGTCAACAAAATCGCCTTCACCGGCTCCACCGAGGTCGGCAAACTCATCGTCAAAGCCGCCACCGGCAACCTCAAAAAAGTCACCCTGGAACTCGGCGGCAAATCCCCCATCCTCATCTTCGACGACGCCGACCTCTCCAAAGCCATCCCCGGCGCCGCCATGGGCATTTTCGCCAACTCCGGCCAGGCCTGCATCGTCGGCTCGCGCCTCTTCGTTCACCGCAAAGTCTACGACCAGGTCGTCGCCGGCATTTCCGCCATCGCCAAATCCATGGTGCTGGGCAGCGGGCTAGACCCCGCCACCCATCTCGGCCCGCTCATCACCGCCAAACAGGCCGGCCGCGTCATGTCCTACATTGAGGGCGGCCGTGCCGAAGGTGCTGAGATCGTCACCGGCGGCCACCGCCTCGACCGTCCCGGCTATTTCGTCGAACCCACCGTCATCACCAACGTGCGTGAGGACATGCGCCTCTTCCGCGAGGAGATTTTTGGCCCCGTCCTCGCCATCATGGCGTTCGACGACGAGGCCGACGCCCTGCGCATCGCCAACGACAGCGCATACGGCCTCGCCGCCGGTGTGTGGACCCGCGACATCGGCCGCGCCCACCGCCTCGCCAAAAAACTCCAGGCCGGCACCGTCTGGCTCAACTGCCAGCTCGCCAACGACCTCAGCATGCCGTTCGGCGGCTACAAGCAATCCGGCTGGGGCCGGGAAAACGGCTACGAGGGTGTCGACGCCTTCCTGCAAACCAAATCCGTCTTCGCCGAACTCTAAAAACAAAAATCAGGGAGCAACCCATGCAGATCCAAGCCGCCGTCGCGCGTGAAGTCCACGGCAAACTCTCCGTCGAAACCGTCAACCTCGCCAGCCCCACCGCTGACGAAGTGCTGGTCAAACTCGTCGCCACCGGCGTCTGCCACACGGACCAAGCCATCATCGAGCAGATCATGCCGCTCCCGCTCCCCCTCGTGCTCGGCCACGAAGGTGCGGGCATTGTCGAGGAAGTCGGCGCCAACGTTAAAGGCATCAGCGTGGGCGACCACGTCGTCCTCACCTTCGCCAGCTGCGGCCACTGCCACCATTGCGAGGACCACCACCCCTCCTATTGCGACCACTACGCCCCGCTCAACTTCGGCACCCGCCGCGCGGACGGCACCCCGACCATCACCGACAGCTCCGGCGCCCCCATCGGCGCCGCCTTCTTCGCGCAATCCTCCTTCGCCACCCACGCGCTCGCCAACCAGAGCAACGTGGTCAAAGTCCGCAAGGACGCACCATTGGAGCTTCTCGGCCCGCTCGGCTGCGGCCTCTCCACCGGTGCCGGCACCATCTTCAACGTGGCAAAACCAACGCCTGACTCCACCATCGCCATCTTCGGCACCGGCGCGCTCGGCTGCGCCGCCATCATGGCCGCCAAGTCGCTCGGCGTGAAACGCATCGTCGCGGTGGACCGCGTCGCCAGCCGCCTCGAACTCGCCCGCAAACTCGGCGCGTCGGACACCATCGACACCTCCAAGCAGAACCTCGCCGAAGCCCTCGCAGCCCTCGGCGGGCTGGATTTCGCCATGGACACCTCCGGCGTACCCAAACTCATCGAAGCCGCCGTCGCGGCCCTCAAAGTCCGCGGCACCTGCGCGGTACTCGGCGCCAGCGCCGACTCAGACCTTCACCTCAGCGTCCTGCCCCTCATCTCCGGCCGCTCCATCCGCGGCGTCACCAACGGCGACTGCGACCCGCAGGAGCTCATCCCCAAGCTGGTCGACATGTACATGGCCGGCACCTTCCCCTTCGATCAGCTCTGCGCCTTCTACAAGCTGGCCGACATCAACCAGGCCTTCGCCGACTCCCACTCCGGCAAAACCATCAAGCCGATCATCCGTTTCTGATCGCGCTCCGTACAACGCATCAACCGCCCCGCCTCGCGGGCGCCGCACTACAAAAAGGATAAACGCCGCATGACTACCAACGCGCTGGTCAAGGAACTGGAAGACTTCATGGTCTCGCGGGTCATCCCGTCTGAAGCCGCCATCCACCACGAACTCTCAGTGGCCAAAAACCGCTGGACCTATCCGCCCACCATGCGCGCCCTACGTGCCGAAGCCAAAGCCCGCGGCCTCTGGCTGTTCCCGCTGCCAGAGCGCCTCGGCGGCAAGGGCCTCAGCCTCACCGAATACGCCCCGCTGGCCGAGCGCATGAACTGGTCCAACGTCGGCCCGGACATTTTCAACTGCTATTCCGGCACCATCTCCAACGCCACCATCCTCGACCAAGCCGCCAGCACCGAACTGAAGGACCGCTACCTGTCCCGCCTGCTGGCCGGCGACTCCCGCTCCTGCATCAGCATCACGGAGCGGGAAGTCCCCTCCTCCGACCCCACCGACCTTAAATTCGCCGTCATCCGCGACGGCGACACCTACGTCCTCAACGGCGTGAAATCCTGGGCCACAGGTGCCGCCATGGAAGAATGCGAATTCATCCTCCTGCTCGGCGCCACCGCCCCCGAGGCCGCCCGCCACGCCCGCCACTCCCTCATCCTGGTCCCCGCCAACGCGCCCGGCCTCACCAAGGGCCGCATCGAGACCGTGATGGGCTTCGATGACGCCCCCTACGGCCATTGCGACCTCATCTTCGACAACGTCCGCGTCCCCGTCACCAACCGCCTGGGCAACGAGGGCGAAGGCTTCGCCCTCGTGCAAACCACGCTCGGCGTCGGCCGCATCCAGCTCGGCATGGGCTGCGTTGGCGCCGCCGAGCGCGCCTTGCAGGAAATGTGCAGCTGGGTGGAAACCCGCGTCATCGGCGGACGCCCGCTGGTGGAACGCGGCGTCGTCACCGACGCTATCGCCCGCTCGCGCATCGAAATCGACCAGGCCCGCGCCTTCCTCGTCTACACCGCCAACCTGGTGCAAACCCAGGGCATCAAAGCCGCCCGCTCGGAAGTCTCGCAAGCGAAAGTCCTCGCCCCGGAAATGGCCGTGCGCGTCATCGACCGCGCCATGCAATTCCACGGCGGTGCGGGCTTCAGCTACGACACCCCGCTCGCCGAAATGTGGGCGCACCAGCGCACAGTCCGCATCGGCGAAGGCGCTGACGAAGTCCACCGCGAACTGGTCGGCAAGTTCGAACTCACCCGCCAGCGCGCCTTCCGCGCCGCCAGCAAGCCCGCCGCGCAGTAATCCACAACTTCACAAACCAACCGAACCGGCGGCGTCCCGCCGGATATGATCAGGGGAAATGGGTATGAGCCTTCTCACAAGCTCCACCGAGAGCGTCTACGGCGAGGATCTGGAAATGTTCCGCGACACCTTGCGCGCATTCTACCGCAGGGAAGTTGAGCCCAACGTCAAAAACTTCGAGGTCGACGGCGTCGGCCATGACATCTGGCGCAAAGCCGGCGCCGCCGGCCTGCTCGGCACCTGCGTCCCCGAGGAATACGGCGGCGCCGGCGACAAAGGCCTCTCCATCGTCATCGGCGCCGAGGAACTCGGCTACTCCCCCGGCGGCGCGTCCGCCGGCGCGTTCCTGGGCACCGACATTTGCACCCTCTTCCTCGCCAGCCACGGCACGGAAGAACAAAAACAACGCTGGTTCCCCAGCATCATCTCCGGTGACACCGTGCAGTGCATGGGCATGACCGAACCTGAGTCCGGCAGCGACGCCGTCGCCATCCGCACCACCGCCGTGCGTGACGGCGACGACTACATCATCAACGGCTCCAAATGCTTCATCTCCAACGGCGCCAAGGCGGACCTCCTCTACATCATCGCCAAAACCGACCCCTCCGCCCGCGCCAAGGGCATGAGCATCATCCTCGTCCCCACCGGCACCCCCGGCCTCACCCAGCGCCGCATGAAAACCATGGGCTACGCCGGCGGTGACACCGGCGAGCTGTTCCTGGACAACGTGCGCGTCCCCGTCGCCAACCTCCTCGGGCCAGAAGGGGGCGCCCTGCGCATCTTCCAAACCCAAATGGCCCTGGACCGCATGCAGGTCTGCTCACGCTCCCTCGGAGCCGCCAACCAGGCCTTCGAGATGACCCTGGAATACGTCCGCAACCGTAAGATCTTCGGCCAGCGCATCATCGACTTCCAGAACACCCAGTTCAAACTCGCCGAAATCGAAACCGACCTCGCCATCGGCCGCGCCTACATGGACGAACTCGTCCGCAAATACCAAAAAGGCACTTTTGACGACCGCGACGGCTGGCGCGCCAAAACCTGGTTCCCGGAAATGGAATTCCGCACCCTGGACATCTGCGTCCAACTCTGGGGCGGCAACGGCTGGATGGACTCAAACCCGATCTCGCGCATGTTCACCGCCGCCCGCGTCCAGCGCATCTACGCCGGCGCCACGGAGCTGCAAAAATCCCTCCTCGGCCGCGCTTACCTCAAATAACCCGCAACACCCCGGCGCGGGCAGGCCTCAACACCCTGCCCGCGGCCTTACTCCAGACCATCGCGCCTTGAACGCCACAATTTCCCCGGCACTGTAAAAACGCTTTACCACCGGCGCCTCATAAATCGCATTCAGCATATCGGCGGGGAGCCAGAACTGCCTGCGTATCACTTCGGAAACACCGTGCGAACGCCGCGTGTCGCTGGTATTCACGCGCGGGAACGCCTATAGTGGCCGCTCCAAAAACATCCCGCCCTGCCGCAATAGCTCCGGGAGCCCGCCGCCGAGGGGGACATGTCCTCGGCGCGATAAATCAATAAATCCAACCCCGGGGTAATAATCCGCTGCTCCGTCTGCTCCGGATCAAACGGATCACGCAACGCATCACCCCCGTAAGCCGCATAAAATTCGTCGGTGAACCACGTCGGGTAAGCATCGGTCACGTGCCAGAACAGCCATTCGAACGAGCCATCTGATTCCCATTCCTCCCGAACCCGACATCACTTTTCATGCAATTCGCCAATAACATACTCCCGGGAAAGCGGGCTTCGCGGGTTCAATGGATTGGACGCATGCCCGTAAAAATTCGCCATGAACACAATGAGCGAAATCGCCCTGGCAACCGGATCGCGCATCCCGGTGATAATGCCCCTGGCCGCAGCAACACCAGATCATAGAGGTTCAACCCAAAGCCACGGCTCACCGCCTCGGTCACCTTGCCGGCCACCAGGTTCACATCAATGTCCCGCGCGGCCTCCCGCGTAACTTCATGCACCAGCACAACGGCATCGCCAGCCTCGGTTTCAAGGGCAAACGCTCCCCCCGCCGCCAGGGAAGGATCAACCTCGCAAGCGGCTGCCTCGATATCCGACGGGTCATAATTACGGCTGCCCAAATACTAGCTCCAAGGCAAAACGATCCTCGATGCCGTTTGGCTCCAGCTTACAATTGCAGCCCGCACATCCCACGGCGGTCATCCTCCTAGTGGATAGAATCCAACACTTGGTGCCCTCGTTTTACGGCTGCTAAAATTTTTCTGGGTTTTTTTGTCCACTGGAACGGTCGCGGGTCTTGGTTGGTCTCGCCCAGAAATCGCTCGATTGCGTCTTTGAGTTCTTCGACGGAGTGAAACACGCCGCGTGCAAGC
>Ga0182014_10008792_pt1 | contig 10241 bp, 10 predicted proteins | sample 612S2DmetaG_FD_120489 | JGI IMG/M metagenome (GOLD analysis project Ga0182014, IMG submission 120489) | Permafrost microbial communities from Stordalen Mire, Sweden - 612S2D metaG | ecosystem: Environmental > Terrestrial > Soil > Wetlands > Permafrost | place: Sweden: Stordalen | collected...
GGTCGCCGTCGCGGCGATGATGAAGGGAAGTCGGCGCGGTGTGGTGGGGGGCTTCATCCTGGTCCTCGGTCACTCCTCACGAAGCCACCGCGCTGCCTGGAGCGCGTGGTAGCTGATGATGATGTCGGCGCCGGCGCGGTGGATGGCGGCGAGGGCCTCGAGGGCCGCGCCTCGCTCGTCGAAGGCGCCGGCGCGTGCAGCGTGGGCGATCATCGCGTACTCGCCACTCACGCTGTAGGCCGCGAGGGGAACGTCGACCGCCGCCCGCACCCGCCCGATCACGTCGAGGCAGGTCAGAGCCGGCTTGACCATGACCATGTCGGCCCCCTCGGCGACGTCGAGCCGCGCCTCGCGCACCGCCTCCCGGGAGTTGCCGACGTCCATCTGGTAGCCGCGCCGGTCGCCGCTCCGCGGCGCGCAGTCGGCGGCATCGCGGAAGGGTCCGTACATCACCGACGCGTACTTCGCGCTGTAGGCGAGGATCGAGGTCTCGGCGAAGCCCGCCGCGTCGAGGGCGGCCCGGATCGCCCCGACCTGGCCGTCCATCATGCCGCTCGGGGCGATGACGTCCGCCCCGGCCCTGGCCTGGGAGACCGCCGCCTTCGCATAGAGGAGGAGGGTTGCGTCGTTGTCCACCGACCCGTCCGCGCGGAGCACTCCGCAGTGGCCGTGGTCGGTGTACTCGTCGAGGCAGCAGTCGGCGATGAGGACGCAGTCGTCGCCGAACCGGCCCCGGAGCGACCGCAGGGCGGCCTGGACGATGCCGGCGTCATTCCAAGCCTCCGAGCCGAGCGCGTCCTTGCGCGTCGGGACCCCGAAGAGGAGCACGGCGCCCAGGCCGGTCGCCAGCGCCTGCTCGACCGTGGCTCCGGTGCTATCGACCGTCTCCTGCCGGTGTCCGGGGAGGCTCGGGATGGCGACGGGTGCGGCGATGCCCTCGCGGACGAAGAGCGGCAGGACCAGGGAGGAGAGGCTCAGCCGTGTCTCGCGGGAGAGCCGGCGCAGGGCCGGGGTGCGCCGCAGGCGCCGGGGTCGCTCCGCAGGGAAGGGCATGGCCGCCCCAGGTTACTCACCAGCGGAGGGCGCCCGCCACCGCCGCGGCCACTCCCTCGGCGTCGCCGCGGGTCGCCACCACCGCCGTCAGCCCATGGCGCCGCAACGCGGCCGCCGTCGTGCTGCCGACGCAGACCACGCTCAGGCCGCGGAGGGCGTCGGGGCCGACGGCTCCGATGACGGCCTCCACCGCGCTGGGACTGAGCAGCGTCACGGCGTCAAGGCGTTCCGCGAAGGCGGGGATCAGGAGGCGGCGCAGCCCGGCGATCGCGACCGTCCGGTAGCAGACGGTCACCACGACCTCGGCTCCCGCCTGACGCAGCCGTTCGCCCAGCTCGATCCGGGCGGCCTCTCCCTGGGGAAGCCAGACGGCGCCGCCCCCGGCCCCCGCCCCGATGAGCTGGTCGGCCAGCGCGCCCGCGCCCGTTCCCGACGCGACCAGCTCGACGTTGACGCCGATGTCGCGCAGGGCTCGGGCGGTGGGCTCACCGACCGTGGCGACGCGGATGCCGGCGAGATCCTCGGGCAGGCTGAGGGTCCGCAGCGCCTCGGCCGCATTGGAGCTGGTCACCGCCATCCAGCGGGGTGGGCGGTGCCCGCGAAGGCTGAGGGCGGCGGCCCTGAGCTCCTCCCGAGACGCGACCGGCACGATGGCGATGGCGGGGATCTCGACCACCGCGGCCCCGAGCTGGCGCAGCTCCTGGCTGAGCGGCGCAGCCTGCCCGATGGCGCGGGTGACCAGCACCCGGCGGCCGGCGAGAGGCCGGCTCGGCGTCGCAGTCACCGGAGCCTCGCGGCGACCCGCTCCCCGAGCTCCTCCGGGGCGGCGGCGGCGCCTGCCAGCTCGACCCGGCGGAGCGTGCCGCCCGTGTCCAGGGCGGCGGTGAGGATCAGCCGCCCGTCCTCGAAGCGCGCCCAGGCGCCAAGCGGCAGCAGGCAGCCCCCACCGAGGGCGATGAGCACGGCGCGTTCGGCGGCGGCCGCGATCCGTGTGTGTCGATGGTCCACCCGAGCGCAGATGGCGGCCGCGTCTCCCTCGCTCCGGGTCTCGATGGCGATCGCCCCCTGGCACGGGGCGGGGACGAAGATCCGCGCATCCAACCTCTCGCTGATGCGCCCGGACGCGCCGATGCGGTCGAGACCGGCGCAGGCCAGCAGCAGCCCGTCGACCTCCCCCTCATCCAGCCTGCGCAGCCGGGTGTCCACGTTGCCCCGGAGCGGCACCACGATCAGCTCCGGGTGCAGCAGCCGGAGGAATGCGGCCCGCCGGGCACTCGTCGTGCCGATGGAGGCCCCGCTCTCCAGCGACCCGAGTCCGCGCCCGTCGCGGGTGACCAGGGCGTCGCGGCAGTCCGCGCGCTCCAGGAAGGCGGCCACCTCCAGCCCGGCGGCGAGGCCGCTCGGCAGGTCCTTGGCGGAGTGGACCGCGGCGTCGGCGCGGCCCTCGGAGATCGCCAGCTCGAGCGCCGCGCTGAACCACCCCTCCCCCTCCAGGCGCTCCACCGGGGTGCCGGGCCGGTCGTCGCCCTGGGCCCGGATGACGACGGTTTCCAGGGCGTCGACCCCCACGACTCGCAGCGTCTCAACCGCCAGGGCGGCCTGCGCCATGGCCAGGCGGCTGCCGCGGGTGGCGAGCCGGAGGGGCCCGGGCGTCACCGCTGCCCGGCGGCGGGCTCGTCGAGGCCGAATGCCTCGCGAAGCGTCAACACCACCCCGGGGTCCTCGCCGGCTGCCCGCAGGTGGGCGATGGGAGAGTGGAGCAGCTTGCGGACCAGGCTCCGGCTCAGCTTGTCGATCCGCTCCGCCAGCTCGGCGTCGCCGGCGGGTAGGCGGGCCAGGGTCCGCTCCACCTCGCGGCACCGGATCGTCTCGGCACGGGCCAGGAGGGCTCGGATGGTGGGATCGGAGGCGTCCCGCTGGCTCAGCACCTCGAGGGTCCGCTCGACCTCCTCGGTCACCAGCGCCTCGGCGGCGGCGATCGACACCCGATGGTCGTGCACGCCATCGCCGACGCGACGTCCGAGCTCGTCGATGTCGATCAGGGTCACACCGGGGAGCCCGGCGACATCGGGGGCGACGTCTCGGGGCACGGCCATGTCGATGAGGCAGAGGGGACGGCCGCCCCGCTCCTCCTGGACCGCGGCGCAGAGGGCGCGGTCGACGATCACCAGCGCGCTGGTGGTGGCGGTGACCACCAGGTCGCATCCGACCATCGCCTCCTTCAGCTCCTCGCTGCCCACCACGGTCGCGCCCAGCTCGGTCGCGAGAGCCAGAGCGGACTCGCCGCCGCGGGAGCTGACCCGGAGGCGGGCCCCCTGCCGCTGGAGCCGGCGGGCGGCGAGCGCGCTCATCTTGCCCGCACCGATGAGAAGGGCGGTGCGCCCCTCCAGCCCCCCGAGCACCTGGGCGGCGATCGCCATCCCCGCCTCGCTGATGCTGCCGGCGCTCCGGCCGATGCCGGTGCGGGTCCGGACCAGCTTGGCGGCGCCGATGGCCCGGCGAAAGACGAAGTCGAGCTGGGCGTCGAGGCTCCCCGTCTCCAGGGCGAGGCGGTGCGCGGCCTTCACCTGGCCGAGGACCTGGGTCTCCCCGACGACCATCGAGTCCAGGCCGGCGGCCACCCGGAAGAGGTGCCCGACCGCCTCGTCCCGGCGGAAGACGTTGACGTGGCCCGGCACCGGAGGATCCGTGACGGGGTCGAGGTACCGGAGCAGCCGGGGCACGACCTCCTCAGGATCGGAACCCTCGTGGACGCTGACGTAGAACTCGGTCCGGTTGCAGGTCGAGAGCGCGGCGGCGCCGCTCAGACCGGCGTGGCCGAGCAGGAATCGGAGCAGACGGCGAGCCTCGGGGTCCGAGAGGGCGGCACGCTCCCGCACCTCCACGGGGGCCGTTCGGAAGCTGATCCCGGCGGCGATCAGAGGCATCGCTCCCGAGTATAGGTACGGCTCGGCGACGCGCCGCCCAAGTCCGCGCGGTGGCGAGATCGCGGGCGGTCAACCCGCGCAGCCCCGGCGGGAGCCTGAAGCGGCTAGGATGGCCGCAGATTCGCTCATGTCACTCACTGATCCACTCCCGGCGCCGCCTGCGCCCAATTCTTCCAAGGGGGGATCCGAGCCACCGTCCCGCGAGGGCTCCGAGCCGGCGTCTTCGACCGGCTCCGCACCGGCGGCACGCGGTGGATCCGAGTCGACCGTCCCAATTCGCCGTCACTACGGCCGGCGACGCGGTTCGGTGCCGATCGGCGACATCTTCGTCGCCCGTCTGGGGCCGGTCACCGACGAGCCCTTCGCGGCCATCGACGATCCCCTCGAGCCGGCGCGCCCCCGCCCCGGACCGGAGACGCCGATCGAGGAGCTCCGCTTCGTGGCGGTGGACTGCGAGACCACCGGCCAGTCGCCCCATCGGATGGTCGAGCTCGGGGCGGTGGCGTTCACCCTCACCGGGCACCTGCTGTCCTTCGAGACCCTGGTGCACAGCAACGACCGCATCAATCCCTATGCCCGTCGCATCCACGGCATCTCCAGCGAGACCCTCGGGGGGGCGCCCCCGGTGCGGCCCGTCCTGGAGCGTTTCCAGCGCTTCTGCCAGGGGACGGTGCTGGTGGAGCACAGCGCCGACGCCTTCGACAGCCGGCTGATCGCAGCGACCCTGGGCGAGAGCCTGGACGCGGACAACCTCGACACCTCACGCCTCGCGGCCAAGCTCTTCGATCTCCGCGACACGATCGGCCTGGAACGGCTCTGCGCCGAGCTGTCGGTGCCGCACCGCCGCCCCCATCACGCTCTCGCCGACGCCGAGGCCACCCGGGGGTGCTTCCTGGAGCTGGTGCGGCGCGGACGCGAAGCCTTCGGTTGGAGGACGCTCGGGGACCTCCTCGCCGACGGCCAGCCCCCACCACCCCGCTGGGTGGATGCCGAAGCGGGGGCCCAGCGCGAGGGCGACCCGGCACGCCGGCGCCGCGGCGGACGGCGGCACCGTCGCAGCGGGCCGGCCGGCGACCCCGGCGACCCCGGCGACGCCGGCCCCACGTGACCCGGAGCCGTCCATGCCCACCCGCCTGAGGGACAACCCCATCGTCCGCCCGTTCTTCGCGGAGCGGCCGCCCTTCGACCTCTCCTTCCCCTCGAGGGGTCTGGGCCTGGTGTTGATGATCCTCGGGACGTTCGCCGCCGTGGCCTCCCTGCTCTTCGTCACCGGCGTGTCCGGCCTCTGCGCCGCGGTGCCCGGCCCCTGCACCTTTCCCACCATCGACGTGCTGGGCACCATCATCCTGATGGTCGGCTGGGTGGTGGCCACCGCCGGCTTCGCGCTGATGTTCACGCTCCATCCCCACGGGAGGGCGTGGGCCGTGTACGGGCTGATGCTCGCCGCCGCCGGTGACATCCTCTCCTTCGTGGGAGACGTCATCTTCGTGGGCGCCAACTCGCTCTACTACGCGCTCGGCAAGGGCGCCATCACCATCCTCATCTTCTGGCTGGTCATCTGCGCTGTCTTCTACTTCCTGGTGGTGACCAGCCGGCCGGTCCCCGGGGCGCCGCCGCTCGGCGAGTAGGACCGGATCGCTCCGACGCTCGGCAGGGTGCTGAAGAACCCGTCAGCAGCCCGCCAGGTCGGCGAGGAGCGGGAAGTGGTCCGAGGCCGTCGCGGTCTCACGACCGGCATGGCCACGGCCGACCGCGACCTCGCAGGCGCGCAGCCGGGGGAGCGCCCCCGAGCTCGCGAAGACATAGTCGATGCGGGCCGCCGGCATCCAGGTCGCACAGGTGTAGCCATGAGCGCGAGGGTGGAGATGACGGAAGCAATCCGTGTACCCCTCCTCGAGCATGCGGGGCACCGCCCAGCGCTCGATCGCCCGGCCGAGCAGGCGATCCAGCCCACGCCGCTCCGGCACGAGCGCGGTGAGCGGTCCGACCACCCAGGGCAGCACCGGAACTCCGCCCCGGAGGCCCGGGTCGATGCCATGGGACAGCCACTTCGCCTCGATCGACTCATCCGCCCCACCGGCGGGCGGCCCCATCCAGCCGCCCTCCTGGCGGACGAGCAGCCCGGCCTTGCGCAGCTCGTTCATCCGCCGGAAGAATCCGGTGGCCTCGAGGTGGTCGCCGGGAGAGAGCGAGTTGAAGTCGCCGACGACCAGGTGCGGCATCGCCGCCTCTCCCCGGATGTCGGCGAGGACGTGCTCCAGCTCCTCCAGCCGCCGCGCCTCCCCCTTCGCCCGCTCCCCGAAGCGGGCGGCGAGGTGGACGACGTGAAGGCGCAGCCGCTCACCACCGGGGGGTGCGACGGTCACCTGCAGATGGCTGCGCAGCATCCCGCCGTGGAGATGGTTGCGGTGGTCCACGACGGGGAGCCGGGTCAGCACCGCGAGCCCCAGCCGGCCGCCGTCGCTCGGCGCCCCGGTGACGGCGGTCATGCCGAGCCGGCCGGCCAGCCTCGCCACCATGCCGTTGTCCTGCACCTCCTGGAGGGCGATGAGGTCGGCGCCGCTGCGCGCCAGCACGCCGGCGATCCGCTCCTCACGCCGCTCCCCACCCAGCAGGACGTTGTAGGTGAGGACGCGGATCCGCGACTCCGCCCCGCTCTCAGGCCGCGTGCGCACGCTGCCACCTCTCTATGGCGCCCACGCCGGTGACCCGTCCGCCGCGCGGGGGGGACGCTGAGGCGCCCGGGTGGCGGCGGAGGTTTGCCGGCTCCCGGTGGCGCATACACTTGCGACCGATGCGGGACCGCGACTCTGCCGGGGCTCCCGCCCGCCCACGTCGTATGACCGAGCTGCTGCTCCTCGATGGCCTGACGCGGGCCGGGCGGGCCGCCGCGCTGATCCTGGCGGTGGCGCTGGCCATCGGCTGGGGCCTCGCCGCCCTCGCCCTCCACCAGCAGGCACTCGCCAGCCGCACCGGTGGCGCCTCGCTCAGCCCCCTGGGGACGCTCTTCGCGGACGGATCGTCCGCCCTGACCGCCTGGCCCGGGTGGCTGGCCGCGGTCATCCTCGGGGTGAGCGCGAGCCGGCTCCGTCGGGGACCGGTGGAGCCACCCGCCGGCCGCAGCAGCGCCGGGGAGCTGAGCGCGGCGGAGGTTCGTGCGGGGCTGCGCCGGGAGTACGTGGGCGCCCGATTGATACTGATCGCGGTCAGCGTGCTGACGGTCGCCGACCTCGCCCGGCTGGCCGTCAGCGGGATCGCCGCCCTCCTCGGCGTGGGCGGCGCCGGGGACGGGCTCCCCTGGATGGGAGTCGAGGTCATCGGGCTGGGAGCCGCGACCGCCGCCCTCACCGCCTGGGTGCTCGGCTTCCGCCTGCAGCTGGCGCGGGTCGGGGCGCTGCAGCCTCGGCGCGCCAACGATGGAGGGGGCGGCTCACCGCCCTGAACGCACGCCACGGCCGAGCCGGAAGCCCCGGATGCGGGCCTCCATGCGGCGGCGTCACCGGTCCCCGCAGTCAGATGCGACGCCCGACGACGTAATCGCAGGCCGCCTCCAGCGTGGTCCGTGCCGGCGAGGGTGGGAAGACCGCCAGCTCACCACGCGCGTCGCGAGCAAACGCCTGGGCCGCCCTCTCGGTGCCGGCGACCGCGTCGCTCCGCCGGACCAGGCTCACGACCTGCTCGTAATCGGGGTCGCCGCGGGGCTGGTGCTCCAGGACGCGGGCCAGCTCGGGGCCGACCACGGGATCCTGGAGGGCGAGCATGAAGGGCAGCGTCACCGTCCCCTGGCGCAGATCGGCCCCCACCGGTTTGCCCAGCTCCTCCGCGGTGGCGACGTAGTCGAGGAGGTCGTCGGCGATCTGGAAGGCCATCCCCAGCTTGTGCCCGTACCGCTGCAGCGCGTCGCGCCGATCCGGGTCGAGGCCGCCCACCACCCCGCCGCAGTAGCAGCAGGTGGCGAGGAGGGTGGCCGTCTTGCGCGCGATCTTGCGGTGGTAGTCCTCGAGCGACTGGTGATAGTCGTCCTTGCTCGTCATCTGGAGCAGCTCGCCCATGCAGATGGTCATCACCGTGTTGCTGATGGCCGAGTCGATCTCGGGCATGCCGATGGCGGAGGTGAGGTTTGCACCCTTGGCGAAGTAGTAGTCGCCGATGATGATCGCCGGCGCCGCCCCCATCGTCTCGTGGAGGGTGGTCATCCCGCGCCGCGTGGGCGAGCGATCGATGAGGTCGTCATGCACGAGCGTCGCGGTGTGGATGAACTCGATGCCCATGGCCAGGTCGTAGACGTGGTCCATCACCGGATCGCCCATGCGTGAGGTGAGGATCACCAGGGCCGGACGGATCCGCTTGCCCCCGGCGCGCACGATGTGGCGCATCGCCTCGGCCATCGGCCCGAGGTCGGCGGCAACCGCTGCTTCGAGCCGGCCTTCGAACTCGGCGAGCTCCCCGAGAATCGGGCCGAAGAGCGTCTGCGCATCGCTCGCGGCCGATGCCGCGGCATCCGCCTTGGAAGACCGGCCGTGGGCGGGCACCTCCATCGCCTGCCGGATTGCCCCGCTCGCGTCCATCTGTGAGGGGAGGATATCAGTCACCGGTCGGACCGGCTGCGGCCCGCCTGCCGGTGCCTCCGGTTCTCGCCGTTCACGCCGGCGCGGACGGCTCCGCGTCCGCCACCAGTGCCCGGAAGGCGTCTCCCCGCGCCTCGAAGTCGCGGAAGGCGCCGTAGCTGGGGGCCCCGGGCGAGAGGAGCATCACCGAGCCCGGCTGGGCCCGGGCACGGGCGAGCCGCACGGCCTCGCCCAGGTCGGCCGCGGGCAGGACCGGGGGGGGATCCGGCACCGCCGCCAGCTCCACGGCCAGCCGGTTGCCGCTCGGAGGCAGGGTGACCACGGCGAGGACTCCCCGGTCCCGGCGCAGGCGTCGCGCCAGGGGCCCGTAGTCCTGCCCGCGGTCGAATCCCCCCGCGATCAGCACCACCGGCCGCCCCTCCAGCGCGTCCAGCGCAGCCACCGTCGCCTCCGGGATGGTGGCGATGCTGTCGTTGACGAAGGTGACCCCGTCGGCGTCGCCCACGGGCTCGAGGCGGTGGCGCAGCGGCCGGAAGCCGGAGAGGGCCGGGACCAGGGAGCGCACCTCGACACCTGCCTCCTCGAGGGCGGTGAGGGCCGCGCAGGCATTGAGCAGGTTGTGGCGGCCGCGGAGGTGCAGCCCGTCCCCGTCGATGAGCCGATCGTCGCGCCAGAGGATCGAGCCGCCGTCGGTGTGATAGCCGGCCGGATCGCCGAACCAGACGTGCCGGCCGGCCACCGCCGGCGCGAACGCACGGGTGCGCGCGTCCTCGCGGTTGAGGACGGCCACCATGCCCTGCCGATGAGCAAAGAGGTTGAGCTTGTCCCCGAAGTACCGTGCCTCGGTGCCGTGCCAGTCGAGGTGCTCGCGATAGAGGTTGAGGAGCACTCCCACCGGCGGCGACCAGTCCAGATCGCTGATCTGGTGACTGGACAGCTCGACCACCCAGAGATGGGGCGGCGGGTCGGGGTGCAGGTGCGCGAGCAGAGGGATGCCGATGTTGCCCGCCAGCACGGTCCGCATGCCGGCGGCACGGGCGAGGTGGTCGATCAGGGAGCTGGTCGTGCTCTTGCCCTTCGACCCGGTGACCGCGATGACCCTTTCGTCCGCGTGCTCGGCACCCCAGAGATTGGTGGCGGTGGTGACGCGGGTGGCGGCGGCGACGCGCAGCGCGTCGTCGCGATAGCGGCTGATGCCGGGGGAGCGGACCACGACGTCGCAGACGCAGAGCCGGACGATCCCCTCCTCCCCGTGGAGCCAGGGGAGGTTGGCGGCGGGCGCGCGCTCCGCATCGCTGGGTGGGGTGTCGGAGACGATGGCGATCTCGGCCGGAGGATCCGTCATCGCGGTCAGCGCGGCGAGCGTCGCCCGGCCCTCGCGACCGAAACCCCAGAGACCGACACGCCGGCCTCCGAGCTCATCCAAGCGCATCGGCGAACTCCCTGTAGGCGGCGGGCAGGGCATGCTCGGGCGACGGTGCCAGCACCGCGTCGACGGTCGCCTGCGAGAGCCCGGCCACCCGCGGGTCGGCGCCGAGTGCCCGCACCACCGCGGCATCGCGCCACCCCGCCGAGGCGGTGAGCAGGCGCATCGCCACCCTCGACTCCTCCACCTCCCCCACGCACTCCAACGGCTTGTCGGCCTCGATCCCGAGCAGGGCGGCGAAGCCCGGAAGCTGGGCGGGGTCGCCGA
>Ga0182014_10008793_pt1 | contig 10238 bp, 10 predicted proteins | sample 612S2DmetaG_FD_120489 | JGI IMG/M metagenome (GOLD analysis project Ga0182014, IMG submission 120489) | Permafrost microbial communities from Stordalen Mire, Sweden - 612S2D metaG | ecosystem: Environmental > Terrestrial > Soil > Wetlands > Permafrost | place: Sweden: Stordalen | collected...
ATTCGGCTTCGACGACGGCACGTACGTGGTGTTTTCGGTCGAGATCCGCCGCCAGACGTTCCAGGCGTTCTCCGAGATCGGCGGTTTCTTCAAGGAATTCGAGCTCAGCATCATCGCCTCCGACGAGCGCGACGTGGTGCGCGTCCGCACCAACTTCCGCGGCGAAGACGCTTATCTGTATCAACTGCGCATCCCGGTGTCGGCGATGCGCTCTCTGTTCCTCGGCTACGTCGGGGAAGCGAACAGCCTCATCGACACGCCGCGGTTCTACAACACCCTGACCGTCAACTGCACCACGCTCGTGTACCAGATGATGAAACGCATCGTGGGTTACCTGCCGATGGACTATCGGCTGCTGCTGTCCGGTTATCTACCCGAATACGTCTACAGCGTGCATGGCCTGAATCAGAATCTTTCCATGGAGGAACTGCGGGCGCGCGGGCGCATTACCGACCGCGCCAAGCAGGCCGGTCGCAGCCCGGATTTCTCCGCGGAAATCCGCAAGGGGCTGCCCGGCATGGATCTTCCGGCTCAGTAGACCGAATCGGTCTTCACCGATGCCCCCGACCTAGGCCCCTTGAATGCCGTGACCAGATCGGCCGCCGCTTTCGCGAGCAGGGACGTATCCACGCCAACGGCGACGAAGGTCGCGCCCTGCGCGAGATATTGACGTGCGGCGCCGTTGTCGCTGGTCAGGCAGCCGGCCGCCTTGCCCGCCTTGCGAACGCTCGCGAATCCCGAGGCAATCGCCGACTGAACCGCAGGATCCATGCGCTTGCCGATCAATCCCATGGAGGCCGACAAATCCGCGGGACCGAAAAACACACCATCCACGCCCTCGACGGCGGCGATCGCCTCGAGATTCGCGAGCGCGGTCACCGATTCGACCTGCACCAGCACGCACATTTCCTCGTCGCTGCGATGCACATAGTCATCGACCTGGTTCCATCGCGATGCGCGGGCCAAGGCACTGCCGACGCCGCGAATGCCGCGCGTCGGATAGCGGGTGGCCGCCACCATCAGCGCCGCCTGCTCGGCGGTCTCCACCATCGGTATCAAGAGGGTCTGAGCACCCAGATCCAGGTACTGCTTGACCAACTCCACGCTTCCATGAACCGGCCGCACGATCGGATGCACGGGGTACGCTGCGACCGCCTGCAGTTGACGCAACACGCTGCGTGGATCGTTCGGCGCGTGCTCGCCGTCGATCAAGAGCCAGTCGAATCCGGTGCTGGCCAGCAGTTCGGCCGCGTAGGAGTCCGCCAGGCCCACCCAAAGGCCTATCTGCGGCGTGCCGTTCTTCAGCGCACGCTTGAATGTGTTGATGGGCATTTGCATCAATGGCTCTCCAGGATCAACGGGTGTCCCGCGGGCGTACATCGACGAACGTGCATGGTCAAACGAAGCGCAGGGTGATGTTGCCGAGCGGACCATAGTCCGCCTGCAACACGTCGCCGCGGACGGCTTGGGTGGGGCGGGTGAATGACCCGCCCAAAACGATGTCGCCGGCATTGAGCTGCTCGCCATGCGGCGCAATTTTGTTCGCCAGCCATGCCACGCCGGTGGCCGGGTGATTGAGGACCGCGGCCGCGAGTCCGCTCTCCTCGATGACCGCGTTCTTGTAAAGCAGCGCTCCCACCCAGCGCAGGTCGACGGCATCGGGCCTGACGGGCCGGCCGCCGATGACGATGCCGGCGCAGGCGGCGAAATCCGCGATGGTGTCGAAAACCTTGCGCGGCGCCTTCGTATCGCGATCGAACTGCTCGATTCTGGCGTCGATGATCTCCAGGGCCGGGGTGACGTACTCGGTCGCCTGCAGCACCTGGAACAAGGTCACGTCGGGACCTCGGAGCGGCTTGCCAAGCACGAAGGCTAGTTCGACCTCGACGCGCGGCGCAATGAAGCGGTCGAATGGAATGTCGCTGCCGGTCTCGAAGAACATGTCGTCCATCAGCGGCGCATAGTCCGGCTCGGTGATCTGCGAAGCGAGTTGCATCGCGCGCGAGGTCAGCCCGATCTTACGTCCCAGCACGCGATGGCCGTCGGCCACCTCCAACGCGACCCAGGCCCGCTGGATGGCATACCCATCCTGCATGGTCATTCCGGGGTACTCCTTGGAGAAGTGTCGAAGTTGCGTCCGCGTCTTGCGGGCGTCGTACAGGCGCCCGGCCAACGTATCGATGGTGTCTTTGGGTAACATGGGTTCCGTTCACGACTTCTTGAAATGAGCGTGCAGATTGTTGTGCTTGAGCGTCCCCGCCTCGCTGAACTCGTTCAGTTCGAGCGACAAGGCGAGCCCGCACGTCGAGGACATCCGGGCAAAATGCGCCTTCATGATGTCGAACAAGCCGTTGCAGGTGGCCTGTTTGGCGGCATCGCTGCGCCCCGCGCCGATTTTCAGAACGGCATGCACGAATCCGGCATCCGGCAGGCTGCCATCCGCGATGGAGAACTCATCGCACGGAATCGCGCGCACGCGCACTCCGCCCGGCGGAAACACCGGCAGGTCGTTCACCCTGAGCGAACTCATGAAACGGGCCAGCTCGCCGCACAATTCGGTGAAGCCTCCCGCATTGCGAAGATTTCCGCTGTATTCCAAAGTCATATGCGACATGAGTTACGACCTTGACATGCGTGACGACCCCGACATGAGTTGGGACCGCGATCTGCGTGACGACCGTGACATGGCTTACGCCGCGACATCCATGCTGGCCACGGTGCACCCCACGGAGAAAATCGGGATCGGGCGGTAATGCTGCACCGCCCCCCGGCCCCGCGCCGCCGCGGCCACCGCGATGAAGGTGCGAATCTCGAAGCCGCCCTGTCCCGCATCACGATAGGTCTCCTCGTCGGTGTAGGCCAACATGGCCCGTCGATCATTCGCCTTCCAGCGCTCGAGAAATTCCCGATCCCAGGGCTCGTTCACCTTCCCGGAATCCGGCGTCGCAGGCCAGTGCGAGATGCCGCCGGTTCCCACCAGGGCAACACGCTGCGGAACGGCGTCCGCCGCCCGCCGGATCGCCTCGCCAAAGGCCCAAGCGCGATGCAGCGGCGTCAGCGGCGGCCCCTGGCAGTTGATGTTCATCGGGACGACAGGGACGTCGTACTTCGGCGTCAGAAAATGCAGCGGCACCATGATGCCGTGGTCGAACTTCCACTCCTCCGCGTAGGCCACGTCGACGCTCTGCATCATTTCGCAGATGAGCCGCTTCGACAGCGCGGCGTTTCCCGGCACCCTGGTGCGCGCGATGCCCAGCCAGGTCGGATCCTCGATCGGTCCCTCGTAGGTATCGGCCATGCCCACCGCGAACGCCGGCATGTTGTTCATGAAGAAATTCGCGAAATGTTCGGCCGCGACCACGATCAACACGTCCGGGCGGGACGCCGCGAGACGCGCACCCATGTCCCGATACGCATCGTGGAACGCCTGCGCAATGCCCGCATCCGCCATGTGTGCGCGTCCCGTGATCCCGGGCGCGTGACTCGCGATTCCGGCGAAGACGAGACTCATACGTCCGCCACCCGCTCGTCGAGACGGGTCGTCATCGCGTAGATGCCGGCGCGCACGGGCCCATGCTTGGCGACCCCATCGCGCATCGATTGGATATACCCGGCCCACTCCATTCCGAGGAGTGCGGCAAAATGCATCAGCAACTGTCCGTTCGCGCCCAACACATAGATCAGGCCGATGTCGCCGGCCGTGATCGCGGCGCGCTCCTCCGCATCGAGTTCATAGCGCTCCAGCACCGCGGCTCGCCCGGCCATGAATTGACGCTGCAAGGCCGGGTCGCGGTTGACGTCGAACAGGAACTTCTGCATGTGGTACAGGCTCATGGCATCAACCCCCCCAGTGCGGAATATGGTGCGAACCGAGACTCACGCACACGTTCTTCGGTTCGAGGAACACCTCGTAGCTCCATGTGCCGCCTTCGCGTCCGGTGCCCGACGCCTTCGTTCCGCCGAACGGCTGGCGCAGGTCGCGCACGTTCTGCGAGTTGACGAAGCACATGCCCGCCTCGATCGCGGCAGCCACCCGGTGGGCGCGCCCCAGGTTCTCGGTCCACACGTAGCTGCTCAGGCCGTAAGAGATGTCGTTCGCCAATGCGATCGCCTGCGCCTCGTCCTTGAACGGAATCAGGCAGGCCACCGGGCCGAAGATCTCGTCCTGCGCGATGAGCATGCGGTTGTCGACATCCGCGAACACCGTGGCTTTGACGAAATTGCCTTTTTGAAGGTTCCCGGCGAGTTGCGGTGCATCGAGGCCGCCGCACAGCAGGGTGGCTCCTTCCTTTGGACCGAGTTCGATGTAGCGCCGCACCTTCGCCAGATGCTCCGGGCTGATCATGGGACCAATGGCGATCTTGTCATCGAGCGGGTCCCCGACGCTGATGCGTTTCGCGCGGGCGGTGAACTTGTCGACGAAGTCCGCATAGATCGATTGCTGCACCAGAATGCGGGAGCCCGCGGTGCATCTCTCACCGTTATTGGAGAAGATCATGAACAGCGCCGCATCCAGGGCGCGGGGGAGATCCGCATCGTCGAATATGACGCAGGGACTCTTGCCGCCGAGTTCCATCGAGAACTTCTTGAGCCCCGCGGCTTTGACGATGCGGTTGCCGGTGGCCGTCGAGCCCGTGAAGGAAATCGCGCGGACGTCGGGATGCCGCACGAGGGCCTCGCCGGCCTCATTGCCGTACCCATGAACGATGTTGAGGACCCCGGCCGGAATGCCCGCCTCGAGCGCCAAATCGCCCAACCGCGAGACCGACAGCGGCGACAGTTCGCTCATCTTGACGACGGCCGTGTTGCCGAAAGCGAGGGCCGGCGCCACCTTCCATGTCGATGTCATGAATGGCACGTTCCATGGCGAGACCAGGGCGCAGACCCCGACGGGATGGTACAAGGTGTAGTTCAAATGCGTGGGCGTCGGGTAGGTATGTCCATCCACACGCACGCACATTTCGGCAAAGTAGTAAAAGTTGTCCGCCGAGCGCGGCACAAGCTGCTTGGCGGTCTGCGCGATCGGCTGCCCGGTGTCGCGGGTTTCGGTCTGCGCGATGTCCGGAACGTGCTTCGCGATGAGATCGCCGAGCTTGCGCATCAATGCGGCACGTTCGGTCGCCGGCTTGGCAGCCCACGACGGAAAAGCCGCTTTGGCGGCCGCCACGGCCGCGTCCACTTCCTTGGCGCCGCCCCGCGCAACCTCCGCCAGGACCTCCTGCGTAGCCGGGTTGATGGTCTCGAAATAGTCGGCGCTGCCCACTGCAGCGCCGCCGATCAAATGTTGGATTTTCATGTGCTTCCTCGACATTTTCACGGGCGACCGAAGGCGTCGTCCGCCGCGATCGAATTGACGAGTCGTCCGAGCCCGTCGATCTCGCAGACGACTTCGTCGCCGGGCATGACGTTGACCACACCCTCGGGCGTGCCGGTGAGAATCACGTCTCCCGGCGCGAGCGTCATGAACGAACTCAGGTATTCGATCAAGTAGGGAATATCGAAAATGAGATCCCGCGTATTGCCCTGCTGGGACAATTTGCCGTTGACGAACGTGCGCAACTCCAGTTCCGCCGGATCGGCCACATCCGCCGCGTCCACGAACCAGGGCCCCAGGACGGTGGCGCCATCGCGGTTCTTGACGCGAAGATTCGGACGATACCAATTCTCGAGGTAATCGCGGATGGCGTAGTCATTGGCGATGCAATAGCCGGCCACATGCCGCATCGCATCCGCCCGCGCGACGTTTTTTCCCGGGCGTCCGATGACCACCGCGAGCTCGCATTCGTAATGCATGAACTTCACGTCCGCCGGACGCCGGGTCGCGCCGCGATGCCCGAGCAACGTGCCGGGTCCCTTGAGGAACGCCAACGGCTCCTCTTGAGCATTGAAGGCGAGCTCCTTGGCATGGCTCGCATAGTTCAGGCCCAACGCGATGATCGTACCCACGTCGAATGGCGGCAACCAGACCACATCCTCGTCCGCGACGATGCGCCCATCCTCGAGGCACAGCCCGCCTCCTTTGCTGGGCGAGGCGGTGTGAATGGCGCCGGAGAAGGCGACGCGGGCGGTTTTCATGCGGCGGCCCCGGCAAACGGATTCGACAAGGTTCCGAGTCCGTCGATCTCGATATCGACTGTCTGGCCCGCCCGCACCCGGGGGGCCGGCCGCGCGACGCCCACGGCCAGCACGTCGCCGGGGCGCAGCGTCATAAAATCCGTCACGTCGCTCAACAGTCGCGCCACGGAGCGCACCAGATCGGCGGTGCTCGCCTCCTGCACCAGCACCCGATCGACGTACGTGCGAATCGTCAGGGAATCCGGATCAGCGACAGCGGCGCGGGCGATCACTGCCGGCCCCATCGGACAGAACCCGTCGCGCGCCTTGAGGCGGATCGATGGCCGGTAGAATACATCGTGCGGAACGCTGACGTCGTTGACGATGAGAAATCCGGCCACATGGTCCAGCGCATCGTCGAGCGTGAGCCGGCATGCGGTTCGCCCGATCATCAGACCGAGGCACGCTCCCGCCTCCAGTTCATTCATGCCCGCCGGAATCTCGACCCAACTCCCCGGCGCGGCCAGGGTATTGTGCGGTTTGACGTACAGCACCGGAGCGCGCGGCGGCGCATTGTACGGCGGCAGCGCCGCGCCGGCCGCGACCTCATCCACCGCCGTGCGGTGGTTCAGCAACGTGCCGTAGACGACTCCGCTCAGCCGAAACGGCGCGACGTCAACCGGGATCGCATGTATCGCAGCCAGCAAGGTCTTCCACTCCCTGAGCAAAATTACTAATATGTTAGTAATCGTTCCACTTATCGCGCGGAGTGTCAAGAATGAGCCAGAAGCCTGCCGGACCGGCTCCGCTGACGCGGCGCAATCTGCCGCTCATGATGTTGCAGGCACGCGAACGGGTGATCGCCCACTTTCGTCCGGTGCTGAACGCCTGCGGCATCACCGAACAGCAATGGCGCATCATCCGCCTGCTGCTCGATACCGGCCCCCTCGAACCGCATCAGATCGGCGAGCTCTGCCGGCTGTCGAGTCCCAGCCTCGCCGGCGTTCTATCGCGCATGCAGCAGATGGGCCTGGTACGACGCAAGCGCCTGCCGGACGATCAGCGCCGGGTCCACGTTTCCTTGACGCCGCGGAGCCGTGCGCTCGCCGCGCGCATGGCGCCCCGCATCGAGGAGGTCTACGTGCACATCGAACGGTTGATGGGCCGGGAGTTCTCGGAAACCTTCCATCGAGCGCTGGACGATCTCATCGACAAGCTCAAGGCCGATCCCGTGCCGGGTACCGCGCGGACGCCGCGCATGCAGCGCGTTCTCCGTGCCCCGCGTGCACGGGAGGTCGCCTAGGGGACCTATTGGACGGCCACGGCAGCCGCGGCCCTGAAGTATAGTCGGCCAATGCCGAATACCCTCAGCCGCGCCGGACGGCGCCACCCGTTGCTCGATGCGTCCCGATCATCGACTCGCTGGCTGTGGCTGGCGCTCGCTTTCAGCATGTGCGTCGGCGTGCTCGGTCGCGGGTACTGGACTCCCGACGAGCCTCGCGAGGCGGACATCTCCTGGCGAATGAGTTCGCAGACCGACAAGGCGGTGCCGCTGCTCGCGGGCGAGGCATTTTGCGAAAAGCCGCCGCTGACCTATTGGATCGCCGGCGCCGCAATCGGTGTCTTCGGCGCCGACGGCTGGGCGGCGCGGTTGCCGAATCTGCTCTACGCCCTGATCACCGCCCTCGCGGTCGCGTCGATCGGCCGGCGCGGCGCGGGTTCTCTCGCGGGAATCTTGGCCGCCGCCGCCATCAGCACATTTCTGCTGTCCTACCAGGTCGCCATCTGGCTCGCCACCGATGCCCCGTTGCTCGCCGCCGTCACGGTCGCGCTGCTGGGCCTTTACATCGGTTTCTATGCGAATCATACCGGCGAGCGTTTGCGCGGTTATTCCTGCATGCACGCCGCGATGGCCGTGGGATTTTTGAGCAAGAGCGCGGCAGCCTGGATGGTACCGGTCCTCACCATCGCCGCGTTGGTCGTGTGGGAAAGACGCTGGCGCGAACTGCTGCGTTGGGAGCTGTACGCCGGCGTGGCGCTGCAGGCGCTGCTGATACTCACGTGGGTTTGGTTCGTCTACGCCGGGCGCGACGGACCGGCGCACCTCAAGGTGTTTTTCTGGAACAACCTGGTCGGGCGCTTCGCGAAGGTCGATGCGCCGGACGCACTTCAATACGCCGGGGCCCACCAGAATTCACCCGGCAAATACCTGATCGAGTTGCCCGCCTACCTCTGGCCGTGGACATTGCTGGTCATGGCCGCCGTCCGGCGCGCAATTCAAGCACGTAGCATGCCGGAAAAGGAGTTTCGCCTGGTCCGGTTCGCGATCGCCACGTTCGTGCCGACCTTGGCCGTACTATCCCTGGCCGCCACCGCACGCAACATCTATCTGGCCCCGGCATTCCCCGGCCTCGCGTTGCTGCTGGGGTGGTGGGCGAGGGATGCCGTCAATACACCGGATGCCTGGAACAGCCGCGCGATCCGGGGCACATCCCTGCTGCTGGGGCTCGCGAATCTGGTCGCGGGCGGCGCGGCGCTGTTGGTCGGATGGGACTCATGGCCGAACCTTCCCTGGCCCGCGGCTTACGTGATGGTGGCCGGCGTCGGAATCCTCATGAGCGTCTCGTTCGCCGGAGCGGCCTGGCGCGCCGCGATTAGGGGCCTCGTGGTGCGCGGGCTCTTCGCGCTCGTGTTTGCCTACTGTGCCCTGCTGATCGGTCCGGCGTCGCAAATCTATCGCGCGGTGAATACCTGGCAGGATCTTTCAGCCATCGGCCGGGCGATGCGACGAGATGCCGGCGGTCGACCGATCATTCTATTCGCGCCAGACGAAACCACCCGGGCATTCGTCGACATGTACGCAAGCACATCGGTGGAGTTCCTACCGGGTCCCATCGCCGCGACGACGATGGACGTGCTGAGGACGCGCCTGGATCACACGCCGCGGAGCCTGGTCGTGACGCAGATGCCGGGTCGCGTCGACAACCGGACACTGCGCGAACTGGCGGAGCGCCTGGGACTCGGCCGCCGGATGCCGCCACCCGCCGTCGACCGCGATCTGGCGCCGGCATGGATCACGACGGCGCGGCTGCGCATCGTGCATCTCTACGCATTGCCCAACGGACGGCGGTATGCCCTGCTGGAATCGACCGAATTGTAATCTCTACACCGCGGAGGCCGCGCCGCACCCATGCACCCGCCGATCACCGCAACGACGCGCGACCGCTGCCCTCGGGTTCGAAAACCCCAACTCGTACGGCAAAAACCTGATGCGGCCGATTGCCGACTGTGGCACGCTGCTGATCATTTCCGGACTGGCTCAGATTTGCTCAAAGATCAAGACTAGGATTGTATGCGACACGCTGCTCGTACTAACACCGGACGCTATGTCAGCCGCCTGACTAGCGGCACACTGGCGGTGGTCATGGCAGGAGGTCGCGGGGAGCGCCTCAAAGCGCTCACCGAACATCGCTGCAAACCCGCGACGCCATTCGGAGGGAAATTTCGCATCATCGATTTCGTCCTGTCGAATTGCGTCAACTCCGGAATACGGCAGATCGCGGTGCTGACTCAATACAAGGCGCAGTCGCTCATCCAGCACATTCAGCGCGGTTGGAGCTATCTGCGGGGCGAACTCGGCGAATTCGTCGAGCTGATTCCGGCCCAGCAGCAGATCGGTAATTTCTGGTATCGCGGCACCGCCGATTCGGTGTTCCAGAATCTCGAGTTCATCCGCTCCCACCATCCAACGCACGTCTTGATCCTGGCCGGAGATCACATCTACAAGATGGATTACGGCCCGATGATCGCCTACCACGAGCAATGCGAGGCCGACATCACCGTCGGCGTGGTGGATGTGCCCATCGAGCGAGCGAATGAATTCGGCATCCTGACCACCGATGACACCAATCGCGTGATCAAGTTTGCCGAGAAGCCCCAGGACCCGGATCCCATCATCGGACATGACGATCTGGCGCGCGCGTCCATGGGCATCTACGTGATCGCCATCGACCGGCTCGAGCAACTTCTGACCGACGATGCCGTCAACGAGAAGAGTAGTCACGATTTCGGGAAGAACATCATTCCTCCCGCCATCGACAGCCTGCGGGTGTTCGCCTATCCCTTCGAGGACGTCGAAACACGTGCCCAGAATTACTGGCGCGATGTCGGCAACGTGGATGCGC
>Ga0182014_10008794_pt1 | contig 10238 bp, 14 predicted proteins | sample 612S2DmetaG_FD_120489 | JGI IMG/M metagenome (GOLD analysis project Ga0182014, IMG submission 120489) | Permafrost microbial communities from Stordalen Mire, Sweden - 612S2D metaG | ecosystem: Environmental > Terrestrial > Soil > Wetlands > Permafrost | place: Sweden: Stordalen | collected...
CGGTCAGAGTGACCGGCGTCAACTCTTCGATGGCCTCATCGAGGGAGTCGCCGAGGCCCAATGAGTGTGTTTCGATAGGGGACAGCCCGGGACCTACGGATCACCTGTATAACGCCGGGTCGGTGTCACACTCCGGCACCTGCGGGCGTGTGGAGATGTCAGCCGGGAACGGGCCCAGGAGCAGGGTCATCATCAGACGCCTACTCCCCCAGCGGCGGCAGGGTGACCCCTGCGAACCCCAGCAAGTCAGCGATCGTGGCGTGCTCAACTCACCACTGCTCGCCGACCTTCACGGCTCGACCCTCCCGACCCTTCACCATGGGGAACCGCTCTCCGTTGACCTCAACCGAGTACCACACGACGGCTTCGTCGGGACGGAGGAACTCGACGTCGTCGACAATGAGGCTGGCAGGGTCGTCGGCGCCCCCCGGTGCGCGCTTCTGCGCTTCGTGGAGGGGTCCGACGAGGCCCTGGCCCCTCTGGACGTTGACGAGGGCCACCCCGGCCCCATCGACTTCGCCAAGATGATCGAAGGCGTGCACGATCGACTCCTGGGCGGCAGCCTCATCCTCCGGAGGATCACCGAGTGGGACGTGTTTCGACTTCTGCAGCTTCAGTCGAGCCTCGGGTGTGGGCCGGTTGGGCCGCATCACCTGTTGGATGGCCGTCTGGACCGCCTGAGGGTCGTCTCGATCAACTCCGGAGAGATCTGCACCGCGGATTTCCGCCATCCGGATCAGATGGTCGACTTGCCGCTCGACGATCGCGCCTGGGGGTGACACGAACTGGAAGTCGACATCACCCAATGGAGGATTGATCCTCACCTCCTTGAACTCAGTGATCGCGCACGGCTCACCTTCAATCAGTGCGACATGCCTGAGCGCGATCCCGGTCACTGCGTCGAACCAGTAGATGTGGTCGATGCTGCCGAGTCGAACATCGACGGGGTTGAAGCGGGCGCCCCCATCGGATCTGTTCAACGTCGCACTCACTTGCAGGCACGGTCGTCCGGCAACCGCGTCTTCGGTCGGATCACCGAACCGCAGTGCTCCCAGAAGACGACTACCCGATGAGATGAGCATGCCGATCTCCGTGTCCTCCACTTCCGTCCGATCATCAGACAACTCGGTGATGCGGGAGGCACTTCCTACCCACCGCCTGCCTCCGTTCCGCAGATCGACATGGTGGTCGGACTCGAATCGCCACCGGTCCGGTAGGTCGAGCCACACTCGCCAGTGCTGCGCATTCGTTTCGCCCATTGGTTCGCCGAACCTGGCGATGGCCACCGATCCACCGTGGGGCCGGGTGATCTCTGCGAAGGCGCGCTGCGATCGCTCGTGATGCGTCCACTTCCAGACCGAGCCGGTGAGCGTGTGAACGCCGCGAGGTGCGCCGTCGATCGGTTCGAGGAGGTCACCCTTGCGGCCCATGGGGCAAGGCTTCGGCCGTGGGGATGAAGGTGCTCTGGCAAGCAGCTTCCGACGGTTCAGGTCGGAGGGCTGACGGGCCGCGGACCTGGCGTATGCCGCTTCACCCCCCGGGTCAGACGGTGCCGTTGCCGAGTGCCGCGTTCATGTCGTCGAGGCCCCGCAGCAACGCAGCCGCCCCGGCATCGTCCAGCGCTGCATACGCCGGGCGCACGAGGTCGTCGGTCAGGGCCTCGGCCCGCTCGGCCGCCGCCCGTTGCTCGTCGCTGATCTCGGGCAGGAAGCCCTCGGGCCAACCGAACATCGGGCCGTCCCCGGGGCGCTTGATGAAGTGGGCCGTGCGGGCGTCGACGCCGGTGCACCGCAGGGCGATGAGGTGGGCGCTGCCGCGCAGCTCCCGGAGCACGGTCACGATCTGCAGCGCCCGACCGGGGGTGTCGTCGACCAGCAACTCACCGCGGAAGCCCGCATAGAGGGCGAGCCCCACCGGGTCGGCCGCCTCGTTGACGGTATCGGCCGCGGCAACCATGGCGTCGAGGCCCTCGATGCCGGACAGCGTCCGGCGCCCCACCTCGGCGGCACAGTCGAGATAGGCGCGGGCCGCCTCACGGGGGGCGACCTGCTCCCTGCCGGCGTTCCACAGGGCATCCACCACCTCGGGGTTGAAGTAGCCGAACGCGCTGGCCACCACGACCGGCTCGACGTCGCCGAGCACGCCGCCGCGTCCGAGCGCGTAGAGCGTGAACAGGTCCAGTCCGAGTCGTGCGGCAGTCGCCTCGGCCTCGGGTGAGAAGTAATGGGCCCACCCGATGTCGCGGATGATCGGACAGGCGCGGGCCATGAGCTCATCGGTCGTCATGGTGCGAGGCTAGCGCTCCCCTGGCCAGCGGCCCCGGAGTGGGCGTTCCGTCGACGGCGGGTGTGCAGCGACGCGTGCGGGTCCCGTCGGGGCGGCTGCTCTAGCCTCGGCGCCATGCGCATCCTCATCACCGGGGCGGGCCGGGCCATCGGCGCGGCCACGGCCACCGAGCTCACCCGCGCCGGACACGAGGTGGTGGCGACGGCGCGCGACCTGTCACTTCTCGAGGACCTCGACGTGGCCCAGCGCCTGCCCCTCGACGTGACCGATCGGGCCTCGGTGGCCGCGGCACTCGACGCCGCAGGCGACCTCGACGCCGTCGTCAACAATGCCGCCCGCAACGGCAAGGGCCCGCTCGAGTCGTACCCGATCGACCACATCGAGGACATCTTCGCCACCAACGTCTTCGGCATGCTCCGGGTGGTGCAGCCCCTGCTGCCGGCCTGGCGTCGACGGGGCTCCGGCGTGATCGTCAACGTGAGCTCCATCCAGGGCCGCGTCGCCACCCCGCTCGACGGCGCGTACTCGGCCTCGAAGTACGCCCTGGAGTCGTTCTCCGAGACGCTCCACTACGAGCTCGGCCACTTCGGCATCCGGGTGGCCATCATCGAGCCCGGCTACACGGCACCCGGCATGAAGGCGGGTGACCGCGTTGTCGGCCACCCCGCCTACACCGAGTTGTGGGAGCAGTGGGAGCACACGGACCGGGTCGTGGCAGGGCCGTCCGGCCGCCCCGGGCCCGACACGGTGGCCGCCGCCATCCGTGCCGCCGTCGAGGACCCGGACACACCGCTGCGCGTCCCGGTGGGCGAGGACGCCGCCATGGTGCTGGGGGCGCGGTCGTCGCTCGGCGACGCCGAGTTCGAGGTGACCATGCGGGCGGTCCTGGGCGCCACCTGGTGAGCCACATGACCCGGGGGCACGGGCCGTGGGCCGTGCGGCCTCAGTGGGCGTTCTGCAGACTGCGGGCGGCCTTCGACAGGTAGTCGAGCAGTTCGGCCCGGTCACCCGGGTCCATGCCCATGGCGTCGACGGCGTCAGACATGTGGCGCATCCACGCCTCGGCCTCGGCCCGGCCGATGACGAACGGGACGTGGCGCATCCGCAGACGCGGGTGGCCCCGAACCTCGTTGTAGGTCTCGGGACCCCCCCAGTACTGGCCGAGGAACAGGGCCAGGTGGGACTTGGACTCCTCGAGGTCGTCCGGGTACATCGGGCGCAGCAACGGATCGGTCACGACGCCCACGTAGAACTGTTCGACCAGGGCGTCGAAGAACGGCTGGCCACCCCAGCGCTCGAACGGGGTGGCCCGGGGACCGGGGGGCTTGCGCTGCAGTCGCACACCTCGACTGTAGGCCGTCCACGGCTAGCCTCTGCCCCGAAGCCCACCTGCTCGACCGTCCGGGCAGGTCCACCCCCTGGAGGTCGAGATGTACGAGTGGTCCGAAGAGCAGCTCATGGTCCGGGACGCCATCCGGCGCTTCATCGAGGCCGAGGTCGTACCGCAGATCGACGCCGTCGAGCACGAGGGCGTGCCCCCCTACGACATCATCCGCAAGATGTACGCCACCTTCGGCATGGACCAGATGGCCCGGGACCGCTTCAAGAAGCAGCTCGAGCGCAAGGTGTCGGGCACCAAGGAGACCGTCGAGGAGCGGGCCGAACGGGCCGGGGACGGCGGGGCGGCGGCCATGACCCTGATCCCGATCATCGAGCTGTGCCGGCACTGCCCCGGCATCGTCACCTCCATGGGCGTGAGCGTCGGCCTGGCCGCCGGCACGGTCATGAAGGGCGGCACCCCGGCCCAGATGGAGCGATGGGGCCTCGACCTCCTCACCACCGAGAAGATCGGCGCCTGGGCCATCACCGAGGCGAACTCGGGCTCCGACGCCCTCGGCGGCATGACCACCACGGCTCGCCGGGACGGCGACGAATACGTCATCAACGGCTCCAAGACCTGGATCACCAACGGTCCCTACGCCGACACCATCGTCCTGTACACGAAGCTCGACGACGGCTCGGACACGCCGATGCGCGACCGTCCGGTGCTGACCTTCATCCTCGATGCGGGCACCCCCGGCCTCGAGCAGTCCAAGCCACTCCGCAAGATGGGCCTCCACTCCTCCCCCACCGGCGAGCTCTTCCTGACCGACGTCCGGGTGGGCAAGGGGCACCTCCTCGGCGGGACGGAGGTCCGTGAGGAGAGCGGGCGCGACTCGGCCAAGGCCAACTTCGTGACCGAGCGGGCCGGCGTGGCCGCCATGGCCCTGGGTGTCATCGAGGAGTGTCTCCAGCTGTCGGTGCAGTACGCCAAGGACCGCATCCTGTGGGGCAAGCCCATCGGCGACTTCCAGCTCATCCAGCTCAAGCTGGCCAGGATGGAGGTGGCCCGACTCAACGTCGAAAACCTCGTCTTCCGCCACATCGAGACGTCCGCCGCCGGCAAGGACCTGACGCTGGCCGAGGCCTCGGCCCTGAAGCTCTACTCCGCCCAGGCCGCCACCGAGGTGGCCCTCGAGGCCGTCCAGCTCATGGGTGGCAACGGCTACACGGCCGAGTACCGGGTCGAGCAGCTGGCCCGTGACGCAAAGGTCTTTCAGATCTACGCCGGCACCGACGAGATCCAGATCACCCACATCGCCAAGGACCTGCTCCGCCGCACGTCGTAAGGTCACGGGCAGCGGGCCGGACACGAGCGGCGGCCCCCGAGTCCGAGGAGGCCCCGTGGCCCACGACATCCAGAACGATCGGCGGATCGACCCGAGGATCAAGGCACTCCTCGAGTTCGTCCCCGCCATTCCGGCGAGCGGGGCGACGACGCGCGACGAGCTCATCACCGAGGCCAACACCCCCGAGGCACTCCAGGGGGCGGAGGACTTCCGCCAGCTGATGGCGGTCTGCGACACCGAGGAGGCGGCCCCGTCGGACGGGCTCACGGTCTCCATGGACTCCTTCGAGGTCTCCCCCGACGGCCACCGGGTCAACCTGCAGATCATCCGTCCCGTCGGCGACGAGGTGGTTGCGTGCGTCTATTACATCCACGGTGGCGGCATGACCAACCTCTCGTGCTTCGACGGGATGTACCGGGGCTGGGGCAAGCTCGTCGCCGCCAACGGGGTGGCCGTGGTCATGGTCGACTTCCGCAACGCCATCTCGGCGTCGTCGGTGCCCGAGGTGGCGCCCTACCCGGCGGGACTCGATGACTGCATCGCCGGCTTCCACTGGACCGTGGGGCACGCCACCGAGCTGGGCATCGACCCATCCCGCATCGTGATCGCCGGTGAGAGCGGCGGCGGCAACCTCACCCTGGCCTCCGGCATGCGCCTCCTACGCGACGGAGGCGTCGACCAGGTCAAGGGCCTCTACGCCCTGTGCCCCTACATCGCCGGTGCGTGGCCCCAGGAACGCCTGCCCTCCACCTACGAGAACAACGGCATCCTGCTCGACCTGCACGCCATCAAGGGTGCCCTGGCCTACGGCATCGAGGCCTTCGAGGCACGCGACCCGCTGGCCTGGCCCTTGTTCGCCACCCTCGACGACGTGGCCGGGCTACCGCCGGTGGTCATCAACGTGAACGAGTGCGACCCGCTGCGTGACGAGGGCATCGAGTTCTACCGGTTGCTCCTCGAGGCCGGAGTGGCCGCCCGGTGCCGCCAGCAGATGGGCACCATGCACGGCACGGAGATCTTCACCGTGGCCTGCCCCGACGTCAGCCGCGACACCGCACGCGACCTGGCCGCGTTCGCCCGGGACTGACGTTCAGCCGGCGTCGGACGCGTCGACCGGCTCGTGGGCCCCGTCGACCTTGACCGAGGCGGCCACGGCGTCGACGAGGCCGTCGACGGCCACGTCGTGGGCCACGGTGATGGCGTTGACCACGGCCACCGACGACGAGGAGCCGTGACTGATGACGCACACCCCGTCCACGCCGAGCAACATGGCGCCGCCGGTGGTCTCGGGGTCGAGAGCGGCGGCTAGCGGCAGTAGGTGCGGGAGCAGGGTGCCTGCGGCATCGCTCAGCTCCGGCTGGGCGAAGATGCCTCCCAGGGTCTCCATCAGGAACCGCAGTGTCCCTTCCAGGGTCTTGAGCGCCACGTTCCCAGTGAAGCCGTCCGTGACGATGACGTCCGCCTGGTCGGCGAAGAAGTCGCGCCCCTCGACGTTGCCCACGAAGTCGAACCCGCCATGGCCGCCCTCGGCCAGCACGGCATGGGTCTCCTTGATCAGGGGGGTCCCTTTGGACTTCTCCTCGCCGATGGAGAGCAGCGCGACGCGGGGGTGGGTGATGCCGTAGCGCTTCGACGAGTAGGCGGCGCCCATCTGGGCGAACTGGAGCAGCATGGCCGAGGTGGCCTCGGCGTTGGCCCCGGAGTCGAGGAGGAGGGTCGGGTGGGGCTTCTGCGGGTCCGGGATGGGCGTGGCGATGGCCGGCCGGATCACCCCGGGGAGGCGGCCCATGCGGAGCAGCGCCGAGGCCATGGTGGCACCGGTGTTGCCGGCCGAGACCATGGCCATGGCCCGGCCGTCGCGCACGGCTTCGGCGGCCCGCACCAACGAGGAGTCCTTCTTGCGACGCACGCCCTGGCCCGGGTCGTCGTCCATGCCGATGACCTCGCTGCACTCGAGCAGCGGCAGGTCACCCGTGTCGCCCATGCCGCCGGGCAGTCCGACCAGGAGCACGCCGATGGCGCCGGCGTCGGCCACTTGGCGCGCGCCGGCAACGATCTCACCTGGTGCCTTGTCCCCACCCATCGCGTCGACCGCCACGGGCAGCGCACGGAACGCCTCGCCCGTCGGTCGGGGTGCGCCCCGCGCCACTAGTCGACGTCGACGGCCTGCCGGCCCTTGTACCAACCGCAGTTGGGACACACGATGTGGGGGAGCTTGGCGGTGGTGCACTGAGGGCACACCGAGCGTGCCGGCGCCTTCAGCACCCAGTTGGATGCCCGGCGGCTGCGGCTCTTCGCCTTGGAGGTCTTCTTCTTCGGAACGGCCATAAGGGGTACATCCTAGGTCAGGTGGAGGGGTGTGCGTCACGCAGGATGTCGAGGGCCGCCCATCGGGGGTCGGCAGGCGGGGAGCAGTCACACGATTCCGTGTTCCGGTTGGCCCCACAGGTCGGGCACAGGCCCTTGCAGTCCTCGGTGCAGAGCGGGGCGAGCGGGAGCTCGAGGAGGATGGCGTCACGGGCCAGGGGCTCGAGGTCGAGCTCGTCGCCGGTCAGCGGGTAGGCCTCCTCGTCGCGGTCGCTGGCTCCGACCGGCGCGTACCGTTCGAGCACCTCGGCGACCACCCGTCCCTCGACCGGGCCGCCGCACCGGCGGCACTCCCCCTGCCACGGGGCGGACACCGTGCCGGTGACCATGATCCCGCCAGCGTAGGAGGCGAGTGTGAGGTCGAGCGCCACGGGCTCGCCCTCGGGCACGACCACCGAGACGGCGCCCAGATCGGGGATGACCCCCTCGCGGTGCTCCTCGCGCGTGGCGCCGTTCTGCTTGCGCAACGCGGCCACCTGGACCTGGAAGGGCCGCCGTTCGAGCGTACGGGCCGGCTCCGACTCGGGCACGACGGTCCTCAGGCGAGGTCCTGGTCGAAGAAGCCATCCGGCTCGTCATCGGACCGGGACCCTCCGCCGGTGGACAGGCTGGTGTCACCCTGGTCGCCGATCTCGACGGCGGGGATGGGAGCCACCTGGAGCTTCTCCCGGCCGGCCTGCACGGTCTTCATGGTCCGGTCCAGGACGATCTCGAAGCTCGCCAGCTTCTTGTCGGCGTAGTCCTCGGCCTCGTGCCTCAGGCGGCGGGCCTCTTCGTTGGCGTCGTCGAGGATGCGCTGGGCGACGTGGTTGGCCTGACGCACGACCTCGGTGCGCTGCACCATCCGCTCGGTGTGGACCCTGGCCTCCTCCATGATCCCGGCGGCCTTCCGCTCCGTCTCGGCCAGGAACTCCTCACGCTCCTTCAGCATCCACCGGGCCTGGCGGATCTCCTCGGGGATCCGTTCGAGCGCCCCCTCGAGCAGCTCGACCAGCTCGTCGCGCTCGACGCGGACGGACGAGGAGAGCGGCATCGGCTTGGCGGTCAGCACCATGTCGAGCGCGCTGCGGAGGTAGGCCTCGGCATCGGCCTGCTCGCCGTCGGCCACCTCCTGGTCGAGGTCGTCGAACAGGTCACTCATCGGCGAACTTCTCCTCGAGGCGCCGGGCGACGGTCTTCGGCACGAAGGCGGTGACGTCGCCACCGAAACGGGCGACTTCGCGCAGCAGACGGGAGGCGATGAACGAGTGGGCCGAACTCGTGGGGATGAACAGCGTCTCCACCCCGGAGAGCTGCTTGTTCATCTGGGCCATCTGGAGCTCGTTCTCGAAGTCGGTCACGGCCCGGAGGCCCTTGACGATGGCGCTCGCCCCGACCTCCTGGGCCACGTTGACCACCAGCGTGGACATGGCCACGATGCGTACGTTGGCCAGGTGGGTGACGGCCTCCTCGAGCATCTCCCGGCGCTCGTCGTCGTCGAACAGCGCAGCGCTCTTCTGGGGGTTGCGCAGGGCAGCCACCACGACCTCGTCGAACAGCCGGGAGGCCCGCTCGATGACCTCGAGGTGCCCGTTGTGGACGGGGTCGAACGACCCCGGGATGAGCGCAATCCTCACGAGACACCTTTCTGGGATGCCCGTTCGGGACGGGCGACCGTGACGATCGTACCCCCATAGCGCCTGGATCTGAGTACCTCCCACCCGTCCACCGCCGGGAGTCCGGCACCGGATTCGAGCACCGCCAGGTCGGCCGGCAGGCGGGAGACCAACGACTCCCACCCGCTGTAGTCGTAGGGCGGGTCGCACAGCACGAGGTCGTAGTGCGACGCCGTGGAGCCGACCCAGGCGTCGACGTCGGCCCGCACGATGGTGGCGTCGCCCGTCGCCTCGGCGTCGGCAAGGCCCGCAGATGCGAGGTTCGCCCGCACCGCGTCGATGGACCGCGGATCGCTCTCGACGAACGTCACCGAGGCGGCGCCCCGTGACAGCGCCTCGATGCCGAGGGCGCCCGTGCCCGCGAACAGGTCGACGACCACCAGGCCCTCGACGCCGCCCAGGCTGAACAGGATGTTGAAGATCGCCTCGCGCACACGGTCCGACGTGGGCCGCACGTGGCTCGCCACGGGCGCGCTGAGGCGCCGTCCCCGGTACTTCCCACCGATCACGCGCATTGTTCCACCCTACCGGCGCGCCTCTGACAGCCGATGTCGGCCGTATGGGCCGGGGCTGCCGGTGGCAGTCCGTTCAGTCCGTCGTTCGACGGCGCGACCCGATGGTCCGGGCCACCTCGCTCACGAGGCTGGTGTCACGGGCACCGATGAGCTGCCAGGCCCTGGCGATCCCGATGAGGAACAGCACCACGATGAGGACGCAGATCGTCCGCTCGAGGCCGATGTCGTGTGGGCGATGGGCCAGCTCGAACCCGACGACCGCGGCGTAGGCGAAGACCAGCGCCTGGACGGCGAGCCGCCAGAGCTGTTGGCGTCGTAGGCGACCGGGGGCCGTCTCGCGTGCCAGGACCAGGGCGAGGGCGCAGCAACTGGCGAAGCTGACCGCGCCGATGACCCCGGCCGGCTGGCCGACGCCGATGCCCGGGATCAGCGCGAACAGCGAGACGGCCAACGGGTTCACCAGGCAGGAGAACGCGATGCCGGCCCGCACGTCGCCGACCACCCGCTCCTCGGGGTCCGTACGTTCCGGCGCCACCGACAGGGCGACGAACAGGAGGCCGATGAGTGCCCCGGCGACCGCCGCTGTGGCACCGAAGAACGGCCCGAAGTCCGCGGTCGACATGGGAGGCAACGTACTGCACCGCCTCCTGGCACCCGCGGTTACGGCCCACCCCATGTACGGCCCCACGGACGCAGCCAGTGCCACGCGGCCGCACTCGGGCAGCCGCGGCGCGGCGGTCGGCTAG
>Ga0182014_10008796_pt1 | contig 10237 bp, 10 predicted proteins | sample 612S2DmetaG_FD_120489 | JGI IMG/M metagenome (GOLD analysis project Ga0182014, IMG submission 120489) | Permafrost microbial communities from Stordalen Mire, Sweden - 612S2D metaG | ecosystem: Environmental > Terrestrial > Soil > Wetlands > Permafrost | place: Sweden: Stordalen | collected...
ACCTTTGTCGCCCAGGCCTTCGTCGTCCCCAGGCCGCCCGCCGCCAGCCCAAACGCGAGCCCCAGCGCGACGCCGCATACGACGACGCTCGCGGCTCCCGGCCGCCGCTTCACCCTTCCGCCCGTCGCATCGGTGACGCTTCTTTCCCTGGTTCTTTCCCTAGTTCTTTCCCTCGTTCTTTGCGTTGTTCCCGTCATTCCGGCAGCGCCTCCACCAGCGCCTCGCCCGTTCCCCGCGCCCGTACCCGCGCCCGAAAGACTTTTCCTTCCCCGCCCCGCACCCGGATGATCTCGCCCGGCCCGCCCTGCTCCAGGCAAATCACCGGCGCCGTCATGCGCAGGCCGCCGCCTGCCAGCACCGCCGTTGCCCGCTCCCCCGCCCGCACCGCGGTCCCCGAAGTGTTCCTCGCTCCCGCCGCCGCTCCCGTCGTCATCCCTCCTGCCGTCATGCCCCGCCGCCCCGCTTCCATCTGGCATGACGCCGCTTTCGCCCGTTGCCCCACCCGCACATACGCGAAAAACGGCACGCAGTCGCCCCGCCCGCATTCGAGCCGCACCCGCGCCTGGTCCGCCTCCACGTCCCAGCACACCGACGCCGCATGCAGCCGCCGCCCCGCCCGCGCCGGCACCCGGTCCGGTAGTTCGATTTCTGCCGCACCCGGCAGTTCCTCTTCCCGATAGCCGCGCGCCCGCAGTTCGCTCGCGATCGCCTGCCCCACCTCCGCCGCCGTCACCAGAGACCACCCTCTTGCCGAACCCTGTCTCGAACCCAGCTCCGTACCCTGTCCCAAATCGCGCCCCGGACCCCGTCCCACTTCCTCCGCGCCATACGCGAGCAGGCCCGCGGCCAGCAGCGCGCCCGAGCCCACGGCAATCACGACGGCGGCGATACGCTTCATAACCGGTTTCCAATTTCTGATTTCTTACTTCTAACTTCTAACGTCTAACGTCTTACGTCTTACTTCTTACTTCTTACTTCTGACTTCTGACTTCACTCTATTTCCCCAAATTGTTAATCAGCTGAAACATCTGGTCCGCCGCCTGCACCACACGCGAGCTGGCCTCATACGAGCGCTGCGCCACGATCATGTTGATGAACTCGTCCACTACGCTCACATTCGACTGCTCCAGGTACCCCTGCTCGACCGCCCCCAAACCGTCCGACCCGCCCGGCGTTCCGACCACCGCGTCGCCCGAGGCCGTCGTCGGCATGAAAATGTTTCCCCCCGCCGCGCTCAGCCCGCCGGCGTTCGGAAACTGCGCCAGCTGAAGGTTTCCCACCGTCTGCGCCGCCGTCTGCCCCGGCACCGTCACCGAAACCGTTCCATCCGAGGCGATCGTCACCGTCGTCGCGTTCTGCGGAATCGTGATCGCCGGCTGCAGCGGGTTGCCGTTCGCGGTCACTACGTTGCCCTGCGCGTCGGTGTGAAAGCTGCCCGCCCGCGTGTACGCCGTTTCCCCCGACGGCAGCAGCACCTGAAAAAATCCCGAGCCTTCAATCGCGATATCCAGCTGGTTTCCCGTCGCCGTCAGGTCGCCCTGCGTCTGCAATACCTCCGACGCCGCCGACCGCGTTCCGAGCCCGATCTGCAAGCCCGCTGCCACCGTCGTCTGCTGCGACGCGGCCGCTCCCGGCATGATCACGTTCTGGTAAATCAAATCCTGAAACTGCATGCGGCTGCTGCGAAACCCGGTCGTGCTCGAGTTCGACAGGTTATTCGCGATCGTGTCCAGATTCGTCTGCTGCGCCTGCATGCCGCTCGCTCCCGTATATAGCGCTCGAAACATTTCCTTCTCCTCGTCTCACCGAAATTTCACAGCACCCCGAATTTCACATCGCCGAAATTTCAATTTCAATTCGCCCGCACTTTCCGAAACCCCGCTACACTTTCCCCAGCTCGCTCGCCGCAATGTGGTTGAACTCGCTGTCAAATAAACTCATGGCCCGTCCCAGCATTTCCGCCTCGCGCTGCACTCCGATCAGCTTTACCACCTCCGTAATCGGATTCACGTTCGAAGATTCGAGCGTGGCCGGCAAGAGCGTCGCCCCCGGCGCCGCCTGCTCGCTCGCTGCCGGAGCCGACAGCAGCGAGCCGCCCTCCGTCTTCAAAGCCGTCCCCGCTGGAAAATCCACCAGCCGGATCTGCCCCGCCACCGCCCCGTTCACTGACACCGTGCCGTCCGGGCTTACCGTCGGCTCCCCCGCCGGCACCAGAATCTTTCTCGATTTCCCCTGCACCACCTGCACTCCCTGCACCCGGTCTCCCGCCGCCGTCACCAGTTCGCCCGCACTCGACACCTGGAAGCTCCCGTTCCGCGTATAGCGCACTCCTTGCGACGTCTCCACCGCAAAAAAGCCGCTGCCTTCAATCGCCATGTCCAGCGCATTCCCCGTGCTTTTCAAACTCCCCGTGCTCAGGTCCAGGTGCGTCCCTTCAAGCACCCCGTAATTATTCGTCGCCAGGTTGACCGCATTCGGCGCCCGCGGATGCGCCAGCGCCAGCGTCGACTGGAAGGTGGTTTTCTCCCCCCGAAACCCTGCCGTATTCACGTTTGCCAGATTGTGCGCCTCGACTTCCAGCGCCTGGGTCTGCGCCCGCAATCCCGCGCACGCCGCATAGAATCCACTGTCCACTGGGCCTCCTTGAGGGAGATGTGGAGTGCAAGCGCGTGACCAAGTCAAAAAGATTAGGAAATTCTCAAGTGCCCCAAAACCATCGCGTTACAGCCGGGGCCAGCCAGGCAAGAATTGCAATGTTCTCAGGAACGCGCGGCCCGGTAATGGTTGCCGCACATATCGCGTTGTCCTCCGGCAAAAGGTGCCGGTTTCAGTCGCTATCGCTTCGCCTCAACTGTGCAGTTGCAGCGACACAAACAGCGGTGCTCCCTTAAACTCCATCACCGTCTCCAGCATCTCCCCATCCGCCAGCGCCCGGAAGCTGTATTCCTCTCCCTTAATCACCGTTGGCACGCTCAACAGACACGATTTCCCCGCCGTCGACAGCTTGTTCTTGAAATTTCCCGCAATCATGTTGCAGATCTCGCCCAGCGCATCCGATACCTGCTCCTCAGAGTCCGCAATCTCTGCCCCGAGCATGCTCTTCGCCACTTCCCGCGCCGTCTTTCCGTCGCACGAAAACGTCAGGATCCCGCACAGCGCCCCCGCCAGCCCCACCATCGCCGTGAATCCCGCGCCCGCGCTTTCCGTCTTTTCCATCGGCTTTACTCGCGTCCCCACCATGATCTCGAATACTTCCTCGGTCGCCAGTTCCAGGATCGGCAGCCAGGTCTCTTCGCGCGAGCGCGCGATCAATGTCGTATCCGTGCTCATGAGATTTTCCCCACCACCGGCAATACGTGCTCTTTCACCTGATCGGGTGTGAACGGCTTGCGAATATAACCCTTCGCCCCCGCCGAGAGCGCCTCCACCACGTGGCTCTCGCTGCCCTCCGTCGTGATCATCACCACCGGAATCTTTTTGCCCGTCTCCATCGTCGCCAGCGTCTTCACAAATTCCAGCCCGTCCATCACCGGCATGTTGATGTCGCACAGGACCAGATCCACCGGCTCTTTCCCGATCACCATCAGCGCCTCCGCCCCGTTCCCCGCCTCCAGCACGGTCTCCACTTCAATGCCCGCCTGGCGTATCGACCGTTGCACAATCTTGCGCATCACCGACGAGTCGTCGACAATCAGCACCCGAACTTCCTCATTGCATCACCACCATGCGCCCTTCCGAGTCCAGCCGCGAAATCACCCGCCGCTCGTTCCGGCTGTCAAAACTTTCATCGGCAGTCGCCCCTCCCGGCTTTAAAACCCCCGCGCTGCCCTCCTCCATCAACCACCCCTTTCCCCCGCCCCCACACTTCATCCCTCACTTCCACCCAGCACTTCAATCCCAGCACTTCAATCCCAGCTCTTCAATCCCAGCTCTTCAATCAATGTGCACCATTCTGCATCGCCTTCCCCTTCCAAAACCCGCGCCCCGCGCCCGCCGCGCCCCTCCAACCCAACTTAACTTACTGACAGCTCGGGGCTTCCCCAACCCCTCCCCATTTCCGTCCCGCCCTTGCCATTTTGGTTCCGCAAATGCTCTCTCCTCCTGTAGCGAAGAGGCCGCAACCTTTGAAACACACCATTCAAATTTCTCCACCTCTCACCGTTCGTTTCTTCCCCGGAAGCGGCGCCCAACTCTCTACCCTCTGATTCCCGCCAATTTGCCTCTTTAAAAAGGGTGGCCCCACGAGGGGCCGCTTTTTTTTGCTCCCCGCACTCCTGTACACTCGAAACTTCTCCGACTACCAAAATGAATTCCCCCACGCCCGTCCCCGCTCTCCTCGTCCCGCTCGCCGCCCTTCTGCTTGCTCTCGCCCCTGCATTCTCTCCCGTCCCCGCCCACGCCGCCTCTGCCAAAAGCCCCGCCAAGAAAGAAGCGAAATCCGCCCCCGCCGCCGATCCCACCGACACCCTGCTCCTCTCCACCATCCAGAACGAGCTCCATCGCGGCCAGGCCGAACTCTCCAAACTCGATCCCGCTCCCTACTTCACCAGCTACAGCATCTCCGACGAAGACTCCATGGTCGTCATGGCTTCCGAAGGCGGCGTCCTCACCTCCACCCGCGAGCGCCGCCGCGTCGCCGACGTCAGCATGCGCATCGGCAAGCCCGAATTCGATAACACCCACGACCGCGAACGCGCCTCTGCCATCACCACCGGCGCCCTTCCCATCGACGACTCACCCGACGCCATCGCCCGCACTCTCTGGCGTCTCACCTACGAGGAGTACCGCAAGGCCAGCAAGGCCTATACCAACGTCAAAACCAAAACTGCCGTCCGCGCCAAAGATGAAGACGAGTCCCCCGACTTCTCCATCGAAAAGCCTTCCTCGTATGTCGAGAAGTCCACTCCCGCCGCCCTCCCCGACCAGAAGGCTTGGGAAGATCTCGCCCGCCGCTACTCCGCCGCCTTTCGCCGCTACCAGATTCAGGAATCTCTCGTCTATCTCTCCGCCGCCACCGGTCGCAGTTATCTCGTCTCCACCGAAGGCACAAACGTCGTCACCGCCGACGCCATCTTCCGCGTCCTTATCGAAGGCCAGGTCCTCGCCGACGATGGCATGATGCTCGAGCGCGCCGAAACCTTTCAGTACTCCGATCCCTCCAAGCTCCCTTCCCAGGCCGAAGTCGACGCCGCCGTCGCCAGCATCGCCCACGACCTCAACGCCCTCCGCGCCGCCCCACTCGCCGAGCCTTACAGCGGCCCCGCCCTGCTCTCCGGCCGCGCCGCCGCCGTCTTTTTTCACGAAGTCCTCGGCCATCGCATCGAAGGCCAGCGCCAGCGCGGTCGCGAAGAAGGCCAGACCTTCACCAAAAAGATCGACGAAAAAATTCTCCCCGACTTCCTCTCCGTCACCGACGATCCCACCCTCCGCACTCTCGCCGGCGTCGATCTCTCCGGCTTCTACCGCTACGACGACGAAGGCATTCCCGCCGAGCGCGTCGAAGTCGTCAAAGACGGTGTCCTCAAAAATTTCCTCATGGGTCGCATGCCCATCAAAAATTTCGCCAGTTCCAACGGACATGGCCGCGCGCAAGCAGGCAAAATGCCCGTCGGCCGCCAGGGCAATCTCATCGTCACCTCGTCAAAAACCGTGCCCGACGCCGAATTGCGCGCCCGCTTCATCGACGAAATCAAAAAGCAGGGTAAGCCCTACGGCCTCTTCTTCGAAGACATCCAGGGCGGATTCACCCTCACCACCCGCGCCGCTCCGCAAGCTTTTCAGGTTGTGCCCGTCATGGTCTGGCGCGTCTACCCCGACGGCCGCCCCGACGAACTTGTCCGCGGCGTCGATATCGTCGGCACCCCGCTCACCGTCTTAAACCACATCGAAGCCACCGGCGACACTCCAAGCGTCTTCAACGGAATCTGCGGCGCGGAATCGGGTAGCATTCCCGTTTCCGCCGCCTCCCCCATGATTCTCTTCAGCGATGTAGAAGTACAAAAACGTAAGTACGGCGACACCCGGCCTCCAATTCTCCCCCCGCCCCCCCTCGACGAAAAAAGCGATAACGCCGAAAAAGGCGGTGCCCAATGACTAACACCGCAATGACCCGCACCAAAACGACGCGCACCGCAACGAAAAAAAGTCCGGCGCTTCTCAGGCCTTTGGTTTGTCTCGGCGCACTCCGCGGTTTTTCTCGGCACACTCTGCGGTTAAAAGCTTTTCGCCTGCGCCAAATCAACCTCTCCGCCTTCGCAATCCTGTTAGCCCTGATCCTGTGTGGCGCGGACACTCCTGTCCGCGCTGCCGGCACGGCCGAAAAGTCGAACGCAACCGAAACCGCCCCCGCCGCCCAACCCGACCCCCTCCTCCGCGCCCTCCAACTAGAAATGGCCCGCTCCAAGTCCAAACTCAAAATGGACAACGTCCCCGCCCCCTACTACATCGAGTACCGCGTCACCGCCCTCGATGCCTTCGAAGCCTCTGCCACCTTCGGCGCACTCCGCAGCCGTCAGCACGGCACCGGTCGCTTCCTCCGCGTCGTCGTCCGCATCGGCGACTACAAGCAGGACAGCTACTACAGCACCGGCGAAGGCACCGTCGATCTCGCCCCCCTCGACGACGACATCTTCGCCATCCGCCACCGTATCTGGCTCGCCACCGATCGCGCCTACAAAGCCGCCGGCGAAGCTCTCTCCGCCAAGCAGTCCGCCCTCAAACAACTCAAAGTCGACACCCCCGTCGACGACTTCGCCCCCGCCACTCCTGTCGTCCAAATCGATCCGCTCGTCCATCTCCCCGACACCGACTTCGCTCCCTGGCTCCAGCTTCTCGAAGATTCTTCCGCTCTCTATCGTTCCGATCCCCAACTCGAGCACTTCGAATCCTCCCTCCGCTTCGAAGCCGTCAACCATTATTTCGTCAACTCCGAAGGCACCATTGCCCGCTACGGCAGCGCCCGCTACGCCATTGCCGTCTCTGGTTCCACCCAGGCCGCCGACGGCATGCGCCTCCAGCGCTCCCACGAAGACGAGGCCAAAGACTTATCCACCCTCCCCACCCGCGAGCAATTTCTCCAAACCTCCGCTCGTCTCCTCCGAACCCTCAAGTTTCTCCGCGACGCACCCGTCGTCGCCGAGGAATATCGCGGCCCGGTCCTGTTCTCGAACGACGCCGCCGCCTCCGTTGTCGCCGAACTCATCGCTCCCAACATCCTCGGCAAAAAACCCAAGCTCCGCGAAAACGCCCGCACCACCGGCCGCTGGTCCTCCAGCTACAAAACCCGCGTCCTCCCCGATTTCATCGACCTTACCGACGATCCCTCCCTTGACGAGTTAGCCGGTCAGCCCCTCTTCGGCAACTACTCGCTCGATGACGAAGGCGTCAAAGCCGTCCGCGTTCCCCTCGTCGAAAAAGGTCAGCTCATCTCCTACCTCATCGGCCGCGCACCCATCCGCGACTTTCCCACTTCCAACGGACACGGCCGCGCCACCGCCACCGGCGCGCCCGAGCCGCGCCCCGGCAACCTCATCCTCCAATCCACCAATCCCCAACCCGACGCCGACCTGAAAAAACAATTGCTCGATCTCGCCCGCCAGCGCGGCCTCCCCTACGCCATCTACGTCGAAACCCTGGGCCCGCACCTCGAGCCCCGCCTCATGTACCGCATCTACACCAAAGACGGTCATCAGGAACCAGATTCACACCAGGAACCAGACGCGCGCCAGGAACTCATCCGCGGCGCCGTCTTCGGCGATCTCGACGAGCGCGCTCTCCGCGGCAATCTCATCGCCGCCGGCACCGCCCCCTTCATCGAAAATCACTTAGAGCCCGTCCCCCACAGCATCTCGAGCCCCGCCCTCCTCTTCGACGAACTCCAAATCAAGCCCGCCCAGTCGACAAAACAAAGCCTCCCCGAATACCCCCCACCCCCACTCAAGTAGGTTTCCCCTCCGCAAATTTTCTCTGCGCCCTCCGCGGGTTCTCTCTGCGAACTCTGCGGTTAAAATCTTTTTCTGCAAACTCCCAACCGCCGCCGCTCCGACTTCCCCACGAATCGCCCGCCCGCATTAGAATTACCCAAATGAAATCGCCCAGCGGGGAATCTCTCCTGAAACTGATCGCCGCACTCCTTCTCGCAGCAGCAGCCGCCGCCCAATCCCCGCCCACAAAATTTCCCGACGCCACTCCCACCGCCGCCCCGCAATTTTCCCCCGATCTCCGCGCCCAACTCACGTCCCTCCGCGACGCCGCGCTCGCCAGCGACTACGCCTACCAGCAACTCTCCCACCTCACCGAAAATATCGGCCCCCGTCCCGCCGGTTCCGCCGCCGCCCAGGCCGCCTCCGAATACGTTGCCGCCGAACTCCGCCGCCTTGGCCTCGACGTTCACCTCGAGCCCGCCCAGGTCTCCCACTTCGTTCGCGGAGAAGAAAAAGCCGAGCTAGTCTCCTACCCCGGCCAAGGCCCCAACTCCACGCAGCGCATCGTCCTCTGCGCCCTCAGCGGCAGTTCCGCCACCGCGCCCGACGGCCTCACCGCCGACGTCATCGTCGTCCACAGCTTCGACGATCTCGCCGCGCTCCCCCGCGAAAAAGTCGCCGGCAAAATCGTTCTCTACAACGTTCCCTACGACGAGCGCATGGCCCTCGCCGGCTCCGCCTTCGAAGCCTACGGCCAGGCCGTCGTCTACCGCAGCCGCGGAGCCAAAGCCGCCGCCGCTCTCGGCGCCGCCGCCTCCCTAATCCGCTCCGTCGGAGGCGCAAACTTCCGTCTCCCCCATACCGGCTACAGCGCCCCCGCCGGCATCCCCGACGCCGCCCTCGCCGCCGAAGACGCCGACCTCATCGACCACCTCGCCGCCCAGGGTCCCGTCCGCCTCCATCTCACGCTCACCCCGCAATCTCTCCCTGAAACCACCGGCTACAACGTAGTCGCCGATCTCAAAGGCTCCGAGCATCCCGACCAAATCGTCATCGTCAGCGGCCATCTCGATTCCTGGGACCTCGGCCGTGGCGCCATCGACGACGGCGCCGGCGTCGCCATCTCCATGGCCACCGCCCAACTCTTCCAGCAACTCCACCTCCGCCCGCGCCGCACTCTTCGCGTCATCGCCTGGATGGACGAAGAAAACGGTGGCGGCGGCAACAAAACCTACGCCAAACAGCACGCCGCCGAACTCCCCAACCACATCGCCGCCATCGAGTCCGACGCCGGCGCCGCCCACCCGCTAGGCTTCTCTCTAAAAATGTCCCCCGAAGCCCAGTCGACTCTCCGCCCCCTAGCCGACATCCTCCGCCCCATCGGCACAACCCTCTTCTACAACGTCCCAGAAAGTCCCGGCTCCGACATCGACCCCCTAGTAAAAGCCGGCATCCCCGGCATAGGAATAATCCAGGATGGCCGCCACTATTTCGACTACCACCACAGCCCCGCCGACACGCTAGATAAGGTCGACCCCAAAGAGTTACAAGAAAACACGGCAGCCATGGCCACCCTAGCCCTAACCCTAACTAATCTCCCAGACCAGTTACCAAGAACTCAAAAGTGAGCCGCTTAGGCAGTTGCTGCTGGTGTTGCAGTTGGGGTTGCTGTTGATGTTGAAGTTGGTGTTGTTGTTGACGTTGCAGTTGGTGTTGCTGTTGATGTTGAAGTTGGTGTTGGTCTTGCCGTTGCTATCGCGCCAGGAGGCTTTCCACTGGGGGTGCCCCATCCTTCGCGCACTTTGCGAAGGGTGGGCAGCAGACTGATTGCACGATGGGCTTTGCCTTTCACGCCACCCGCGCCGAAAACGAAATCCTCGTCTGCGCTAGGGTGGGTTCCACTGCTCTCGCCTGCGGGGGGCGAATCTGAAAACGCAAAGTCGCTCTCCACTCTGATCGAGACGACAGGTCTGGGGTGAGCCGCACTTTTATCTGTACATATCCTATACATTAAAGACCTCGCCGAGGCCGGGGAACGCTTTAGAATTTCCGTGTTGCGGCCGGGAGATTTGCTGAAGAAGGTGAAAGCATGAGCAAAGCTACTTATCCGTTGAAACTTCCGCTTTCCATCAAGAAAGCCGCGCAACGGTTGGCCAGGGAAGATGGTGTTTCGTTAAACCAGTGGATTGCGGTCGCGGTGGCTGAGAAAGTGGGAGTGGTAGAAACTGCGGCTGACTTCTTCAAGAAGCGCGCCGGGAAGGCCACCGGGGCCGGGTTGATGAAGTTTCTGCGGACCGCCCCCAAGGCTGCTCCCG
>Ga0182014_10008797_pt1 | contig 10237 bp, 14 predicted proteins | sample 612S2DmetaG_FD_120489 | JGI IMG/M metagenome (GOLD analysis project Ga0182014, IMG submission 120489) | Permafrost microbial communities from Stordalen Mire, Sweden - 612S2D metaG | ecosystem: Environmental > Terrestrial > Soil > Wetlands > Permafrost | place: Sweden: Stordalen | collected...
GCGCTGCATCCGCGCGGCGAGCGATGTGGATTTGGTAGACATTCGATTTCATCCTCGGTTTGGTTTAACCGATATCCAAGCTGACCCCGGCGCGCGCGAATGCGAAAACTAAAAATGCGCCGCACAACGATTTTAAGGATCGGACGGGAAGGACGCGATGCCGCAAAAATTGGCGCGCTCCAGCTAGAAGGATGTGACGATCTTTGCTGGCATGGCCGGTCACATGGCGGATTTCAAACTGCCGATGAATGTCGCCGAACAAGCCGACATGGACGAGCTGGGGCTGGGCAAGCGCCTCCGTTCCGTTGTTTTAAACGGCGTTTCGTTCATGATGTTTGGGAGGCTAGGTCGCGCTGGTACCCTTTTTGGGTTGTCTCGGCGGCGTTTCGTTGGCCTGAACTTTGCGATTTTTTTCTCCGATTGCTCCTTTGAACCCTGATGAAGGCTGCTTCGACATAGAAATAGGAGAAACTGTATTCGTGCGCTGCACGAATTTGTATCCACCCCCCTGCCCGCTCTTGAGCCGCAGCCACGTCCTCCATTCCGGCGCAACGATCCGGACGATGTTCGTGTCACTGCGGAAGGCCGTGAGCCGCCTTTCCTCAATCGAAAGCGCCCCGGCCCGCTCGGCTTCGCGAATCGCATTCCTGACGCTTGTGGCGCAGACGCCCGCCAGCGCCGCGATATGGCCGATGGTCAACCGGCAGTCGCCGCGCTTCATCGCCTCGACCGCGACGACGGCGAGGACCGAACGCTCGGCTTGCGTGAAGCGGGCGGCGAGCTGCGGCGGGAGCTTCCCACTGGCGCACCATCGGCGTCGGCGCTCCAAACTTTCGCCAGAACGGGGCCTGGAGCCGCAGCGGCGGCCGGTGGCGGGCTTCGCGGCCAATGGTAAGAGTTTCTTCTTCCTTGCCTCGATCGTTTCGGCCAGCTCCTGGGCCTCGCTGTCGCCGATGGCACCGGCCCCCCAGCCTTTCCAGACGATCCCGGCCAGGCGCGACAAATCATTCCTCGGCGCAGCCTGCACGGCCCGCCGGATTTCTTCGACAAACATTTCCGACCCTCGTAAGGGCCGCGTCAGCGCAAGCCTGCCCGTTCGGAAAACTGAAGTTTTCCGTTGACTCTGGTTAGAGTTTTTGGGAGTCTCACGCTTGTCTAGGGCGTAAGGCTCCTATCGGTTTTGAACGGCTCTGAGGTTCCCGCCTCGGGGCCGTTTGCATGTTCAAGACACCGTCGCGGCGTTGACCTCCAGCGCGGGCGAATCCCCCCGCAACGGGATAGACTCACCCTTTCTGCGATTCGCGTCAACCGATCCAATCGTGCTGCGATGCTATAGTGCTATAGTGCTGGAATGCTTCGGCATGGTCGCGCCGAAGTGCTTTAACATTTCCGTGCTAGAGTGCTTCCGAATCGTGATTTGGCCAGCGAGTTTGAAATCGTGCGGACTATCGCCTTCGTCTCGCAAAAGGGCGGCTCGGGTAAATCGACCTTGGCGGCGAACCTTGCCGTGCGTGCCGCCGAGGCCGGCGAAAAGGTTATTGCCCTCGATCTCGATCCGCAGGCGAGCCTAGCCGCATGGGGCGACGATCGCACCGCCGATGCGCCTGCCGTCGATCGGCTGACCGGCGACAAGCTGACCCGTATTCCCGAGGTTCTGGCGGCCCTTGCGCGGCAGGGCTTCACGTTGGCGATACTAGACACGCCAGGCGCGGCCAGCTCCGTCACGAATGCCGCCATGCGCGCCGCCGACCTATGTCTTATTCCGGCGAGGCCGACCCGCCTTGACCTCCGGGCGACCAAGCCGACGATCGAAGCCCTGGTCGCGCTCCGGGTCGCGTATTCATTCGTTCTGAGCCAATGCCCACCAACATCGAGATCGACGCGGGCACCAGAAGCCGCCGCCGGCCTCGAAATGCTCGGGGACGTTGCGCCGGTCATGATTGTGCAGCGCGCGGACTTTCAAGACGCCATCGCGGCAGGGCAGGGCGTGACCGAATACGCCGGCGGCGGCAAGGCCGCCGATGAAATTCGCGCCCTTTGGGATTTTGTCGACCGCAAGACAAGGAACCGAGATGGGAAAGCGGCCTAGTATCCTCGGCGACCTAAACCTCGAGCCGTCCCGCCCCGCTCGTCGGCGCACGGTTAAACAAGTTGCGCCCGCGCCCGCACCAGAACCGCCGACAGCAGAGCCGCCGACGCCGAAAGTCGAGGTTCAGCACACGTCAATCTATATCCCCCGCCCGGTTTATGAGCGCCTCCGCGAAATCGCCTTCCATGAGCGCGTCAAAATCCACGATCTGATTATGTCGGGTCTGGATCTGGTCATGATCGAGCGCGGCCATCCCGAGCGCACTAAAGATCTATAGCACCGTCGTGTCGTAGCACTATCGTGCTTCAGTGCTGTAACGATACGGCGCCACGCCCTTTGCGCCGCGCAAAGGTTTTCTCCCGCGCGCGGTGCCGCGCCCTATCGAGCGCAAGATCTCGCCGCTGCTCCATCAGGGATTTGTCGTAAATTTCGCCCGCATGGCCGCGACAAAAGCCCCGGCTTGTTCAACCGCCCATTTTGCGTCATCGAGGGGTTCCTTTACTCAAAGGTACGTAAAGCGACATCGGATTTGATAAACCCCCAACGGGGTCAGGCTGTTAGCTCAGTCCTGGAGGCCCCATTTGCGTAAGAGAACCCTATTTTCATGGGAGTGGTTGAAAAACCCAACGTGATAGGTTATATTCGCTAATGGTCACCGTTTATCGCGCCCAGGGCTTGCGTGTCGTCATTTTCGTCGACGACCATGAGCCGGCCCACGTTCATGTATTCGGTGAAGGTGAGGCGAAGATCAATCTTCTGGGTGCCAAGGGTGCCCCCGAGTTGATCTCGGCCATTGGCATGACTCGCGCCGACCTTCGACGCGCCATGCAGATCGTGAAGGAGCAGCAGGCCGGCCTGCTGGAACGGTGGAGTGAGATTCATGGCTGATATCACCAGTGCCCAGATCGATGCTGCGATCGAACGCGGAAAGCTTGCTCTCGAAGCTGAACCCCGTGCGGCATCCGCTCGCTACGATCGCCAGCTCGATCGTATGATCGTGGACCTGACCAACGGCTGCACCTTCGCATTCCCGCCTCGTGTCGCGCAGGGCCTGGAGCAAGCCACCCCCGACCAGCTCGCGGATGTCGAAATCCTCGGCGTGGGATACGGCCTGCATTGGGAGGGGCTGGACGTTGATCTATCTATCCCCGGCTTGATGGCCGGCATATTTGGCACCAAGTCCTACATGGCTCGCCGTGCAGGCCAGGCCACGTCGCCGGCAAAGGCCGCCGCCGCCCGCGCGAATGGAGCCAAGGGCGGGCGCCCGCGTAAGTCGGCCTAGACCCAACACTCGTGTCACAAGGGGCCATTTGGGGTCATCGCAGAATCTTCCCGAAATCCTACGCTAAGCGGCTTCGAGGAAGTCGGCGCGGGGGTTCCGTAGGGGCCGGAAGTGCGCCGCCGAGATGGCGCGGCTCTTCAAGATTCACCGCGCTACCATCTCCCGCTTCGTCTCCCAAGTCCGCGCCCTCGAAACGCAAGCCTCAAAGCCTTACCTAGGTTTTCTGTTCCGCTGCTACTCAGACCCCAGGATATATAGCAAAATCGAAACTAGGGGCTACCCGTGGGTAGTGTGGTGGCAGCAATCACCCCCTCCCACTCAACAATAGACTTTTCCAAGGCGGCGGCGATACATTGTGGATCAACACCGGAGCCGGGCGCGGCGTGTGCGTTTTTGAGCGTCGGGATGATTGCTTTGGCCGCGTTCACAAGTGGGATAAGTGTCTCGGCTATGGTTTGGTTGCTCATGGAGTGTTCCTTTCATCAACAAAGGGGCTTTTCGGCGCACAGTGGGCGGGGTTGATGCGCGGTCTTGCAAGGCTTAAAATATTTAATCGCACAGAACGCTATTCACCTTATCGAAGTCAGACTTTAGAAACCCGCGCAATGAATCAATCATTACCTGCAATTTACTTAGCTCATCAAGCATTGAGTTAATTGTGACAACCGTTGGAGCAAGGAAATCTGTCTCCCATTTTTTAGCAATTTCTCTGTCCAAGTTCATATATTTGCTTATTATTTCACGATCTAGAACGCCCAATTGATCCCATACAGTTGACAGCTCGGGTTTCCGTATTTTCTTCCAGATCGCAAGTGCTGTCTCGTTATTCATGTCTTGCCCTTGTCGATACGAAACATAAGCAAGTTCACGACTAATGTCGTCTTCGATTCCTGCCAACACCTCGTCCGTCAGTCTTGCAGCGACTAAACAAGATCGCGCAAGCCGCCGCCGTTCGGTTCGTTTGAATTCTTCGTTTTGCTTATCGACCGCCGTTGCCTGTGCGCGACCCGCGCAATAGGCAAGCAAGCCAGCTCCGAAGGCCAAAAGGCCGCCAACGACGCCTCCCTGATCCTTCAAGAGGTCATATGCTGTCAGCGTCGACGGAAAGCCAATATCCATTATCCGCGCTCCATAAGTCGTGAAATCGTCCAGCCCGACACGTTGTAAGACCGCCCAATCTCGGCAAGCGTCTCCTCGCCATGATCGCGGCGCTTGATCGCTTCGCGCTTCTGGTGGTCGTTGAGCTTCGGCTTGCGTCCCATCTTCACGCCCTTCACCTTGGCGCGTTCGCGGCCCTCGCCGGTGCGGGCGCGGATTAATTCGCGCTCGAACTCGGCAAGCCCGCCGAGCACGGTCAGCATAAGGCGTCCGTGCGCGGTCGTCGTGTCGGCCCATGTGTCATTGAGGGAACGGAACCCCGCGCCCTTGGCGGCGACGGCCGCCAGCGTATTCAGAAGGTCGCGGGTCGAGCGGGCCAGCCGGTCGAGGCGCGTCACCGTCAAAACATCGCCCTTGTCGAGCTGGTCGATCACGCGGCGCAATTGGGCGCGGTCAGCCCTCGCGCCGCTGGCGGTTTCCTTAAAGACCTTTTCGGCTCCGGCTGCGCGCAATTGCTTCACTTGCGCGTCGAGGCTCTGGCCGTCGGTCGATACCCGTGCATAGCCGTAAATCATGCCTCACTTATGCACGTCATTTCTGCACAAAAAAAGCCTTTTAGGATCAAGAGGCTGGGTTTTGTGCATAATTGTTGATTTTTGCACGACCACCGTTTCCTTGTGCCCGTCTTTATGCCGACTGCTGGCCGGCACTGGACATAAGCTCTTTTTCCGCCACGATGTGAAAACATCGCGAATCAAAAGAGGACTCTTAATATTATGGCCACCGTTTACTTCGTGAAAGAAGGCCATCATCGTCCAGATTCTTATCGGGCTTTCAAAACAGAGCCTGTTTCTGATCTGGAATCGAAGTTTAAAGAAAATAAGATTGTTTATCTAAGCACAATTCGACCAGAATTAAACATAGAACCTTCCATATATGAAGAACGCGTGGTGGTTGAGGTGGAATCGTCTGAGTCACTGGGCAAGTGGTTCGATAGAGCTGGCTTCTTTGTAGTGGACGCCCTTAGCCCGAAACAGGCGGCCAAACTACTCAAGTGAGCGGCACTTGTCATCCGGAGAAAACCGGCTGCGAGTTCGGTTCGTAGCCGCATAAGCCCCATTCCGTTAAATCACGCTTTTTTTCTGGATGACTTTGGTTTTTGGGTCTGGGCCATTTACCTCGAAACATGAGGCCACCCGGGGAATGTCGGCTTAATGGACTTAAAAACTTCTATGGCGAGTGCAAGCCGGCGCAGAAACTGTTCTGACAGCCCGTCGCAAAAGGGTTCCATGCTCCGCAACGTCTGCTATTCTTTGTACAAAATACGCAATAACGAGACGGATTATCCATGAAAAACGTCCTGCTTGGAATTCTGCTATTGCTGCCAGCCGGTCCGGCCATTGCCCAAAATATTGTTCCGCCGGAGGTCGTGCGTTTTGAAAATGTGCGTATCGAAGATGACGTAAAAACAGTCACGGTGGGAAGCGCTAACCGACACTATTCGCTCTATTGCAACACAAAAACCGACGGCTGCATTACACCCGAAGCGAACAAAAACTATTTTCTGCTGAACAAAGACACTCAATTCAAAATGCCGGGCGCCAAGGGTTTGATGACTCTTTCGTTCGTGCAGGATTTTACTGTTAAATATAACAAGGGAGAAAACATTGGCCTTGTTGCCGCTGAAGACGTCATTGGTCCCTCGCTCGGGATATTCCTGCTTGATACGACGGGTGGAGGCTATGAACAGGACATGTTGTCGACTTCGTCTGTTGCACAACAGGCCAGCCTAGATTTGCAGGAAAAGTGCGCTAAACAGGCTCAGGCCGCTTTCGACAAGATGTCCTTTCAAGACAGGACACTTGCGTCATTTACAAGCCACTATAATATAAAGATAAAGAGATGTTTTATCGAAACCGAACAAAACTGGGTCCCGGGAGGCGCTGACAGATGGTGGAATTATAAATTCGTAACCGACGCCTACGAAGGCAAGGATTTCGGTTCATATGCGTGGCTCTCTGATAAGGTTAAAAAATATTGGGAGGTTCCACCCGTAGCATGTAAGGTGACGTTGCCATCAGGGGACGATAAAAGTTGCAAATCGTCTGAGGAGTTTGACTACTTAATCAAAGTTTACATGAATTAAGTGACAGACTGAACAACGCAGATTTGAGAAAGAAAGCTATTTGTCCGCAGCAACGGCTACGGCGTCGTCAAAAACTACAATAGCACGCTGCGGAGCGGGCTGACGTGAACCGGACCCGCAAAGCAGTTTCGGCCCTGCGGCCTTCCTTCCATCCCTGTCGGGCCTACCCCAATTAGAGGCCATTTCGTTAGGCCCTATCACGCTCGACGGTCAGCGCGCGGGGGCTAAGCGGTCAATCAGGTGGGAAATATCGGCCTGACGGGAAACGCGTTCTTCGGTATTGTTTCGATGCGTCGCGACGAACGATAGCGCCTGCGAGACATCATACTTCGTGGCAGCCCGTTCCGGGGATCCGGGCACGCGGTTCAAATACCGGACCCGCTTTTTAGTTGCTGTACCTGGTGCAAATGGATCATCGATTTCGATGTCCTTGCCAACGTCACAGATGTGAAAGACTCGCGTTGCCGCCTTCTTTCCCCATTGTTCGGATAAATTGTTATCAGCCCAGGCCGCAATATCCAAAATGGAAACCTTTTCTGCCTGCCATTTTTCCATCCTTGAGCGGTCGGCCTCAACCGCATCAAACGCCGGTCGAATGCGACTAGATATAGAATCAAGTTGCAGGCTTTGTCCGTGACGCTCTCTGATTTCAATTTTTGTTTCACCGATGACCAAGCCGTTTGCACAGATAAACCGGAACCATCCGAATAGGATCACAAGACGCGCCGACCCGTCTACTGAGTTGAAGCATTCAAGCCTAAGGTCAAGCTTCTCACCGTGAGCATCGATGAAACTGTAAGGCTCTGGAAAATAGATGCGGAAGTTCATCCACTCGCCAAGCTCCGACAGTCCGACCTCGTAGCGCAGATCGCCATGTTTGATCCCAGCGTCCATGATCGCATTGCGGCACAGCGCAGCGACATCATGGTGAGGCGCGAGCGAATACGTGTGGGAGACGACACCGACTGGAATAGGTCGCTCTGCCGCTGACAGAGGCCTGCGTATAACCGTCTGAAGGAATGGGTTGGCAGGTTCGTCCGGACCGGTGGTCAAAGGTACGAGATCAAATTTCGGCAAAACCGTCTGGATCGCATCCCAGTCCCCCGCATAATACCGAACTTTACGGGACCGCCATTGCGCCTGTCCCGGCAGGATCGAAATGTTTGGCATCGCGGCTGTTCCCACTTCCATCAATCAGCGCCTTTTGTGGCTCGCGGCCTTGCCGAACTCGATGCCTATCTCTTCGCAACCATCCAGATGGAACGTCAAATCACGGTCTCATCGGGCTTGCCCCTTCGCCTGGCTGAGTATCGTTCCCATGCACGCGTTAAAAGCCGTGTAATTTTTGCTGTCTTGCGGGCTGACCTCACTAGAGATCGGAACTTGCATGTCCAGGCTCCCTCTAGTCCGGTTGAAATTCAGCGTGATGCTGCTCTCGCGTAACATCCTAATATAGATTTCTCCTGATGCCGGCAGCCGAAATATCCCGCAGAACATAGCGGTGTCCTCGCAAGGAATTTGGTTGGCAACCTGATAAGTAGTTCCGCCAGCGGTCAGTGATGCCTTTGCGACAGCAAACTTCGTAGGTGGTTGCGCGGGACCGGCGGAAAACTCCATTCCACCAACCTTCAGAAACAGGGTAATGTCGCCTTTTTCCTCTGCGAAACTCAACGACCCACGTGCTCCGGCCAGTCGACCGGCGGAGGTCACATAGTCCGAGAAAAGGATTGTAAATTCGAGCCCGCAAAAACGTGGGTTGCCGTCTTTCGTCTGCACGAAATGCTCTATTTCGCTGCCTTCAATTTTGGCTTGCGCAAAGCTGTAATCCGTCCATATGGCCGTCAGCAAAAGCGGGAGAAAAAAGCGCCACATGGTATCTCCGATCACGATTGCGAAAAGGCAAAACTGCTGGACGGCTCAGGGGTGACCGAGCGCCAACTCTTGTCCAGCAGAAGTTTCGAGCGCTCCAGCTCGATGAGGTCTTTCGCCATCACGGCGCCGCCACGGTGATGATGCAGGACTGCGCCTTCCCGGCGCGGGCGGCCATCTCCCGGCACACTTTGAGCTCATCGGCGTTGGCCTGCGCCAGAGCCCAGCTTGCGGCCAGCTCGCGCCAATCCGCGGGATGGGCCGTCCGCATCAAGACGCCGCCGGCGTCCCACCGGTCCGCATGCCCAGCCGCCATTGCCGCCAGATGGCTCCCGCCCGGCGCGAACGCCGCCACCAGCGGAAACAACAGGAACCCGGCCGCGGCGCCGGCCGCCGCGAACCACAATTGCCGGCGGCCTTGCTTTTTCTGTATGAGCGCCGCCTCGCGGGCCTTCTTCTCGCCGAGAGTGACGGCGTTGGCATGAAACGCTAAAAATGCCGCCTGCATGCTGTCCGCGCCGGCGACGACGATCGCGATGGCGTGCTGCTCCGGCGTCAACTTGATCGCGGGATGCGCTTCGATGCCGGCGAGCCGGTTCTCGATCGCCGCCATGTTCTTGGCGAGCGCCCCGAACGACGGCGCATAGTCGGGCGCCGGCAGGCCTTCAATCAGCGCCGGCAGGCCCTCCACCGCGCGCCGCACCCCTGCGACCTCGGCCCGCAGTTCGACGAACGCCAGTTCCGCCGCGTCATCGTCTCCCGCCATGTCGTCCGCCTCCGCCATTCTGCTTCTCCTCACATCGACGGGCCAGGCGCAGCCCAGGGCTGTGGCGGCTCTTCGAGATTCAGCGCCCGCCCGAGAAACGACCGCTCGTCGATGCCAAATTCCCGCGCCCGCGCCCGCAGCACGCTGTCCATTTGCGCGTCCGTGCCGATCTCGCCGGCGACATCGTTCATGCGCGCCTCAATCGTCGTGCGCGCCTCGCGACTCTCCTGGTCCATGCGCCAAAGTTCGAGCTTGTCATATTCCTGTTCAACCGCTTTCCAGCGCCCGGCCAGGCGCTCCGCCCTGACGTTCGGATCAAGTTGCGCCTGGCGCTCCCTGTCCAGGCCGGCGAGGAGCTGCGCCGCCAGTTCCGGCCCCCGCGATTCGGCCACGGCGCGCTGCATCGCGGGATCGTGCGTGACCGCCGACACAAATTCGCGCGCCGACCCTGGCCGCGCGGCTTCCAGCGCCGTGGCGGCCTTGCGCATCGCCACTTTCTGGTGCTCCACGATAGGGAGATCCATGTCCTGCATGCGCCGGATGTCCATGAGCGCCGTGACGTAGCCCGTCATCGCCAGCCGCACGCGATCCTGCTCGGTCCCCACGAGCGGCGCGGCTGGCGGCGCCGCGCTTTCGCTTGATCCCTCCGCCGCCGGATTCCGCGCCGGCAGTTTCAGGCCGGCGAAGCGCGCGGGCTTTTTCACCGGACGCTCGGCCACGGCCGCCTGCGCCGCCAAGAGCGCCGCCGCCTCCGGCTTCTCTTCCTCTGGCGCCTTCGATGAAACTTGCCGGACCTGCGCGTTCTCTTGCGGACGCGCCGCGGCGCGCGCCGCCATCTCGTCCGCGGTAGCCCATGCGACCGACGCCGCCTTCACCTCGCCGCGCGCCATCTGCCGCGCCAGATCGCGCGCGTTGCGCGCGGTCTCCGTCGCGACGAATATCTGTGCGCTCTCGCGCTGCCGGGTCAGCGCCACATAGCTCGCCGCC